>Ga0207718_100209_pt1 | contig 64013 bp, 31 predicted proteins | sample A23M2SouthBayCA_FD_187749 | JGI IMG/M metagenome (GOLD analysis project Ga0207718, IMG submission 187749) | Aerobic enrichment media microbial communities from Eden Landing Ponds, California, USA - A23 M2 (SPAdes) | ecosystem: Environmental > Aquatic > Marine > Unclassified | place: Emeryville...
CGCGAGTCTCGCCCTTTCATCCGCCAGGAGAGCAAGCTCTCCTGAGCCCTGCGCTCACTTCGTTCGCGCAGGACACCAGGAGACAGCACCGCAAGCAGGCCTGCCCTTCCCCGTGTTCTCGCGGCTCGCCGCGAGGTACGGGAGACTCCGTCTCCCGGCACGCTCGGCTTCGCACTCGCTCCCGGCCACCGCAGGGCGGTCAGGAAGCGTGTCGCGCCCGAACCGGGCGCGACCGGGGAGGTGTGGGGCTACGATATTGCGGTTGCGGTATTGCCCTGGTGGATGAAAGGGCGAACCACGCTCGCGTCGAAGTGGAGTCGCTACGTCGGCCACTATCCGAGGGAGTGAAACGACCGAGGATATGCCGCGTAGCGACCGCGAGCGTGGAGAGGGCTTTCCTGCTTGCATGATTCCAGCATCGTCTCAGTTTCCTAGCCAGAGTCGTGCGAACACCCCACAAACATCACGCGAACACTTTCGCACGACTTTTGAGGCTGCCCCCGATAACAAGGGTAACTAACCGATGATCTCCAAGGGCTGCGAACAGTGTGCTAACGGCGGGAAGATGGTCATCTTCGTCTACGGCTACTGTGACCAGCGGGACTGCTTCTACTGCCCTCTCGGAGAGAACCGCAAGAACGTCACCGATGTCTACGCCAACGAGCGCAAGGTCGAGGAAGATCAGGACATCATCCGCGAAGCCAAACGGATGGACGCGCTGGGTTCCTCGATCACCGGCGGCGAACCCCAGGAAGTGATGGACCGCACGTGCAGGTACCTCTCCCTGCTCAAAGACGAGTTCGGCGAGGACCACCACACGCACCTCTACACCGGGATCACGGGCGGTCGCGAGAACATGCGCCGCCTCGCCGAAGCCGGCCTCGACGAGATCCGCTTTCATCCGCCCTACGAGCAGTGGGGCGATCTTCATGGGACGGAGTGGGAGGACATTCTCTACATCGCCCGCGAAGAAGGGCTCACACCCGCCTTCGAGATCCCGGGTATCCGCCCCGAAACTGAGTTCATGGAGTTCCTCGACGAGGGCGCGGCGGACTTCTGTAATATCAACGAGTTCGAGATGTCCGACGGGAACTACCGCCGGATGCAGGAGGAAGGATTCGAACTTCGGGAGGGCCACATGAGCGCCGTCGATGGCGACCGCGAGGAGATTCTGGACGTGATGGGCGACCACGAGAAGGTCTACTTCTGTACGAGCGTCTTCAAGGACGCCGCCCAGCACCGCCGGCGACTCAAGCGAATGGCCCGCAACGTCCGCCGGCCGTTCGACGAGATCACCGACGACGGCACGATCGTCTACGGCAAGACAACCGCCGAGCCTGAACTGTTCGATAATCTGGATGTGCCCGAGGAGTTCTACACAGTCAAGTCGAACCACGTCGAGGTGGCGTGGTGGCTACTGGAGGAGATGGTTGAGGAAGGCGACCTCGAACGTGGCGAGATCGTCGAGCAGTATCCGACGGTGGAAGGCACAGTTGTAGAGCGGACGCCTGTTGCATAACATACGCCGAGCGAAGCGAGTCTTCCTGAGCGAGGCGTTTCAGCGGACGCGAAGCCGAAGGCTGAGCGTCCGGCCTTTTTCCCCAAGTTTTTGCGAGGAGAGGTTCCCGCAGCGAGCGAAGCGAGCGAGGAAACCCGACGAGTAAAAAGTGGTCAGGATTCGGAAGTCGGTGAGGTATCGATCAGTTCGACGGTGTAGCGGAACCCTTCGACGTCTTCCAGATACGATTGCCAGCCGCCGACCGAGTAGGTTTCACCGTTGGCCGCGACCCAGATGGTCGCCTGACGGACGAACGATTCGAGTCGTGGATAGGGCTTCTCGAAGTCGTCGGTGTACTCGTAGTCCGTCACTTCGCCGGTAAATTCGATCGAGTCACCGCTGTCGATCATTTGGCCGGTCACGCTGAGGACGACCCGGTGATCTGCTTGCAGGTGGGGGACGATGTGGTGCAGACACTCCCGGATGTTCGAGTAGACGGCCGGGAGCGAGTCGTCTCGCTCGGAGTAGACCGTCTCCCAGATGTTCCAGCAGCAGGTCTCGAAGAACCAGTAGAGCATCCGGGCGATTGAGAAGTCGTCGGCGATCACACCGAACCTGTTGGCTGCCGGAAGCGCAACCTCCGGCGTGTAACACGCCCGTTTTCGATCGGTGATCAGGAGAAATCGGGCCGGCATATCTCGGTATCGGACCTCGGTCGCGACCCCTTCGAACCGTGCTGTGAGGCTCGAGTCGTCCCTCTCTACGGGCGGGCCGGGTGGTGACTCGGCGTCGTAATTCTCTTGAGCATCGTCAGGTTCCCAGTCTTTGACCAGCATGAGTTTGATCACGACGCCGCGGTCGTAGGCCTCGGCAAGCTCGTCTTTGAACGATTCGAACTGGTCGAGCGTCACGATCATCTCGATCGAGAATTCGGCGGCGTCGATCCACGCCCTGGCCTGATCGAGTGCAGTGCGTGGTTGGGAGACGATAGAGAGGCTCGAATGTTGGACGTCGGGATCTGTCCAGCGCTCTTCGAGTTCGTCGGCCGCATCCAGAAACGTGTCTGCCTGGGTCTCGAGGGTATCGATGACGGTCGCCGGATCGTTCGCTTCGATAGTCAGATTTTCGCCGCGGTAGGTCTGGACATACCCCTTCTCGGCGAGATTCTCAACGATATCGTAGATCCGTGACTGTGGGACATCCGACGAGTCGGCAATCTCGGACACGGTGGCTGTCCCGTATTCGATGAGTGCGATGTAGGCGTCGGCTTCATACTGGGTGATCCCGGTTTTTTCGAGGGCTGTCCGAAGGGTCTCCGTCTCCATATCTGGTCGGACATGTTCGAGCGGCCTATGTGTTGTGCTCGGATTCTACGACCGACGGGCCGACGGAGTCCCACCTCACATGATCTGACGAAATAGTTCGAGAACGTCCGAGAGTGTTCCACTCGTTCCATCACTGTCGAAATCGAACCGTACGGGGTTGCTCTCGATGACGCTCCTGTTGCGGTTCTCGAAGTAGCGGAGTACGTCGAAGATGGTCCCCTCCCCGTCGCCGTCGACGTCTTCGTACAGCGAATCGCCGTCGAGATCAGTCGGCGGGTCGCCAGCGAATCCCGGGATCTGATTGACCTCGATCGCCATCGCCTCTGTCGCCGTGGCCAGCTCGTAGCTCTGCCCGTCCGAGCCACTGACGGCCGCCACTGACACGGAGAGTGTCCCCGAGCCGACGGCGGTCGCACGGACCGTGACCGTCGCCACTGTGTCAGTCCCGAGCGGCTCTGTCTGGACGAACTGGACCGTCGCTTCCGAGCCGTTGTCGCCGATGTCCACATCCGTCAGTGCGCTGTCGGCTGCTTCGACCTCCAGGTCTTCGATCGTGAGCGTCGATGGGTGATCGACCGTGACCGTGAAATCACTGCCAGCAATCCCGTCGGTGGCTCCCTGAAGTGATAGCCCAATGCTCGTGGTCTGATCGAGCGCGAGCGTTCGTCGATCCGGAAGCGAGACAGAAACACCAGCCGACCCTGCTGTTGCCTGGCCTGCAGGGATGCTGACCCCAACTGCTCCTGCTGTGACCGCTTGAAGATACTTGCGCCGCTCTATTCCCTGTCGCCCCGACCCTGAATGTCGTTTCTCGGTCATGCGTTTGCCTTCCTGTGGTGATGTGCCAGCCTGTATACCCAGTTTACCACCCGAGTGGTGGGCATGGATTTCACGTGTGTAGTACAGATACATAATCGTTGTGCCTGACACAGACTGCAGAAAAAAGCCAGTAAAGGCGCTTTGAAGCGAATATAGAACGCTGAGCTATGCTGCCGAACCATCGGTCGTGCGGGTGTCTCTTCGCGATCTCCCGCAGTGATAGCGAAAACTACCCATCGTTTAAGTGCTAATAGGATAAGATATATTACTTAATACAGATGTCCTGTATGTGTTTGTGTCGCATTGGTCTCTAAATCGCCTGAATTCGGGCTTTTTGGGCGTTTTGAGTAGCCATGTAGTAACAGCATAAATAACCCTAATAACTAAGGCATATGATTGTATTGTGGCCAACGGAGGATGCACCGACGCGAGTTCAGTACCGAACTCGCTGGGGCAGGTGGGGACACTCTCACCGGGCTCACAGCGGGGGCGGTAAGCGGGCTGGAACAGCCACACTGGCTCACGGCCGCAGGGACGGGCTCGGCACGATGTCCGGGGTCGCTGCCATGCAGTCAGTATTCGAGCGGCTGGGAGCCCAGATTGTCCAATATAACTCGCGGACATCCGACTACAACGGGAGCGGAGGCGTTGACGGACGACGCCGTCCGACTTCGGGGAGCAGCATGAAAGACCACACCCATCACCACGGTATCGACAGCAGTACAGTATTCGAGCAATCGACACCCGATGTCGATCGTCGCGACGTTCTCAAAGGACTTGGGGCGGCGGCCACGGTCGGCCTCCTTGGCATGCAGTCGCAGTCGGCAGTCGCCAGGGAAATCTCGATCGAGACTGACGGCGAGCCCGTCATCTGGCAAGCGTTCCACATGACGTGGCCCGAAGTCGAGAGTAAAATCCAGCTCTACGCCGACACCGGCTTCGACGCTATCTGGCTGCCACAGCCGTCCCAGTGCAAACTCAGCTGGCGTCACCAGGCCTACGACGGCAAACCCGGTTTCTACGAGGATTCTCATCCCGTCTACGGCGACCTCGAACGACATCCACCACTGGGCTATCAGCCAGTCGACCTGTTAGACTTCGAGTCGCCACACGGGACCGAAGATGAACTCCGGTCGCTGATTCAGACCGCACACGACCATGACCTCGAAGTAATTCTCGACTGTGTGCTCAACCACGTGGCCACACGGGACGCCCCTGCGGATCGCTGGGGCGACGCCGAGAACAAAGATCAGGGCTGGGAGGAAGTGACGATTCCGTGGTCGGAGTACAACTTCGACGAGTCACACATGCACGACCAGGGAGAACTCGGTGAGGGCTGTTCGGACATGTTCTCGTGCTCGTTGCTCGGGCTCCCGGACCTCGATCAGTCGCTCCCGCACGTCCAGGACGTCCACGAGCAGTACCTCCGGAAGCTGGCGGATGTCGGCGCGGACGGGCTTCGACTCGATGCGACCCAGCACGTCGACCGAACTCACTGGCGAGAGTTCTACGTTCCGTTGTTCGACGACCTCGACCTCTTCCGGATGGGCGAGACCTGGCATGCCAACCCGGACTGGTGTCTCTCTTTCGCCGACACAGGGATGCACGTGCTGGACTTCCCGCTGTACGGCCGGATCGTCGACGGCTTCGAGAAAGGCGATCTGTATCAGCTCTCTCAGCAGGGCGAACAGAACAACGGCGTCGTCCATCACGACCCCGACGCGGCGGTCACGTTTGTCCAGAACCACGACGCTATCGCACCCGGGATGAAACCAGCGGGAACGCCAGAAGGCCCGCTGGAAAAGGCTGCCAACGCATTCGTCCTCTCGTATCCGGGGACGACCCACCTCTTCCGTGACGATCTGGAGGATCCGGAACTCCGGGATCTGATCTGGATCAAACGGAACCTCGCCAGCGGTGCGGTGATCGACCGTCATCCCGGCTATGGGGCGTATATCTACGAGCGCGAGGGGAACCTCCTGGCTGGCGTCAGCGCCGTGGACCGTGACATCACCAAGACCGTCCAGACCTCCTGGAGCAACCAGACGCTGACTGACTACAGCGGGAACGGCCCGGACGTGACGACCGATTCGAGCGGCCAGGTCGAGATCACCGTTCCCGGCAAACGCTGGGTGATGTACGCACCGCCGGGTCAGCGCGACGGCGACAGCGGTGGCGGTGGTGGTACGCCCGAATTCTCCCTCTCGAAGCTGACCCACCCCGAATCGGCGACAATCGGCGACACGGTCACGGTCTCCGCAGATGTCTCCAACAGTGGCGATGCCAGTGGCTCGACGACGGTCGAACTGACACTCGATGGCTCGTCAGTCCAGACACGTGAGGTGACGCTGGGTGCCGGAGCCACCACCGCTGTCACCTTCGAGGTGGAGACGGCTGGACTCGACGCGGGCGGTCACACCGTCGCGATAGATGCCGCTGGGGACACCGTCTCGGGGACGGTGGACCTCTCAGAAGGCGGCGGTGACAGTGGACCGTCAACGCTGGTCTCCTGGAGCGATCCCGCAGGCGACGACCACGGACCCGGCAGCTACACGGATCCGACGGCCGGGGACTTCTACGAGAACGCCTGGGACATCACGAGCTTCGAGATTACTGCGCCGAGCAGCTCCGAATATCGGTTCCGGATCGAAGTCGGCGGCGGTATCGAAGATCCAGGTAACTGGGGTGGCGAAGGAGGGATGGCCCACCAGTTCCCACAGATTTACCTCCGCGATCCTGCCGGCGGCAGTGGTGGGACGACTGCCAGAACGAGTGTCAACGCCGAGTTGGCCGAGCCGTGGCACTACGTCGTCGTCGCTCACGGCTTCGGGCTTGCCGCCGTCGAAGATCCCAGCGGGAGTCAGATTGCGGATGTCTCCCTGAACGTCAGCGATTCGTGGATCGAGTTGACCGTACCACGGAGTGCTTTCGAAGGCGACGTATCCGAGATGTCGGTCGCGCCGGTGATGTGTGCGAAGGGCGACACCGACGGCAACGTCCGCCGGGTAAACGCCGCCAGTAGTGACTGGCGCTTCGGTGGGGGCGAGGGCGACGACTCGACGATGGGGATGAACCCGAACGTTCTGGACCTCCTCACGCCACCGGACGTCAGTCAGGCAGCGGCGCTTGCGTACGATAGTTCCTCGTACGCGTCGATCCCGCTCCGATCGATCAGTAGCGACGACGGCCCCGATCCAGCGCCCACCTTCGAGGTATCGAACCTGCAGTCGCCTTCAACGGCAACTGTCGGTGACGCCGTGACTGTCTCGGGGGACATCACCAACAGTGGGGATGCCGACGGGACGACGACAGCCACGCTTTCGGTCGACGGGTCGACTGCCGGAACCAGCGAGGTGACGCTGTCGGCCGGTTCGAGTTCCACGGTTTCGTTCGAGTACGATACGACCGGGCTGGACGCCGGCTCGCACACGCTCACGGTTTCGGCTGGCGACGACAGCGCCGCCGGGAACCTCACGCTTGAGGAGCCAGCCACCGGCGGCGTGACGGTCTCGCTGTCCGGCCCGGAGACGATGAGTCTCGAAGAGACGGCCACGGTGGACGTGATCGTCGGCGGCCTGCCCAACGGACTCGGAGGAGTCGATCTGTCCGTGTCGAGTGGCGGTCCGTCGGCCGTCTCGATCGTCGACGTCTCGGTTCCCGGATCTGGCGGTCTCAGAAGGACGTCTGTTGCCGACGACGGGAGCAGCTGTGACGTGCTCGTTGCCTCGGACACGTCACTGGGTGCCGACGCGGTGACAGCCGCGTCGGTCACGGTCGCCGCTTCCGGTTCCGGGAGCACGTCGCTGTCGCTGTCGGTCGACTCACTGGGCGATCCCGACGGCAACAGTTACGAGATCGACGCGACCAGCGGCCTCTCCATCGATGTCGAGGGTGGGATTCCGCCGATCGTGGGAGCGGAGTCGCCGACTGATCCGGACGGTGACGGCGTCTACGAGGATGTCAACGGCGACGGGACGACAGATGTCGCAGACGTTCAGGCGCTGCTGGATAGTTTCGACGGCCAGACCGCTCAGGACAACGCCGCTGCCTTCGACTTCACGGACGACGGAACACTCGATGTCCTCGACGTCATCAAGCTGCTAAACCAACTCTGAGGTATTTACAATGGATTCAATACAATTCGACCGACGACGGTTTCTGGCGACGCTGGCCGCAGCGGGGACAGCGGCTGGGTTCTCGACGGGAGCGTCAGCGCACCATCCGGCCGAACAGCACGTACAGTACACCGACCCACTCACCTCTGGATCGAGTTCACTCCCTCGAACAGTCACTTCGCCCGACGGTTCGATCTCGGTCACCATCGAGAACACAAGCGACGGACTCTCGTATCGCGTCACACACGACGGGACGCCCCTCGTGGAGTCGTCGTCGCTGGGACTCGAATTCGGCGACGGATCGACGTTCGGGACGAACGCGACAGTAACGGGTTCGGCGACGGACACAGTTGAGGAGACCTGGTCTCCCCCATGGGGACGATTCAGTGAGATTCGCGAGCACTACAGCGAACTCGCGGTCTCGTTCGACGGCTCGGTTCCGGTCACGGTGACCGTCCGCGTCTTCGATGATGGTGTCGGCTTCCGGTATACGGTCCACGGGAGCGGCGACTTCACGATCACGAGCGAGAACACTGAATTCGCGATTGCCAGCGACGGACAGGCCTGGTGGATCAACAACAACCCCAACAAGTACGAACAGCACATCAACGAGACGGCGATCAGCAGCGTCGACGCGGCGAACACGCCGATCACGATGCGAACAGATTCGGGAAAATATCTCGCGATCCACGAGTCGGATCTCACGGACTACGCGGCGATGCGGGTCGCGTCGACGGATGCGAGGACTTTCCAGAGCGACCTCGTCCCCTGGCCCGACGGCCAGACGAAAGTCGAAGGGACCGCGCCGCATGTCTCGCCCTGGCGGACGCTACAGATCGGGGCGCGACCCGGCGCGTTGATCGAGTCGAACCTGATTGTCAATCTCGCCCAGGAACAGAAACTCGCAGACGATAGCTGGATCGACCCTGGAAAGTACATGGGCATCTGGTGGGAGATCCACATCGGCAAGTCCTCGTGGGTTCCGGGCGGCAACCTCGGGGCGACGACCGAGAACATCAAACACTACATGGACTTCGCCGGCGAGCACGGCATCCCGAACCTGCTTGCGGAGGGCTGGAACGTCGGCTGGTCCGGCAGTGGCGAGGGTGGATTCGACGATCAGGATTTCACCACGGCTGTCGACCAGCTCGATCTACAGGAGATTCTGGACTACGGCGACCAGCGCGGCGTGCGCTTCGTCGCGCACAACGAAACCGGCGCACAGGCACGCAAGTACGAGACTCAGATGGAGACCGCCTACCCGTTCTACCAGAACAATGGAATTCCGGCGATCAAGAACGGCTACGTCAATCCACCTGTGCACGAAGGCTACGCCCAGCAATCCCAGTGGATGGTCAACCACTATCGGCACATGATCCGGAAAGCCGCGGACAACGAGATCATGATCAATACCCACGAGCCGATCAAACCGACGGGTGAGCGTCGGACGTGGCCGAACTTCATGACTCGCGAGGGCGTCCGTGGACTGGAGTATCAGAACTTCGTCGGCGGCCTCCCGGTCGAACACGAGATCAACGTCGCGTTCACCCGGATGCTCGCCGGGCCGGTCGACTACAACCCCGGCATTTTCGACCTGACCCAGGACGGGTACAACGTCAACACGACGCGTGCGAGGCAACTCGGGCTGTACGTCATCATGTTCTCGGGCCTGCAGATGGTCGCGGACCTCCCGGAAAACTACGTCGACGACGACGGCGAGGTGTATCCCGAGTTCCAGTTCATCAAAGACGTGCCGGTCGAGTGGGACGAGACACGTGTCCTCGACGCCGCCATCGGGGACTACGTGACCATTGCCCGCCGTAACGGCGGTTCGTGGTACGTCGGGACGGCGACCGCACAGGACCGCGATACCGAACTCTCGCTGGAGTTCCTTGAGTCGGATGTCGAGTATCGTGCCGAGGTTTACACCGACGCGCCTGACTGTGATCTGGACTCCAATCCCGAAGCGGTCGAAGTCCGTGATCCAGTCGTCGTGACGGATCAGGACACCATCGACACGTCGATGGTTCGGGGTGGCGGCGGGGCGATCCGGCTGGTGCCCACCAGTGGTGACGTTCCGTACTGCCCCAGCCTCACGGTCGAGGCACCGAGCCAGGTCGACACCGAGACAGTGTCACTGGCCGGTCAGACCGAAGCCGACGACGTTCAGATCGAGACGCCCGGTGGCGAGGTGCTCGAACCCACACTCGATTCGGATGGGTCGTTCAGCCTCGATGTCTCACTCGCAAGCGGGGAGAACACGTTCTCCGTCTCCGTGCCGAAACAGAACGCGGACGAGCGTTGCTCCCAGTCAGTGACGGTCACGCGACTGGACGCCGTTGTGGCCTGGAGCGATCCAGAGGGCGACGACGCTGGTCCTGGCGAGTACACCTACCCGCAAAACGGTGTGTTCGCGGACGGCGACTTCGACCTCACGGGACTTCGGGTCGTCGATCAGGGATCGAGCTACGAGATCCGCGCGACGCTGCCGATCGAGCCAACGAATCCCTGGGGGCTCGCAGATGGATTCAGCAAACAGTATCTCCAGGTGTACGTCCGCGATCCCGACGCGAGCGGCGGGACGACGACGCCTGCACCCGGTGTCAACGCGACGATGGCCGCACCCTACCAGTCCCGCGTGCTGGTCGATGGCGAGAACGGCGTTCGCGTCGAGGATGTGGACGGGAATCAGGTCGCGACAGGCAGTGTCAGCGTGGAGGGAGCCGATCTGGTCGTCAGCGTCCCGCGCGATGCGGTCGGTGACCTCTCGACGGCCGAGATCGCGACGCTGCTGCTGGGGTACGACGGGACCAGCGACGACAACACCCGGACGGTCGGCTCGTCGGCTGGCGAGTGGACGTTCGGTGGTGCCGATGGCGAGAACGCACCGCAGGTACTCGATCTGTTGACTCCCGACGGGATGACCAATGCTGACGCGCTGGCGTATTCGGCGAGCCAGCAGGCGTCCATTCCCTATCTCGCAGTCGACGGTGGATCGAGCGACCCCGACCCACAACCGCTGTCGATCACGGCGCTGGACGCACCGGCGACCGCGACTGTCGGCGAGTCGGTGTCGGTCAGCGCGACGGTCGAGAATCCTGGCTCGGTCGCGACCACCGAGACAGTCACCGCCAGCTTCGACGGCTCCACCATCGGGTCGGAGTCGCTGACGGTCGCGGGGAGCAGTTCGAAGACGGTCTCGTTCGATCTGGACCTCGCTGGGCGATCCGCGGGGACGTACACGGTCGACGTCCAGACGGCCGACGACAGCGCGAGCAGCGAAGTGACTATCCAGTCCCAGTCGACAGACGGCCTCACCGTCTCGCTGACCGACGCTGGGTCGCTGGGTAGAGGTGCGGCGACGACCGTCGATATCGTCGTCAGCGGGGCCACGGACGGCATCGCCGGGGCGGACCTGTCGGTCACAGTTGCGAACACCGCGGTCGCGAGGATCGAGGATGTCAGCCTGACCGGTTCGAGCGGTCTGCGTCGAACCTCGGTCGCTAACGATGGCAGTCGCTGTGACGCGGCGTTCGTTTCGGACACAACGATCGGGGCCGGTGACGTGACCCTCGGCTCGGTCACGATCTCCGGGGTCGAGGCTGGGAGCACCTCGCTGTCGGTCTCGGTCGACTCTATCGGGACGCCGGACGCCGAGAGCTACGACATCGCACAGACCAGCGGCACGGCGCTGACTGTCACACAGGGGATCCCGCCACTCGTGGGAGACAGCGCACCGACCGATCCGGACGGTGACGGCGTCTACGAGGATGTCAACGGCGACGGGACGACCGATATCGCGGACGTCCAGGCACTGCTGGACAGCTTCGACGGCCAGACCGCCCAGGACAACGCCGCCTCCTTCGACGTCAACGAGGACGGCCGACTGGATGTGACAGACGTGATCCGACTACTGAGTGAACTCTGAGGAGACAACAATGACACAACACGGCAAACACGACAACGCGCAACGAGGTATTGGACGACGCGGCTTCCTCTCGGGGGTGCTGGCGGCCGGCGGGCTCTCGCTCGCCGGCCTGAGCGGCGCTGCTGTCACGGAAGCGGCAGAATCACACTGGCCACACGCCCGCAAGTACGGCTTCGCGACGGCCTATGACCACAGCCAGTCGATGTCGGACCTCCCGAAAGTCTGGTACACGCTCACGAAGGGAGCCATCACGGGCGTGCGGTATCCGCGACTTGACTGTATCAACACGACTGCCATCGAGTTCGTTGTCACGGACGGCAACGGCTACGCAGCCCGGACGTACAACATCGACAAGACTGACGACGGCACGACAGACGATCCGGTCGACCGACAGGCCGAGATGGTTGCCGATGACGCGCTGGTCTTCGAGCAGACGATGACCGACGCGGTCAACGACGGACACGACTGGACGCTCACGGTCGAATACGTCGCCGACACCGAAGCCGACGCACTCGTTGCGGACGTTTCCTTCGAGGGCGGCAGTCAGTACGACGTATTCGTCGTCGGTGAGTTCGCGCTTGGTCACGGTCTCCCCGGCAACACCGCGAGCGTCGCAGGCTCAGGCAGTTCCAGGCGGATTGTCGGGACCGGCCAGACGGGGACGTGGATCACCGAGCCTGGCGGGGGATCCTACGATGTCGCGACTGCGCTCACGGCCGACGGCGGGTTCGACTGGGCGAGCGTCGACAGTGCCGGGGGCAGCGTCGCGGACATCCTCTCCGGGACCATCCCCTCCGAAAACGGCAGTGCGAGCGGGTCGGTCCACGTCGCCGGCCGACTGCTGTCCGGCAGTGGCCAGACGACCCTCGCGATGGGGTTTGCACAGGGTGGCGACACGAGCGCGGCGACCACTGCAGCTCAGGACGCGCTCTCGCGGGGGTACGATTCGGTCCGGGCGTCCTTCGTCGATGGCTGGCGGTCCTATCTGGACGCCATCGACACCCCCAGCTCTGTGGTCGGCGACGACCGACTCCACGCCCATTACAACGCCAGCGTTATGGCGCTGAAATCGGGCGAGAGCAAACACGCACAGCTTCGCGGGGCGTCTGTGGCTGCCCCGTCGATTCCGTGGGGGCAGACCCGGCAGGCTGGCGAGGCGGCCCAGGTCGGTTACAGCCACTGCTGGCCGCGGGACCTGTATCACGTCTACTCGACGCTGGAGGCCATTGGCGATATCGAGGGGGCGATCCACGCCACGGAATACCTCTTCGAGTTCCACCAGAAATCCGATGGGTCGGTCGAGCAGAACACGACTTTCGACGGGAAGGGCCGATGGGGGGCTGTGCAGATGGACCAGGTCGCCTACCCGCTGATCATGGCCTATCAGGTCGACGAGCGCCACGGGATCGCACCCGACAGCGGCGAAGTCTCATACGACTACGAGAACGTCAGGCTCGGTGCGGAGTACCTCGTGAACAACGGGCCGAAGTCGAGCCAGCAGCGCTGGGAGGAAAACCGCGGGTATTCCCCGCAGGCGATGGCCGCGGAGATCGCGGGGTTGCTCTGTGCAGCTGAACTCGCCGACGCAGCGGGCAACAGTTCCGATGCCCAGTCCTGGCGAGAGACTGCCGACGAGTGGAGTCAGCAACTCGAATCCCTCACTGTGTCGACGGGTGGCCCCTTCGCCGATGGGTTCGACTTCGAGGACTATTACGTTCGCGTCAATCCCGAATACGACGATCTGGACGCCGAGCACGCCAGCGTCTACGTCAAAAACCGGATCAACGAGGCCAATTTCCCGGTCAACGAAGTCGTCGATCCGAGCTTCCTCGAACTTGTTCGGCTCGGCGTCCGTCCGCACGACGATCCCGTCGTCGAACAATCGGTCGACGTCGTCGACGACCAGTTGCGCGTCGACACGCCAAACGGCCCGGGGTGGTACCGGTACAACCACGATGCCTACGGGCAGAAGTGGAACGGCGACGGCTTCTTCGCGGAGGGTGAGGAACCCTACAAGGGCAACATCGGCCGCCTCTGGCCGTTCCTCTCGGGCGAGCGCGCGGAGTACGAACTGCTGGCCGGTGGGCAGGGCGACCTCGATCCAGCATCGTTGCTGGGGACGATGGCCGAGTTCGCCAACGAGGGTCGGATGCTCTCCGAACAGGTCTGGGACCGTGAGACCGAGACGGACTTCGACTGGACCATCGGTGAGGGGACGGGCGCTGCGACGCCGCTGCTCTGGTGTCACGCCCAGTACGCCCGGCTGTGTCACTGCATCGACGCAGGACACCCCGTCGAGACGCCGCGTGCCGTCCGCGAACACTTCGGGATCGAGTTCCCCGAGGACTCCCCGGATCCCGACCCAGCGTTCGTCACCGTCGAGTCGGTGACAGCACCCGACAGTACCCAGGTCGGCAGCCAGATCACGCTGTCAGCGTCGCTTCGAAACACTGGCGACACCGACGGGACCCGGTCTGCCACGGCCAGTCTCGACGGATCGACCGTCGGCGAAACCGAGGTCACGCTGGGTGCGGGAGCGTCGACGACAGTCTCGTTCACGGTCGAGTTGACCGATGTCTCGGCCGGAGCACACACTCTCACTGTCGACAGTGGCGATGACAACGCGAGCACGGACCTGCAGGTAACAGATACCACTCAGGGACTGTCGGTGTCACTGTCCGAGAGCGGATCGGCCGGCCCCGATGGGCAGGTCACTGTCGACGTGATCGCAGCAGGTGCCGACGCTGGCGTCGCTGGCGCGGACCTGGGGGTCACTGTCGAGGACCCCTCGGTCGCGACGATTACCGGCGTGAGCGCCGCCGGGAACGGGTACGAACGAACGCGGATCGCCAGCGACGGCAGTTCCTGTGAGACGGCCTTCGTCACCGAGTCCTCGCTCGGCACCGGGACAGTGACGGTCGCGACGGTCACTCTGGTGGGCGAGCGATCGGGCGAGATGTCGCTATCAGTCACGGTCGACGCCATCGGCGACCCTGCTGGTAACAGCTACGCCATCGCCGAGACCAGCGGGACGACGATCTCGGTCAGCGCGGCCCCACCGGCGCTCGTCGGGGACAGTCGGCCGACCGACCCGGATGGTGACGGCGTCTACGAGGATGTCAACGGTGACGGAACGATCGATATCGCGGACGTTCAGGCACTGTTCGACAACTTCGAGGGTGACCCCGCACAGTCGAACCCGGCGGCGTTCGATCTCAACGGGGACGACAAACTCGACGTGACCGACGTCGTGCGGCTGTTCGGAGAGTTGTCCTGAGAGGGGGACCTTCGACGGTCGACTCACGTGGTCGCCGCGACTGTGAGTAGGTGACGTTTGCCGTGACTAGGTGGTGTGAACGTGTATCGAACGTCCTCCATCTGTCGCCTACTCACCGCGATTGCGGCCAGGTGAGAACAGTCCTCGACCACATGATCTGACAGCCACCCGCAGGCCGTAGCGGGAGCCTGTCGTCGACTGCGAGTTCTCCCCACGTTCCCCAACCACCTGGCCGCGTTTCCCAGACGTGTCGCCGCTCGGAACACGGAATCGATCTCAGTCGGCCGTCTGTGGCGATCCTGTAACCCTCTCGTCGACGCCCAGCCACAGGATCCTCCAGCACTATATCGATGCCTTTCCCGGAGATGGTCGCTATCAACTCGAGTACCGATTATTCGCTATTTACCATCGGGATGGTAAAAATAAGTAAATATGGATGAAATAGCTAACATCTGACCATAAAAATAGGTTATGGACATAATGTGGCTTTATCGTGGCAAATAGAACAATATCACAGTACAAAATTCAGACACGAATACGCGAACTGGACTAAAATAGTCGACGACCGTCTCAGTGATTTCATTATCTCTTTTCTTTATGTACAAAAGTATCTATTCTCTTACTAATATATAATTAGGTATTTTGACACTCGCTTATTATGCCACTAAACCGGTGAAATAGTTGGTTTAAGTACCATGGTGTTATTGTAGTAGTATCTAAGTATATATTCATAATGGTTAAGTAAAAAGGGTATGAACCGATGGGTTGTCGATGGAACGACGCGAATTTATCACTGGTCTCGCCACGGCAGGTGGGCTTTCGCTCGCCGGATTCGCGGAGGGGGCAGTAACGGAAGGGGCACAGTCATACTGGCCGCACGGCCGGAAGTACGGGTTCGTGACTGCGTACGATCACGACGTTTCCATACCCGACCTCCCGAAGGTCTGGTACACACTCACGAAGGGGGCGATCACGGAGGTTCGATTTCCACGACTCGACCTGATCAACACGACTGCGATCGAGTTTTTGGTGACAGACGGGAGCGGCTACGCAGCCCGGACGTACAACGTCGACAAGACCGACGACGGCACAGTTGAGGATCCGGTCGACCGGCAGGCCGAGATGGTTGCCGATGACGCGCTCGTCTTCGAGCAGACGCTGACCGACAGCGTCACCGACCATGACTGGACGCTGACCGTCGAGTACGTCGCCGACACCGAACACGACGCGCTCGTCGCAGACGTCACCTTCGACGCCAGCAGCGAGTACGACCTGTACGTTCTCGGGGATCTCGCGATGGGTCACGGGACGGATACGGATCAGGCCAGCGTGACGGGGACGGGGACGAGTCGGCACGTGGTCGCAACCGGTTCGACCGGCGGCTGGATCACGGAACCCGACGGCAGTTCGTACAACGTTGCGACCGCACTCACCGCGACGGACGGGTTCGACTGGGCGACCGTCGACACCGCGGGCGGCCAGATCGCGGATCTCCTCGACGGGTCCGTGCCGGCCCCGTCGACCAGCGCCAGCGGCAACGTCCAGCTCGCCGGCAGACTGCTCTCGGGCGGCGGCTCGACGACGCTGGCGATGGGCTTTTCGGAGGGTGGGGACACCGCCGCGGCGACCACCGAAGCCCGGGACGCCATCGCCCGCGGCTATACGACGGTTCGATCAGCCTACACCGATGGCTGGCAGTCCTATCTCGACGCGATCGACACCCCCACGTCCGTTACCGACGACCCCGACTTGCTGGCGCAGTACAACGCCAGCGTCATGTCCTTGAAGGCCGGCGAGAGCAAACACGCTCAGTTCCGCGGTGCGTCGGTCGCGGCACCGACCATCCCCTGGGGGCAGATCAGCGGCGCGGGGTCGGCCGCCCAGACTGGCTATAGCCACTGCTGGCCGCGAGACCTCTATCACGTCTTCACCGCACTGGAGGCGATCGGTGATACCGAGGGGGCGATCCACTCGACGGAGTATCTCTACGAGTACCAGCAGAAATCCGACGGATCGGTCAAGCAGAACACGACCTTCAACGGGAAAGAGCGCTGGGGTGCGGTTCAGATGGATCAGGTCGCCTATCCGCTGATCATGGCCTACCAGCTCTACGAGCGTCACGGGATCGCCCCGAGCGACGGCGAGGTCTCCTACGACTATCAGAACGTCGCGCTGGGTGCGGGCTACCTCGATAGCAGGGGCCCCTTCTCCTCCCAGCAGCGCTGGGAGGAAAACGGCGGCTTCTCCCCACAGAGCATGGCCGCCCAGATCGCGGGGCTGATCTGCGCTGCGGAACTCGCCGAGCTGGAGGGGTATCCAGCGGACGCCGACCGCTGGCGGACGGTCGCGGACGACTACGCCAGCCTCCTCGAACCACGCACGGTCTCCGACGAGGGTCCGTTCGGTGCGGAGTACTTCGTCCGGGTGAATCAGAACTACGACGATCCGGACGCCGGCAGCACGTACGTCGCCAACGGCGGCGGCAACCACCCGACCAACGAGGTCGTCGATCACGGCTTTCTCGAACTGGTCCGGTTCGGTATCCGACCGGCCGACGACCCGCTGATCGAGCAGTCGCTGGCGGTCGTCGACGACCGGATTCGCGTCGACACGCCCAGCGGTCCGGGCTGGTACCGGTACAGCCACGACGGCTACGGTCAGGAGGCCGACGGGAGCCCGTGGGACGGAACCGGCGTGGGTCGTCTGTGGCCGTTCCTCTCGGGCGAGCGCGCGGAGTACGAACTGCTGGCCGGCGGCACGGGTGACCTCGCCCCACAGAACCTCCTGCAGACGATGGCGAACTTCGCCAACGACGGCCGGATGATCTCCGAACAGGTCTGGGATCGCGAGGAGGCGACGGCCTACGACTGGGAGATCGGTGACGGGACCGGAGCGTCCACCCCGCTGCTGTGGTGTTCGGCCCAGTTCGCTCGGCTGGCTCACTGCATCGACGCCGGTGAGCCGGTCGAGGCCCCGATCGCGGTCGCCAATCACTTCGGGACGCCGCTCGGTCCCTGCCCGTCCCTCTCGGTGACGGCTCCCGATAGCGTCGACGCCCAGACCGCGACTATTAGCGGGACGACCGGCGCGAGTTCGGTTCAGATCGAGACCCCGAACGGCGACATCCTCGAACCGGCAGTCGACTCGAACGGGAACTTCTCGGCCCAGGTATCGCTGTCAACCGGTGACAACACGTTCTCGGTCTCGGTTCCACAGGAAGATGGGACGGGCCGCTGTGACGAGCAGGTGACGATCACGCGGGTCGACTTGCTCGCCCAGTGGGCCGACCCGGCCGACGACGACCACGGCCCCGGCGAGTACACCTACCCCACGGGATCGGTCTTCACCGATGGGGACTTCGACCTCACCGGCCTGACGATCCAGGAGCAGGGGTCGTCCTACCGGATCGTCGCCTCGCTTGCGACCCAGCCCTCGAACCCCTGGGGCTTCGGACCCGGGTTCAGCAAACAGTTCTTGCAGCTGTACGTCCGCGATCCCGACGCCAGCGGCGGTTCGACGACGCCCGCACCCGGCGTGAACGCGACGATGGCCGCCTCCTATCACAGGCGCGTGCTGATCGACGGCGAGAACGGCGTCCGCGTTCAGGACGCCGCGGGCTCGCAGGTCGCGACCGGCAGCGTGAGCGTCGACGGGTCGGACCTCGTCGTCGAGGTCCCCGCGAGCGCCGTGGGTGATCTTGCGAGCGCCGAAATCGCCACACTCCTGCTCGGATACGACGGGACCAACAGCGACTACACCCGGATGGTCGAGTCCTCGAACAGCGAGTGGGTCTTCGGCGGCGCGGAAAACGACAACGCGCCACAGGTGCTGGACCTGATCGCGCCGGAGGGAATCAGCCAGTCCGAAGCGCTGGCGTACTCCGCGAGCCAGCAGGCGTCGATCCCCTTCCGGACGGTCTCGGGCGACAGTGGTGGCGGGACGGCGACCTTCGGCGTCTCCAGCCTCGATACCCCCGCGTCCGTGACAGCCGGAGAGACGATCACCGTCGCGGCCGACGTCACCAACACCGGGGACGAAAGCGGAACCCAGACGGTCGAGTTGCTCGTCGACGGGGCGGTTGTCGATTCGACGACTGGCACGCTGTCGCCGGGCGAGACGTTCTCGGTGAGCTACGAATACGATACGTCGGGGCTGTCGGCGGGGTCACACACCGTCGCGGTCGCGACCCAGAACAGCACCGCCTCGACGACGATCGATGTCTCCGCCAGCGGGGCAGCGACCTTCGGCGTCTCGAACCTCGACGTGCCTGCCTCGGGGACCGTCGGAGATTCGATCACGGTCTCGGCCGAAGTCGAGAATACCGGGAGTGCCGAGGGGACGACGACGGCCGAGTTGCTGGTCGACGGATCGGCGGTCCAGTCGACGGACGTGACGCTGTCGGCGGGAACGAGTACGATGGTTTCGTTCACCTACGACACGTCGGGGCTGTCGGCGGGAGCACACACCGTCGCCGTGGCGGCGGGGTCAGACAGCGTCTCGGGGACGATCGACCTTTCCTCGGGGAGTAGTTCGGACACCCCCTTCGTCGTCGAGAACTTCGATGCACCCGGCTCGGCGGAGTCCGGATGGACAGTGTACGTGAGTGCGGACATCGTCAACACGGGTAGCGAGGTAGCGACGAAGACGATCGAGTTCCGCGTCGACGGTACGGTCGTGGACACACTGGATCGTCAGCTGTACGAGAACTCTCAGTCGTGGGTGCAGTTCGGGCTGGACACCTCGGGGCTGTCCGCTGGCGCGCACACGGTCACCATCGCGACGCCGGACGACAGCGCGTCCGGGGAGGTGAGTATCTCCTAGCGAACCCGGATCGGTCGGGCTGACTGCCCAGCCGATCGGGGGCGGATCACCCACAGGAGTTCGACATGAGACGACACACGTCACATCACGGCATCGACGGTATCGACTTCGGCGACCAGCTCGACGACCTCGATCGCCGGGACTTCCTCAAGGCCGTCGGTGCGGCGACGGCGACGGGAGTGCTCGGGAACGTGTCACAGCCGGCCGGCGCTCGCGCGATCACCAACAGCGGCGACGGCGAGCCGGTGATCTGGCAGGCGTTTCACATGGAGTGGACGGAGGTAGAAAGCAAGGTCCAACTGTACGCCGACGCTGGCTTCGACGCGATCTGGCTCCCCCAGCCTGCCAAGTGCAAACTCAGCTGGCGACACCAGGCCTACGACGGGAAGCCGGGCTTTTACGAGGATTCCCACCCGGTCTACGGTGACCTCGAACGGCATCCACCGCTGGGCTACCAGCCCGTGGATCTGCTCGATTTCGAGTCGCCTTACGGGACCGAAGCGGAACTCCGGTCGCTGATTCAGACGGCCCACGAGCACGACATCGAGGTGATACTCGACTGTGTGCTCAACCACGTCGCCACGCGGGATGCCCCGGCCGATAGATGGGGTGACGCCCCCGACAGCGACCGGGAGTGGGAGGAAGTGACGATTCCGTGGTCGGAGTACAACTTCGACGAGTCACACATGCACGACCGGGGCGAACTCGGCAACGGCTGTCGTGACATGTTCACCTGTTCGCTCCTGGGGCTGCCGGATCTCGACCAGTCGCTTCCGCACGTCCGGGACGTCCACGAGCAGTACATCCGGAAGCTGTCCGACGTCGGAGCGGACGGCCTCCGGCTCGACGCGGCACAGCACGTCGACCGAACTCACTGGCGAGAGTTCTACGTCCCCCTGTTCGAGGAACTCGACCTCTTCCGGATGGGCGAGACCTGGCACGCCAACCCCGACTGGTGTCTCTCCTTTGCCGACACAGGGATGCACGTGCTGGATTTCCCGCTGTACGGCCGGATCGTCGACGGCTTCGAGAAAGGCGATCTGTATCAGCTCTCCCAGCAGGGCGAACAGAACAACGGCGTCGTCCATCACGACCCCGACGCGGCGGTGACGTTCGTGCAGAACCACGACGCCATCGCACCGGGGATGAAACCACCGGGGACGCCAGAAGGCCCACTCGCGGACGTCGCCAACGCGTTCGTCCTCTCGTATCCGGGGACGACCCACCTTTTCCGGGACGATCTTGAGGATCCGGAACTCCGAAATCTGATCTGGATCAAGCGCAACCTCGCCAGCGGCGAGGTACTCGACCGCTATCCTGGCTACGGGGCGTACATCTACGAGCGCGAGGGCAACCTGCTCGCGGGCGTCAACGCCAACGACTACGAGCACACGCACACGGTCACGACCTCCTGGCACGATCAGACGCTGACCGACTACGCGAACAACCAGCCCGACGTCACGACCGACGACAGCGGCCAGGTCTCGGTGACGATCGGGCCCAGGAGCTGGGTGATGTACGCGCCGCCCGGCCAGCGCGACGGCAGTGGCGGCGGTGGCGGCGGGACGGCGTCGTTCGAGGTCGCGGCACTGGACCATCCTGCCTCGGTGGCGGCCGGTGACGTCGTGACGATCACGGCGGACGTGACCAACGCTGGCGATGCCAGCGGGACCGCGACCGTCGACCTCGCTGTCGACGGATCGACGGTGACGTCGACGACGGTGACCCTGGCGGCTGGTACGAGCACGACAGTCAGCTTCGAATACGACACCACCGGTCTGGGCGGCGGTTCGCACGCGTTCGTCGTCACCGCGGCAAACGGCACGGCATCGGGGACGATCGACGTCACGGGTTCGACGAGCGAGACGGTAGTCGCATGGTCGGACCCGGCCGGCGACGATCACGGTCCCGGCGGCTACACCCCCCCGACCGCGGGTGACTTCTACGAGCACGCCTGGGACATCACAGCCGTCGAGATCCTCGCACCCAACGGGACGGAGTACGTCTTCCGCATCGAGGTCGGCGGCGGTATCCAGGACCCCGGTGGCTGGGGTGGGCAGGGCGGTATGGCCCACCAGTTCCCACAGATTTACCTCCGGGATCCTGGATCGAGCGGCGGTGCGACGGCCGCACGGACCGGCGTGAACGCCGAACTGGCCCAGCCGTATCACTACGTCCTCGTGGCCCACGGTTTCGGGCTGGCAGCCGTCGAAGACGCCAGCGGGAACACGGTCGCGGACGCAACCCTTTCGGTGAACGATCCGTGGATCGAACTCACCGTTCCGGCGAGCGCGTTCGACTCGGCACTCTCGGAGATGGCCGTCGCGCCGATCATGTGCGCGAAGGGCGACATCGCGGGCGAGACTCGCCGCGTCGACGCGACTGCCAGCTCCTGGAACTTCGGCGGCGGGGCCGGCGACAGCTCGACGATGGGCACCGACCCGAACGTGCTCGACGTCCTCACGCCGTCCGGGACGAGCCAGGCTGACGCCCTGTCCTACAACCGTAGTTCCCGGGCGTCGATCCCGCTTCGCCCGGTCACCGACGACGGCAGTGGCAGTGACCCGGCGACGTTCGACGTCTCGAACCTCGACGCTCCGGCGTCGGGTGTCGTCGGCGACACCGTGTCGGTGTCGGCCACGGTCGCGAACACCGGGAACGTCGAAGGGACGACGACGGTCGAACTCCTCGTCGACGGCAGCGTCGAAGACTCGACGGACGTGACGCTCGCGGCGGGTGCGAGCACGTCGGTCAGCTTCGAGTACGACACGACCGGGCTGGGCGACGGCGCACACACGCTGACCGTGAGAGCCGGTAATGCCAGTGCGTCCGGCTCGATAGCCCTGTCTGCCGAGAGCGGTGGATCGACAGCCCCCTTCGCAGTGCAGAACTTCGATGCGCCCGCCTCGGCGGAGGCCGGGTGGACGGTGTACGTGAGTGCGGACATCGTCAACACGGGAAGCGAGGTAGCGACGAAGACGATCGAGTTCCGCGTCGACGGTACGGTCGTGGACACGCTGGACCGTCAGCTGTACGACAACTCCCAGTCGTGGGTACAGTTCGACCTGGACACCTCGGGGCTGTCCGCTGGCACGCATACGGTCACCATCGCGACGCCCGACGACAGCGCGTCCGGGGAGGTGGATCTCTCGTAAGGTTTCGCCGGTGGGGACCGCGCTCTCAGCGCCTGACCGTCGCGACAGTGGACAGGCACAGTTATCATACAGCCGTGACTGGGTGGCACAGCCGACATCGATGCCCCCGCCTGTCCACCGCGAACGCGGCCAGGTGTTGTCCGTCTCCGTCGGATCGCCGCATCGATTGCCACGGAGGAGTCCGTTCGACGTCTCGACGGTGGCTCCGCCCGATCCCCACCAAGAGCCCGTGGCCGACGACTCTCGGTCTTCGGTGGTCCGAGAAGGCGGTTTCCGATGGCACCCCGACATCTCCTGGCCGCGGTACCCCACCCCACCGTTTCGTCACGACTGGCCGCTCCGGTCGACCAGTTCGACGGTGAACCGCTCGCCTTCGATGTCTTCGAGGTAGGCTCCCCAGCTGCCGATCGTGTAGACCTCGCCGTCGACGTCGAGCCAGATGGTCGCCTGGTGGACGAGCGACTCCAGTGGCGGGGCGGCGGCGTCGAAGTCGTACTCTGCGGAGACGACGCTGGCGACCTCGCCCGTGAGTTCGACTGGCTCACCGGTGTCGATTTCGACTCCTTCGACTGTGAGGACGATGCGGTGGCCGGCCTCAACCAGGGGACTGAGGTGGTGGAGACACTCCCGGATGTTCGAATAGGTCGCCGGAAGCTGTCCATCGCGGGTCGAGTAGACGGTGTCCCAGGTGGTCCACAGTGCGGTCTGGAAGAACCAGTAGAACACGCGCGACAGCGAGGCGTCGTTGACGAGCACACCGTATCGGCTCGACTCCGGCAGCGTCGACTCGGGGGCGAAACAGGCGTGTTCGCGGTCGACGACTGCCAGAAACTGCGTCTCCATGTCCCGGTAGCGCACTTCGGTGACACAGCCTTCGAACTGGTCACGGATGTCCGCGAACGGCTCGCCGTAGTCGCTCTCCTGGCCGCCCGGTTCGCCCATTTCCGGGTCGAGGTCACCCTCCGGCGGTTCGGCGTCGGCCTCCCGTGTCAGGGTGAGTTTGACGACGACACCACGATCGAACGCCTCGCACAGGGCGTCTCTGAGCCGAGCGAACTGGTCGGGGGTCGCGCTGACTTCCACCTCTCGCTGGGCCGACTCGATCCACTCTCGGGCCTGTTTGATGACCGTCTGTGGCTGGGAGACGACGCTGATCCGGGCCTGTTGAACGTCGGGCTGGGTCCAGCGCTGCTCGACAGCTTCGGCGGCGTTCAGAACCGTGTCTGCGTAGTCTTCGAGGTCGTCGATGACGGCGGATGGGTCGTTCGCACGGACCATCAGGGTGTCCTCCTGATAGGTCTCGACGTATCCTCTGTCGGCCAGACTCCGGACGACGTCGTAGATCCGGGTCTGGGGCACGTCGGATGCGTCCGCGAGCTCAGAGGCGGTCGCGGAACCGTGATCAAGAACGGCGATGTAGGTGTCGGCCTCGTACTGCGTGACGCCGACGTTTTCGAGCGCGGATCGAAGCTGCTCGGTATCCATACGCCCATCCATTCCGGTCGATCATCCTAATCGTTGCGGTCTCCGGACAGTCAGCCACGCTACCGACAGACTCCTTCGAGTGTTTCCGCGAGCGTGGACGGATCTGTCGACGTGACGACGATATCGCGTTTCTCCGACCGTTCGATTCTGACCGCTCGTTTCCCCTTGACGATGTAGCCCACCGGGCCGTCGAAACTGATCCCCCACCGATACAGCGTCGGCTGGAGCCGGATCCCGACGCCGCCGAACTCCCCCATCGGCGAGATCTCGGTCGCCCGCACCGACTCGATTTCCGCACAGGATATCGTCCGCGAGCGCAGGTGGAGCGGCCACAGCCGCAGCGCGAGTCCGTCATCTCGAACCTCGAGATCGAGGTTCGCATAGTAAAAGAGCACTAGCGGCGAAAACACGAGGACGAGGATGACCCCGATCACGAGCGGGACGTTCGTCCCGGGGTCGCTGTCGACGGCAACCGCGACACTCGCCAGTAGTGCTGCGGGGACGCTGCCGACCAGCAGAAGGGCCCATAGCCAGTCCTGTCGGAAGTACTGGCGCTCGCTGTAGTGGACGGCCGACATACGTCGCTGTTGGATGGCTTTCGTTCCAAACGTTTCGGTACCGGCCCGAGGTTTCGATACGCTTCTGTGTCGAGCGCTCGTACCCACACTCGATGTACGTCTCTCCGGCAGTTCGCTCGATTGTCGAGGATCCACTCGAAGGCGAATCCGTCACGCTTCTGGTCGAGGTCGCAGACGACTACGAGCCGGGCGTCGACGCCGTTGCCGAACAGGTCGCGGAACTCGGTGGGAGTGTCGAAGATCGACGCCGGTTCGGAACGCTGGTGGTTTCGATCTCTCAGGCGCTGGTAGCGGAACTCTGCGAACGTGCGGGACTCGCGGTCGTCGAGACCGACAACGCTGTGGCCATCGATCCCGACGGCGCGGGCGAGGATGTCGAGTACGACGCCGAGTGACGCCAATCCGCGATACTGGTGTGCGTTCCGTTTCCGACAGTGTGAAGCCGCAAGCGTTTACTTCCGTCCCGAGTAATCTCACTTACGATGCCCGAGTGCCCACTCGCCGAGGATTGCCCCGAATTTACCGAGCAGATCTCAGGGATGGGGTGTCAACACTACGGCGACCGCGGGGGTGCAGAGTGGTGTAACCACTACAATCAACCCATCAAGGAACTCAAAGCACAGCCCGTCAAGATGGGCGAGGAGGTCGTCGTCGACGTTGAGGACATCCACGAGAGTGGTGCTGGTGTCGGGCGAACCGACGACGGTTTCATCGTGCTGGTCGACGGCGTCCTCCCCGAGGCTCGGGCCCGCGTCAAGATCACGAACGTGCACTCGAATCACGCCAAAGCCGAGGAGGTCGAGCGACTGGAGATGGACGAGGAGAGCGAGGCGACCGCCGACGAGGAGCACGAATCCAGGGACGAGGATGCGGACGACCGCGGGCCGCGGCTGGGCAGCCGGGACAACTTCTGGGGCAGCTAACTGACCGTGACCGACGCCGACGCGATCCTCGAACAGGCGGGATTCGATCCCGACGAGTCGATTCTGACACGCCGGCAGGCCGAGGTGCTGGCGCTTCGCGAGCGCGGTCTCACCCAGTCGGCGATCGCCGAGCAGTTTGGCACCTCGCGGGCGAACGTCGCGAGCATCGAGTCGAGTGCTCGCGAGAACGTTCGGAAGGCCCGCGAAACCGTCGCAGTCGCCGAGACGCTCCGTGCTCCCGTCCAGGTCGACATCGATGCCGGGACCGACCTCTACGATGTCCCACCCGCTGTCTTCGCGGCCTGTGACACTGCCGACGTGAAGGTCCCACAGACTGCGCCCGAACTCCTGTCGACTGTGAGCGAGGCCGCCGGCGACGCGGTCGTCGGCCGCGAGGTCCGGATGGACGTCCTCGTCAGCGTCGGTGCCGACGGGGCCGTGAGAGTCCGGCGAACCAGCGACGATTAGTGCGGAGACGGTTGGGCTTTTTGTCTGGCAGCCTCTGCGTTCAGGTATGGACTTGCAACTACACGGCGATGCGGCACTGTGTACTGCTGCGACGAGTGGGCTTGGCCTCGCGAGCGCGAAGGCACTGGCCCGCGAAGGCTGTGACGTCGCCGTCTGCGGGACGACACCAGAACACGTCGACGAAGCGCGCGAAACACTCCGGGCAATCGGCGACGGTAACGTTCTCGCTGTCGAGGCCGACATCACCGACCCGGACGAAGTCGAGGCGTTCGTCGAAGCCACAGTCGAGCGCTTCGGCGGCCTCGACCACGTCGTCACCAGCGCGGGTGGACCCGCAAGCGGTTCCTTCGTCGAGACGACTGAACGAGACTGGTATCAGGCCTACGACCTGCTCGTGATGAGCTACGTCTGGACGACGCGGGCAGCCCTCCCACATCTCCAGGATGGTGGTGGTTCAATCACGGCGATCACCTCCCGGTCAGTCCGAGAGGTTCTGGACGACCTCGTGCTCTCGAACGCGGTTCGGCGGGCAGTGATCGGTCTCGTCAAGACACAATCTAGAGAGTTCGCGCCCGCGGTGCGTGTCAACGCCGTGCTGCCCGGTGCACACGAGACCAGCCGCATTCAGGAACTCGTCGAGGACGCGGTCGAACGCGGCGAGTACGACGACTACGACACGGGACTGGCTGACTGGGCCACGGACGTCCCGCTTGGCCGGATCGGAGATCCCCGCGAACTCGGAGATGTCGTCGCCTTCCTCGCCAGCGAGCGCGCCAGCTATGTCTCGGGTGTCAGCGTGCCAGTCGACGGTGGGTCCACGCGAAGTTGAATTGATTACTCCCGTAGATTGAAGATACGGTGAAGGCGGAAAGAAATCGGAAACAATTGTGGGTACCTCTCCGCGTTTTAATATCAGGAAACATGTAGCTTCAGGTAGTATTATGCGGTAGCCTGTCACAATGCAGTACATCATCGGTCGCCCGTCGGACGGGGGACCGGAGGGAGCATACATGGGATACAACACGCTGACAGGACGTGCCTGAGATGGTACGGTTTCGTCCGCACGTCTGGCTACTTTCGACGGTACTCTTCGTGGCGCTCGTCGCCGGGAGTACTGCAGTCGGTGGCGTCGTTCTCGACACTGAATCAGCCACGGCGGCGACTGGTGTGGCAGAACCTGCGGCCAGTTCGTCGTTGGCCGCTGCGTGCACGGCGGGTCCGACCGACGTGAACGTCCGCGAGACGGTCACTCTTGACGCGAGCAACTCGGATACGAGCTTCGTCGAGTTCGACAAAGAAGGAAACGGTGTCTACACTCAGGGGGACGAGACCGACTTCATCGAGAACGTCACGTATTCCGAACCCGGGACCTACGAACCTCGCGTTCGTGACGCCGAAGGGAACGTCGCACGGTGCGGGACAGTCGTCGTCAACGCGCCGCCGTCCGCCTCGTTCACCTGGACGCCCGACCCCGGTGTCGAGGCTCAGCCAGTCGAGTTCGATGGATCGGCCTCCTCCGATTCTGACGGTGAGATCGTCGCCTACCACTGGGACTGGGACGGTGACGAGCAAGTCGACGAGACAACCGACGGACCAGTCGCCAATCACACGTTCTACCAGACTGGCTTCAGGAACGTGGCATTGACCGTCGAGGACGACGATGGGATGAACAGATCGTCCTGGCGCGACGTCGAAATTGTCGAGGCGAATGTGATCGCCCGGTGTACGGTCGAACCCCAGACTGTCGTGGTCGGCCAGAACGTCACGATCGACGCGAGCGCCTCGCAGAACGCCTCGTATCTGACCTACGACTTCGGCGACGGAACGTCACGCCCCGAGGCGACCGAGTTCACTGTCGAACATAGCTACGCCAGAGCCGGCGAGTACACGCCGGTCATCACCGTCTACGGCCCGAACGGCAAGAGTGATACCGTCGAGTGCCCGACGATCACGGTCGAGCGGGCGAACAAACCGCCGACGGCCGAGTTCAGCTACGACCCTGATCCCGGAATCGCCGGCGAGTCGATGACGTTCGACGCCAGCAATTCGAGCGATCCCGATGGCACGATTGAGACCTACCGCTGGGACTGGGACGGCGACGAACAGTTCGAACTGACGACCGACGAGCCAGTCGTCGAACACACCTTCGACGCGCCCGGATTCAGGAACGTCGGCCTGCAGGTCCAGGACGACGCCAACGCCACGGACATCCAGTATCGAGATGTCTCGGTCGTCCGGCCGGTGGTCGCCCGGTGTTCGGTCGAACCCCGCACGGTAGAGGCGGGACAGACGGTCGTCATCGACGCCCGCGAATCGGAGAACGGCTCGTATCTGGCCTACGACTTCGACGGTGACGGCGAGTACGAGCGGCCCGAAGCCGCGGAGTTCGTCGTCGAACACAGCTACGCTGAACCGGGCGAGTACACACCTGTAATCACCGTCTACGGCGCACGCGGCCAGCGCGACACTGTCGAGTGCCCGACGATCACTGTCGAGCCCGAGAACGAGCCTCCGGAAGCCTCGTTCACCTACACGCCCGATCCGGGTGTTGCCGGCGAGTCGATGACGTTCGACGCCTCGGGGTCGAGTGACCCCGACGGGACGATCCAGACCTATCGCTGGGATTTCAACGGTGACGGCACCTACGACGAGGCCACGAACGATCCGACGATCGAACGGACGTTCTCGACGACTGGGTTCCGAAACGTCGGCCTTCAGGTGGTCGACGACGACGACGCGACGGGGCGGACGACGCGGGACGTCGAACTGGTCGCGCCCCAACTGACTGTCCGCTGTACGGTCGAGCCGACAACGGTTGAACCGGGAGAGAACGTCACGATCCAGGTCGAGGCCGCCAACGGTTCGTATCTCGATTACGACTTCGACGGCGACGGCGAGTACGACCGCTTCGAGCGGACGGAGTTCACTGCGACGACGAGTTACAACGAGACGGGTGAATACACGCCAGTCGTCAGGGTCTACTCGGCGTTCGGCGAACCGGAGACCACCGAGTGTGATACCGTCACTGTCGAGGAACCCGAGGAGAGCGGCTTGCCGATCCCGTCCTGGTGGCCGATTCCGGCCGCTGGTGGCGGGCTGCTCGGACTCGGCGGACTCGCGTACTACTTCTTCGGCGGTGGCGGCGGGGCCGGCGGTGGCCGACCGACGCCCAAACCCAGGCCGCGGCCCCACGGTACCCAGGAGGGTGCACGGTACGAGACGGGTGTCTTCGAGATTCCGTCCGACTCCGGACTCCTGTCGATACCCGTCGGATTCGAACCCGATCTGATCCTGTTCAGTGCTGTCAACGGTGCACGAACGGATTCTGCGACCGACCGAACCGCGGGCTGGTCGCGCGGAATCGCCCACTGGACCGACGGGGGAATCGAAAATCAGTGTCTGACTGTCGCAGACGACGCACACAACACCGACCAGGCCACCTGCGCTGCCGACGACGACCTGGCGATCCAGATCGTCCGCCACGAGGCCGACGGCCCGCCCGGACGCGTCACGGCGGCCGTCACCGAAACCACCAGCGACGGCTTCGACGTCGATGTCTCGGTCCCCGGCGACGACCCGCTGGCCGGCGGGATTCGCGTGCTGTATCAGGCGTTCCGGACCGGATCGGATGTCGACGCGGAAGTCGGGACGGTGATGACGCCGACCGAACCGGGTACGCAGACAGTGGACCTGGGGATCGACGCCGAACACGTCTCGCTGACGACGACGGCAGCCGTCGCCGACGACGACCAGTTGTGGACGACCGACCGTGGCGTCGGATTCTCGACCGGCCACGTGGTCGCGGAGCCGACGCCGGAATCGTCGACGGGGACGACTCTCGACCAGGCCGTCGCCGGGACCAGCGCGTGGCCAGGGGTGGGCCATCCGGTCGCTGGCGTCGCCGACGACGCGGCGACGTTACACCTGCTGTATCAGGACGCCGATCATCTCGCGGGCCGCACCAGCGCGAAAGCGACAGCCCTCGGTCAGACCCTTCGACTGCAGTACGACCGCGTCTACAACGGCCCGCACAAGCTGGGTTCGACGGCGCGACACCCGATCTCGTATCTGGCACTCGCGGGCGAGCCGTTACGGCCGGCCGTCGGGACGTTCTCGCTCCCGCGACCGGGCGAGACTCGAACTGTGGACTGCGGGTTCGAGCCCGCCCTGATCGAGTGTCAGATCGCGCCCGCACCGCTGGGCGAAGAGGTCGCGACAGGTGCGACGCCCCAGCCGTTCGGCGCGTCCCAGGGGACGGCCATCGCCACGGGCGACCGACTGCGGCAGTACGTCCTCCATCACGCGGTCGTGCCCGGCCAGCCCGAGGACCGCGCGAACGTGACGACGCCAGACGCCGCTTCAGGCCGGGCGACGGCCTCGACCGACGGCGGCCGATCTACCGCCGGCGTCGGCGCCGCGGAGCAGACCGTTGGCGCTGGGGAGACAGCGTCACAACTGAACGACGAGGCGGTCGATCTAACCGATGTCCGGCCGCTCGAACCGGAGACGCCAGCGTCCTCGGCTGTCGATCCGGGGACAGCCATCGCGCCCGCCGCACCCGAACACGACGACGACGGTCGTGTCGGACTGTGGCTCACGACCGCTCCCGATGGCACGATCGTCGGGCGTGACGAACTCTCGGTCGCGGGGATCACCGAGACCGGGTTTCAGGCCACCGTGAACAGTATCGACACCGATAGTCGTGGGTCGGACGGACCGCGGCCGACCGTCGTCTATCGGGCGTGGCCGGCACTGGACGTGACCGGGCGAGAGCGATCTCAGTCACAGACCCACCAGCCTACCGAGTCACCGTCCTCGGAGCCGAGAGCCGATACAGGAACTGGCCAAACGCCGGCACAGCCCGAGCGCGGATCGTCGGCCGGCAAAACACTCGACGAAACCGAGGCGATGGACCAGCAGGTGAACCGACCGACTGGACAGGTGCCCGACGCCGATCTGGAGGGACAACGATGAGGACACCAGCGCGACCGACAGCGGACGATCGATTTTCAGGGGAGACAATGACCGACAGCAGCACTCAGACGGCAGTATCGAGACGGCAGCGACGCGGGTTCGCGGGGGCTGGCCGATGAGCTCCGACTCCGACACCCAGAGTATCGACCAGATAGTCCTCACCGAACTGGCGAAAGTGCTGGAGCCGATCGGCGAAGCGGCCGAGAACAATTCGGTCGAACAGCTGCTGTCGGATATGGGGCTGACCGACGACGTTCTCGGCGTAAAAGTCGACGCCGTGAAGTCGGAGGTGCAGAAGATTGCTGGCGACTGGAACACGCTCAAGACGGCGATCATCGACCCGCTTTCCCAGGGGAATACCCCGGACCTGAGTGACGCCGACGACGTGTTCAAGGCGTTGAAAAGCCTGTTCGAGACGATCAAGGGTCTCGACGATATCGAGGCTCCGGATCCCGATGTCGAGGCGATCGGCGAACGCGTGTTCGATTACTTGCTGATCACCTACCTCGCGGACGAGCACCCATCTGCCTACAGTCTGCTGGCGATCATCGGCGTGATCAAACCCGACGCTGGCGCTGGTGCGGCCGGCGATCTCGACCTATCGGCGTTCGCCAACGTCTTCGCCAGTCCGAAAGACCTCGTCGGCGATCTGTTCAAGTGGGGCAAACAGGAGTTCGAGCCCTACATCGTGCTGTTTTACGTCAAGGGCGTCATCAGCGCGCTCGGACTGGACGCGGCCTTTCAGGAAGTCTCTCAGGATGTCCGGGAGTACGTTCAGGAACTCGATCCGGGCGAGGACTGGCCGGGGCAGGGCGCGACCGGCGGCAACGGAAACGGTGGCACCGGAAATGGCGGCAATGGTGGCAATGGCGGCAATGGTGGCAATGGCGGCAATGGTGGCAACGGTGGCAACGGCGGCAATGGTGGTAACGGAAACGGCGGGAACGGCGAGATAACAGCGGCGGGGCCGTCGGCGTCGATTCAGGACAACGCGTTGCACATCAACGTCCTCACGGTCTCCAGCAGTGCGGCCGGAACGGAGATGGGAATCGACATTATCCCGGTGCCGGGCAAGAACAGCAAACTCCCCGGTCTGGCGATCAAACCGTTTGGGATGGCCAGCGGTGAGGTCAGCGAGGATCTCGGTAACGGCTGGACGTTCAACGCCCAGGCCTCTGCGCAAGCGGAGTGGGCACTGAAGATCCGGGCCGACACCGACGGGAAGACCGTCGGCGAAGTGATCAAGGCCGACACCGGCCAGGAGGTCGAGGGTGAGGCCCACGCTGACGCGAAGCTGACCTACGAACCACCGGGCGAAGCTGATATCACACCGATCCTCGGTGACCCCGAGGAGAGCGGGATCGGCGTCCGGTACTTCCAGACCCACGCGAAGATCGATTTCGACGGCGAGAAAGTGGTCTTTGTCGTCGAGATTCCGGCGAGAGGTCGGATCCAGGTCAAACCGCAAGGCGGCTTCCTCAAGAAGGTGGTCCCGGACGGCGTGGCCTACGACTTCGACGCCACCGTCGGCTGGTCCTCGGAATCCGGCTTCTACTTCGAGCGCGGCGGAACCCTGGAGATGTCTCTGGCCCAGAACAAGCAACTCGGCCCGCTCTTGCTCGAAGAAATCTACGGCGCGCTCGAACCCCCGAGCGGCGGTGGGGGGAACGGCGCAGGCGGCAGCGGCGCAGGCGGTGGATCGACGAGCTCCGGCGGGAACGGTAGCACCACCAGTGGCGGCAACGGTGGCAACGGCGGGAGCTCCAGTGGCGGCAATGGCGGCGGCGTCGACGGTGACGTGGACGCCTCGGCGAGTGCCGATGTCGATCTGAAAGAGGGGACAGTCACGATTCAGGGTGCGGCTTCGGGGACAGTCGAACTCGGCCCGGTCACGGCGAGCGTCAAGCGAATGGGCGTCGAGGGCGAGATCTCCTTCCCCGAAGACGGCGGCAACCTCGGGCCCGCACAGCTCGATATGGCATTCAAGCCGCCGGAGGGCGTCGGTATATCGATCGATGCCGGCGCAGTTTCGGGCGGTGGCTATCTGGAGTTCGACTACGAGAACGAACGCTACGCGGGCGTCCTCCAGATCAAGGCCGGCAGCCTGACGATCAACGCGGTTGGGTTGCTCACGACGGAACTACCCGGTGGCAAAGACGGTTTTTCACTGTTGCTCATCATCTCCGGGGAGTTTTCGCCTGTGCAGCTCGGCTTCGGGTTTACGCTCAACGGCGTCGGCGGTATCGTCGGCGTCAACCGCACGATGAAGCGCAAGCCGCTGGGCAAGGCCGCCAGAACGGGCTCGATGGACTCGGTACTGTTCCCGGAGAACCCGGTCGCCAACTCTCAGCGGATCATCAGCGACCTCCGGGCGATCTTCCCGCCGAACGAGGGGACCCACGTCTTCGGCCCGATGGCAAGACTGGGCTGGGGGACGCCGACGCTCATCACTGCGGATCTGGCGATCGTCCTCGAAGTTCCGACGTGGAAAATTGCTCTGCTGGGGCGGTTGTCGGCGATGTTGCCCGACAAGAAAGCGCCGCTGATCGAACTCAACCTGTCGGTCGCGGGCTTTCTCGATCCCCCGAACAAGCAGGTCGCGATCGACGCCTCGCTGTACGACTCGCGGATCGTCATGTGGACCGTCAGCGGCGACATGGCCATGCGCTCGAACTACGGAGACGACCCGCGGTTCCTCCTGTCGGTCGGCGGCTGGAACCCCCGGTACGATCCGCCGAAGAACTTCCCCGATCTCAAGCGCGTGACGGCCAACCTGGGTGCGCCCGGCGGCAACCCGAAGATCGAGTTCACTGGCTACTTCGCCGTCACGTCCAACACCGTCCAGGCCGGTGCCGGCGTCCACGCGCTCGCCAAAGCCGGCCCGGCGAAGATCGAAGGGAAACTCTCCTTCGATGCGCTGATCCAGTTCAGTCCGTTCAAGTTCATCGTCGACTTCCACGCCTCGTTCTCGGTGACGATCAAGGGCAAGGGACTGTCGATCACGATCGACGGCACGCTCTCCGGACCGGGGCCGTTCCGGATCAAGGGGACGATCAAGATCAACATCCTCTTCATCGAGATCAAGGTCAAGGCCGACGTCACGATCGGGCCCTCGAAGGACAAAGAGGAACTACCGCCGGCGACGGTTCTGCCGAAGATAGAGGCCGAGTTGAACAAGCCTGCTAACTGGACGGCCCAGCTGCCAGCGTCGGGGTCGAGCTGGGCGACCTTCCGTGAGGTCGAAGCCGGCGAGGGCGAGGTCCTGGCCCATCCGATGGGTGAGATCGGCGTTCGACAGACGATCGCGCCGTTGCAGTACGAACTGGAGAAGTTCGGCAATGCGACGCCTTCGGGATACACGAACTTCGAGATCACCGGCGTGACCGTCGACGGCTCGGCCGAGATCGACTTTGACGCGACGGCCAAAGAGGACTTCGCGCCGGCACAGTTCTCGAAGATGAGCGATTCAGAGAAGATGAACAGTCCGTCCTTCGAGAAACATCCCGCCGGCCGGAAGATGCACCACGGGGGAATCTACTGTGGCTATCCCGGTGGAAAGCGCGACCGCAACCGCCGCCAGACGAAGTTCGGCTACGAGTGTTCGGTCATCGACCGGACCAAGGACAACTGGGGGACGAACCTCGGGAACCTCGGCCGCTTCGCAGCCGAGAACCTCTCGTCGATCTCGGGGATGACCGATGGGCAGGTGAAAGCGCTCGCCGAGGTCGGTGCCGTTGCGCACTCACCGGCACGGCGGGCTGGCAACCAGCGCTTCCGGCTGAGCGAGACCGATCAGGCGATCGCCGACGCTGTCGACGGCGGCGCGATCGGAACCATCAGCAGGGCCGACGGCGAGGAGCCTGTCGTCCGCGGCGGAAGCGATCCCGACACCGGCGGGTTGGCCGGGTCGATCTCGATGGGCCAGACCAGCTACGTCATCGCACGGGCGGGCGACCTCAAACAGGTCGATATCCCGACCGTCGACGGCGAGATGTCAAAATCCCAGGCTCAGCGGGCGCTCTCGCGGTACGAGCAGCAGTTCCCGGCGGCCGCCGCGCAACTCAGAGTAGTCAAAGCTCACCGGGCGAAGACCGACGGCTCGGGAGGTGGGAGTCGATGAGTTCGATTTCCCGATGTTCACGTATCGACGCTGCAGTAACGGAGGTTTCACATGAGTAACTCGACGTTCACGTTCTATCCGACTGTCAGAGAGGGGTATCGACCGGCCGAGACGTTCTCGAAATCCGGGGGCACCATTCCCGCAAGCGGATCGGCTCAGATCGACCTGGAGTTGACCGCGACTGGTCCCGAGGGGACGACCACAAAGAACCCGGGCGTGGAGTTGACGCTCTACGGACCCGGCGAGGTGACCAACCTCGACACAGACCAGATCGTTCGGATGGAGCCCGAACCCGAGACCACGGCGTTCCCGCCGAATTACTTCCCGCTGGTCGAATTCGACAGTCCGCAACTGCCGTGGCTGTTCAGTCCACAGCGCGCCGACGGCAAGGGCCGCAATCGACCCTGGCTGTGTCTCGTGGTCGTCGAAGTCCAGAACACCTCCTACAGCCCTGCAGGAACCGGGCCGCTGCCGGTGCTGGAGACGCCGACCGACCAGTTGCCCGACGCCAGCGAGTCCTGGGCGTGGGCCCACGCACAGGTCGTGGGCAGCCACTCCCCGGAGTCGGTGTTCGGTTCGCGATCGACCGACACCAAATCGCGGCTGCTGTGCCCCCGAAATCTTGATCCGAAGACGAAGTATCGCGCCTGCGTTGTCCCCACGTTCGAACCCGGCAGACGGGCCGGCCTCGGACTCGACCCCTACCCCGATGGCCGCGGTTCGATGGATCTGGCCTGGAGCGGGGAGGACTCCGTTCGCTTGCCGGTGTATCACTCCTGGGTGTTCACGAGTTCGGCAAAGGGTGACTTCGAGTCGCTGGCCCGGGAACTCGATCCCGTCGAGTTCGGACCGAATATCGGCTTCCGGACGATCGACGTCAGCAACCCCGGCCCGGTCGATCTGAAACTCCCCTACGACGCCGCGACAGATACGGGGACAGTCGGGATCGGCGGCGCGCTGAAATCCATCGGTGCAGAACCTGATACCTACGACACGGACATGCGATCGACACTCCGGGAGCTGCTCAACACGCCCAGCGACGTCGTCGAGCAGACTGACTACGGTGCGGTCGGGCCGCCACTGTACGGCCGATGGCATGCGGGCGTGCCCAAACTCGAAGATCCCGATGTCGATACGTCGATCTACTACTACCCGGAGTGGTTCAACACGCTCAACAGCGACCCGCGAAACCGGATCGCAGCGGGCTACGGGACGCTGGTGATTCAGGACGAACAGGAGCGGCTGATGACCAGCGCCTGGGAGCAGTTCGGCGACCTCGATATCGCTAATCGATTCCTCAGGCGGATTCAACTCGGCAAGGGGATACTCGAACTTCGCCACCAGAAACTGGACTCGTACTCGACGGGGTCGCTGCTCGGGATGAGTTCACCAGTTCACGGAACCCTACTCGACGCCGAAACGGGGACTGAGACGATCCACGGCACGTCGATCAAGACCGACATGCCGACGCCGCTTTCCTCGCCGTCGTTCCGCAAGCTCACCCGTTCGACTGGTCCGCTCGCGCGTCGACCGGGAACCTCGGTCGATACGGCGACGTTTGCGACGCACCTCGAAACAGGTCGGGTCCCGCGGATGACCGACGGACTCTCCTTCAGCGCCGAACCGATGCTGGCCGAGGCCGGAGCGCCAACCGGGAGTGAACCGGCCGGGCCGGGCAGCGGGACGGAGATGCAGCCGATGCAGGGATCGTTGCCAGGTAGCGGGGCCGACGGTTCGACTGGCGGTGGCCCACCGACTGGTCCGCCCAGTGGGGGCGAGGAACTGCCCGAGCCAGGGCCGGACGTCGAGCGAGCGCTGACGGCGCTCGACAGTCTGGATGCCCACGCCGGGACGGCCGACGGAGCGATCACCGACCTCTCGACGGCCGTCCGGCGAAACGATGTCGAGACGGTTCGGGACCTCGTCGAGACAGCACCCACCGTGCTCGATCACAGCGAGAACATCCGCCGGAACACGTTCGAGCCGCTCTCGCGATCCGTCGCGAAAGTGCTGACAGATCCACGCCCGGATCGGCTCGCCGATTCGTTCGACCGGACGGCAGCCAACCAGCGCCTGCAGGCTCTCCACCGTGCCCAGCGCGAACTGGAGGGTGCCGTCGAGGCGTCGATGGCATCGCTGGCGGCCGGGGATCCACCGCCGGAGATCCGACGACATCTGGATCGGGCCAGCGAGGCCGTGAATCAGCTACAGAGCGCCAGCGACGACCTCCGGGAGTCGATGGAGGGTCGCCCCGCGACGACGATGCGGACGATGTCGATGACGGCCGGCGACGAGTTCCTCTCAGGTGGGCCGGCACAGGTCCCGAAAATCGGACAGGCAACACCGAAGCAAGTTGAATTACCTTCGAAAGAAAAATTGCGAAATTCGGTCGTCTCGGGGCTGGATCCGACCGTGACCTTGCCCGACCACGCCGCCGATGTCGTGGGGATCCCGCAACTACGCCAGCGAGACGACCCGGTCGAGGACGTCATGGCTGCGCCGACGTTCACGGACACGACCTACGAACTGTTGGCTGAACTGGACCAGGAGTACTTCCTGCCTGGTGCGGGAGAGATCCCGAAGAACAGTATCGGCGTCCTGCAGACCAATCCCGAATTTATCGAGGCGTTCATGACGGGGCTGAATCATGAATTCTCCCGGGAACTCCAGTGGCGAAACTTCCCCACCGATCGGGCCGGGACGTACTTCCGCCGGTTCTGGGATCGGAAAGGAAACCCCGAAATCGACAGCGACGACCCCGAGGCGATGGCGGACATCACGCCGATCCACACCTGGGACGAGAACGCCCTGGGGACCAACAGCCCCCACGACAACCACGCGAAAGTCGTCTTGCTGGTCCGGGGGGAACTCCTCCGCCGATACCCGAACACGGATATCTTCGTCGCCAAGGCAGTTGCCGAGGACAATCCCGATCAGGGCGAGGAACCTGACCGCGTACCGGCGCTCCCGAACACCCACGTCACACGTGACGATGCCGGCGACGATGTCAAGTTCCCTGTCTTCCGAGGCAAACTCGACCCGGACATCACCTTTTTCGGGTTTGATCTCTCGCCGGACGAGGCGCTGTACGACCCCTACCACGAGGGAAGTACGGAACCCGACGACCATCCCGACGAGGGCTGGTTCTTCGTTCTGCAAGAGCCACCGGCCGAGACTCGCTTCGGCATGGACGTGGGGACCGACGAGGACATCGGACAGACTCCCTACGGAATCGACTCCAGCGCTTCCGGGACGCCCCGAACGGCGTCCGAAGAACTCGAAGACGAGGTCGAGACTGGCTGGAGCGGGCTATCGTGGGCGCACATCGTTGAGGAGGGTGACGATCCCTCGTCGGTGACCCACGTCGACGTCGACGGCTCGCGACCCGGTGGGGAGAACTGGTCGTTCGACGCCGACGACGTGACCGACACGCCGCCCACGCGCTGGGGATTCAACAGCGCCCACATGGCTCGTGCGACCTGGCAACTGCCGGTCCGAATCAGTATCCACGCAGACGACATGATCCCCGAGGAACCCCCGACCGACGAGACTGACTGGCGAAACGTGCAGATCGACACCCCGGCCACGATCGTCGACCTCGGAGGTGGCCAATGAGTACCGACGCCTGGAGCGGGGTCACCGACGCCAGAGCGGACTGGCAGCAGGCAGACGACGAACTCCCCCGCCTCCGTGCGATACACGGCGACCTCTCGACGACGCTTGATGCCCTCGTGAGAAACAAACCCGAGAACGCCCCAGTCGGTGACGCGATCGACTCGCTGAGGCGTCTGGGCGGTGAGAGTGACGACCGCCGGGCAGCGCTCGACTTTCTCACGACTCCAGCGCTGGACGGCGACCTGACCGTTCGGGCCGCGTTCCAGCAGGGGCGGGCCGTTACGACCGCGGCCGACGGTGTCGCGAGCGCACTGGCTTCCTACGTCGACGGCGGGAGCTGGTCGGCCGTCGAATCGGCGTTCACGGACGTCCTTCAGCCGACAGGGGGGCCGATGGCGATCGACACGACGACGCTGGAACAGCTCGTGACGCTGTTCGGGCTCGCGGTCGAAGCCGCGATCGCCGCACGTGAGACGCGAGCCGATACCCTCCAGACAGCACTCGCGAGCGCCTACGACGAGATCGAAGAGCCACTCCCAGAGATGGACGACCAGCCAATCGCACTCCTGCCGGTGCGCCTGGAGACGCGGTTCGTCGACGACGCGGGAGCCAAAGAGAGCGATCTAACGCAGTTGCTCGTGCGGGTGTATCCCGATCAGATTCACAGTGATTCCCACGAGGAGCAGTTGACCGACGACGAGGTGCGCTGGGGGCAGAACTTCTGGGCGACGCTGTGGTACGCTCGCCATCCTGATCCCGACGTAGTCCCGAGTACCCCGTCGGATTCGTATTTGCAGGATCGATTGCCGAACCAGCGACTCCGAGAACTGGTTGCCGACATCGATCCCGCCGAGTTCTCGGAGGCACACCACAAACGCTACCGCGAACTCAAAGAGCGAGCCTGGAAACAGTTGCTCGATCGCTTCGGCCGCGAGCGAGCGGCCTACGTGGTCCACGCGCTCGAACCGACGGACGAGGAGCTGGCTGGCGCGCTGGTGACTCGGCCGCCCGCACCACCACAGCCCCCCTCGGATCAGGGGAGCGGGTCGGCCTGGATGTATCCCGGCGCGTTCGCCGAGCAGATCGACACTGACGCGATCACCAGCCAGATCAACGACGACGCACTCGCCGAGCAGATCGACAGTTCATCGACACGGATCGACGAGTCGTCGCTGCAACTCGACGACGACACGACAGGGCAGATAGAGAGTACGGAATCGGAAGATGACCTGCGCGGCGACGGCGGTCAGACCACGGTAGAGTCTGAAGAAGACTCCTCTGAAGATGAATTACCCACGAAGGTACCCCAGCTCACCTTCCCGGAGGTGCCGCGTCGGCCCGCCTCCTGGACACAGCAGCCTCGTGCCGCGTTGCTGCCAGATCGCTGGATCGCCGTCGCCGAGTGGGAGACGCCCAGGGGCAAGACCAAACGAGCGGCCGTCGAGGGCGGCCCTATCAGAGAGCCCCTGCCGATGGGGCCAAGTCCGGAGTCGGTCGCCGAAGAGGATCTCGCGAATCAATCGACTGACTCGCCAGCCCCCGACGGTAACGAGTGGATGGTCGACTTCGAGGCGGCCGAGAACGTCGGTATGGGGATGCGACTCCGGTTGTCCGGGCTGTCGGGGTTCGACCCCCACCGCGGGTTCTCGACGCTGACGGTTCTTGGGGTCAAGGCGTCGATGGACGCCGAAGACACCCCGGATGCGGTGACGGAGCTACTCGACGCTCACCACTACACCGACGGTATCGAATTTCTCGAACAGGGGACGCCGACCAACAATCACGACGAGTCCTCGGGATACACGGCTAAAGACGACCCGCTCGAAAGCATGGAGATCGAGGTCGGCGAGCCGCTGGTCGAGTCGGGCGACCGAAGCGACGGTGACCTGCTCGCCCGGGCACTTGCCATCGACGCCGAGGAAGACCACGTCTTCGAGCACGTCGAGAACGCCGGCGGGACCCAGCAGCGAAACGCGCGGCACATGAACTCCGCGCTGTGGCCGGCTACACTTGGGTACTTCTTCCAGGATCTGATGATCCACAACGACCTCACGAGCAATCCCTCGATCTTCGGCGGTGGCATGCCCGAGAATTTGCAGGGCTCGAAACGTCGGGACCGACTTTCCGAACTCATGCTGTGGCACGACGCTTACCGCCGACATTTCGTCCGCTACGTCCGCGGCCGTGGCCCATTCCCGGCGCTGCGTGTCGGGAAACAGCCATATGGAATTCTACCCACGAAGGCAACAGATACAGAGCGCGACATTTCGGTGCTGGACCAGCAGGTGATTGCGGACCTCGAACTGGGTCGGCAGTCGGTTGCCGACTTGCAGAATCAGGGAACTGATCTGTCCACGCTGGTCAACGGCGGCGTCCAGCCGAAGTTGCTGATGGATGCCGGGGCGAAACCCGACCAACTCGTCGACGCTGGGGCGTCGCCGGATGAACTGCTGGCTGGCGGCGTCGAGGCCAGGACGATCGTACAGGAGAGTGGGATGACGCCAGACTCACTCACTCAGGACGGGATCGGCCTGCTGAAAACCTCGCGAGCGACGCGGTCGCGGCTGAAGTCGGCCGGCGTCCCCGTCGAGGAACTCGAACAGCAGGGGCTCACGATTCGCGCACTCGTCCGCGGCGAGGTCAGCGACGAGCAACTCGCGGAGCTGGGAATCACGACGAAGGCGGTCGCGGAGGCACTGCTCCCGCGACAGGCCAAATCGCTCGGGATCACGCCCGAAGCCCTCGAACGTGCGGGCGTCACCCCTGGCGCACTCCTGCGCGGTGAGATATCGGCTGCACAGGTCGAGAAACTCGGGCTCTCGACGCGTGCGGTGGCCGATGTCGTGTTGCCCCAGGCCGTTCGTGACCTTGGGATCACACCCAAGACGCTCGAAGACGCCGATATCTCCCCCGTCGATCTACTGAACGGGCGGGTATCGGCATCGGATCTGGAGGCTGCCGGTGTGACCAGCGAGGCGCTCGCGGAAGCACTGCTACCTCAGGAACTGATCGACTTCGGGATCACGCCCGAGCAGGTCGGGCAGGCGGTCGGCGTCGAGCAACTGTTCAACGGCGATCTGGGTGTCGAGGATCTCCAGCAGGCTGGATTGAATACCCAGAATCTCGCGGACGCGCTCTTGCCACAGTCGTTCCGCGACGCCGGGATCACACCCGACTCGCTCGAAACGGCGGGAATTACACCGGAAGCGGTCCTCGCAGGCAAGGTTTCGCCGGAGGACATCATCGAGGCAGGCGTGACGCCGGACGCGCTGGCCGACGCCGGGGTGTTGCCGGACGCGTTCGCGGATGTCGGAGCGGTGTTCGGTGACCTCCTCTCGGCGGGGTTGAAGCCGATGGAACTGCTCGAACAGGGACTCTCGCCGAAAGCGCTGGTCGACGCAGGCGTCGATCCTCAGATGCTGGTCGACGCTGGCCTCGCGCCCAGGAAGCTGGTCGACGCCGGGATGGATGTCGTCGAACTCGCGGCCAGGGGGACGATTCCGGTGCAGGATCTGCTCGAAGCCGGCGCGTCGCCACAGGAACTGGCCCGACTCGGCGCGGCTGTCGAGGACCTCTCCGGGGGCGAGATTCCGGCCCAGGAACTCGTCCAGTCAGGATTCGCGGCGATGGACCTCCTGCAGGCGGGTGCGGACGCGCTGGGCGTCGCACAGGGTGGCGCACGGCCGAGCCAGCTCAGGGACGCGGGCGTCGACGCCGGGACGCTCCGTGATGCCGGCAAAGCCGCCGGATCGCTGCGGCAGGCAGGCTATACAGCCGCGGAGTTGCTCGACTCGAACTACACCGTCGAAGAACTGCTCAACGGCGGCTTTTCGCCGGAGGAACTCTCGGCGGCCGGCGTCGAGGGAGCTGCCCTCGAAGGCACAGGCCGGGATGTCGGCGAACTGCTCGCTGCCGGCCACCCACCTGAACAGCTTCGATCGGAAGGGTACGGACCCGACCAGTTGCTGGAGGCAGGAATCGATGTCGCAGGACTGGTTGCCGCGGGCTACGCCGCGGGTGAACTCAAGGACGCGGGACTGTCGACCGACCAGCTCGTCGCCGCTGGAATGGACCCGAGTGCGCTCCGTGCGGCCGGCGTCGACGCGAAGTCACTCGCCGACGCGGGTGTCGATGCCCGCCGACTCAAAGACACGGGTGCGAAAGCCGAGGACCTGCTCGACCACGGTTTCGATCCGCAGGCACTACTCGATGCCGGCTTCAACTCCGTCGAACTCGAAGTCGCCGGCGTCGACGTCGACCAGCTCGCCGAGGACGTCGTCGAGGGCGAGGCTGGTGTCGACGAGGTGGCCGACGCGGCACTCGAAGGCGTGCAGTATGCGGCCACGGTACTGGAAGACCCAGAGCAGGCCGAGCGGGATCTGTATTCGTTCAGCTTCGATCCTGCGACCCCGAAGCTGTCGCAACTGTCGGGCTCGGATACTGGCGGCGGTTCGGGCAGCGGGGGAACCGGCCAGCCGGACGGCGGCGTCCTCGCAGGGACCCCGGTTGTCCGCCCGCTGTCGATCGACGACAGGCTGCCGGGCGATCTCCAGAGCCGATTGGGCGGCCTCGGCGAGCAGTGGGGTGACGCGGCCGCGGGCTTGCCGTTCGCGGGCCCGACTGACGAGAGTGGCGTGCTCGACGCGCTCAAGCGCGAGGGCGTCTCGGCGGACATCCGCCAGCAGACGATGGCGTTCTCGGCCGAGTCGATCGATCACGCCGATCGGGTCAACGACCTCGTTCGGTACTGGTACGGTGGCGGTTCACCCGTCCGCGATCTGGTCTACGACATGTGCGAGGGCCGGATCGATCTGGATCCCCGGATCGGCCACTTCCGGCTGGAGGATATCTCACGGGAGAAGATCAACGACCGCGAGAGCTCCTCGGGTCGCGACATCCAGGAGTTCTACAACTACATGCTGTCGTTCGATCGCCAGGGGACGATCGAACCGCACGAGATGGTCGACGCGGACATCGGCCAGTTCGTCGACATCCTGCTCGACTCGACGTTTTCGGAGATCAAGTCGCTCTCCCATATCGAACTGATCAAACCCGAGAACGTCGCGCTGAACGCCGACGCGGTCGAGAGCGTCGACAGCTGGGCCGGCATGACCGACGAGGCGAGCCGTCGGGCAATCGTCAACGCGCTCGAAGACGCCGACGACCCTAACGAGTTCGTCGACGAACTCGTCACGAACGCCCGGGCGAACTTCCCGGGGCGGTCGAAGTACTACCAGTTCGCGCAGAACCAGACCGAACACAACGACTCGGGGGCGCTACGGTCGCTGCTCAGATTGTTGTTGCAGTACGGGACCCTCCAGGAGTACGTCACGGCCCGGCGACGGCTGGGGCTGGCCTACGACGACCTGCCAGCGGCCTGGCCAGACCCGGCCTACTACGGCCCGGGCGACGAGGGTCCGCTATCGACGTTGCGTGATGAGGCCCCGAAAGCACTCGGTGCCCACCCCAACATCGGGGGCATGCAGACGACGGTGACGAGCTACTCGAAGTACGGGACGACGCCGATGCGGGAGGTGTACGACTACGTCGACGCGCTGCAGGACGCGGCGCTGCACTACACGTCGACGACGTCGATCGATCCGCGGATCAGCGAGTTCACCGACAGCCTGTCGTATCTCGGCGGCGTCGAGCCGGCAAAACTGGCCACGCTGGCCAGGGAGACACTGGATCTCGCGAGCCACCGACTCGACGCCTGGTGGACATCCCTGGCGACCAAGGACCTGTTCGAACTTCGGGAAGCCCAGGGCAGCTACGACACCGAGGCAGGGTTTGACCACGAGAAGTGGAATGGCGGCGGCAGCGACACTCCCCGTGCGACGCTCGATCCGGGGCTGCTCTCGAACGTCACGCTACCGGACGGAATCGCCGGCAGTACCGGGACGTCGGACGGCTCGACGGGGGTGTCGAGTGGTTCGGCAGGGACCGGAACCGGGGGCTCAGTCGGAAGCGACGTGTCCACGAACGTCGAGGCCGACATCTCGAACGTCGGCGAGGGGGACAGTTCGGGCTCGGCCGGTGGGGCTGGCCAGCCACAGTTCGATCCCGCAGCGATCGCGAATATGGACATCCAGCTCTCTGGCAGTGCCGACCAGTCCGACGGCTCCCAGCCCGACGGTGGTTTCCGCGGATTCGACGCCGACCTCGGCAACGTCTCCGGCGATGATCAGTCTTCGGGCACACACGCCAGCGACCAGCAAGCAGGCGGCGGTTCGCAAGGTGGCACGATCGATCTCGACGCGCTCGCCGAGTCCGGTCAAATAGCTACCCGAGAGCAGTTGACCGACCCCTCCATACTCTCCTCACGGGCGCAGTCGGATCCGGGGCTGTACGTCGGCGGCTACGGGTTCGTCGAGGACCTCTCGGCCGACATCGAAGGCAGGGACGACCCGCAGTATATCCACGCACCGTCCGAGCAGCAGGCGACGACTGCGGCGGTCCTCCGCAGCGGTTACGAGGCCCACGAGGAAGACGAAGGCGAGAACGTGCTGGCGATCGACCTCTCGGCAGACCGCGTTCGTGCAGGTCTGCGGCTGATCCGGGGCGTCCGCCGCGGGCAGTCACTGGCTGAACTGCTGGGCTATCGCTTCGAGCGTCGACTCCGGGAGACGACCCTCGAAACCGACGCCGACGTGATGCAGTACGCCCACGTCTTCAGGACGGCGTTCCCGGCGAAAGTCGGCAAACTGAAACGCCCCGACGAGTCCCAGATCCAGGGCAAGACCGAGGGCCAGAAAGACCTCGCGAAGCGCGACGTGGTCGACGGCCGCAAACTCGTCGAGAACTGGGACGACTATCCGTTCGGCCACGGCGACGAGCTTCCAGCGGTCGGCTCGGACGACTATGACGCGATCGACGCCATCGTCGCGGAACTGAGTGACGACGTCGACGCGGCCGGGGACCTTCTGACCGCAGAGAGCGTCCACCAGCTCGGGCAAGGCAACTACGAGGCGGCGGGCGGTTCGGTATCGGCGCTGGCCGACGGCGATCCGCTGCCCGACCCCGACATTGCACGGACACCGCGCAGCCAGACTGGTCTCACTCACCGCCAGTGTCTCCTGTTCGGGACGCCCGCAGTCCAGAGCGGGGCGACTCCGCGGTCGAGTGCCGAGCCTGCGCTGGCGGCCTGGGCGAGCGGCTTGCTCCCGGCCCACGGTGACGTCGAGTGTCTGGCGACCTACCGCTGGACAGAGACGACGACCGACCAGAGCGGCACCGAAACCGAGACCGAGCAGACTCACGAGAGGAGCGTCACGCTCGCGGATCTCGATCTCGGGTCGCTGGACGTCCTGTTGCTGTTCGGGGCGGACCGCCAGCCGGCCCGCTCGGAACTCGAACAGCGACTCGTCTACGCGCTGGTTCGCGACCGGCCGTCGAGCCCCGCTGTGCCTGCCGACGCCGAGATCGAACTCGAACTGACCGAGACTGTCTCCGCGGGGGCGATCCCAATGGCCGACGTGCTCGAACTGGCTCGCAGTTTGCGCGAAGTCATCCAGACAGGTCGGCCAGCGACAGCCGAAGATCTCGCCCATCCGACCGACGCGCGCGGCGAGGGCTACGACGTTTCGACGGCGGATACGCTCGAAACGCGGGCTAACACGGCACAGGATCGGCTGCTCGAAGTCACAGCGCAGGTAGACGAGCGACTCTCGGTGCTGGACAGCGATCACGCAGTGGGCGACGGAATCGACGATCTGCTGGCGACTCAGACCGCCAGCGCTGATGGCGGAATGCCGACTGGAAACGCCGGCGGCTCCTGGGGCGGTCTCGGCGGTGGCGTGACACTGCCCGGCAATACATCTCCGGTCTCTGACATGGCGTTCCGGATCCCCGAGCCGACGGTGACCGAGCAGGCGACCGATCTGGTCGACGCCATCGAAGCCGTCGACAGCGAGGTTCCGCTCACAGACGCCGAGTCGACGGCCACCGCGATCGACGCCGGCGCGATTCGATCTGAACTGTCGGCCCTGCTCGATACCCTTCCCGCTGGACTGGCCAATCCGAACGCTGTTCGGGCGGACGTCACCGTCGAGTCCGACACGCAGCAGTCGATTTCGGGTGTTCTCGGACAGCCGGTCGCCGTCCCCGAGATCCCGAGCAGCGACTCGGGTGGCGGCGACGATTCGGGCGACGGAAGCGGATCGGACGACGGAAGCGGATCGGGCGACGGTCCCGCAGGCGGCGGGCCGATCACGTGGTTGCCGCCGGGCGGCCAGTTAGAGACGTCGATCCCCGACGCGACGTTCTCCCAGCCCGAGACGACCGTCGACATGGCCGACCTCCCGGAGACATCCTACTCGGGGACGACCTACTACGCCGACAATCTGGAGTCGGTCACGGTCGCCGGTGGCGCACTCGGCCTCGACGGGACTGATAGCGGAACTGACTCCGATTCGGGCGACGAGACGAGTGGCTCTGACGACGATTCGGAACCGCAGATCGACTGGTCAACGTCGACGGCGACGATCCGTGCGTGGGGGACTGACGGCCTCTCGTGGTTCGAGCGCGAGACGACGACGACGCCCGATTCGGATGGCTCGTTCAGTGTCGCGTTCGACTTCAGCGACGTCGCGTCCGGGACGCCGTTCCATCTCGTCGCCACGGTCGAGGGAACGGTCGTCTACAGCGCGACCGGCCGCGTGGTCGACGGAAGTCTGAGTACGACCGCGCAGTCGACGCTGGAGAACGATTGTCCGAACCTCCGGAAGTTGCTCTGGATGCGGTCGCGGCAGGATCGCTTCGACACCGCGAGCGGTGCGAGCGGCGACCTCGCGTATGCACTCTCGATGGCCGAGTTCGACGCGATCCAATCCGAGCGTGACGCGGCCGACCCGTCGACGACGCCGATCACCACTGACGACATCGATTCGGTTGACGATCTGCTCGCCGTCGAGGGGGTCGATCCGGCGGCGCTCGCGAGCCACCTCGACGCGGCTGTCGGATCGATCAGCAAGCTCGGGCTCGATCGAATCGTCGACGTCACTGGCGAGGGCGGGCCCGACGACGTGAGTGTCTGGTACGGTCCGACCCAGTCGCTGGGTGACGTCCGGGCACGCCTCTCGCGGACGCTCGACAATCCAGCGCTGTACAACGCGGAGGCTGCGCCCTGGTTGCTGTCGTATCATCACGATTCGGCGGCGCTATTGCACGGCATGGACGGCGGTGCGCGGGTCGCAGCCTATCTCGACGCCTTCTGCTCGGGCCCGCCCTGGGTGGTCCGGTACGTCGACGAGAAGGTCGAGGATCCGGTGACGCTCTTCGAAGAGGTGACCGCGTGGCTGTACGATCCGGACTCGGTCGCAAATCCCGGTGATCTACCTACCACGCTGCACGATCTGGCGAGTGTCGTCACCGACCTGCCAGCGCTTGCGGTGCTGTTCGAGGGGCTCCCGACAGTCGAGGACAAGGCCCATCTGGAGACGTTCAAGATCCACCTGCAGGGACTGGCGTCGACGATGGGAGGCGGTGCGCCCTCGATGCCCGATCCCGCGACCGCGAAGGCGACGTTCGACGCCGACGCCTCCGCGGCGACGACCGATCTCGCCAGCGACGCCCACAGCGTCGCGACGACGATCGATCCCGTGGTGGGTAGCGAGGCTGACCGATCCGTCCGCCGGATCGTCCTCGAACGCCTCCGCCAGCCGATGAGCGTCGCGGCCTCCTACGGCGTCTTCGGCGGCACGCCTCGGAGTCCGGACGGCGGCGCGCCCGAAGACGAGGCCGCGCTGCTCGAACAGGCCCGCGCGCTGCTGGAACGGCTCCGGACTCGGCTGGAAGAGGCTGCGCCGCTTGACCCGCGTGCGGCGACCGACGGCGGGACTCAGCCGCCGGCCCAGCGCGTCGAGGCTCAGACCGATCGCCTGCAGGCGCTCTTTGGCGAGGACTTCACCGTCCTGCCGCCGTTCACCCCCTCGAACGGCCCCGAACTGGCGACGACGTTCACCGACGACGGGCTGATTCCCGACGGGGACTCGATGGCGGCCGAGACGCTGCTCCAGCGAAGTGCGACGTTCCGCGAGACGGTCGCGGACTTTCGGGAGGCCCGGACGTACGCCGAGGCCATCGCGGGCACGCTCACCGAGCCACTGACCGTCGGGCAGGTGCCGTACGAACCCGGCGACACGTGGGTCGGTGTCGACGATGCCGACCCTGACGCTGGCAAACTCTCGCTGGTCGCACAGTTCGGTCCCGACCTCACACCCGGAGCGGTTGATCAACCGATCACCGGCCTGTTCCTCGACGAGTGGAGCGAGGCCATTCCCAACAAGAGCGAAACCTCGGGTGTCGCGCTCAACTACGACGACCCCGGGAACCGGCCGCCACAGTCGGTGCTGGTTGCGACCCCGCCCGAGGAGGGGTGGTCGCTGGACGAGCTGGCAGCGACCGTCGCCGAGACGGGCGAGTACATGAAACGCCGGGCGGTCGATCTGGGCGACCTCGACGATCCGTCGTATCTGTTCCCGGGGCTGTACTTCGCCCGGCAGGACGATCCGACGCCGGAGACGCCGACAGTCGCCTTCGAGATGCTCGACTGGTACGACCGGCAACTGGAGTACACACTCCTGAAACCACAACTGCAGGTCGAGTTACAGGGGGTGTTCTTCGATGGCTGACCGGACCGTCTGGTCGCGTCTGGAACCCCGGCCCCGCAAGGACGACATGGCCGATGCGCTCGCCGCGCCGATCCGTGATCCACTCTGGATGCTCTCCCGGCAGTGGCAGGTCAGCGAGTTCCAGGGCGAGGACGCCGGGTCACCGGTACGGGTGGATGTCGACATCGCGGAGGATCGACTGACGCGCGTCGATCTGCAGGGTGGCGGCCGCGGCGGCGAGAGTGGCCCTGCCGGCCCGTTCGACTATGACGGCGGCCCGCTCGAAGCGATCGTCGAGCGCGAGCCGGTGATGACCGACGACGATGTCCTCACCGAGGAGGCCGACCAACCCGGTGAGGGCCCAACGCTGCGCCGGCGCGCAGAGGCCGGCCAGCAGTTCCGTCGCACGCTCGCAGACGCCGGCTACGGCGAGTTCGGCGCGGCCGACTTCGACGCCGACCTGTTGCTTGACGTGCCCGACCAGCCGCTGGAATCGAGCGACCGCAGATACGTCGAACTCGTCGGCGGCCGGACGCTCGACGGAACGGCAGTCGCACGAGCGATCCGTTCGGCGGTCGGCAACATCGACGATGTCGTCGCAGGCGAGGCGAGTTCCTGGTCGGGCGTCAGTGCCGGATCGCTGCCGCTGCCGACGGGCGAATCGCGGACCGGTACGTTCGATGAGTGTGTCGAGGACTTCTACGCGTGGTACGTCGATCTCTACGACGAGCCCACAGTTGAAACGGGCTCGGCCTGGGATCCGACCCGTCTGGAATACCGATTTTCGGTGATGACTGGCGCTGGAAACACCGAGACGGTGTTCGAAGCGCCCGAGTATCAGGGCGGCCATCTCGACTGGTACGCCTTCTCGACGCCCGAGGACGCCGGAAGTCTCGGTACGCCCGACGAGAGTGGGACGCCGGCCGAGGGCGCGCTCACCGACGACGGTCAGCTCGACCTGCCCAGTACGGTGACGACACCGGAACTGACCGATGATGTCGGGATCGATGACCTCCAGAACATGCCGTTAAATCTCGCGACGATCCGCCGGTCGAAGACGCTGATGCCGGCCCAGATTTCGTTCCCGGGGATGCCAGCCAATCGCTGGTGGGAACTGGAGGATGGCAACGTCGATATCTCGAAAGCCACCGATGAAGGGTCCAGTCTCGCCCGGATGCTCCTCATCGAGTTCGCGGCCCAGTACGGCAACGACTGGTTCCGGATCGACCTCGACACCCCAGTCGGGACGCTCACTCGACTGACTGACCTCACCGTCACTGATTCGTTCGGCCTGACCGAAACGGCCGAACCGGCGATGGACGACGAGTGGAACCTCTACATGCACGACCTCCCGGGACACGACGAGCCGGGCCTGTTCGTGCCGCCGACGCTGGCGGACTCTCGAACGGGCGAGCCGGTCGAGAAGGTCGTGTTCGCGCGCGACGAGACGGCGAATCTCGCGTTCGCGCTCGAACGGATCGTCGAGAGTCCGACCGGGCAGGCCCTCGACCGCACGGAGTTTCAGGTCCCGCGGCTGGAAATCGACCGCGTCTCGGCCGCCGAGGACCCGGACGAGGAGTACGTCGAACTCGCCAATTCAGGGGAAGATCAGCTCGTGATCGACGGGCACGAACTCCACGCCGAGATCGACGGTGTGACGAGTCCGGTCCACGGCTTCGGCCAGCGAACGCTTGAGGCGGGCGAGACCGTCCGTGTCTATACTGGAGTCGCGCCCGGCACGAGCGGCGTGAGTGCTGGCAACGGTGCCACCGCCTGGACCGACGCCGACGCCATCATCGTGAAAGACGACACAGGAAGTATCGTCGCGAAGCAACTGCTCGCCCGGCCGAGTGACGCGCTCGCGGACTATCGACTGTCGACGGATGTCCCGGACTACTGGTTCCCCTTCACACCGGAGCAGGGCTGGGACTTCCGGCTCGAACGCGCCCTCCTGCTCGACGCCTCGACGCTGGGACTGGATGTCGAGGAGATTCCCCGACCGCTGGGTGAGATTCTCCAGCCCGAGGACGAACTCCTGCCTCCCGGAGAAGACACCTACATGATCCACGACGAGGAGATCACACGCAGCGGCCGGGAGGTCACTCGGCAGTACCAGCACGCCCGCTGGACCGACGGCGCGAGTCACCTCTGGAGTTCACGCGAGAGCCGGATCGGTGACACGCAACTGTCCAGCGGCCTGCGGTTCGACATTCTCGACGAGCGGGAATGATCAGTCATACGGGCCGCTGTAGTGATTTACTGCCCCCACCGACCGACTCCGGGCGGTCGATGCCGAACAGACCTACAGCGGTCCGTATCAGTCTCCACCGGGGAGCGGATACACCAGACCATACGCCCTCCCCAATGTCAAGTCGGTCAGGTCCTGCGTGAGTTTCGCCGTCTCGAATGATCCTGTCACCTTGACGCTGTTCGAATTGACCGAATGTTCGACACCGCTGACGTCGTGTGATTTGACGGCGGTCAGCAGTTCCTCGACAGCGTCTGTTTCGGGCTCACCGTCGACGAGATAGACAAATTTGAAGGTCGTCGTGTCGCCCTCGACTGTCATCGCCTGACCGAACCATCTCCCGGTCGTGAGGTCGCTCCTGGCGCTCTCAGATAGCTGATAATCGATATTGAGCCGACCGAACGTCGCTGGCCCCAGCGAGTCGGCGAGCCGCGCGAACGCGTCGCTCGTTTCCGTGGCTCTGTCGGCTGCGCCGTCGTTGACGTCGATGAGCGTCTTTGTCGCCGCGACCGAACGGCCGAACAGAAGTGTCGATGCGTTCACCGCGTAGGTGTATTGTTGGTCGTCGGAGACAGTGAGATCGTATCCCTTGTAGGAGTCGGTCCGGGACCAGCCGTCGAAGGATGCAAGCCCATCCACTGCGGCCTCGGCGTCGAAGGACCCGGTCAATATCATCGTGCCGGTCGTGGTGATCAGCCCGTCCGTCCTGTTCGTGGACACGCCGTCGACGTCTGGGCGGTATTCTTCGACCAGCGAGTCGGGGTCGTAGGACAGGGCAGCCTCGTGGTCACGTAACTGGTCGTACTGCTGGAACTGGACGCTCGTAATATTGGCGTCGGTGACCGTTCCAGCCTCCGGAACCCACGTCTGGTACGTCTGGCTGCCATCCGACTCAGATCCATTTGACAACAGTCCACACCCACTCAACACCGCCGCGCCCGCGACCCCACCGGCGCGTAATACCCCTCGTCTGGACACCTCTCGATCCACCATACAGCCGGGGTATGGTTTGTGACGGTTATACGTTCCTATCGGCTTTCATTTTCTCGATCCGCGTCGCCAGCGCCAGAAACGTCGCCAGTAGCGTCAGGGCCACGGCACACCCGGCCGCCAGATCGTGGGCGGCGATTGCGTGGTCCGGCCGCAATCCCGCTGCTGTTTCGACCAGCGGCTCGGCACGTAGCCAGGTGTGGTGTGGTCCTTCCAGTACGGCCCAGAAATAGTCGACCACGTCGTTGAAGCCGTACCACGCGAGCGCGACCGCGACCGCGGGCACCGAGAAGCTGGCGTAGCGATGGATCAGAAACGCCTCGACAGCCATCGCAAGGTGGCTCAGGACCAGGAACCAGTAGAGCCACAGCGCGATTCCCTCGGGGCCGTTCAGGGCGAGCTGGACGTAGGGGGTCCACAGGCCGAGCTTGATACAGCCGAAGAAGGCCAGCATGTGCAACCAGTCGGCGTCCCAGTCGAGCTTCCAGGCCAACAGCGAGAGCCCGATGAACATCGTGGCGACGGGGCTGTCGGGGATCAGTATCCAGGCTTCGGGTGGGGCGGCTCCGAGTTGGCCGTCCAGTGCGAGCGAGGTCGGCCGGCCGGCGTAGTACCAGAAGCCAAAGAGCGTCCCGACGAGGTTCACGAGGATGATCGGCCAGGCCAGTCGCAGTCCGAGATCTTCGAGCCATTCGGGCAACGGGGCGACGTATCGCGGTAGCCCTTCCGAGTCCGGCAGGTCGGCGTCGGCGTAGCGTGCAACGAACTGTTCGATCCGACGCCCGACTCCCGTCGACATGTCTCGGTACTCCGGACGCCCCCGACTAAACGATAGCGAAAGTCGTACTCGCCAGACGCAGCTGTTCGTGCACAGTGGGTAGTATAAGGGATTTCGTATACTATGGTATGTATGGACGTACCAACACACAGTTCGAGAGGGTCGCGATGAATACGCTCGACCAGATCGTCAGGGCGGTCAAAGAAACTGCTGACTACATGAACACCTATCTCGCGAGCCACGCTGGTGATCGCGGCGAGACCAATCCCAGTGGCGAGGTCCAGAGCGAAGCGGACGTCTGGGCTGATGACCTCTTTTTCGACGCGCTCGCACCGCTGGACGGTGTCGGGGGGTACGCGAGCGAGGAACGGAGTGAGGTGATCGACTGTGGCGAAGGGTACAGCGTCGCGGTCGACCCACTGGATGGGTCGGCCAATCTCGCCTCGAACAATTCTGTCGGGACGATCGTCGGTGTCTACGACGCCCCGCTCCCTGCCGCCGGGCGCTCGCTCGTCTCCTCGATGATGGTGCTACACGGACCCTACACGACGATGACGGTCGCTCGCGAGGATCGCGACATCGTTCAGGAGTATCTCCTGCAGGACGGCCACAGCGAGCGCCGTGGGACGTTCACCATGCCACAGCCGCCCGCTGTCGTCGGGATTGCCGGCAAGCCGACCGATCGCTCCCAACGACTGAACGTTCTGGCCAAGGACCTCGAACGCGACCTCAAACTCCGCTACGGCGGTGCGACAGTGGCTGATCTGGCACAGGTCCTGGAGTACGGTGGTCTCTTCGGTTATCCCGAGTCCGACGTGTACCCCGAGGGCAAGTTGCGGGTCCACTTCGAGGCTGCGCCGCTCGCCTATCTGATCGAGAACGCCCAGGGGGCTTCCAGCGATGGCCACCAGTCGTTGCTCGACACCGATCCGGACGACTTGCACGCCCGAACGCCGACGTTTCTCGGCGACCCAGCGCTCGTCGAACGGGTCGAAGAGGCCCTCTCTGGAGACTCGTGACCGAGCGACTCGCAGTGAGATCCATCAACTCGCGTATTGTTTGGCGGTCGTGTAGGCTTCACGGACCCGTTTGAATTCGTCCTCGTCGCCGCCCTGGTCGGGATGGACGTCCTTGACTTTCTGTCGATAGGCCGACTTCACCTCGTCGATCGGTGCACCGGCAGGCAATTCGAGCGTATCGAACGCGCCACGCGCGGGATGGCTCGGCTGCTGGTCCACCGATCGCGTCTCGGGCGTCTCGAAGGGAAGACGCGCACCGATTGCCACGCCCGGGAGTTCGTGCTCGACGAGTATCGGGACAGTGTCGGTCTTCTCGATCCGGAAGTATGCTCGTGCGTCGAAGGTGACGGCGACGTCGCGCTGTGGCAAGTAGAACGCGACTGGCCGGCCCGCGACTGGGTGGTCTTCGGCGTAGGACTCGCCGATTTCGTCGAGATACTCCCGGATCTCGACGCGCCGTCGTGACTCGGTGTCGCTGTATTGCTGGCGTGCCTGCTGGGCGGGGAAGAGTCGATCGGCCAGGACGAACAGCGCGGCGACACAGAGGCTACAGCCGACACCGAGTGCTGTCCCCAGGACGAGCCAGTCGGGCAGGCTGGCGAACCACTCCATCACGTCGGCGACGGTTTAGGAACCAGTCCTCAAGAAAGGCTCGCTCGGGGCAATCCGTACAGCATCGAGTACGTTCGTCTAGCCGATGTAGCGCAGGTCCTCTTCGGAGGGTGCGGCGTTGCCCTGCTCCATCTCCTGGATCTTCCGGACGACTTCTTCCATCTCCTCGGCGCGATCCTCCAGTGAACTGAAGTCGACCTCGAAGCCGATGACATCCTGCAGAATTTCGAGGACGGCCTGCGCACTCTTGGGATCGACGAGATAGCCTGACGTTTCGCCCATCAGGCAGGCTGCGGGGAGATCACGGCGTTCGCTCAGGCCCAGCAACAGGCCGGAGACACCGACGATCCCGCCGGCCGGTTCGTCCTCACGGAACTCCACACCTGCACCTTCGAGTTCGTCGACGAAGGTTTCGGTTGTCGCGGCCCCCAGCACGTCGTATTCCTCGATGAGTTCACCCGTCGGGACGCCACCGAGTGCGAACACACGCTCGACGCCCAGATCGTCGGCGACGTCGAGAAATGTGTCCGTAAGGCCGTAGTGACCGGCGTTGTCCTGGGCCTGATGATCGCCAGTTAGCGTGACGATGTCGGGCCCAGTCTCTGTCTCGACGAGGTGAAACTCCGCGTGGGCGAGTTCGGCTGTTCCATCTTCGACGCTGACCTGTGGCGGGAAGTGTTTCGAGTAGACTCGACAGACGAGTTCGCTGTCCAGTTCTTCGAGGATGTGTTCGGCCGCGAGTTTGCCGACGTGGCCGACACCGGGCAGCCCCTCGATGAGGACCGGATTCTCTTGATCCGGCTCGGTGAGCATGTCGATCTCGAATTCGTCCATACCCGCTATTCGCGGCGTCGCTCCTTAAGTGCCCTCCGGTACGATCCGTACCGGTCCTCGGGTGAGAACGGGGCTGGCGCGCTGTTGACGGCCTTGGCTCCGCACTCAGGACAGGTATCAGAAAGGGTATACACCGGGCGCTCGTGGGTGGATTGCCACGCCGAGCACACCCGGATGTCCGATTTCATCGCGTTTCGAGTCTATTCTTCGTCGGTGTTGCGCTCACGGTGATAGTGCGCGCTCCCGCCGTGGTCGTCGACGACCGCAGCGGCGCGGTCGGCGCTGGCTTCGAGTTCGGCTTCGGCGGTCTTGTAGTCGGGAGCCTGCACCTTGATGCGGTACTCCGGCGACCCGACGTAGGTGACATCGAGTTCGACTTCTTCGGGCACTTCCCCGTTACCCTCTGCGGCTTGCAGCGCCTCCTTGAGCATGTCGACGCCGTCTCCGTCGAAGACCTGCAGGTCGACGTAGCCGGTAACCTTGACGTAGGGGACCGAGACGTTCTCGCGAGCTGTCTTGACGATCGCTTCGATCTCCTCGTCGTCGAGGTCGGTGTCTTCGAGTGCTTCGGCACCGTGGATAGCGGCCTCCTCGAAACCGGCGTACATCGAGCCGAATTCCGCGAGCAGTTCGTTGCCGACGGCGGCGTACTTCTCGTCGGAGATGTCGTCGCCGAACGATTGCTCCATCCAGTTGTCGGCCTTGCGCTCGTTTTTCCACTCCTGGATCTTGTCCTTGCGCTGATGGTCGTTAACGTCTTTCAGCGAGAGATCGATCTGCTGGGCGGACTCGTCGACGTCCAGCACTTTGGCGACGACGCGCTGGTCGACGCTGACGTGGTCGCGGACGTTCTTGATCCAGCCGCTGGCGACCTCGCTGATGTGACAGAGGCCGCGCTTGTCCTCGTACTCCAGCAGGTCGACGAACACGCCGAAATCCTCAATCTCGTCGATGCGGCCGACGACGAGTTCGCCCGGTTCCGGCCAGCCGCTGTACTTCATCGTTACCGTGCCTCGACGGTCTCGACGATCTCGCCCTCGATCGTGGCCTTGCCGCCGGTCGGGGCTGCGAGCGTATGCCCACAGACCGCACAGGCGACCTCCGAGGCGGCCTTGCCGAAGACGATCTGTTCGTTTTCACAGTCCGGACAGGCGACGTTGTAGAAACTTCCTGCCATCGTTATTCCTGGAACTCCAGTCGGCCGGCGCGCCATCCTTCGCGGACGTGGGCCTTGCCACACTCACCACAGCGGTAGGTGAGGTTGGTCTTCTTGGTCGGCTTGTCTCCACCGGGGACCTTCGAGAACTTCCCGGCGTTCCCGATACCGCTGTTGCGCTCGCGCTGGCGGTCGTTGACCTTTTTCATTCCCGAGGAGCGGCCCGATCGGACCTTCTCAACCTCGTGTTCGTTGTGCTCGTTACAGTGCGGACAGTACGTGTTAAATCGGCGTGGCATCTGCATAGCGAATCGTCCTTGCCCGCGATTTGATGTGCGCGCTTAAAACCCGTTTGGTTCCGACCCACTGTCGTGATCCCTTCGCCGTCGGCTGCGTGGCCTTCGAAGTTCCTAAGTACAGTTGCACCGAAGCGACGCGCATGAAGAACCTCATCATCAACGGCGACCCCGAGAATCTCCGAAAGGGTGCCGTTATCGAGTACGACGGCCAGGAGTACGTCTGTTTCTCCGTCAAGCGCCAGGGCGATTGGCACGGCCCTGACCGTCCACAGTTGTGGTGTACGATCGGTCAGGACGACGAACGCGAAACGTACGAGCGCCGCCAGTACATCCCGATGCATCTGGACACCCTCTCGGCGGAGGCCGACGCCGTCACCGTCGTCGAGGCGGCCTAGTCGCGGAGCGCCTGCTGGTCGACGCGGTAGACCGTCACTACTGGCCATTGTTTCTCGACCGAGACGGCTTCCAGCCTGTCGACCGTTATCGGTCGGTACTCGGACCGTTCGTTCGGCCCGACGTAGATCAACTCCACGTCGTACTTCGCGAGTAACTGCCGTTGCTCGGCCGACTCTCCCGTAAACATCGTCCGAACGTCTATCCGTCGCTGATCGTACACCTCACGGCCGCGATATGCTCGCTCCGGTAGCTTGCCCAGAACCGTCGGGACCCCAGTGAGACTCGCCGGCCCGTTGTACCAGCGGTACTGTGGCCCCGGATCGCTGAGCATGTTCGGCTGGCCCTCGACCTCGCTGTCGAGCCAGTAGATCGCCGCGGCCTCTACGTTGTGGTCCCGCTCGACGAATGCCAGCGCGTCCAGCGTGGGATCGGCGATCCGCTCGGTATCGGTGCTGAACGTATCGACTGGCTCATCGGGGGTGTACGCGGCGGCGATCCCAAGAGATCCATAGAGTCCCGCACCGACGACGAGCAGCCCGATCACGAGCGTGAGCCCTACGCGCTGGCTCTCGCCGATCACTGCGCTGTGTTCGGCGAGACGGTCGAGGCCGATCGTCGCGAGACTCCAGACGATCACGAGGGCGAGCAGGAATCCTGCGAGTGCCGACCACGCTGGAATCACTGCGAGCGCGTCGACCGGGGCCGAGCCAGCGATGTCGCCAGTCAGACCGAAATGGACCGTCAGTGCGAGTATCCCATAGAGCGAGACGGCGGCCATCAACACGACTCCGAGTCCTGTGAACGCGCGCCGCCCGAGATGGCCCGAGAGGCCGAGCGCGGGATGGCGCTCCTCCAGCAGCCGGACCAGTATCACGCCCGCGGCGACGCCCGCGAGGACCCAGACCTGCATGTAGACCTTGAAGACGGTGTTAAATCGGCCGCCCGAGCCGGGCTCGACCACGTAGAAGAACTCCACGAGGACGATCAATCCGGCGACCGCGACCAGCAGGACGGTCTCGAATCCCGGTTGTGGTGGGCTCTCGTCGTCCTCGTCTGTCCGCCATGGGATCACCGTTCGGCCGGCCACAGAGACAGGGCCGGAACGGCGAAGCAGTATCCATCCGCCCAGGATGATGGGGACGAACAGCCCGACTGCAGGCACAGTGAGTACGGTCGTCACGTCGACGAGCACGATGACCCCAGCGGCCACAGCGACAGCTCTCAATCCTTCGTCGTCGCCGTTCCGATAGAGTACGATCCCGTAGAGCAGGACAAACATGGTGAACAACCCGAGAACTGTCATCCCGAAGACGCTCCTGAGACCGAGATATACCAGCGCGGCACAGACGACTACGCCAGCCTCGAATCCCCTGTAGTGTCCGTGGCGATAGAGGTAGAGGCCGTACAGCAGCAGGAACGCCCCGTGGGTGAGGAGTAACTCGGCGAACGTGCTCCGGCCCGGGAACGCACCAGGGTACGTGTTCGCGGTGCTAGATTCGAACAGCCAGTACGGCGAGGACAGCGCCCACGCGAGCGCGAGGACGATCACGCCGACGACGACGGCGACGCCGAGTCGCTTGCCCTCGCGGGCCAACCACGAGCCGGACGTTCGATCTGTCGCTCCTCTGAGCAGCGCCAGCGGGTGTGTGGGACCGAGCGCCAGCGTCAACACGATCAGGCCGCCGACGGCCGGGAACGACCACGTGTTGACGACGGCGACGACAGCTCCCAGCCCCGGGAGGACACCGAACAGTGTGGCCAGCGTACGCCTTCGCGAGCGGGCCGACCCGGAGACGAACAGCTGTAAGAGGATCGTCGCGACGACCAGTAGGAAGGGTGTGCTCATCATGTGGGCGTGCAGATCGCCGTGTAGCCAGGCGAACAGCGGAAACTCCGTGATCGCGTTGTCGATGACGCGGCTGGCCGACCAGTAGCTAAACTCCGAGATCGAGTTCGCGAGCCCCCGGTCGCGCGGTAACGGGAGCAATAGCGCCGCAACCCAGTTCCATCCTGTCGCGAGCAAACCCAGTGGCGCGCCGAGCAAGCCGAGTTCACTCGCACCACGATCGAGTATCGCCCCGCCGAAACGGAACGTCGTCTGGAGATTGCTGGCGATGCCGACGAAGAATGCGCCGGCGAGACCGGCGCGGTGGGCCGAAAAGCCGCGATGGGCGGCGATCGATCTCGCGAGCCCGTAGGCCGCGGTGACGAGCATCGCGTAGTAGCCCGCCAGCGCGAGGTTGTAGGCAAAGCGACCCTCCGTGCCCGTGATCCGGGCCAGCAGCGACGCCAGTAGATGACCGCCGTAGTAGTAGCGGACGCTCTCGCCCGCGAACCAGGCGTCTTCGGGTGGGACGATCGTGCCGCGAAGCGAGGACTGCAGCAGGCCCATGTCGAGGAATTTCTCGCCAGCAACCGGTGTCGCAGCGGGATCGACGGCCCGGATCGCGATCACGAAACAGAAGGCGGTGGTGAACACCAGCGCGACGCGGACGTAAGCTGCGTGGTCGATGTCGTAGCCGCGATACCACAGCGTCGCCGCGAGAGCACCGAGAGCCAGCAGACCGACCCAGAGCGCGATCGTGATCGAGAGTCGGCCCAGGAAGAAGACGATGAGCCAGACGAGCGCCAGCGCGAGCGGGAGGGCGACGCCGGCCCCGAAGTCGTCGAGGTCCGGCAGCAGAGCGTGGGCGAGTGGCATCCCGACGTAGAGCAGCACCAGGTACGTGAACAGCCAGAGGGCCACCAGCCCGTATTCCATACGTGGGCAAAGGCAGAAGGGTCAGAAAGGCTTTTTGAAGGTCGCACGTGTGGACGGTGGGGTTGTACCACGGTAGAAAGTCACGGGCGGCGTCCGAATCACAACCCTTAATGACGGGCCCGAATTACCAGATGATAGCGGGATGGGATAGCTAGGAGATTCCGGCGGGCTCATAACCCGCAGATCGGTGGTTCAAATCCACCTCCCGCTACTTTCTGACGACGCAACGATGAGGAGCGAAGCGACGAGTCCCACGTCGTCGAACGTCGTATAGAGTGTATTTGAACCCTGCAAGTCGCAGCGCCGAACGGAGTGAGGCGACCGTCTTGCTCCGGTTCAAATCCACCTCCCGCTACTATTCTGCTGCGAACAATTCGTGAGCAGCGAATCGTACATGGAGTGGATTGAATCTGGGAAGACGAGCGTCAGCGAGTCTTCGCGTGGTTCAAATCCACCTCCCGCTACTTTCTGACGACGCAACGACGAGGAGCGAAGCGACGAGTCCCGCGTCATCGAACGTCGTATAGAGTGTATTTGAACCAGAACACGAGCGACCGTGTTCCGGTGGTCCAAATCTACCCCGTATCACAATCTGATATTGGGGAGACACTATTTTGAGAGTCGTGACAGTCGATGTGCCTATGACGGGCCATTCGGCGACACGACGACAGACGCTAGCCGCCGCGGGGGCGACACTCGTTGCTCTCGCCGGGTGCAGTGACGACGGGTCAGATGGGCTGGGCCAGCCGACCGACGGAGGCGACGATGGAAACGGCCTGTTCGAGCAGGAGGCGACGACCGACAGCGATCAGTCGGGCCAGCAGGTAACCAATCGGCTCAACGTTGTTTCGGCGACCGGGCAGGTCACCCCGGACGAGACTGTATCGGAGGTGACCGTCACAGTCAAGAAAGCACCTGGAGCCGCGAACATCGACCTCAGAGGGGTCACCGTTTCGTGGGTCGAGTCGGGCGGGACGTACAAGGTGGTTCACGACTCCGTCGGGTCCGACCAGACCGACGCGGAGGGTCGATTCGCCGTCTCGGTGCTGGCTGACGACGACGATTCATCGCCTGTTCTCAACGATCCCGGCGATCGATTCTCACTCGTCTTCGACCTCGGTAGTTCCGCCAGTAGCACAGCCGATCCCGGGGCTACGTTTGCCGATGCGTTGACCGAAGGCCAGATCGTGACGATTCAGCTCACGGCACGATCCGGTGGGACGACGAATGCACGCCTGGTCGTCCCGCAGTCGCTCAGCGGAGCCGAGGCAGTGAACCTCTAGCCGTCGCCGTTCTCGTCGACGACGACGACCTCGCCATCGACGACATCGACGTTGATGAGCGTCTTGACATCGTAGTCAGTCTCTTCGAGTTTGTTCTCGCCGCCGACCTTCTTGATGACGGCCACGGTGTCGACGATGTCCGCGCCGACTTCTTCGAGCGCGCCCGTGATCGCTGCGAGGGTCCCGCCGGTCGAGAGGACGTCGTCCAGCACGAGCACGCGGTCGCCCTCGTAGACATCGTTGACGTACATCTCGCTCTCGGAGTAGCCGGTGACCTGCTGGAGGGAGACCTCGCCCTCAAGACCGTACTGACGCTTTCGGATGACGACGAGGGGAATGTCGGTCATCAGCGAGACGGCCGTCGAGAGGTGGATTCCCATCGCGGCGGGGGTGACGATCTTGTCGACGTCTTCGAGTTCCGCTTTGCGGATGATCTTGATGACGATCTCCCGGAGCAGTTCCGGTTCGAGCATGGGGACGCCGTCGCTGATCGGGTGGACGAAGTAGTGATAGCCGTCTTTCTCGATGATCGGGGCGTCGAGCAACGACTGTCTGAGGCGGTCCATGTCGGCGGTACTGCCGGCGAGGCTAAAAATTGCCCGTCACGCGTCTCTCGTGTGAGCTATTCTCAGGCTGCGTTCAGAAGATCAGCGAGGACCCGGAGGATCGGCAGGAGCTGGCCGCCATCGACTGGATAGCGGCCCAGCCCGGGTGCGTAGGCCGTTACGACCAGCAGTGAGAAGACGACCGTCCCGGCTGTCGTCAGCCCGAGTGCACCAGCGACCAGCCGATCGAACCGTTCGGTGTACGGTGTCGCTATCGCACTGACGGCGAGAACGCTCGCGAGCCCGAGTCCGGCCAGTGCGTGAAACTGGAAGGCCTCGCCCAGAGCCAGCTCCTGTGAGAGGACGAACCCCGCGACGACTTGCCCGCCGATCAGCACGCCGCCAGCGAGCGCCCAGGCGAAGGTGCTGCGCTCGGTTCTGCAGACCCGATCGATCGGTGCCAGCAGGACGAGCCCGACGACACCGACGGCGTACAGCGGCAGCAGATACCGAACCGTGACCTGCGCGTGCAGCGGGAGGCGCTCGACGTACAGCAGCGTGAACAGCAGGGTAAACACGGCGATTGCGAGTGCTGTCGCCGGCCCCGGTTCGCGGAGCTTCTGGTGGTCGATGTCCACGCTGAGCCGACTCGATAACAGCCGTTGTGCTGCAGCGACCGGTGCGGCGACGAGACCGCCAAGAATCGGTGCAGACTCTAACACCGAGAGGTTGATCGCTTCCTCGCTGGCAGCCGAATCAGCGACGACGTATCCGCTACGGACGAACGTTCGGTAGAGATCACTCGTCCGTGCAGTTGCCGTCTCGATTCCGCCGACGAGCAACCCGATAAACGTCGCGCCCGCTGTCACGACCGCGTCGAACAGTCCCGTGAGCAACCCCACGACTCCACCATCGCTCGCGTCGGATCCATCGCCGCTCGGGTCGGACGGCTGCGCACCGTTCCCGGATCCCGGATCGACGACACTGCTGCCCACGCCGGCTGGGTCGAACGACTCCAGTAGACGAGGTGGGACGAACGGGTTTCCGGCGATCAGGAAGTTTGTCACGAAAAAGGGGAGCAGCGCGAGGACGAACACGCCGCCGACCACGGGTAGCGCACGGTATCTGGACGCTGGTGCGGACACCAGGTCGGCCACGACGAGCGCGGTGAACAGAACGAGTGCCTCGGGAGCGTGGATCCACGCGAGCAGGGCCGTCACGGCGTAGGCACTGCCGTGGACGAGGTCTCGACGCGGCGTCTCGGGATCACGGCTTTTGGCGAACGCGAACAACGCGAGCAAGACACACAGCGTCGTGAAGACGTGCCGTTTCGGGATCGGGGCCCAGAAGCCGATCGGCGTCGCCAGCACGAGGAGGACGC
>Ga0207718_100211_pt1 | contig 63946 bp, 55 predicted proteins | sample A23M2SouthBayCA_FD_187749 | JGI IMG/M metagenome (GOLD analysis project Ga0207718, IMG submission 187749) | Aerobic enrichment media microbial communities from Eden Landing Ponds, California, USA - A23 M2 (SPAdes) | ecosystem: Environmental > Aquatic > Marine > Unclassified | place: Emeryville...
GTCGCACTCACCTGCTGGCCGCTCAGGACTTCCGGCACGACGACCTCGTCGGCACCGACTCGCCGAGCCAGGGCTTCGTCCATTTGATCGCCTGCCCGAACGACGACAGACACTGTCGGCGCGAGCTGGGTCGCAGTCACCGTCATATGGGCGTTGACATTTGTATCGTCGACTGCTCCGACGACCGTCGCTGCCCGTTCGACACCCGCGTCTTCGAGGACTGACTGCTCGCGCGCGTCGCCTTCGATGACGAGGTGATCGTCGTCAATCGCTTGCTCGTACTGTGCGTGCTGTTGCTCGACGACCACGACCGGTCGATCGGTGGCTGCCAGGCCCGCGGCAACCGTCTTGCCGAAGGTACCGTAGCCACAGACGACGACATGGTCTTCGAGATCGTCGATTCGCTGTTGGATCTGCATGTGCGTGAGTTCTTCGCTAATCTGTCCACCGAAGGCCGCCGAAACCGCCGTCTCCCCGGTCCACAGCCCCGTCAGAATCAGGCCGACGAGGATCACGATGGCGTAGGCTTTGACGAGGCGTGCGGGCCCCTCGTGGTGTTCGAAATACAGTTCGATGCTCGTTGGATCGAGCAGCCAGAACGTCGCATTCACGGGCCCGACCCCTGCCAGCACGACGAAGCCAGCGATCCCCGAGACCGTGATCACTCCGAAGGTGAGCACCGGCCCCAACAGCCGCCGGATCAACGGCCGCTCGGTGGCCGCTCCGAGGAGACTACCCGCCTCGGCCATCGGGCTCCAGGTTTCCACCGCCGATCGGCTGCCCGCCCACGACGTGTCCCGTCTGGCTCGCTCTCGCCCGGCATGTCACACAATTCGACTCAGAAGTTCCACACTCGCGAACGATGACTGAACTAAGTTGGCGAAAAGCCATATTTTATCGACAGTAGTTTAGATACGGTCGATAGTAATAGGCGTTGCTACGACATCATAAATCGAGAACGTCAGTCTCCGAGTTACGCGGCCGGGAGGATGACGGCGTCTTCGACGGTAACGCCACCTTCGGCGGCGACGTTCTCGCCGGTGATCTGGTCGACGGCGTCGACTTCCACGTCGAGACCGACGACCTCGGTTCCCTCGGAGAAGTTCAGGACGACGACGTAGCGCCCGTCTTCGCCGTCGCGGGCGAAGGCGGTGACGCTGTCGTTGTCGTTCTCGTAGTCGATTTTCTCGAAGTCAGCCTGGACGTGGAGCGCGTCGATCTCGTCCCAGGTCTGGGCGAGATCGCGGTGGAAGTCCTGCAGGTCCTCGTTGGTGTACTCCCAGTGGATGTGGCCACGGCGCTGGCGCTCGCCGATTTCCTGGCCGGCGTAGACCATCGGAATTCCGGGCACGGTGAAGGCGGCTGTCGCGGCCGCGCGGACGGCGTGCTCGCCGGCCTGCTCGATGTAGCGGCTCTCGTCGTGGTTCTCGATGTAGGTCAGGAAGCCGGCGTGGTCGGGGAAGCCGACGTGATAGCGGTTGTCGATGGAGTCGAAGATCTGATCGGCGGGTTCGCTACCCTGACCGATCTGGAGCAGGTCGAAGTACAGGCCCGCGTCGAAGTGAACGTCGAAGCAGAGATTGTGGAAGTCCGCGACGTAGGGAATCGTCTCGTCCATCAGGAGGAACTCGCTGTCCCTGGATTTGCAGAGATCGTGGACTTCTTGCCAGAACGGCCGGGGGACGGCCCACGCCATGTCACAGCGGAAGCCGTCGACGTGTTCGGCCCACTTCTCGACGGCATCGAGCAGGTGGCGGCGAACGTCGAGATTGTCGTAGTTGAAGTTCGCGATGTAGGGCCAGTCGAAGTAGGTGTCCGGGATGGAGTTCTCCTCGTCCTGCCAGTCGTACCAGTCCCGATATTCGGGATGTCCTTCGACGGCCTGTTTGAACAGTTCGTGCTCGCGCGCGGAGTGATTGAGCACGAGATCGAACAGGACCTTCATATCCCTGTCGTGGGCTTCCTCGACGAGACGTTCGAAGTGTTCCTGGCCGCCCAGATCGTCGGCGATGGAGTAGAAGTCCGTGATATTGTAGCCGTGATCGAAGTCGTCGTTCTGCAACACAGGCGTAAACCACAGCGTGTTCAGGCCCAGATCCTGAATGTAGTCCAGTTCCTCGACGATCGCTTCGAGGATCGACTGGCCTTCCTCGGGCTCGACGAATCCGCGGACGTACAGCTCGTAGCAGGACATGCCATCGGTCCACTCCGGCGGGACGTTCAGGCGGTCGACGCCGCCGTCGGGGTGGATCGAGACGGTGTCCGGGACGCTGTACTGATTGCCGATGGCGACGCCGTGGATTCTGACCGGTTCCTCGACGGCGTCGAGCGGGGCGCGGAACTCGTAGCCCTCGATCTCGTAGTCGTCGAGTTCGTCGCGGTCGTCGACGAAGAACTCGACGTCGAGGTCCTCGTCGGGTGCCCTGGGTGCGGTTTTGGGGTGAGCCGTGATGACGACCTCGTCGCCGACCAGTTCGCCAGTGAGGCTGATCCGGGGGCGACCACGCTCGCCGACCTTGCGGCCGAGCCCCGAGCCTGCGCCGCTACCACTGCCGCTCCGGCCGGCAGCCCCAGAGACTCCGGAGACACCGGAGATGCCGCTGAGGCCGCTGTAGCCGCTGCGACCTGGCTGGTGGGTGACCGATTTGTCACTCGGATAGACGCGAATCGTCAGTTCGTGCGTGCCGTCGGGCGCGTCGAGTGCGACGGTGTAGATTCCTGCCTCGTCGGGCGTGATGTACGCGACAGGGTCGTCGCCGAATGCGACGTCGCTCTCTTCAGGCGCGTCTACGACGGACCAGTCGTACGTTCCCTCGGGGTCCGGATCCCTCGGAGCTAATTCGTGCGTCTCTCCAACCGCCATGAACCGCGTTGGGCCTGGGTGGTGCATGTACGTGAGAAAGCGGCCGCACCTTCAATCAATGTTCCGACATCGTTTCCCCTTTCAGTCCCTATTCTACCGAAAAAACGATATAGATAGCGTCTCAGGGCTGGATAACCGATCGGAAACGACTGGTATACTCCGCCCATGATATTCATACGACACAATATATACACGAAAATTGTCTGTTTTTCGACCTTCGAGATATCGGGTATATCTGGAGATTCAGCCTTCCTACAGGCCGTATTATCTTTGTTGAAATAAAACAACAACAGTTTTAGGCGGGGGTCTGTATAGCACTCTCAAGGTGGAGCATATGGTGTCGGCTGATAACCTCGACGGACGGATCGCGTATTACACGATGGAAATCGGGATCGAGAACGACGTCAAGACCTACAGTGGCGGACTGGGGGTTCTGGCGGGCGACACGATTCGATCCTTCGCGGACATGGGACTCCCGGCGGTCTGTGTTTCGCAGGTCAACGAGAACGGCTACTGCAAGCAGATCCTCGAAGAGGACGGCACGCAGGTCAGTGAGGAAGATCCCTGGCCGGTCGAGGAGTACTGTGAGAAGCTGGATGTCGAAGTGACGGTCCCGATCTACGGCCGGGACGTCACCGTGACGGCCTGGAAGTACGATGTCGTCTCCGAGAAGAGCGGCCACACAGTCCCCATCATCTACCTCGACTCCAACGTCGAGAGCAACGACCCGGACGCCCAGGAGTACACCAAGCGGCTGTACAGTCCCGGCTACGGCGAGGACCACCAGCTGGCCCAGGAGATCATCCTCGGCATTGGCGGGACTCGAATCCTGGACGAACTCGGCTACGAGGTCGACGTCTACCACATGAACGAGGGCCACGCGGCCCTCCTCACGCTGGAACTCCTGAAGCGCAACGACATGGACCCCGAGGCGGTCCGCGAGCAGTGTGTCTTTACGACCCATACCCCTGTGGAAGCTGGCCACGACCAGTTCGACTGGGACCTCGTCAGCGAGGTCCTCGGGGAGTTCGTTCCCCAGGAGACGCTCAAGGAGTACAGCCGCGAGCAGGACCTGCACATGACGTACCTGGCGCTGAATCTCTCGCGATACGTCAATTCCGTCGCGAAGAAACACCAGGAGGTCTCGGAGAACATGTTCCCGGGCTACGATATCGACGCGATTACCAACGGTGTCCACGTGCCCTTCTGGGTCGGTGAGGAGTTCATCGATGTCTACGACGAGTACACCGAGGGCTGGCAGGAGAACCCCTACAAGCTCAAGCACGCCTCGATCATCCCGGACGACGACATCTGGGCGGCCCATCAGTCCCAGAAAGAGGACCTCATCGAGTACGTCAACGAGACCGAGGACGCCGACATGGATCCGGATGTCCTCACGATCGGGTTCGCCCGGCGCGCGACCGCATACAAACGCGCCGACCTGATCTTCTACAACCACGAACGACTCCGGCATATCGCCGAGACTGTCGGCGAGTTCCAGATAATCTTCGCGGGCAAGGCCTTCCCCGGCGACGAGGATGGCGCGGGCAATATCCGAGAGATCTACCACAACGCCTGGGAGCTCAACGACGCCGTCAACGTCGAATACATCGAGGACTACGACATGGACGTCGGTGGCCTCCTCACGCAGGGTGTCGACGTCTGGCTCAACAACCCACGTCGCCCACTTGAGGCCTGTGGCACCTCCGGCATGAAAGCTGCCTACAACGGTATCCCGCAGTTCGGCACGCTCGACGGCTGGTGGGTCGAGGGTCACATCGAGAACGAGACTGGCTGGAAGATCGGCCCGGAACCCGAGGAGAGCAAACCCGACGAGACCCCGGCCGAAGAGGAAGATCGCACTGACGCGATGGACCTCTACGACCAGCTAGAGAACACTATCGTCCCGATGTACTACAACAACCGTGAGAAGTGGATCGACATCATGCGTAACACGATGGCGTTCAACGGCCCGTACTACCACACCCGGCGGATGTCCCGGGAGTACCTCGAAGACGCCTACACGCAGTAGTCGGCGCTGGGCCTTTCCGTTTCACTTTTGAAATTTCCGCCCTGTAGCCATGTCTACCGGCGTAATCCTGGATTATGCACGACCCCCAATTATAGATATTAAAAATCGAGTGCAAACCTTGTTATTGCGGTATCGGTCTTACCTGGGGTATGAGCGAGGACAGTCGTCAGCAACTACCACCGGATGCGGCCGTCAGCGGTGGGGAGGATACTTTCTGGACGCACGGAGATAAACACGGGTTTGCGACCCTGAATGGACACGATCAGACACCGATCTGGTTTACGCTTACCGAAGGGGCGATGACGGAGGTTCGCTACCCGCGGATCGATATGATGAACAATCGTACTGTGGAGTTCGTGATCGCCGATCCTGACGATGGCTACGCTGTTCGGACCTATCATCAGTATCAGGATCAGGAACCGCGCGTGTCCCGGGAGACCGAACAGACCAGCGAGGACGCGCTGACCTATCGCCAGCGACTCACGCCCACAGACGAAGACCGTGACTGGACGCTGACTGTCGACTATGCGATCCATCCTGACTACGACGCTGTCCTGCTCGACGTCGATTTCGAGGCTGCTACCGACTACGACCTCTACGTGATGAGCGAACTGATGCTCTCGAACTGTGGTCGCCACGACATCGCCAACCGCCGTCCCCGCGAGGACGGGACGGTCGCGCTGACGGGCTATCACACTGGCGACACCTGGGACGACCACGTGATCGTCGAGCGCACCGAAGTCGAGCGCGACGACCAGCCGGCGATCGGGACCGGCGACGTCACCAGCGAGGGCCGTGGCGACGAAGCCGACTCGCCCGAACGGACGCCCGGCGAGGACGAAGACGACGAACCGATCGGCAGCGGCGACGTCACGTCGGTCGGCGTCGTCGACCAGACCGAAACCGCCGACGAGGAGACGACGACCACCTACGAGGAGGAGCCGTATCACATCGCCGCTGCGTTGACCAGCCGCGAGGGCTTCTCGTGGGGGTCGGTCGACATCAGTGGCGGGAAGGTCTACCGTTCGATCCTGGAGGACGGCGACCCCGACCGGGCGTACGAACGTGCCAAAGACAAGGTCGTCATCTTCGGACGACTCGGCGAGCGAGTCAGATCGCTGTCCGATACGGTCGCACTCGGATTTGCGGAGGGCGACGGGGACGAAACTGCGGGGGATGAACCGACCGCGGCGACGGCCGACGAACCCGGTGAGACGACCGCGACGACGACGGCCGAATCAACCGGGAACGACGAAACTGGGGGTGTCGACTCCGCCGGGGAGTACGCCGATCCCGGTGACGATCCGGGCGAGTTCGACGCCCTCGCGGCTGCCGAGTCGGCACTCGAAGACGACTTTGGGACTGTGCAGGCGCGGTTCGCCCGGACCTGGGAGTCCTACCTCGAGACGCTGGATATCCCGGAGTCTGTCGCCGACGACGACCTCAGGGCACAGTACAAGTCAGCCGTGATGACGGTCAAAGCCGCCGACTCGAAGGCGTATCCCGGCGCGGGAATCGCTTCTCCGAGCGTGCCCTGGGGCGACAAGGTCCAGGCCGACGAACCAGCCGACTACGGCTACAGCTACGTCTGGGCGCGGGACCTCTATGGATCGTTCACCGCGTTCGAGGCGATGGGCGATGTCGATGCCGCGATCGACGCCACGGAGTACATCTACGAGTACCAGCAGCGCGACACGGGCTTTCTCCCCCAAAATACGTTCATCGACGGCCGGACTCGCTGGGGCGGCGAGCAGATGGACGAGATCGCCTTCCCTGCGGTGATGGCCTACCAACTCAAAGAGCGCCACGGCTACGGCCTCGAAGATGCGAGCTACGACTACGAGAACATCGCCAGATCGGCCGAGTACGTCGCTGCCAACGGCCCCCGGACCCAGCAGGAACGCTGGGAGGAAGAGGGCGGCTACTCACCGTCGACGACTGCGGCCGAGATCGCCGGACTCGTCGCCGCGGCGGACATGGCCGCCGAAGCCGGCGAGCGGGCTGACGCGCTCGCGTTCCTCGGCGTGGCAGATTACTGGCAGGACAACGTCGAGACGTGGATGGCCACAGAGACGGGCGCGGGCGGCCACGAAAACACGCCCTACTACGTCCGGATAAGCGATGATGCGCAACCGGACATCCACACGATGCGCACGCACAACAACGCCGGCGGGACCTTCGACGAACGGGAGGTCATCGACGGTGGGTTCCTCGAACTGGTCCGGCTGGGTGTCAAGCCCCACGACGACCCCGTCATCCAAAATTCGCTCGTCGAGTACGACGACACCATCATGGTCGAGACGCCCAACGGCCCCGGCTGGTATCGCTACTCGGGAGACGGATACGGTGAGAAAGACGGCAGCGAGTGGTTCCGTGCCGGCGTCCCCTGGGCGACGGACATGCGCGGGCAGGGGCGACTCTGGCCCATCTTCACTGGCGAGCGTGGCGAGTACGAACTCCTGCGTGGCGAGGATCAGGACTTCGATCCACAGTACCTTCTGGAGACCCTCAAGCGCTTTGCCACCGGCAGCCGAGCGATGCCCGAGCAGGTGTGGGATCGCGAAGACAACAACGCCTACGGGTGGCAGTTTGGCGAGGGAACCAGTGCTGCAACCCCACTGTGCTGGACTAACGCCCAGTACGTTCGACTGGCTCACAGCATCGACGCCGGCGAACCCGTCGAGATGCCCCTGGTCGTCCGGGACCGCTACGTCGATGGGTCTCCTCCCGAGACACCGTCTCTCACTGCCGAGGTTCCTGCTACCGCGGGTAGCGGCTCGCTCACCGTCACGGGCGAAACAGACGCCGACGAGGTACTCGTCAAGACTCGCGCCGAGACGGTCGCCGAGCCGGTTTCGGACGGCGTGTTCGAGGTCGATGTTGCCGTTCAGGGAGAGGACAGGGTGATCGTCGCAGCGGCGACCGACGATCCGGCCTTCGAGGCCGGGATCGCAGTCGAATACGTGACTGTCTCCTACCAGCGACGACCGGCGACCGCTGCCGGCGAGAGTGACGCCGACGGCACGGCTCCAGCCGCGGCCGACGCGGAATCGGCCGACGAGGACGAGGAAGGCGTCTCCTCCTGACGCCCCACGTATCGTAGCTGATTAATACACACCCACAGAATCCACTCTATGACACTCCGTAGCGCACTCGACGATTTCAAGCGGACACGTAACGCTGCCCGGGAGTTTCCGGGTGAACGTCGCTCGACATCCGGGACGTTCTCGGGACTGGACGAACGGCTGGTCTATGTCGACCGAGACGGCTGGCACCGCGACTACTCCTACCCGATCTCGGGACTCGGTGGGGTCAACCGATCACGGTTCGGCGTCGAAGACCTCGACGGGACGATGTGGTTCGGGGACTTCGAAACGGTCGAACAGGGCTATGTCGGTGACACCGCACTGGTGAAGACTGTCCACGACGCCGGCGATTTCACCGTCACCCAGTACGACCTCACGCTCGGCGCGGTTCATCTCACTCACCTCGAACTGGCCGGAGAGTTCACCAGCGAGCCGACCTTGCACTCCTTCTTCGACCTCACGCCAGAACAACAGGAGAGCCGACTCGGCAAGCTCGAACACGAGGATTCGATCGAGATTCACCACGACCGCCAGCACAACGTCGTCACCGCCTCGACCGGCCTTGAGGATGTCTTCGGCCAGCTCCCCGAACAGTTCGAGGAACTCGTCACGGCGACCGAAACCGTCTCGTATCCACGGTCGCAGTCGGGTGGCAACAAGTACGAGGACGCTCTCCTGAACGGGACAGTCGTCCTCGAAATCCCCTTCGAAATCGACGACAGTGGTCCCGAAACCGTGGCGACGACGACCGTCGCCTCGCTGCTGTTCGATACCGAGGACACGTCTCGACACGCCGGGCTGGACGCGGTGGCCGAGGCAGCCGCGGAGTACGACTCGCCCGAAGCACTTCGGACGGCGGCCCGCGAACAGGTCGGTGTGACTGTCCCAGCGGACGCCCCACGACGCGACCTCGCTGTCGAGGACCTCCGGGTTCTTTCGCTGCTGGCTGCCGACACCGGCGCACACATCGCCGGGCCAGACCCTGACCCGTTCTACGTCTACACCGGCGGTTACGGCTACACCTGGTTCCGCGATGACTCCGAAATCGCTCGGTATCTGCTGGAGGCCGACGAGCGCCTCGGTATCGGACTGGACGACTGGCTCGACCAGAGCGCTGCGTTCTACATGGATACCCAGCTCGACGACGGCTCCTGGCCACACCGTGCCTGGGCCCACAACGGCAACATCGCGCCCGGCTGGGCACACGCCCGTCTGGAAGCCGGTGACGATGTCGACTATCAGGCCGATCAAACTGGGAGCGTCGCCTCGTTCCTGGCAGCGTATCTCCGGCTTGGTGAGCCCAGCGCGCCGAACGACATCGAGGCCACGCTGGAACTGGCTCTCGATGGCCTTGACTCGACGCTCGAAGACGACGGCCTGCCGATCGAGTGTCAGAACGCCTGGGAGAACATGACCGGCCGGTTCGTCCACACCGCCGCAACCTTCCTTCAGGGGTACGCTGCCGTCGCGCGTGCTCCGATCGACGAGCGGCTACGCGAACGCGCGCGAGATGGTGCACGTGCAGTCTACGAGGGACTGGACGAACTCTGGGACGGCGAGGAGGGGGTCTACGCCCTCCGGATCGATCCGAAGGGAGAGCTGGACTCGCGGCTGGACTCCGGATCGCTCGCGCTGGCGGAGGCCCACCGCGAGTACGACGCGATCGCCGAGGTCGACGGCGACCGTCTCGACCGGCTGGTTACCCACTACGAATCCACTCTGGAGGGACTGTGGCGCGAGACTGGCGACATTGCAGGGCTGTACCGCTTCGAGGGCGACGAGTGGCGACGGCGCGTACAGGACGACGAGAAAATCTGGACGGTCTCGACGGCCTGGGGGGCCAACGCCGCGGCCCAGCTGGCCTCGTTGTTAGCCGAGTACGACGACGACAGCGCCGAGACGTTCTACGAGGAGGCCCGGACGCTGTTCACCGAAGTCGACGCCGGCGGCTCGCTCGTCATGGACAACGGCTACCTCCCCGAACAACTGTTCGACGACGGGACGCCAGACTGTGCGACCCCGCTCGGATGGCCTCACGCTATTCGGCTCGCGACGGTCGCACAGCTTGACGACGAGAGCCAGCTCGACTGATACGGTTCTTTTCCCACGACGGGGTCTATTTCACACGGGAGAAACACTGAGTCGACCGCAAAACGAGAGCGTCAGTCAGTCGTCGCCTTCGGCAGCCGGGCTTTCGGCTCCTTTCTGTGCGACGCCAGCGGTTCGTCCCTGATCGTACAGGACCGATTCACCGGTCTGCGGGTCGAAGAGGTGAATGTCGATATCGGAGAACTCGAGCTTGACACGATCGCCGACTTCGGGCTCGAAGTCAGTATCGACACGCGCGATGAAGTCCGTCTCTTCAACGTCGGTCGCGATACTCTTGTCGAGTTCACCGCTGAGATCCAGATAGACGTAGTTGTCGCTGCCGATCGGTTCGACGACCTCGACCAGTGCCTCGACGGCGTCGGGATCGTTCTCGTCTGCCGGGAACACGTCTTCGGGTCGGATTCCCATGATGTACTCGCCGCCGCTCTTGAGCACCCCGAACTTGTCGACGACATCGGGCGAGATTCGATAGCGGAGGTCCGCGTCGGTTCCTGCGAGGATCATCCCGCTGTCGGTCTGTTCGACGACGACGTCGAGGAAGTTCATGCTCGGCGAGCCGATAAATCCGCCGACGAACTCGTTGGCGGGATTCTCGTAGACCTCCTTGGGTTTGCCGACCTGTTGTTTGACCCCGTCACGAAGGATGAGGATGCGATCACCCATCGTCATCGCCTCTTCCTGATCGTGGGTGACGTAGATCGAAGTGACGCCGAGCTCGTTCTGGAGACGCTGGACTTCCGTTCGCATCAGCGTCCGGAGCTTGGCGTCGAGGTTCGAGAGCGGCTCGTCGAAGAGGAACACTTCGGGTTCGCGGACGATCGCGCGCCCGAGGGCGACACGCTGTTTCTGCCCGCCGGAGAGTTCGTCGGGCTTGTCTTCGAGCAGATTCTCGATTCCCATCATATCGGCGGCCCAGTGGACCTTCTCCCGTCGCTCCTCCTTGGAGAGGTCGGTACTCATCCGGAGTCCGAACTCCATGTTCTGCATCACCGTCTTGTGGGGATACAGCGCGTAGTTCTGGAACACCATCGCAATGTCTCGGTTCTTCGCGTGCATGTCCGTGACATCACGACTACCGATGATGACCGACCCGCTCGTCGGTCGCTCCAGCCCGGCGACCATGCGCAGAGTCGTCGTCTTTCCACACCCTGATGGGCCGACGACGGTGATGAATTCGCCGTCGTCGATTTCGATGTCCAGGTCTTCGACAGCGACGATGGTACCTCTGTCGTACTCCTTTCGGAGATCGCGGAGTTCGACGCTTGCCATTGGCTAGACCCAGTATAGTCTACGATATAATTCTTGCCCTAGCGTCTCCCGAGATTCACAGTTCTATCTCCGCCATGCTCGGAGGTCGTGCCGAACGTGTCTCTTGGCTGGCCGTTCTTGGCACAGCCGGTCTGACATGGTCGACCATTCGTAATACCTAAATAGGTGAAGTTATAATCCATCGTCTGTTCACACCATGTCATACGACCGTCGAACACTACTGAAAGCTATGGCCGGCACGTCCGCTGCCGGGATGCTCGCGGGGTGCGGGGGAGATTCAGGTAACGTCACCGAGACGACCGTCAAAACGAATACACCGATTCCGTGGCAGCTCCCGGACTGTGAGACGGGACTCGTCGAGCCGACGTCTTCCGAAGGTTCGTTCCAGCTCTTTCACGGACGGCAGCCGGGTGGGACTCGACTCCTCCAGGGGACCGGGACGCTGTTCAACCAGGACAGCAATTATCCGACGGTAAATCTTCAGAAGGGGCCAAGCGACGGCTATCTCAACCAGCTTCGAACCAGCATCCCAGCGGGTGAGGGGCCACACATCTTCCAGTGGGCACACGACGTTGCTGGCGACTTCGTCCAGAGCGATTTCCTTACGGACCAGAGTAGCGAACTCCGCGTCGAGGAGTGTCTGTTCACTGATAAGGCATGGGACGCGGTCCGATACGATGGTCAGACGATCGGTCTGCCGTTCGCAGCGGAGTGTCCTGCCCTCATCTACAATCAGGATATTCTCGACGATCTCGGATACGAGCCGCCGGAGTCCTTCGACGAATGGACCACGATCATGGACGAGTACCACAATCCGCAAAACGGTCAATTCGGCCTCTCCCATCCGCTCAACGCGTACTTCTCCAGTTGGGCAGCTCAGGCCTACGGCGCGGACATCTACAACGAAGAAGAAGACGCACTCGGCATCACTGAAGACGACTTCATCAAGGGCCTCAACATCATCCTCGAGGACCTCAAACCGTACATGCCCGGTGACCCGTCCGAACAGGCACAGATGTCCCGATTCCAGAACGGGGAATCGCCGTTCCTCGTCAACGGTCCCTGGGCTATTGCCGGTCTCCAGGATCAGGGCCTGAACATCGGCGCTACCAGTATTCCAGCGCCCGACGACGCGGAGGCCTCCCGGCCGTACTCCGGAATCCAGATGTGGTTCTTCTCGAAGAAGATGCGAAACGGTGGCTCCAGCACTCGAGCTGCTCGCGAGTTCTCTGAGTGGTACTGTACGAATGTCGAGCGAATCCTCAACCTCGCTAACAACTCCAGTTACATCCCGGCCATCGACGGTCTGGAGCGGAGTCGCCTGAGCGACACCGTCCGAGGGTTCGCTGATCAGTTCGATACTGGGTATCTGATGCCACAGAATCCCAAGATGAACTCTGTCTGGACGCCCTACGAGACGAATATGCTCAGCGCGTTCAACAACGGTAGCGATCCCCTCCCGCTGATGGAAACCGCTGCAGAAGAGATCCGTAACTCGTGGAACAGTAACTAACTGTCTCTTTTCTTCTGTTGCACTGGCTGTTCGCGTCGATGGCAGACATTGACAGTAACGTTTCTCTCTGGATCTTGCCTTGCCGGGCCCAGATCGCGCCCTGTTTGAGCGTGTTTTTCATCGCGCGCGCCGGACCAGGCTGGATATCCAGACACTCGTCACATAAATTATACTGATTCGTTTCATGATTCTGTAGGATTTGCTCAGGAGCCGCCCACCGAGCGTGTTCCTGTCTCGATCTCGATTACGATTCCATCGGCTCCATTCGGGAGATATACCTCCCTCTGTCCGGCAGAAACGCGGATGTGGCGATACAGAGTGTCCGTCAGTCGCTACACCAGGTCTGCCCGGGACACCCGACGCTGAGGCCAGCGCAAAAGCCTTAACTACCTCCTCTCTGTTGGCTTAATCATACATACATGAGTACTGTGTCCGACGCTGCACAGCGGTTCAAAGAATCAAGCATCGGATCTGTTCTCGAGGAGAACAGCTCAGCGGCCCTGGTGTTGCCCGGGTTACTCCTGTGGTCGATGTTCATGCTCTTGCCGATGGTGTATATCTTCATTCTCTCACTTACCAACGCCCAGCCGGCCAACCTCTTCGTAGGGGACAACCGGCTGCTCGGGTTGGTACCACTGGGTGAAGCTGATTTCATCGGGCTCGAGAATTACATCGAACTCCTGTTCAGCATTCAGGCTGCGAACGACATTCAGAGCGGCGCGTACGGGGCGGTGTTCGACCTCTTTCTCAGTGATCCGGTCGCGGTCTTCAACTACTCGTTCTGGAATTCATTCCTCGTGACGTGGGCGTTCGTCATCGTCAGCGTCACCGGGAAAGTCCTTCTCGGCATCGCTATCGCGATGATTATGACCGGGAATCGTGTTCGGGGGAAGCGATACCTCCGGGGTGTCATCATCATGCCGATGGGCGTCCCGGTCATCTTCTCGATCCTCGTCTGGCGGGCTGTGTTCAGTGGGGCCCAGTTCGGTCTGATGAACCAGCTGTTGCTCAATATCGGGGTTATCGATCAGGCTATCAACTGGTTCTACGACGACCGCTGGTTGGCGTTCAGCACGTACGTCGTCACCGAGATGTGGCTCGCCTATCCGTTCATGGTGTTGATCACTGTCAGTGCACTCCAGAACGTCAACGGTGATCTGCTGGACGCAGCGGAGGTCGACGGTGCGGGATTCTTCTCACGCATGCGTCACGTTATCCTCCCCTCGATCAGACGGCCGGTAATGTTCGGCACGATCCTCACGTCCGCGGCATCGTTCCAGCAGTTCCTGATCCCGTTCGTCTTCGGGACCGGTGCTCCAAACGATCAGAACCAACTGTTACTGCTCTACGCCTATGTGGAAGCGTTCTCCGGGAACAAGAGCCTGTACGGTAAGGGCGCAGCGATCAGTCTCACAGTCCTGTTCTTCATCGGGATGTTCATGTGGGTCGCAGTAAAACGTGGAAACCTCGCCGAGGAGGCTGGTGAAGTATGAGTCTCGCATCAGGAATCGTCCGAAGTGTCTACGAAGACCTCCGTGGTATCGTTCTCGCACCGTACAATCTCGCCAAAGAGTTCCGCTACACGTACCACGGACTGCAGAGGGGAGAAATTCCGCCCAAGCACGTTGCTTGGACGTGGATATCGACGCTCGGCGCGGTGCTGATCGCAGGGCTGTTGATGTTCCCCGTCTACTGGATGTTTACCATCGCGATCTCGGGTGGCGGGATCTACTCGTTCGAATTTCTCCCGACGAACCCGACACTAGAGAACTTCATCTGGGTCATCGGCCCGCTCACGGTACCGGACAATATCGTCATCAACGGACCACTGGTCGGCGAGTTGTTCAGGATACCAGTTCCGGCTTCGATAGGGGGTCTCTACATCCTTGACCCGGGACAGTTCGGCATGCCGAGGCGGCCGGAGTACTACTCGGGCTTCATCGCGTACGCCGAGAACAGTGCGTACGTGTCCTTCTGGACGGTCGTCGTCGCGATGGCGGTCATCATCCCGGGGGCATACGGGATGTCCCGACGGGACTTCATCGGCCGCAAGAAGCTGCTGTATCTGTACATCCTGCTGACGCAGGTCGGTGGCGGTCTCGGAATCGCCGTCCTGATCGCGCTGTACACCATCTTCCAGAACCTGGGCTGGCTGAACGAACTCCTGCCGCTTGGCATCTACTACGGCGCGGGTGCGGTTCCGTTCAACACGTGGCTGTTGAAGACCTACATGGACGGGATTCCGATCTCCTACGAGGAAGCGGCGATCGTCGACGGCGCGCCGTCCTGGCGGATCGTCTACGAGGTCATCATCCCACTGTCGAAAGCCGGGCTGGCGACGGTATTCGTGTTCATCTTCCTCGCTGGATGGACGGACTTCGTCATCGCACAGCTGATGCTCGATCAGAATAACTGGACGCTGCCGGTTGGTCTGTATGATTACTCTGGACGTCCGAGCGAGATGGACTGGGGTCACTTCTCAGCCTTCGCACTCGCGTTCGCGACACCACTCATGCTGGTGTACTTCTTCGCCCAGCGGTACATCGAAAGTGGGCTGTCCTTCGGCGGTATGGAAGGATAGCTCCCTTCGAACCAGTTTCGACGATCGATCTGTCTGTTTCGCTTCCAAATAATCACGGCCACGCGCGCGCACGTGAGGCTTAAGGCCCTGGGGGATGTACCATCATTCAGTTTTATGAGTCAGGACAGCGATTACGGAGCGGATTCCATCCAGGCCCTCGAAGGACTGGAGGCAGTCCGCAAGCGTCCCGCGATGTATATCGGCTCGACCGGGACACGCGGGTTGCATCACCTCGTCTACGAGGTCGTCGACAACTCGATCGACGAGGCCCTGGCGGGGTACTGTGACGAGATCGACGTGACGATCCACGAGGACAGTTCTGTTTCTGTTCGTGACGACGGTCGTGGGATCCCGGTCGACACCCACCAGGAGTACGACCGGCCGGCCGTCGAGGTCGTGATGACTGTCCTGCACGCGGGTGGGAAGTTCGACAACAAGTCCTACCAGGTTTCCGGGGGGTTGCACGGAGTCGGTGTTTCTGTCGTCAATGCGCTCTCTTCGGAACTGGTCGTCGAGGTCACCCGCGACGGTGGGGTCTTTCGCGAACGCTTCGAGCGAGGCGTGCCCGAGGGTGTCGAGCGGCTCCGTGACGTCGAACCCGGAGAGGGGACCGGCACCGAGATCCGCTTCTGGCCGGACACCGAGATCTTCGAGACGACGAACTTCGAGTTCTCGACGCTTGAGAGTCGGCTTCGCGAACTCGCATTCCTGAACTCCGGGGTGGAGATCACGCTCTCCGATGAGCGCGACGGCACGACCCAGCGTTTCTACTACGAGGGCGGGATCAAGGAGTTCGTCGAGTACCTCAACGAGACCAAAGAGCCGCTTCACGACGGTGTCGTCTACTTCGAGGACGAGGACTCCAACATCCACGTCGAAGTGGCCATGCAGGCGACAGACGAGCTTCAGGGATCGATCCACGCCTTCGCGAACAACATCAACACCCGTGAGGGCGGGACCCACCTCACCGGGTTCAAGACCGCACTCACGCGAATCGTCAACGATTATGCGACCTCTAACGATCTCCTGAAAGATCTCGACGACACGCTGAAAGGCGAAGACATCCGTGAGGGGCTGACGGCCGTAATCTCGGTCAAACATCCCGACCCACAGTTCGAAGGCCAGACCAAGACCAAACTCGGCAACAGCGAAGTCCGGGGCATCGTTGAGTCGGCCGTTCACGAACACCTCGGGACCTACTTCGAAGAGAATCCCGATACCGCCGAAGCGATCATCGGCAAGGCCGTCGAGGCCGCCAAGGCCCGCAAGGCAGCCAAGAAGGCCGAGGAATTGACCCGGCGAAAGAGTGCCCTGGAGTCGACGGCACTCCCGGGCAAGCTCTCGGACTGTCAGACCCGCGATCCCGATGAGGCCGAGTTGTTCGTGGTGGAAGGTGACTCAGCTGGGGGGAGTGCCAAACAGGCTCGAAATCCCGAGAATCAGGCCGTATTGCCTGTGAAAGGGAAGATTCTCAACGTCGAGAAACACCGGCTGGATCGGATCCTCGAAAACGACGAGATTCGCGCGATGATCACGGCCATCGGGACTGGCATCGGCGACGAGTTCGATATCGAGGAAATCCGGTACAAGAAGATCATCATGATGACTGACGCCGACGTCGACGGGGCACACATTCGGACCCTCCTGTTGACGTTCCTCTACCGACATATGCGGCCGTTGCTGGAGGCGGGCTACGTCTACGCGGCCAAACCGCCGCTGTATCGGATTCGCTATCGTGGCAACACCTACGACGCCATGACCGAGGCCGAACGTGAGCGGATTATCGAGGAACAGTGCGATGGCAATCCAACGCAGGTCCAGCGGTTCAAGGGGCTGGGCGAGATGAATCCACAGCAGCTGTGGGATACGACGATGGACCCCGACTCGCGCTATCTCAAGCAGATAACCATCGACGACGCCGCGGCAGCGGACAAGATGTTCTCGGTCCTGATGGGCGACGCCGTCGAACCGCGCAAGCAGTTCATCAAGGAACACTCGCCTGAAGCCGAGTGGGTGGATATATGAGTTCTGACGTCCCCGATCTGCCGGACGACGCTGGCGCGAACGTCGAGCACGTCCGGATCGAAGACGAGATGGAGCAGAGTTACATCGACTACGCGATGTCCGTCATCGCGGGCCGGGCGCTGCCGGATGTCCGTGACGGATTGAAGCCCGTCCACCGTCGAATCCTCTATGCGATGCATGAGATGGGCGTCTCTTCTGGATCATCTCATCGCAAGTCCTCCTCGGTCGTCGGGGAGGTCATGGGTGATTACCACCCACACGGCGACAGTCCGATCTACAACGCCCTGGTCCGGATGGCCCAGGACTTCTCGATGCGATATCCCCTCGTCGACGGCCAGGGGAACTTTGGGTCGATGGACGGCGATCCGCCCGCGGCGATGCGATACACGGAGGCCCGGATGGCCCCCATCGCCGAGGAACTGCTCGAAGACATTGAGAAGGACACCGTCGATTTCACCTCGAACTACGACGACCGCCTGCAGGAGCCGGATGTCCTGCCGTCGGCGTTCCCGAACCTGCTCGTCAACGGCTCGTCGGGGATCGCGGTCGGGATGAGTACGAATATTCCGCCGCACAACCTCGGCGAAGTCATCGATGCGACCGTACATCTCATCGACAACCCGGCTGCCGAGGTCGCCGATTTGATGGAGTATGTCAAGGGGCCGGACTTCCCCACTGGTGCGAATATCGTCGGCAAGGACGCCATCTACTCGGCGTACGCCACAGGCCGAGGGCGGCTCACCGTCCGGGCGGAATTCGATGTCGAGGAGACTTCTTCGGGCACGGATCGAATCGTCATCACCGAATTGCCATACCAGGAGAACAAAGCGCGGATCGTCGAGCGGATCGCAGACGACGTCAACGAGGGCAAGATCGAGGGCGTGTCCGATCTTCGGGACGAGTCAGACCGCAACGGCGTCCGGATGGTCGTCGAGTGCAAGCGTGGCGCGAACGTCGAGGTTGTCAAGAATCAACTGCTGGAACATCACCTCGAATCGACGTTTGGGGTCATCAACCTCGCGCTGGTCGACGGCCAGCCGAAGGTGCTGACGCTGAAAGAGACGCTTCAGGAGTACATCAAACACCGCCGGGAAGTCGTTCGGCGACGCTCGGAGTTCGATCTTCAGGAGGCAGAAGACCGCGCACACATTCTCGAAGGTCGGCTGACGGCCGTCGAGAACGCCGAGGAAGTCGTTGAGCTAGTGCAGGACGCCGAAGACCGCGACGCCGCCAAGGAAGCGCTCAAAGAGCGCTATGGCTTCTCCGAGGCGCAGTCCGAACACGTCGTTCGGATGCAGATTGGCTCGCTGACCTCCGCCGAGACTGCGGAGATCGAAAGCGAGTACGAAGACGTCCAGGCGACCATCGAACGGCTAAACGAGATCCTCGAAAGCGAGGAAGAACTCGACAGTGTGGTCAAGGACGAACTTCGGGAGATCAAAGATGAATACGGGGACGACCGCCGGACCTCGATCGTCGAGGACGCCGGAACCGTCACCCGGGAGGACCTCATTCCCGAGGAGGATGTCATCGTCGTGATGACGGCCGAGGACTACATCAAACGGATGCCGGCCGAGCAGTTCGATCCCCAGAACCGCGGCGGCAAGGGGATCATCGGCGGTGATCCCAAGGAGGGCGATCAGGTCACCACGGTCTTCCAGGCTCATAGCCACGACCTGCTGTTGTGTTTCACCAACCAGGGGCAGGTCTACAAACTGAAGACCTACGAGATTCCGGAGATGTCTCGCACTGCCCGGGGCAAGTCCGCGGTCAATCTGCTAGATCTGGACGACGGTGAGGATATCACCGCGGTCGTCCCGACGGACGATCTGGAGCCCGACGAGTGTATCACGATGGCCACCCGCGACGGGTACGTCAAGCGGACCTGCTGTGACCAGTTCGAGAACATCCTCTCGACGGGGATTCGCGCCGCGAAACTCGAAGACGGTGACGAACTGGTCGATGTCGAAGTGACCGATGGAACGAAGGACCTCGTCATCGCGACCGAAGCCGGGATGACCATCCGTTTCGACGAGGACGAAGTCCGTCAGATGGGACGTTCCGCCCGTGGTGTGCGGGGGATCGACCTGCGCGAGGGTGACCACGTGGCCGGCCTCATCGCGACCGACGATGCAGACGAGCGCGCGCTGTTGACGGTCACGCGGAACGGCTACGGCAAGCGGACGCCCCTCAGTGAGTATCGGCGGCAATCACGCTATGGCAAGGGCTTGATCGACATCAAGACCGACGAACGAAACGGTCCCGTGACCGACGTGAAGGCCGTGACCGACGACGATCATATCATCGTCATGAGTGCTACGGGCCAGATCATGCGCTGTCCCGTCGCGGATATCTCGACCGTCGGCCGGAACACGAAGGGTGTCGTGATCATGGACGTCGAATCGGGCGACAGCGTGGCCTGTGTGGACGTGTTGCCCGTCGAGCCGGCGTCTGAGAACATCGAAGAATAGCCGACGTCCCAACGTCTGTTTTTCATCAACGTTTTTCGGGAGCGCGTGTTAGCGCGCGACCCAAAAAGGTTGAATGGTGTCGTGATCATGGACGTCGAATCGGGCGACAGCGTGGCCTGTGTGGACGTGTTGCCCGTCGAGCCGGCGTCTGAGGGAGCCGACGAGTAAGACGCCAGCTCGGCTCTATTTGATCGATCGCCGTAACCGTGTATAGCCGTCGGTCAGCGGTGGGCCGTGGCCAGGACAGGCGTGCTCGAAGTCATGGAGACGATCGAGCAGGTCGCGAGCGCTGGTTTTCGCCTGGGCGGCGTCGTAGCTGGTGATCCGGTCGGCCAGTTTGAGACCGTCGCCCCAGCCGACCGCAAGGTCGCCGAGGAAGACGGCATCGTGTTCTTCGTGGACGTACGCGACGTGGCCGGGGGTATGCCCCGGCGTGTGGACAATCTCGAAACCGCCCACGGCGTCACCGTCGTCGACTCGTTGTATCGGCAGATCTGGAAGGTCGAGGCGGCGATAGAGGAGCCGGTGGAAGGCTTCGATGCCGATACGAGCGGTCCAGGGTGGCAATTGCTCGCCAGCGACGTATGGGGCGTCGAAGTAGTGGACGAAGATGGGCGCATCTAGTTCGGGCGTCAGCCGGCCGAGCGATCCGACGTGGTCGATGTCGTAGTGTGTCAGGAGGACGCGATCGATCTCGGAGAGGGTGAAGCCAGCGTCTTCGATATCACGTCTGACTGTCTCGGCGTCGCCCGGCCAGCCGGCGTCGATCAGTGTGAGGCTGTCGTCTGCGAGGAGATAGGCGTTGGGTCTGTCGCGGGTCTGGCAGTCGATATGCCAGAGGCCGTCCGAGATAGTTTCTACCATCGATCAGTCCTGAAACAGCCGATATGCGCCCATCCCGGCAGCGACCATCTGTGTCTCGCCGTCCGGAGTCTCGGAATCGACGTAGATCTCGGAGACGCCGACGGAGTTGCCCGCCCGGATGACCTCGGCGTGGGCCTTGAGGTCGCCCGAGGCTCGCCGGAGATAGTTGATGTTGAGGTTGATCGTGGCGACCCCGCCGTTGAGCGAGTCGGCCAGCGAGGGTCGCAACGCGAGGCCGCCGGCCGTATCCGCGAGTGTGGCTGCGATGCCGCCGTGGATCGTCGGCGGGTCGGTCGTGTTGGTGAGTTTCTCGTCGTAGGGAATCGCGAGTGTGATCGAGTCTTTCGTGAAGTCCTTGACGGAGACGTTCAGCCACGAGAGGTAGCCGTGCTCTTCCTCGATGTAGTACTCGACCATTTCTCTGGCCCCACTCGGGAGTTCGTCGGTCATTACGTCTGTTTGGGTCCGCGAGGGCTTTGTAGGCTCGGGCCAGGATCTGCTGTCGTGACTGTTCGAGATCCTAACGCAGGAAAGCCCTTCCCTCGCTGGCTAGGAGGTAGAGCTACTACTGGACCCAGCAAGCAGGGAAAGCCCTCCCCTCGCTGGCGGCCGCTGAGCGACATATCCTCGCCCCGCTCGGATAGGGGTCGCTCAGCGACGCTCTTCGCTGCGCTCAGCGCCAGCGAGGTTCGCCCTTTCATCCACCAGGACCGCAACCGCGCCGACACAGCAAGCCTGCCCTTCCCCGGGTTCTCGCGGCTGAGCCGCGAGGTACGGGAGACGAAGTCTCCCGGCACGCGGCGATGAAACGCCGCTCCCGGCCACTGCGGAGCGGTCAGGAAGCGTGACGCGGCGCAAATCGCGCCGCGTCCGGGGAGGAGTGGGGCTACGATAATGTTGTCACGGTGCGGTTGCTGTCCCTCGGTGGATGAAAGGGCGAACCACGGTCGCGTTTACTTGGTCGTCTGAGCGACCCCTATCTGAGTGAGTGAAACGAACGAAGATATGTCGGTCAGCGACCGTTCTCGTGAGCGAGCCATGCGAGCGAACGAGAGCTCGGAAGTCGCAGCCCGCGAGCGAAGCGAGCAGGAACGTCTTCCGGTGCGACCGTGGTGAGGGCTTTCGAGAGAGTGGCGTCGAGGACGAGTGCTAGGTGAAGTCGTTCGAGGGACTTCTAGCAGTTGCAATTCCTAGCGCTCGATCGCGACAGTCACGTGTTCTCCCACGTCGAAGCCGACGTCCTCGCCGACCAGCTTGATCCCGAAGGCGTCGCGAGCGCAGAACAGCGCGATCCCGGTCACCGGATCGCCGTTGGCCAGGATTGTCAGGTCGCCCCAGTCGACCACCCCATCGTCGACAGTCCCGACGGACTCGCCGGTAACGACGGCCCGCTCCCCATCCCCGAGCAATCCGCCGTACTCGTAATGGGGCAGTCCGCCATCCAATACCCCGCCGTCACTCTCCAGCCCGACGAAGTACTCGCCGGGGTCTGGATGGGCAGGGGAATCCAGCCGCGCCCACGTCTCGCCGGTCTCGATGACGGTCCCAGTACCGTCCCACGCCAGTGGCCGAACCTCTGCTTCCACGTCGAGCGGGAGCGACCCCGAGGCACGAAACGGATCCACGCCGTACTCGCGAAAGCCGAGGTGGAGGTGATTGGGGACCCACGGCGCGAAAAAGCCCGCCCGGATCAGCGTTCCGAGATCCTCTCCAATCTCGATCGTCTCTCCCATTTCGACCGCTGGATCGACGTGCAAGATCCGTGCGAGAGACGCGCCCGTATCGATCACGAGCATGGCGTCTTCCTCGGCGGCGTAGTCTTTCGGCGGGGCGCGGACGCGCTTGATCGCCTCGACCGTCCCGGCGACTGGCGACGGTGCCGTCTCGCCGTCCGGATAGAGGTCGATTGCTCGGCCGTCGTCGTGCTCAGCATAGGGGGAGTTGAACAGCGTGAATCGACGGTACTGCGTCAGCACCGACTCCGAGAGCGTCACCGCCATTGCTGGCACTTCGAACTGTATTCCCTTTCGTATTCCGGCCCGAGATCATCGACCCCCCGGGGGTTCGGGGGCTATTGCAGGTCGACGAAAACACTAAGTCCTGAGCCGCCCCAGCAGACGCTATATGGCCTGATTCGGCCATGGTTTCAGACGGACCCTCGTGGGGTTGAAGCCGGGGACGGGTGTCCCATCTGGTGCTACGCCGTCGCGGTTTCAGACGGACCCTCGTGGGGTTGAAGCTCATGGGCGTCTACGAAGGCGTCTTGAGTGACATGAGTTTCAGACGGACCCTCGTGGGGTTGAAGCACGGTTAATGCTAACCTCGAAACCTTGCCCTTGGTGGTTTCAGACGGACCCTCGTGGGGTTGAAGCAAGTCTGTCAAGTCCGACCTTAACAATGCACAGGGTTTCAGACGGACCCTCGTGGGGTTGAAGCAGTTGCAGGAAGTTGGTCGGGCGAGCGTAGGCGACGGTTTCAGACGGACCCTCGTGGGGTTGAAGCCCCTTGTCACCACTCAGGTAGCCGGCGGTGTCCTCGAGTTTCAGACGGACCCTCGTGGGGTTGAAGCAAACCCCTCCCCCCACTCCAAATCCAGCACGAGGTGAGTTTCAGACGGACCCTCGTGGGGTTGAAGCCTCAAGCTTTTGCGCGGTCTGGATGTCTTCGAGCGTGGTTTCAGACGGACCCTCGTGGGGTTGAAGCTTCCGGCGCGTGAGGGTGGGGTGTACGGCTACAGTCGTTTCAGACGGACCCTCGTGGGGTTGAAGCCCTCTTACGACACCGCCTTGCCCACGGGCGTCCTCGTTTCAGACGGACCCTCGTGGGGTTGAAGCCGTCTTTAGCCTCGGCAAAACCTGGATCACTAAACAGGTTTCAGACGGACCCTCGTGGGGTTGAAGCGACATATCCGCGACGGCCGTTTGTGACATCGTGAGTTTCAGACGGACCCTCGTGGGGTTGAAGCCACGACTACGCGAGGGTTATCGCAGAGGCGCAGGAACCGGTTTCAGACGGACCCTCGTGGGGTTGAAGCTCATAGCAGTCCTGGCAGAGTTCGACCGAGAACCATGTTTCAGACGGACCCTCGTGGGGTTGAAGCTCTCCCGAATACTACTACGAGTCGATCATCGGCCACGTTTCAGACGGACCCTCGTGGGGTTGAAGCCGCTGCCGCTCTTGCCTGAGTTCGCGTTTGGCCTGTGTTTCAGACGGACCCTCGTGGGGTTGAAGCCGACCGAACGGTACTCTCGGGAAGTCCGAGCGCGTCGTTTCAGACGGACCCTCGTGGGGTTGAAGCGAGGAGCACGGGCAGGTCATGAAGGCCGCGAAGATCGGTTTCAGACGGACCCTCGTGGGGTTGAAGCAAGTCTGTCAAGTCCGACCTTAACAATGCACAGGATGTTTCAGACGGACCCTCGTGGGGTTGAAGCTTGTAGAACGACCACTTTCCGGTTCGTTCACACTCGTTTCAGACGGACCCTCGTGGGGTTGAAGCGACCCGGACGTAGATCCGTCGCCCGACCTGTTCGAGGGTTTCAGACGGACCCTCGTGGGGTTGAAGCTGACCTAAATGCTAATGTTACGACTAAGGGTATGCGTTTCAGACGGACCCTCGTGGGGTTGAAGCATAATCACCATTACCCTATTGTGGGTTAGGCCAATAGTTTCAGACGGACCCTCGTGGGGTTGAAGCTCACAATGGGCGTTGCATGGATAATGAATAAACCCAAGTTTCAGACGGACCCTCGTGGGGTTGAAGCGGAATGTTAACCGGGGGAATGTGGACAATAATGGGTTTCAGACGGACCCTCGTGGGGTTGAAGCCTGTTACAAATAGCTGATTATCTGCTTTATCATAAGTTTCAGACGGACCCTCGTGGGGTTGAAGCTCGAACAGCCCCTCCTCCGAACGAGAACGGGTCCTCGTTTCAGACGGACCCTCGTGGGGTTGAAGCACGTCGAGTAGAAGATTATGCAGAGAAAACCGCAAGTTTCAGACGGACCCTCGTGGGGTTGAAGCTTTGAAACCTCGCATTTTTGTTTTTATTTCATCTTTGTTTCAGACGGACCCTCGTGGGGTTGAAGCTACGCACGCAAATGCAAGCGGTAAAGAGGGATATGGTTTCAGACGGACCCTCGTGGGGTTGAAGCTTGCGGGAACATGATGGACAGGAAGCCCGATAATCAGTTTCAGACGGACCCTCGTGGGGTTGAAGCACGTCAGCAGCGCCGTCTTGAGGGTTGATAGCGGTTTCAGACGGACCCTCGTGGGGTTGAAGCCAGATTGTCGGGGTCCGATTCGAGACCGCCAGCGAGTTTCAGACGGACCCTCGTGGGGTTGAAGCGGCAGCAGCGTACCTCTCGCCAAATCCGGCGTTAGGTTTCAGACGGACCCTCGTGGGGTTGAAGCGGCATAAGTGCGTTAGTAGGGGAAAAGTCAAATCAGTTTCAGACGGACCCTCGTGGGGTTGAAGCTGAATAATACCATTACCGCATAGTTGTTAACCAATGTTTCAGACGGACCCTCGTGGGGTTGAAGCTGGTAGTAGCAGGCCGCTATCTGCCAAATAGAAGGTTTCAGACGGACCCTCGTGGGGTTGAAGCATCAACTGGAGCAGCACGTACAGCATACCGCCGAGTTTCAGACGGACCCTCGTGGGGTTGAAGCATTAATCACCATTACCCCATTATCGGTTAGGCCAGGTTTCAGACGGACCCTCGTGGGGTTGAAGCTGCCCGATTAATTTCTTTAGCCATTTCTCGGGCATACGGTTTCAGACGGACCCTCGTGGGGTTGAAGCAACAAACGCTTAACCGAAGAGTGTCACTTACTCTGGTTTCAGACGGACCCTCGTGGGGTTGAAGCAGAAATTGAAGATTTGGTAAATGGAGATAAACAATGGTTTCAGACGGACCCTCGTGGGGTTGAAGCGACTTTTCAACAAGTCGTCAAACACTTGTTCAAGTCGTTTCAGACGGACCCTCGTGGGGTTGAAGCCCGCGATGAGAATTTCGTACACACTATCAGGCGAAAGTTTCAGACGGACCCTCGTGGGGTTGAAGCTACTGGCCTACCTACACAACCTGCCGATATGGTAACGGTTTCAGACGGACCCTCGTGGGGTTGAAGCCGGCAATGGTAATTGGTAAATTGCTCATTGTGGATGTTTCAGACGGACCCTCGTGGGGTTGAAGCACGTACTCGGGCGAGTGCTCGGCGTCGTCGCCGTGTTTCAGACGGACCCTCGTGGGGTTGAAGCGCGACGTCCGGAGCGCTGACGTCGACGATCGTGACGGTTTCAGACGGACCCTCGTGGGGTTGAAGCGGACGGCTACGTCACTGTAATAAGCGTGGGTATCGTTTCAGACGGACCCTCGTGGGGTTGAAGCTCCTCTCCGCGGAGTGAACATGGATCCCTCCGACTAGTTTCAGACGGACCCTCGTGGGGTTGAAGCGGAGACGCCGTAGAACGAGACGGACCCGGAGTCCTGTAGTTTCAGACGGACCCTCGTGGGGTTGAAGCTGTAGCTGCAGCACTTGTTCGATACTTCTGTTTTCGTTTCAGACGGACCCTCGTGGGGTTGAAGCTCTGGCGAGGTTTATCTCCAATCCTCGTTTGTTGAGTTTCAGACGGACCCTCGTGGGGTTGAAGCGCGCTCGCGAGCGCTGGGCACTTCTCGTCAGTGTGGTTTCAGACGGACCCTCGTGGGGTTGAAGCACCGACCCGGACGGTCACGGAAACGTCCCGTCTAAGTTTCAGACGGACCCTCGTGGGGTTGAAGCCGCTGTCGAAGCCATGCGGGCCGGGAATCAGGACGGTTTCAGACGGACCCTCGTGGGGTTGAAGCTCGCTGCTGCCATCTGCTCTCTACCAATCGCCGTGTTTCAGACGGACCCTCGTGGGGTTGAAGCCTCACGAACGTCGTTATTTGAAGTGAGGTTATTGAGTTTCAGACGGACCCTCGTGGGGTTGAAGCGACTACACGGACGGCGGGAGCACGGAGACGCTTCACGGTTTCAGACGGACCCTCGTGGGGTTGAAGCACCGACGAAGCCGACCGCCTGAACACGCGTGATGGGGGTTTCAGACGGACCCTCGTGGGGTTGAAGCACCTCATTTCAGCCCTCCGTAGCTTTCAGCTGGTCTGTTTCAGACGGACCCTCGTGGGGTTGAAGCCCCACGGTGTCGAACCGCAATCTCGTTGGGACCATGTTTCAGACGGACCCTCGTGGGGTTGAAGCCGCGCGCACGTCCTGCGGTGCGTGAAAGGCTGGAAGGTTTCAGACGGACCCTCGTGGGAGTGAAGCTAAGCGCGCGAAGGCGAGGGCTAAAACGGATGTCAAAGTCGCGGGTGGGATCGCACGTGTCAGAGGCACGTCCCACCGAGACAATTGAAATGTCGCGAGCGGTAATCACTCTGGCGGCTAGTCTGTCCATGTGTTTATACACGGTGTCTGAATATCCGTATCGAAATCTGCCGAAGACTGGCATCCTCGGTTGTAGATGGACCCCCTTGGAATCGAAGCGATAGCACGAGTCGCGGGGGCGGGACGGTTGACTACAACTGGCCCCGAAGCACCTTCGCAGCGGTCAGCACGGGGTCCCACACAGGGGCAAAGGGCGGCGCGTAGGCCAGATCCGCCCGCTCCAAGTCGGCGACGGTGGCGTCCTGTTCGATCGCCATCGCGAGGATGTCGATCCGGATGGCTGCCCGATCGGTCCCGACGATGGTTCCACCGAGCAGCCGCCCGGATTCACGATCGGCCACCAGCGTCACGGTCGTTTCGGCTGCTCCGGGGTAGTAGCCCGAACGCGACCGGCTGGTGATCGTCTCGCTGACGGGATCGAAGCCGGCCTCGCGCGCCCGGCCCTCGTCGACGATCCCGGTCCGTCCACACTCCTGCTCGAACGCTTTCAACACAGCTGTTCCCGCGATGTCGCCCACCGGCTCGGGATCCCCGGCGACAGTCTGCCCGATTGCCCGCCCGGCTCTGTTCGCGGTCAACCCGAGCGGCACCCAGTCCGGCTCGCCAGTGACGGCGTGGCGCATCTCCGCGACATCGCCCGCCGCGTAGACGCTCTCGACGCTCGTTCGTCCGTACTCGTCGACGGCGACCGCACCCGACTCGCCGAGTTTGACCGGCGTGCCCTCGACGAGCTTGGTGTTCGGCTGAATTCCGATTCCCACGAGGGCACAGTCAATATCGAGCGTCGAGCCGCTCCCACAGACGAGCTGGTCGACGGTATCGTCGCCGCTCGCGGGTCGCTGGGCTCCCCGCTCGCCATGTCGAGACCGTCGCTGGGCTCCGGTTTCGCTATCGATTCGAGCGACTTCTTCATCGAGGTGCAGCCCAATGCCCTGCTCGCGGAGCTCCGATTCGACCGCTTCGGCGACGGCCTCACCGAACGGTGGGACGAGGCGCTCGCTGCGCTGGAAGAGGTGGACGTCGAGGTCGTGGCTGGCGAAGGCTTCAGCCATCTCGACGCCGACGTAGCCGCCGCCGATGATGGCCACCGTTTCGGGTGGGTCCAGCGCGCCGTATCGAGCCACGAGGTCCTGATCGACGAAGTCCTCGCCGCCCATGTCCGCCAGTGGGTCTTCGTCGGGGTCGAGCAGGTGGGCCCGGACGGCCGCCGCGGAGTCGAGGCCGTGCATCGTGTGGACGCCGTCGAGGTCGTGGCCTTCGATCGGGCTGGTGACGGCGTGGGCCCCGGTCGCGATCAGGAGGTCGCCGTAGGGCTGCTCGGACTCGCCGTCGGGGCCCTCGACGGCGACGGTTTCGGCCTCGGTGTCGACGGCGAGGACCTCGTGGTCACGCCGGAGGTCGATCCCGCGCTCGTCGATCTCCTCGGGCGAGAGCGAGAGCAGCTCATCGAGGGTATCGACTTCGCCCTTGACGAAGTAGGGCATCCCACAGTGGGCGTACGAGACCCACGACCCTTTCTCGAAGACGATCACCTCACGCTCGGGCTCCTCGCGACTGCACTTGCTGGCGGCGCTCAGGCCGGCCGCGTCACCACCGACGACGACGAACGGGTCTGCCATAGCACTCGATTCGACGGCCAGTCACCTAATCCTGTGGTGCGTGTGGGGTAACCAGACACTGGCAGGCTACACTTTCGAGATGTCCCGCGCCTCTTCTGCCGACTCCCTGACGGACTCGACGGTGGCTTTCGGACTGGTCGTGCTCGCTGCGGCGTTGAGCGCACCTTCCAGAATGGGAGCGTCGGCGACGACCACGTCGGCGTCACTTTCGAGCATCTCGATGGCGGTCTCGGCGTTCATCACTGCGCTGCCGAGATCCGCGAGGATCACGACGCCATCAGTCCGCTCCAGCAGGGACGCAAGCGCAGCTCGAATTTCGTCGATCGAACTGCCGATCCCGCCGTCGGGGTCACCACCGACGGCGGCGATCGTCTCCTCGTCACCCCCCATCTCCATGGCAATCTCGCGGATTCCCTCGGCAGCCTTCGAACTGTGAGAGACGATGAGTAGGCCGATCATCTCACTCACCCTCGGGCTCTTCGTCGGGGATCGTCGGTGAAGTCGCGTCGACCGCCACGTCGCCGTCGAGGTGCTCCTCGGCGGTTTCGAGAATCTCTTCGAGGATCATGAGCGTGCTCGTTGCGCCGGGATCCTGGTGGCCGACCGAGCGCCACCCCAGGTACGAAGCGCGGCCCTTGCTGGCGCGTATTGGGACAGTAAATTCGACCCCGCGCTCTGCGGCGTCGACGGCTTTCGCCAGTGCCTCCAGCGCCGGCAGGTCGTCCTGCTCGATAGATTTCTTGTAGGTGTGGACCGCAGGTGTGATCGCGTCGACCATCGTCTTGTCGCCGACGCGGGCGTCGCCCCGATCCTGCAGTTTTTCGAGGAAGGCCTCGGCGAAGGCGACTGAGGTCTCGGCAGTGACTCCGTCGGCCAGTTCCTGACTGGCGGTCATACACGATCCGCCGTACAGCGGTCCCGCGGCACCGCCGACTTCCGAGATGAGTGTCATTCCGACGGTCTTTGCAATCTCCTGTGGGTCGGCGTCATCCATCTCATCGACTTTTTCGAGGACGGCCTGAAAGCCACGATTCAGGTTCGCGCCGTGGTCGGCGTCGCCGATCGCCGAGTCCAGATCGGTCAGATACTCCTTTTCGTCGGCGATCCGCGCTGCCACGTTCTCGATCGCCGCGAGCAGTGCCTCACGCTGGACCGATTCGTCTGCCATACGCTACCAATCGGCGACCAAAAAGTAAACAGTTCCGGCGATCGAGACGCTCAGCGTTTCAGTCCGGGCGTGTCGGCCTCGTGAGCCAGCAGTTCTTTGAGTTCGTCGTCGACGGCACAGACCGTGATCGAGGCCCCCATCATGTCCAGGGAGGTCATGTAATCGCCGACCATCGCGTCCCACACGTCCAGCCCGTGGTCGTCCATCAGTTCCTGAACTTTCCTGTTGAGGACGAACAGTTCCATCAGTGGCGTCCCGCCCATCCCGTTGACGATGGTGACGACCTCCTGTCCCTCGTCGAGTCCGAGGTCATCGAGGACGTTCGTCGTCAGTTCTTCGGCGATGTCGTCGGCGGGCATCATGTCGACGCGTTCGGTGCCGGGCTCGCCGTGGATCCCGATCCCGAGTTCGATCTCGTCCTCGCCGAGGTCGAACGTGGGCTCGCCTTTCTCGGGGGTGACACAGGACGTCAGGGCCGTCCCCATCGTCCCGACGTTGTCGATGACTTTCTCGGCGACGCGCTGGACCTCTTCGATGTCGTCGCCCCGATGGGCGGCCGCGCCGGCGGCCTTGTGGACGAGGATGGTCCCACAGACCCCGCGTCGGCCGGAGGTGTACAGCGAGTCCTCGACGGCCACGTCGTCGTTGACGACGACCTGTGCGACGTCCGATACCCCTTCCATCTCGGCCATCTCCGCGGCTGTCTCGAAGTTCATCACGTCGCCCTCGTAGTTCTTGACGACACAGAGGACGCCCTCCCCGGCGTCTGTCGCCTGGATCATCTCGCTCAGCTCGTCGGCCGTTGGTGAGGTGAATACCTCCCCTGCGGCCGCCCCATCGAGCATCCCTTCTCCGACGTAACCTGCGTGTGTCGGCTCGTGGCCCGACCCGCCACCGCTGACGATACCGACCTTGCCGTCGACCGGCGCGTCCGCCCGAACCAGTACGTTTGTCCCGTCCAGACGCCGGAGTTCGTCGGGATAGGCAGCGGTCATCCCATCGAGCATCTCGTCGACGACGTCTCCCGGATCGTTGATCAGCTTCTCCATGGTTCATTATGATAGTCGTCACGTATCGTGAAATACGTTTTTCTTTACTGGAACCCGATCCATAGAAGGAACCTCGATCAACGGTCGGCTCTGGGTGGGACGTAGAGATTGACAGTTTCCAGAGACGAGTCGCTGTCCGCGCCGATTTCGTGACGTTCGCCCGCCTCGATACAGAGCAAATCTCCAGTCTCCAGGCTGTGTTCGTCGCCGTTGACGACGGCCCAGCCCGATCCCGAGTGGACGAACAGCCATTGATCGCTGTCGGCGTGGAAATTGTCGGGCCCGCCGGTCGACTGACCGGGATCGAGAGTCATCTCGGCGGCCTGTGCGTCGTCGGTCTGCTCGACGACCTCGAAGAACCGATCGAATTCCAGGTTGTGGCGTCGCATACAGGGCTTATTGCGCGGCTGGACGAGGAACGTTTCGGACTCGACCACTCAAAGAGCCGTTTGAGGTTCCGATATTGCTTCTTAAGTGGGGTCTGTACGACCGATTGCAATGCGAACGAGAGTTCCCCTCCTCGTGGGCGCGATCCTGCTCGCCGGTCTGGCGATGGCAGGCGCGGCCACGGCGACACAGACAGACGGACAGTACCACTCCCTCGACGAATCGATCAACGGCACCGACGACGGCAACGAGACCGGCGTCGGCATCTGCGTCGTCGGCGCTGACAGCCCCTGCAACGGTGAGCAGTGGGATGGCGACAACGAGACGAGCGACGACGAGCGCCAGGTCAGTGACGACGAGCAATCCGAGGACGGCAGCGACGCCGGAATCTGCATGGTCGGTGCTGGCGGTCCCTGCAACGGTGAAGAGTCCGCAACCAACCGGACGGCCGACGAGAAATCCTCGGCCGATGAGGGCGACGCTGGTATCTGTATGGTCGGTGCTGGCGGTCCCTGCAACGGCGAGGAGTCCGCAACCAACCGGACGGCCGACGAGAAGTCCTCAGCCGATGAGGGCGACGCCGGCATCTGCATGGTCGGTGCTGGCGGTCCCTGCAATGGTGAGGAAACCGACGGCGACAATTTGACGCCTGCTGACCAGAACCGGACCGGTGACCGGATCGAGCCCGAGAAAGACGAGGGTGACGAGGCCGGAATCTGTCTGGTCGGTGCGGACAGTGCCTGCAACGGCGACGACGCTTCCAACGGAAGCGCTCAGATCACGCTCGAAACGACTGGCCAGCAGGGCCAGTCGTTCGTCGAGTCGCTGTTCGCCACGTTCGTGGCGTTGTTCTAAGCGCTCCGATATCGTTCCCCCCTTCCTCTTTCTGCGACTCCCCGTCCTGACGCCAGCGACTGGAACCGACGGATGAAAGCCCTTCGAGCCCAATAACCTGGCAATGGAGATCCAGTTTCTCGGCGGTGCGGGCGAGGTCGGTCGCAGTGCGATCCTCGTCAACGACTCGCTGTTGCTGGATTACGGCATGAAGACCGGCACGCCGAGTCAGTACCCCGTCGGCGACGTCGATCCCGAGGCCGTCGTCGTCTCGCATGGCCACCTCGACCACGCTGGTGCGGTCCCCGCTCTCCTGTCGGGCAGCGATCGCCCCGAAATTCACTGGACACCGCCGACTCGCGACCTCGCTCGCGTTCTCGCCCGGGACACGCTCAAACTCCACGGCAACACCATGCAGTGCCCGTTCACTCAGGAAGATCTCAACCGTGTGGGGGAAGTCTCCGTGACACACGGCTACGGTGAGACGTTCGAGGCGGCCGGCCACGAAGTCACGTTCTACGACGCCGGACACATCCCGGGGAGTGCGCACGTGCTCGTAGACGACAGCGAGGTGGTACGGACCTCGGGGCGGTCGAGCGGGCCGAGCCCGCGAGACGGCGATACCCGACTACTCTACACTGGTGACTTCCACACGGATTCCCAGCGCCTCGTTTCCGGGACGACCGCCCGGCCCGAGGCCGACGTCGTCCTCTGTGAATCGACCTACAGCGACGTGGTCCACGGGGACCGCGATGTCGTTGAGCAGCGCTTCGTCGAGAGCGTCCGAACGACGATCTGGGAGGGTGGGACGGTCGTCGTGCCAGCGTTCGCCATCGGCCGGACTCAGGAACTCATGCTCGTCTGTGCCGAACACGATATCGACTGTTACGTCGACGGGATGGGGACCCGCGTGACCGACCTCCTCCGACAGTATCCCGAATTCGTCCGCGACGGCGACGCGCTCCAGCGGGCGGTCTCGAACGCTCGCGAGGTCACGGGGAGTGACGGACAGCGCCGCCGGATCGCCGAGCAGAATACCGTCATCATCACGACGGCGGGGATGCTCTCGGGCGGCCCGGCGATGACCTACGTCCCCGAAATAGCGGATCGGCCCGTGAACAAGATCGCTTTTACTGGGTATCAAGTCGAGGGAACACCCGGTAGAGCGTTACTCGATACGGGCAGTGCGGAGATCGATGGCCGCCGGATGCCCGTCAGCGCCCAGGTCGAGAGCTACGACTTCTCGGCGCACGCCGACCGTGAGGGGCTGCTGGACTTTCTGGACGACTACCGCAACGCCGAGATTCTGGTCAACCACGGGGACCGCTGTTCGGATTTCGCGGCCGAGTTGCGCCAGAAGGGCTACGACGCGACAGCGCCCGAACTGGGCGAGACGTGGCGACGGGGTGTTCGGGATTCCTGGACGTGTTGAGCCCTCAATTCGCGGCTTCGGGTGTAGTCTGCACCCGCTCGACGAACCGCAGGAAGTTATCGAACAGCTGTTTGGCCTCGCAGGCCGCCCGGTAGTTCTCCTCGGTGACCCCATCCAGCACGGCCGCGATTCGCTCCTCGGGTAAGTCCTTGCCTTCGGTGACGATTTCGGCGGTTGTCGTGTCGTACTCGGGGTGGAACTGGACGGCGAACACGCGCCCCTTCCGGAAGCCGTGGATGCCGTAGTCGTTCCGAGCGAATACGGTCGCCCCGGGCGGGGCCTTCCGGACGTAATCGGAGTGGGTCGTGAACGCGGTGAAATCCTCGTCAACGCCGTCTAGGAGTCGCGTGCTGTCGGTCTGGTGGATCGTCCGGTAGCCAATCTCGTACTCGCCCATCGCCTCGACCTGGCCGCCGAGGACGTTCGCCAGCAGTTGGTGGCCGTAACAGACTCCCAGGAAGGGGAGACCGGCCTCGACGGCCTCGCCGACCCACGCTTTGAGCTGGCCGATCCACGGCTCGTCCCAGTACACCGAGGCACTGGAGCCGGTGACGACACAGCCGTCGAACGCGAACGAGTCGGGTACCTCCCCGTCTGGGCAGTTGAACTCCACGAGGTCGGCGTCGATCTCGCGCTCGAAGTTCCGTCGGGTGTCCTCGGCCGCATGGGCCGCGTTCAGCAGGGCGATCCGTAACCGGTCCATTTGTGGACGAATGTAGCTCTGGGCACAAATAGACTGAGGTTTCACGCCCCCAAATCCGACATACCTGTGTGGATAATCTATTCAGGGTCGCAATTATTGCAAGACACGATACGCTCTTTGTGAGGCTTACCACATGAGTATGTGTGTCGGTACCACACACGTCGTCTGACGTTTCCGTCGCTTCGGGGCGTGGTGTGAGACCGAACGTACGACCGGGAGATCGGTATGAATGACTGAATCAGGGCAGATCCGCCGGAGTGTCGAGGTCGAGTACTGGGTCGTCGACGACGAGGGGGCGCTCGTCGAACCGGGCGAACTCGTAGCCACCTCGGTCGGTGTCGAACGCGAGTTCGTCGAGCCGATGGTCGAGATAAAGACGACACCGTGTGCCTCGACAGCGGAACTCCGCGCGGAACTGCTGGATCGGATCTCGGCAGTCCTCGACCGCGCGGCCGAACTCGGCAAGGGGCTGGTCCCGCTCGCGACTCCCATCCACGCCGACGAAGTCGCCGAGATCCCCAGCGAGCGAACCCGGATCCAGAACGAGGTCGTCGGCGAGGATTTCCAGTACGTCCGTCACTGTGCCGGAACCCACATCCACGTCGAACAGCAGCCGGGGCGAGCGATCGACCAGCTGAACACACTGGTCGCGCTCGATCCCGCGCTCGCGCTGGTCAATTCTTCGCCGTACTTTCAGGGTCGGCGGCTCGCCGCCGGCGCGCGGTCGAAACTGTACCGCTGGATGGCTTACGACAGCGTCCCTCATCAGGGGCGACTCTGGCGCTACGCCCGGAACAGAGAAGACTGGACGCGCCGACTCGAACGTCGCTACGAGGACTTCCTTACGGCCGCTCACAAGGCCGGTGTCGACCGCCGGGCGTTCCACGCCGACTTCGAGCCCGAGAGCACGGTCTGGACACCGGTCCAGCTCAGAGCGGCCTTCGGGACCGTCGAGTGGCGCTCGCCCGACACCACCCTCCCGAGCCAGGTCCTTCGCCTGGCCGACGATATCGCCGACGTTGTCGCTGGACTCGAGGACACCACGGTCCGTATCGACGGCGATCGTGGCTACCGGAGCGCGACCGAGATTGTCCTCCCGGAGTTCGACGCACTCATCGAGTACGTCAACGGGGCGATCCGTGACGGCCTCGACTCGATGCCCGTCCGGGCGTACCTCGACCGGATGGGCTTCGATATCGGCGCGTACGAGCCCCTGACGACCGAGTTTGCGGGACGCGACATCGTCTCCCCTGCGGAGGCGCGACAGCTCCGTCTGGAGCACGCCCGCCGCCTCGAAGCCGACGTCCGCGGACAGACCTCGCTCGTCGCCGACTGATCCTCTGCCCTTATATTCCTTGTTCGGTCCTAGATGACTTCCTACCTTCTTAGGGGTAGATATAAATACAATATTCGCCAAGCTATAAGCGTAACATGAGTTCGAAAGCAGAACCGAAATCCGATATCGAAACCGAATCGTCAGGAAAAGTACTCTGTTTCTGGTCGAAGACGGACCCGGAATGGGCACACGAGTAACACAGCTCTTCCTGCAGCCCGAATCGGACCGGTTATGACGCCCCGTACCTGACAGCGGCCTGTGACTGACTGGCCACCCGGTGCTCCTGCGGACGCGACGACCGTCGCCGACCAGCGCGACGACCTGCTGGCAGCAGTGCGCGACCACGCCGGGCAGATCGCCTATCAGCTTGCCAGACTCCAGGGTGGCGACTACGGACAGGCAACCATCGAGACAGATCGCGGCGAGTGGACCGTGAAGTACGAGGGCGGGGATCTGGAGTACCTGCGATACGACCCCAGCCGTGGCTCGGAGATCTACGTCATCTCGACCAAGCAACCGCCCGAGCCGGACGCGCTGGCCGACGCGATGGTCGACTACGCCGCGTTCACCGAGGGGTTCGCCGACTACGTCACGTCGCTGGAGGGGGTCCTCGACGATGTCACGACCGACTTCCCCGAAGTCGCCAGCACCGACACTGTCGTCGCCGAACGGGACCGTGTCCTCGATCGGGTCCGGGAGGTCTCTGACCGCATCGCGGGCGCACTCCACCGCTACGAGGGCGGCGATTACGGCACCTACGCCGAACGGGTCGACGGCACCCGCTGGGAACTGAAGTGGGATCGCGACGGCGTGTCCTACCTCCGGGTCGGCGGCTCGGGCGGGGTCTATCTCCTCTCACAGTACCAGCCTCCCTCCGCAGCCGATATCCGAGAGTACGCACCGCAGTTCCACGCCTTCGTCGACGCCTACAACGCCCACGTCGCCGAACTGGAGGCCGACCTGGCGACGATCGAACTCTGAGGTCCTGGGTCGACGCTCGACTCACGGGACTCTGTTGACGATCACGACGAGTCCGACGAGCAGTTCAGGAGACGCGAGCCCGACCACGCTCACTCGTCAAGCAGTCCCGGCAATTCCGAGAGTGACGCAATGTGAAATCGCGGTTCTTCCTCGCCGGGCACAGGGTCTCCACTTCGGGTCAGGAGCGCGGCGTCGATCCCGGCGCGATGAGCGGCCTCGACATCGGTTCGGCGGTCGCCGACGAACAGCGCCTCGTCGATCCCGAGCTTGTCGAGTTCACCTAGCAATAGCCGTGGATGCGGCTTGAGGTGTGCGAACTCGCCCAGCGTCGGGAAGCGGCCACGAACGGCGTCGACGGGCCACTCGAAGTACTCGGCGACGAATCGAACTGTTCCGTGACGGTTGTTCGAGATGACGCCGATCGTGCAGTCTTCGGCGAGGGTATCGAGGACATCCGTATCCGGGAACGGGGCTCGACCCCCGGCGACGATGGACTCGTTTTCGATCGTCGTCGCCGCGCGCTCGCGGTAGGCCCAGGCAGGCGCGGTCGGGAGTCCGAGGTCGTCACAGGTCGCCCGGATGTCCGCGACGTTGTCGGGCGCGACCAGATCCGGCGGCGGATCGCCGCCGTGTTCGACGCCGAAGTCCGCCAGTGTCGTTGCGGCGGCCTGTCGATATACAGCTCGGTCGGTGTGGTACCCTTCCAGCAAAACGCCGTCCATGTCGAACAGGATCGTCTCGTATGCCACGCTCGTACTCCGGCCTCCAGTGCCGAGTAGTTATCGCCGGATCGAGGGAGGGCGCAACGCCAGCGGAGAACGGTCAGGCGCTCAGAGAGATGCCGCCCGAGAACTCGCTGTCGCCGTCGATGGCGACACCGCCGTCGTCACTGTCGGCGTCGGCGTCAGTCTGGGAGTCCGCGTCTGCGCCGATCTCGATGCCGTCGTCGCTATCGCTTTCAGTACCGGCGTCGGCGTCAGTTTCGGCGTTGGCTTCGGCGTCTGACTCACTGTCGGCGTCTGCGCTCGCGTTGACGCCGCCATCCAACTCGGCATCGGCCTCGGCGTCAGCGTCGAACGCGAAGCCGAGATCCAGTCCGAACAGCGAGTCGTCTTCGCCGTCACTGTTCTGGACGTGGGCATCACTCTCGGTGCTGGCCGAACCGTCCTCGTAGGCAGCGCTGAACCCGAGGTCGACGGGCAGCCAGGCGTTCAGTTCGGCCACGACACCGGCTTCCGCCTGCGTCTCGATCGTGACAGTCGTCTCGTATTCACCCGCCTCGGGGGTGGTCAGCGTCACGACCGCGTCACCCTCGACGGACTCACTTTCGAGGTCGACCTCGACGGTGGCCTGGTCGTCTGGCGCGGGCAGCCGAACCGTTCCGTTGGCGTCGATATCGTACTCGCCACTTCCTTCGTAGGCGGCGTTACCGACCGACTCGACGACGACCGATCCGTTCGAGACGGCCTCTCCCTCGCTCTCGACGGTGAGGACGGTCGCGTTCTCGGTCACTTCCACGTGGACTGTCGCCGAGGCAGCGGCCGTTCCCTCGGCCTCGCCGCCGGCGGCAGCGGTTGCTGGGACGACACTCCCGATCAGCAGCAGCACCGCCAGCGCGGCGGTGAGCGGTTTTGATCCGAACATTGCACTCGGATATGGACGAGACACGTCAAAGGGGATTCTGGCAAACCCGTCCAAACCTTTCGCTCGGCCGGGCGCTTATCCCGCTGGATCCCCGAAGACTGCTGATGGCTCCGAGTCCGCCCCGCCCGAAAGGTGACCCGCTGTTCGGGAACGCCCGCCAGTACGCGCGCGACCCGTTCCGCTTTCTGACGGCCTGTGAGCGAGCCTACGGTGACGTGGTCAACGTCGATCTGGGGCCGCTGGACACCTACATGGTAACTAATCCTGCGGACATCCAGCAGGTGCTGGTCGCCGACGCCGACAGCTACGTCAAACCCGACTTTCAGGACGACGCCATCGGCGACCTCCTCGGTGAGGGACTACTGTTGAGCGAGGGCGACACCTGGAAACAGCAGCGCGACCTCGCGAACCCGGCGTTCGCGATGACTCGCCTCGGCGAGTTTACCGATACCATCGCCGACCACGCCGAGAGGATGCTCGACGACTGGGCGGACGGCCAGCGTCAGGATATCGAACTGGAGATGACACAGGTCACTCTGGACGTCATCTGTGACCTGATGCTCGATGTCGAACTGAGCGACCGCCAGCGCACGATCATCCGCGAGAACCTCGAACCGATCGGGGCGCGCTTCGAACCCGACCCGATCCGGTTCATCACGCCCGACTGGGTGCCAACCCCTGAAAATCGGGAGTATCGGGCCGCCCTGGAACAACTCGACGGCGTGGTCGAACAGCTGATCGCGAGCCGCCGCGGGACCGAGGGCGACGAGGACGACCCCGAGAAACCGATGGACGTACTCTCGATTCTCCTTCGCGCACGCGACCGTGGCGAACAGTCGCGTCGCCAGCTCCGCGACGAGGTCGTGACGATGCTGCTGGCGGGTCACGACACGACGGCGCTAACGCTGACCTACAGCTGGTATCTGCTGGCGAACCATCCCGAGATCGAGCAACAGGTCCAGGCCGAGGCCGACGCCGTCGAGGGGCCGGTCACCTTCGAGGCGGTCCGGGAGTTCGACCTGATCGAGCGCGTCGTTCAGGAGGCGATGCGGCTGTACCCACCGGTGTACGTCCTCTTTCGGCAGCCGACCCGGGACGTCGAACTCGGCGGGTACCACGTCCCGGAGGGATCGGCGGTCATGCTGCCACAGTGGGCCGTCCATCGCTCACCCGACTGGTGGGATGATCCCGAGCAGTTCGATCCCGACCGGTGGCTTGAGCAGGGTGAGCGGCCACGATTTGCGCACTTCCCGTTCGGCGGCGGGCCGCGTCACTGCGTCGGGAAGCACCTCGCGATGCTCGAAGCACAGGTCATTCTGGCGACAGTCGCCCACGAGTACAGCCTCGACACTGACCGCTCGGGACGACTCCAGTTGCGCCCCTCGTTGACCGCCCATCCCCGCGATGGAATGTCGATGACGCTCGCCGAACGGTGATCAGCGGACCGAGACGTCCGAGCCGTCGCGGCTGAGTTCGATCACGCGGTCGGTAACTGTCCCCAACAGGCCGATCGTCTCCTCGTCGTGGGCGTCGATGTCGAGGTGATAGTGGGCGTGGGCGTCGGCCGCTTTGACCGCCTCGGTCAGGGTGTGGAGGAATTCGAGGGCCCGCTCGCGCTCGACAAAATCCAGCACGTCAGTCACCGAGTGGAAACACATCGACGTCTGCCCGTCGGCAGCAACCAGCCGCTCGTCGATGGTCCGGCCGAGCGTCGCCAGATCCGTCGGGTCCGCCACGGTGGTGACGTGACGTGTCGGCTGGGGCTGTTCGGCTGCGCTCGCTGCCCGGGTGTTGCTATCGACATCGACGAATTCGACGTCGAATCTCTCGAGTGAGCTGTGTTCGGTCCAGGCGCGGCTGCGGTCCGAGGGTGACTGGATGACCGACACGCCGAGGATCGAGTCGGCCGACCGGGCGTCCATCAACAGTCGCGTGCAGAGTTCGTCAGCAACTTCGCCGACGCTGGGCCCGACCACGAGCACGTTCTGGGCGGCTTCACTCACGATTTTCCCCGCTAGTGGCTCTTCTCATCGATGTGCTTGCTCGGACATACACACCGGACGTAAAATGTCTTTCCGCTCGTCCAGCCGAGGGCCTCATCCGCCTGCGGGATCGACTGCCCGCGCGACCAGCGGTTGCATCATCTTCACCAGCGGCGCACGCTCGCTGTCGGTCCAGACGGCCCGATGTTTGTTCACGCCCGGAAGCGAGGTGGCTGCGTCGGTACTGACGAGCATCGAGCGCCCGTCGACCAGCAACACTGCGCTGACCGCACCCGGGCGGACAGGGTACTCCTCCCACCAGGTCCAGGTCTCGACGACGCGAGCAGTCGCAGCTGTCTCTCCGACTCGCTCACGGATCGGTTCGCCCGGGGACCCGACGACAACGTCGACACCACGGGTGGCCGCCGAATCGAGTGCACCGAGCAAAGACTCGGTGAGCAGATCTTCAGTCGCCAGCGCCAGCAACACCGCCTCTTCGGCCTCTGACACGAGTTCCCGGAGACGCTCGCTGACTTCAATTGACCCTTCCATCACCCACACGTCCGCGCTTTCTTCGTCCCGGCTCGGCGACTCCAGCCGCGGAAACAGCTTCTGGAGCCTGTCGAGCCGATTCTGACATCGACGTTCGAGCGCCCCGAGGGCTGTTTCGGTGTCGGCCGCGCGGAACCGGCGCGGTTTGGACTGCTGGATCGAGACGACTCCCCGTTCGCTGAGCGTCTCCATGCAGTCGTAGATGCGAGCCTGTGGAATTTCGGCCACCTCGGCGATTTCCTTGGCCGTCCCGGTCCCCAGCCGCGACAGCGCGACGAAACTCTTCGCCTCGTATTCGGTGAGTTCGAACGATTGCAACACCGAGACACACTCATCTACGACCGCGTCGATTCTGTCCTGACCAGATCGTGTCCCTCCTGACATAGCTTCTCCGTGACGGCTTGTACCGATGGTGGCGTCCATTCGGAATTGATACCTAAAGTCGTTCGCTTTTCCGATCATCATCGAAAATAGTCTATTCGACAGATGAAGTCGATTCTCACTACTATCCCCAATCAGTTTGGTATGCAATTCTTGTAGTAGCCTGTCTTTTTCTACGATAGTAAAAACACTCTATTACCCGGGGTCGATCCGGGCCCCGTGGTCCAGCGGAACCAACACAATGTCCGAAACCAACACGCGGTTCAGAACGCACGATCGCAGCCGAACAGCACCGAACGAGCCAGTACAGGAGCAAGAAGAGACTGACGAGCTCACCTGCCCCGAGTGCGGTGCGGACGGCGTTACCGTCGAGAAGCGTGGTGAGACCGTCTGTGAGGCCTGTGGCGTCGTCATCGACGAGGACATGATCGACCACGGGCCCGAGTGGCGCGCGTTCGACTCCCGCGAGCGCGATCAGAAGTCCCGCGTGGGCGCACCCTCGACGAACACGCTCCACGATAAGGGCCTCTCGACGAAGATCGACTGGCAGGACACAGACGCCAGGGGGTCAGCCCTCTCGGCACGCAAACGCTCTCAGATGGTCCGCCTGCGGACCTGGGACGAGCGCTTCCGTGCCCAGAGTGCTCGTGAGCGAAACCTCAAGCAGGCGCTGGGCGAGGTCGATCGGATGGCCAGCGCGCTTGGCCTCCCCGAGAACGTGCGCGAGACGGCCAGCGTCATCTACCGCAAAGCGCTGTACGACGACCTCCTCCCGGGGCGCTCGATCGAGGCGATGGCGACCGCGTCGCTGTACGCCGCCGCCCGCCAGGCCAACACGCCCCGGAGTCTCGACGAGTTCCAGCCGATCTCCCGGGTCAGCCGCCAGGAGTACGCCCGCGCGTACCGCTATCTCGCCCGAGAACTCGGGCTCGCGGTCGAACCCGCCAACCCAACGTCGTACCTCCCGCGGTTCGCGAGCGCGCTGGAGGTCCCCGAGGAAGTCGAGCGGCGCGCTCGCGAACTGCTGGACGTTTCTAAACCCAGGGGCATCCACTCCGGGAAGTCCCCCGTCGGGCTCGCGGCCGGCGCGCTGTACGCCGCGTCGCTGCTCACCAACGAGCAGATCACCCAGCAAACGATCGCCGAGGAGACCGAAGTCAGCGAAGTGACGATCAGAAACCGCTACCAGGAACTGCTGGAAGCGTACGACCGGGCCGATCGCTAGTCGTCGTCAGCGCATCTTGTCGAGGTCACAGAAATCGCTGGCGTCGGCGCTGATCCAGTGGGTCGAGCGTGCGTCGTCGCTCATCCCCGGCGCGTCCAGATACAGCGTCGCCCTGCTGCCGTCACGTACCACCCGCACCGCGCCAGCCGACTGCTGCTCGCTCTCGAACGACCCCTCCTGCGGTGCGTGGTGGATCTCGCTCATACGTGTCGATTTATCAGGAACTATCATAACGGTGTCGAAGTACAGTCGCCATCGTCCGTCCGGAGTCAGGCGAATTCGTCCAGCCCTGTTTGCGTGTCCGGGTCGATTTCGTCGACGATACTCGGGTCGTCGTTGCTCGGGTCGTTCACCTGGGTCGACACGGGATACGATCGCCATTGCTCGGCCGGTGAGGAGTCGAGTAGCTCCCGATGGGTCCCGGGATCGGTCGCTGACAGCCACGTCTCCTCGTCGCCTGCATCGAGGACGACTGCCATCCGGTCGTGGAGTGGTTCGACGACGGCATTCGGTTCGGTCGTGACGACGGTGACGGTCCCTTCGACTCTTGATTCTGATTCCCGGCGCTCGAACAGCCCGGCCATCGCGAACGGCTCGCCATCCGTCCGCTCGACACGGTAGGGTTGCTTGCCGCCACGCGTCTTCTTCCATTCGTAGAAGCCGTCGGCGAGGACGAGACACCGGCGCTGTTCGAAGGCGTCGGCGAAGCTACGCTTCTGTGTGATCGTCTCGGCACGAGCGTTGATCGGCCGGGGCGCGTCGGCGGGGTCGGCCCACGACGGGAGCAAGCCCCACTCCAGCAGGTCGATCGTCTCGGGGCTGTCGTTTCGAATTACTGCGAGATCCTCGCGTGGTGCGATATTGTATCGCGGCTCCAGCGGCTCGGTAGCCGTCGCGTCGAAGCGCTCTTCGAGCACCGGCTGGGGCGCGAACAGCGACGTCCGTCCACACATACGCTCGTGTTGGCGGTGCGCCCCAATAGGGGCACTGCTGCTCTGATTGTCAATTGTTTACACAGTGCGTCTCATATATAGATTCTTGACTATCTCGATATTTTGCGGATATACGGTCACATGTCTCGCTCCACGCCGCTCGCGCCGTCCGATCTGCAGGTGTATCCCACGCGCGAGTCCCTCCCCCAGAATCCGTCAGCCGGGACGTATGTCGTCGTCGATGTCATGTACTTTTCCACGACGGTCGTCGAGTTGCTCGCTGGCGGCGCGAGTTGCGTCCACGTTCCGCTGGTGGGGAGTGACCCGACGGCGTTCAAACGAGTCAACCCGGAGGCACACGTCGGCGGCGAGGGGACGGGCGACGGTCGCCCGCTGGCGCGATACGACTTCTTCAATTCACCGAGCGACATCCGCCGTCTCGATCTTGCTGACACGCCGGTCAGCATGACCTCCGACAACGGGGGCCGAACTGTCGCAGATTTGCGGACGGCCGACGACTGTTCCGTCCTCGTCGGCTCGACCACCAACGCCGCTGCAGTGGGGAGCGCGCTCCGTCGTGCCGATGGCCCGGTCTCGCTCGTCTGTGCGGGCAGTGACGGCGCGCACGCGCCGGAAGACCATCTCGGCGCGCGCTTGATCGCCCATCACGCGACCGGCCACGGCGTCGATACAGAGACGCGCGAGGCGTTTCGCGACCGACTCACGGAGTTACGCGGCCCGCTCGCCCGTCTCCCACGGACCCGACAGCGCGACATCCTCGAACACGTCGCTGCGATCGATAGTCGTTCGATCGTCCCCGAACTCGACGGCGACCGGCTGGTCGATACGTCCGACCATATCCGGCGAGTTCGTCACTCTCCCGCAGTCCCCTCCTGATCACCGAGCCGCGCGGTCACGACGTAGTGTCGCAGGTCCGAGAGCGCCGGCCGCGTCGCTTCGACCTGTCCAGTCACGATGTCGAGGTCGACTCCGGCACGGTCGAGGAGCCGGTCGGCGGCGTCTGCCAGTGGCGTGCGTTCGAGCGCGAGAAACAGATCCGCCCAGAATCCGAACCGGCCGACGCTATGGGGCGTCACGTCTTCGTAGCGCCGGGCGGTGAATCCACACTCGGCGACCACCTCGCGGTAGTGATCGAGGGTCGCGAGCGGTCCCATGTCCCAGGCGTCGGTGAACCGCTCGACAGCCACCGAGTCGGCGCTCTCTGCCCGGAGGAGATCCGAGATCGCCACCATGCCGCCGGGTTCGAGCACGCGTGCGACCTCCGAGAGCAGGGCCCGCTTGTCATCGACGTAGGGCGCGGCGTCGACGAGGACACAGGCCTGCACGCTGTCGGTCGCGATGGGAAGCTGGGTCGCATGTCCCACGAGAAACGCGGCGTCGACGCCCGCTTCGGCGGCGTTCTGGCGAGCCAGGCCGACGTTGTGTCCGACCAGATCGACGCCGGTCACGTCGAAGCCAAAATTTCGAGCGAGGTCGACGCTCGGCCCCCCGCGGCCACAGCCGACATCGAGCAGCGAGACGCCGGCCGTGTAGCCCAGGCGATGGCCGAGGCGACGACCGAGCTGTATCGCCATCCGTCGCTGGCTCGATCCGACAGCGTGGGGCAGATACCACGGCGAGTACCCGAGATTCAGAAAGCGCTCCGTCTCGAACAGGAGGTCGAAGGCGTCCCAGATGGCTCTCGACTCGCCCGCACCACTGTCGCCAAACTGCGCTCGCAATCGATCCGCACGCTTGCGGTCAGTCATCGTAGTTGCTGTATCGATTTACCGCTCCGACCGCCTGCCCCCGGACGGTCGATCCGGAACAGACGTACAGCGACCACTAGCATCCATCGTCGTCACCGCCGAGTAGCAGGAGTCGCTGCTGCAGAACCCGGCTGCGTCACAGTCTCGCGGTCGCTGGTAGTCGATATCCCGATGCTTCGCGAGGTAAGTCACGTAGCCGTCGTCGACGCGATCCAGTTTCTCGTGACAGAGCCACTTCGCGCCGAAGCGATCCGCACCGAGTCGTCGGTAGGGACATCTAAATACTGTGAGTTCGCGCTCGTCGACGGTCGTCGTGTCGGTGATCGTCACGCCCACAGTTCGGTAGGCCCAGCGCAGCCGGCCCACTACCTCCTCGGGTGTGTGCGCACCGACGAAGAGGACGTGTGCGGCGACGTAGCCGAAGGCGTGGAGGACGCGTTCGACGACGCCGGTCGGCGGGTTTTCGGGAGCCATGCCCGAGTGCTCGACCGCCGGGCGTATAAGAGTCGGGCCGGACGGCGAGGTTAGTCTTCGCTTTCGCTATTGAGGCCGAGTTCGTCGATGTGTTCGGCGATCGTGTCTTCGTCGACCTGACTGACACGGCCGGACTCGACGTCGATCGTACTCATCTCAATACCGCTGGCCTCGATTCCATCCTCGCTTGGCTGGGCGAGTCCTTCGAGTGCGAGCCCGATGCCGCCGTCCAGATCGAGGTCGTCCTCGTAGTTCTCTTCGAGGTAGTCCTGGATCTCGTCGCGGCCGCCACCGATGGCGGTCGCGCGCCACTCGTAGGGCGTGCCCGAGGGGTCGGTTTCGAACAGCCGTGGTTCACCGTTATCCACGCCGCCGACGAGCAGTGCGACGCCGAACGGGCGTGCGCCGCCGGTCTGGGTGTACTCCTGGATGTGATCGGTGACGGACTTGGTCAGTGATTCGATGTCGATCGCCTCGTCGTAGCGGACGTGATCGACCTGGCCGCGTCGGCGGGCGAAGTCGATCAACTGGCGGGCGTCGGCGACGTGGCCCGCGCTGGCGATGGCAACGTGATCGTCGATACTGTGGATCTTCTCGATGCTCTCGCGCTCGATCAATGATGATCGTGCACGCCGGTCGGCCGCCAGAATGACACCGTCGGGTGTCCGGATGCCGATACTGGCGCTGCCGCGCTTGACTGCCTCGCGTGCGTACTCGACCTGGTAGAGCCGGCCGTCCGGTGAGAAGATGGTGATTCCGCGGTCGTAGGCCTGCTGCTCGTGATCTCCCTGCATTCTGTGTTCACTCCGGGTTAGGGATGAGGGTATTTAAATATTTTAGCAAGGCATAAGTATTTGGTTGGGTTGCGGGGCGGGCCATACAGCAGTAGTTGGCCGTGACATACCACAACAGTGAGGGGGCTGCCCCCGGGAGTAGTGCCTGACAGATGCATTTCGAGAGCACCATTCGACGACGGAGCGTGCGACGATGAGTTTCGACATCCCCGACGCCTGCCCCGAGTGTGGCGGTGGTGTGGAGTTAGCACAGGGATTCGGGGGGACCAGTCCGTACACCTGCGTCGACTGTGGACACAACTTCAGCAAGGCCGACGTATAGACCGGGCCCGCATAGCGTCAACGACGGCTAGTATAGCGAGAGGTCGCCAGTGACTTTGTCTACCCGGTCGTCGTCGGCGGGACCGACCGCCAGCGCGGTCACAGTGCCGGGATCGAGCTGGGTGTGGCCGGCGTCTCTGACGATGGCGTGGGGGATGCCCTCGGTCTGTGCCTTCTCGGCGAGTGCGAACAGCTCGGACTCGCTGTTGGCCTTGAGAACGATCTTCTTCTGGCCGCTTCCCTGCCACTCTTTCCGGGCGCTGGTACTCGTGTCCTGAAAGGCAGACAGCGAGGCGTGGGCGACCTGGGCGGCGAGTTTTCCCTCGCCCATACCGATGTCCGCGCGGGCGACGATGGCCTGTTTCATATCTGTGCTGGCCGTCCTGTCCATAAATCAACATCGTTATGTAGGGATCTTGAGCAGGGCCTGGCATGTCCCCGCGAACGCCGCTCGTCAGCCCCGCCGCCTATTTCGGGCGCAGTGATCGACCGTCACTGAGGCTCGCTGCTGGAATTGTCACGCTCAACGCGCTGTTCACGGCCATCTTGACGTGGTGGTTCGTCACCCGCGCCCTCGCACAGGTCGACGTCTCTCAGACTGCACGCGACGAGGCGCTGTCCGAAGTCAGCGGCCTGTATCCGGCCCTGTTCATTTCGGTCTTCATCGGCTGGTTACTGGTCGCTGGCGTATTTCACGTTTTCATGTGGTTCGCAGGTGCGGAACGCGGCTTCGGGACCACGCTCGCAATCGTTGGGGAGGGGATGCTCGTCACCCTCGTGACGTTGCCACTGATCCTGTTTGGATTCATGCTGGTGATCGAACAGGTCCCGTCCGAGCCGGAGGCTGCGGTCGAGTTCATCCAGCGAACTAGCAATTTCAATACCGATGTCCTGCTCCTGGTTGGCTTCGTCAGGGTGCTCTGGGAGGGCAGCGTCCAGGCAGTCGGCCTCTCGGAGGTCCACGATGTCTCTCTCGGGAAAGCCGCCCTGGTGACGATCGGGCTCGGACTCCTCATTTTCTTCGTGGGATAGCTCTCTGAGCACGAGACTCTGCAGCCCACCGCGCTCACGAGAACGAGAACCTTTAGAACACCCGCGTTCGCCTTACTGGTATGATCCTCTCAAGGACCACCTTTTTCCGCTCGGGTGGCTCACAGCGTTCGCCACCTCTCGCGCAAAAAGCTGGGACAAAAAGCTCGCTCGCGCTACGCGCTCGCGAGAACGAGAACCTTTAGAACACCCGCGTTCGCCTTACTGGTATGATCCTCTCGGACGCCGACATCCTCCGTCGCCTGGAGGAGGGCGACCTCGTCGTCGAACCACTGGACGATCCGGACATCCAGATCCAGCCGGCGAGCGTCGACCTCCGACTCGGGCGGGAGTTCCTGGAGTTCCAGCGGACGAACATCTCCTGTATTCATCCCAACAGCGAGCAGGAGATCGACGAGTACATCGACGAGACCGTCGTCGACGAAGGCGAGGAGTTCATCCTCCATCCCGGGGATTTCGTGCTCGGGACGACTCACGAGCGCGTCGAGATTCCGCCGGACCTGATCGCCCACGTCGAGGGGCGCTCCTCGCTGGGCCGGCTTGCAATCGTCGTCCACGCTACTGCGGGCCTGTGCGATCCCGGATACAAGGGACAGATCACGCTCGAACTGTCGAACCTCGGGACCGCACCCGTGGCACTCACGCCGGGGATGCGAATCTCCCAGTTGACCTTCACGGAACTCAAATCGCCGGCTGACCGCCCCTACGGCAAAGAACGCGGCTCGAAGTACCAGGACCAGAAGGGACCGCAGGCGTCGAAGATTCAGGGTGATCGGGAGTTCGGAGGCGACCAATGAGCGAGTCTCGTCTCGCGGTGCTGTCGCCGAGAAACGACGTGGAGTTCGGAGGCGACCAATGAGCGAGTCTCGTCTCGCGGTGCTGTCGCCGAGAAACGACGTGGAGTTCGGAGGCGACCAGTAGGAGGATCGAGTCATGCGCTTCATCGAGGAGGTCGTCGTTGACGAGTTTCTCCCCACCTTCAGGTCGTTACTGGCCGAGGCGTTGCGCGAGCGGGGGCTGACCCAGAGCGAGGTCGCCGACCTGCTGGGGATCAGCCAGAGCGCCGTCTCGAAGTACGTCCACGGCGAGGTCGACCGCAATCAGGACCTGCTCGACGACGAGCGCCTGCACGAACTGGTCGAAGACCTTGCCGACGGCCTCGCCTCGGGTGACATGACGCCGGTTCAGGCGCTCGTGGAGGCCGAGGTGTTCGTCCGGCGACTCGAACGCGGGGATGTCCTCGCCAGTCTCCACGAGGCGGCGTTTCCGCCCCTTGCAGAGTACGAAGACGACTTCGACATCCACGATCCCGAGAGTCATCTCCGACAATCCGAGCGGGTTCGCTCGTCGCTCCGGCGCGGACTTCGTATCCTCGAAAATACCAGCGGGTTCGCCGGGCTGATTCCGGCAGTCGGCTCGAACCTCGTGGAGTGTCTGCCCGATGCGGAGGGAATCGACGACGTGGCGGCGGTCCCGGGGCGGATTCTCGATCTCAAAGGGCGGGCCCACGTTCCGGGTGAGCCGGAGTTCGGCGTCAGCGAGCACGGCGCTTCCGTCCTGCTGGCCGCTCGCGAGGCCGGGAGCGACCACCGGGCAGCACTCAACATCAGCTACACGCCCGAGACGATCGAGCACCTGGAGGCACAGGGGCTCGTCACGGCGGAGTTCGACGCCGAGGCAGATCCTGACGAGGCCGTTGCCGACGCGCTGGCCGAAAATCCCGGGGCCGACGTGCTCTTTCAAACTGGGGGCTTCGGCGTCGAACCGATCGTTTACGTCTTCGGGCCGGACGCCCCGACGGTCGCGGGCGTGATTCGGGACATCCTCTAGGGATGCCGGCCGACGACTCCAGCGCCGTCACTGATTTCTACGACCGGCTGGCTACCCGCTACGATCTGCTTGCGACCGCGCCCCTCGTTCGGGGCTGGCGCGAGATGGCCGCGGAGGCGCTCGGACTCGCACCCGGTGACACCGTCGTCGAGATGGGCTGTGGTACGGGCGCGAACCTCCCGTATCTCCGCGAGCGCGTCGGCAGCGAGGGCTACGTGGTCGGGATCGATCTCACTTCGGGCATGCTCGCACAGGCACGTCGCCGGGTCGAGCGCGCGGGCTGGGATAACGTCCACCTCGTTCGTGGTGACGCGACGCGGCCGCCCGTCGAGGGCGTCGACGCCGTGTTGGGGTCGTTCGTGGTCGGGTTGCTCGATGACCCAGGAACGGCCGTTGACGGCTGGCTCGACATCCTGAATGAGGGTGGTCGTGTCGCGATACTGGAGGCAGGCCGCAGTGACCGTCTCGTAGCCGCACCGTTGAATCTCGCATTCCGAGTGTTCGTGCGCTTCTCCTCGCCCGGCGGCTGGGCGCGCGTCGCCTCTCCCGCGAAAGAACTCGATCGGCGGATCGACGCTGCGCAGGAGGTTCTGACAGCCCGCACGATCGATCGACGGTCCGAGACGGCCGCACTGGGGCTGGTACAGGTGGCATCTGGACGACTACCTGTCCAGTAGTCACGAAAGTAGTGATTGTTTTGATGGTATGAAAACTAATTACTAGAAACTAACACCCCCTTCTGCGAACGTGCGTCTATGACTGGCCGATTCGGCAGTCACCGAGGGGTGTGGTGTCTTCGAACACGTCGCGTCGTCGACCAACCGGGGAACGTGGGTGTGTCTGAGTGAGCGTTCGGCGCTACGCCGTCCCGGTCTTGCTGGCGGTGCTGCTGGTCGTCGCCGGGTGTACGTCCCCGAGCGGGACGGACACGACGGCGTCAGTCTCGGACACGAGCGCGTCCGACACGGCGATAACTACCGCCTCGGTGCCCCCTCCCGAGGAGCGTCAGCAGTCGCTTGATCCCTGGGGTCTCAATGCCAGTCTGGCCTTCGATCGGGTCGAACACTTGCTCGATACCGACGGGGAGCAGCCGTACGTCTCCACGAACGCCGACAGGCTTCGGCGGTCGGTCGGTGCTATCGACAGCGAACTGTCATTTCTGGCCGTGTTTGGTATCGACGAGTCAGAAGAGCAGCGCCCCACGGCATTCGTGAACTCGCGGACAACGGTCGTCATCGACCCGAACATTTCGGCGACGACTGCGGAGGCGGTTCTGGCACACGAGTTCGTCCATACGATGCAGCGCCAGAACGTGGGATGGGGACCGATGTTCGAGAACACGTCGCTCTATCGGGAGTATTCCGCTACCCGTTACAGTCTAGAACTCTTGACAATACATAGCGCTCTCCGGGAGGGCAGTGCGGAGTACGTCCAGTCGGCATACGTCGACCAGTATATCGAGGCCGACGACTATCCCTCGACGAGCGAGGCATACAGACAGGATCGCCAGTCAGAGTATCACAATAGCACCGGCTACGAGCAGTATCAGCTAGCGCAGTACCATCACGGGCTGTCGTACTTCGAGAGTCGGATCGACGACTCGGCGTCGATCACGGACGTCTTCGCCAGTGCTCCGCTGACGAGCGAGCAACTGCTCCACCGGGAGACGCCCGCGAGCGAACCACGACTACCGCTGACGGTCACTGTCGGGGGGAACGAATCCCTGGAGCGAGCCAGTGAGTCCGTGAATCGAGGCCCAGCCGGGGAGTACGTGAACCAGGGCCCAGTCGGGGAGCTGGTTACCCGCGTCCTGCTCGATCAGGAACTCGACCGGGAGCGTGCCGTCGACGCTGCCGCAGGATGGGGCAACGATACGCTCGTGAACGTCGATACGAACGAGACGGATGGCTTCGTCTGGGTCACCCGCTGGGACACTGCCGAGGACGCCGATCAGTTCGAGGCGGCCATCGAGGACATCGGTGCGGAACGGCCCGATTCGATCGAACACGCTAACAGAACGATCCCATCGGAATTCACGACCGAACGACCGGCTGACGATATCGTCGTCGTATATATCGGCCCCGAGTCGCTCTCCAGTACACATCCGGTCGACACCGGCGGCAGGTCGGTTACGATCCGTCCACCGGAGTGATCGCGCCCTGTCGGAGACTACCGGTACTGCTCGGCGTGGGCGGGACAGAACTCGGGGTCGGTGAGCTGGGCTTTGACGACACCGGGCTGGCGGTGGGGATTCGACAGCCGGCAGGTAGTGTCGTCACAGAAGTCCTCGCTCGTCTCCAGATAGTGGAACGCCTGCAGGACGTACCCCTTCAGCGCGTCGGTCGTCCGGGGGTCGTTCTCGACGAGGAACTGCCCGTCGACCTGATTTTCGAGGACTTCGCGTGGCGGCGCACCACCGCTGAGGAGGGCGTGTTTCTGCTGTTCTTTGTAGTACTGTTCGGGTTTGGCGGGGGCCTCGTACAGTCCAGGCACGGAGACGAGTGCGGGCTGGCCGAGGACGTTGACCCGTTTGTGCCAGCGTCCGTCGTGGTCGCCCCAGGTTCCGACGACCCGGTCGAGCAGCGGGACGTGCAAGTGGTCGAGACCACGCTCGTCCTCGGGGAGGCGGCGGCCGAGCGCCTCCTGGACCGCCAGCCCGTCGTAGATGACCCCGCCTGCTCGTTCGGGGTTCTCCAGGGCGCGCTCCTCGTAGCGGACGATTCCGAGCATGGTATTCCCAGTCTCGCGGTCGTAGGGGTCGAGCACGCGCCCGGCCGCCAGCTCTTCGGGGAGGTTGTCGTCGGCATAGAGCGACAGAAAGCGCTCGCGGACCTTGACGTCGGCGTCGATCCGCTCGCCGAGCCACGCCGCGATCTCGTCGGCGTCGGCTTCGGTCGTGGGCGCGCGGTAGAGCGTGACCGTCTCGGGCATATTCGTCGGTTGTAACACGGAGTAAAAACGACTTGCGATCGGTTGGATTACTCCCAGACGCGGACGCCGGTTCCGACGTGTTCGTACAGTGCGCCGTCGGCGACGCCGAACGCACGAAACCCCTCGTACTCGACGTCACTACCGAACGAACTGCGAATCTCGCCGCTGGATTTTTCGACGACGTACCACTGTGATTGCGGACCCGCGTTCCCATCCCTCGGAGCGAGATATCTGGCGTAGAGATTGGTGTCGTCGACAACGAGGTACGGGAACACCTGTGCCTCGGTGCCGACCTGGGCGTCCCACTTCAGTGAGCCGTCGGCGCGGTTCAGCGCGAGGATGTTCCGGCCGGTGTAGACCTGCTCTTCGATCTGTTCTCGCTCGGCCTCCGACGCGTCTTGGTCCAGAAGCAGTGACGCTGTGGGGTGGAACAACCCGACGTAGACGGTGTCACTGTCGACGGCGACCGATGTCGTGCCGCCGGCCATCGTCCGCTCCTCGCTGGCGTCTGCGTAGGTGTACGACCATCGCTCGCTGCCGTCGCTGGCGTCGAGCGCGCGGATCGACCGTGCTGGGTACTCTTCGCGCATCACTCCAAAGCTATAGAGTCCGTATCCTTCGGCGATGAAGACCGTCTCGCCAGCGACGCTTGGCATCTTCGCCGCCCCTGCGGTCTTGGGCGTGGGGACCGACCAACGTTCGCTCCCGTCCGAACGATCGAACGCCGTCAGTTGCATCGTCACGTCCTCGTCGTCTCCTCTGAATCCCCTGTTGTAGACGGCGACCACGTCCTGGCCCACGCTGGGGGCGGGCTGGGCGTCCCCAAACACCTCACTTTGCCAGCGGTCGCTCCCGTCTTCGATCGCGAACGCCCAAAGCTTAGCGCGCGCGAGCACGTAGAGCGTGTCGCCCCGGACGACGGGCTGTCGGTCAAGGACGGGGACTCCTTCGATCGTCCGGTTCCACTGGACGCTGCCGTCCTCGCGAGACCGACGCTCGACGTGCACCAGAAAGCGGGGCCCATCGCTTTCGGCCCCCCTCTCTTCGGTCCAGAGGACGTACAGGCCACTGGGGCCGAGACAGGCATGTGGCGTGTCACGGAAGAAGCCCAGATTCTCTTGGCCCTCTCTGATCGCGATCTCCTGGCGCCACACCTCGCTGCCGTCCTCACGGGAGCATTTGAACGCGTAGCCACCGAAGGTGTACGGCTCCGTCTCGTAGGTCTTGGCGACTTTCCCGACGCCGTAGATACCGTCGTCGCCGATCAGCGGCGCGCTGTTGGTTTGATCGATCCCGTCTCGAAACTCGGCCGTGAACTGTTGGGTCGCGTCGGGGCCCGGGCCGCTGGACCCACTGTGGCCTGTCATCCCAGCATTGCCACGCAGTTGGGTCCACTCTCCGGTGCTTTGCTCGCCCTCGTTGTTCCCACCGTCGAGTATCGGAATCGTACAGCCTGCCGTGGTGAGAACTCCGCTCCCCCCGGCGGCTGCGAGAAATTGTCGCCGCCTGATACGTTCCATACCACATCTGTGTCTAATTGGGGCTATAAAAATTTTCTCACATGTATCACGGATTGTTGGTCGCGGCTCTCGGATTCGTGCTCGGACAGATGGATGGTGGTCCCACTGGACACGATCTGTTGTGATCAGTCCTGAACGGGCATTTTCTCGGATTCACTCCCAGACGCGGACGCCGCTTCCGACGTGTTCGTACAGTGCGCCGTCGGCGACGCCGAAGGCCCGAAACTCGTCGCTCTCGACGCTACTACCGAACGAATCCCGGATCTCACCACTGGATTTTTCGACGACGTACCACTGTGTCCGCGGACTCGTTTCCTCGTCGCTCGGTTCGCGATATTTGGCATAGAGGTAGGTATCGTCGACGACGAGATAGGGCCACACCTGGGCAGCGGTGCTGACCTGGGCGTCCCACTGTAGCGACCCGTCGGCGCGGTCCACTGCGATGAGGTTCCGGCCGGCGTAGACCTGCTCTTCGAGCCGCTCGTACATGTCCGGTGATCCGTCGGGCCCCAGGATCTGGGTCGCTGTCGGATACAGGAGCCCGGCGTAGACGGTATCGCCGTCGACAGCGACTGACGTTGCGCCGCCCGCCATCGTGGGTCCTTCGCCAGACTCTGCGTATGTGTACGACCAGCGTTCACTGCCGTCGCTGGTGTCGAGAGCACGGATCGAGCATGCCGGTATCTCCCTCCTGGTCGCGGCCAACGACCCCACTCCGAACCCCTCTGCAATGTAGACGGTGTCCCCAGCGACGGTTGGCAGCTGTTCGAAACCTCGCATCCGCTGGAGAGGTACAGACCACCGCTCGCTCCCATCTGATCGGTCGAACGCAGTGAGCTGCATCGTGACGTCTTCGTCCCTGCCCGTGAATCCCTGGTTGTAGACGGCGACAATGTCCCGACCGACGCTGGGGACTAGCTGATAGTACAGAAATTCGTCGGTCTGCCACCGGTCACTCCCGTCGTCGGTCGAGAAGGCTCGGAGTTTGCCGCTTTCGAGCACGAACAGCGTTTCTCCGTGAATCACCGGCTGATGCCCGCTCCCAGCCGAGTCGACCTGGCGTGCCCACTGCTTGCTCCCGTCCTCGCGTGATCGACATTCGATGTGTCGACGATAGAAACCGTCTCCCTGCTCGGCCCACGTCACGTACAGCCCGTCCGGGCCCAGACACGCGGTCGGCGGCCCACGGAAAAATCCGAAGTTATCCTCACCCTCCCTGGTCTCGATTTCCGTTCGCCACTGCTCGCTGCCGTCCTCACGGGAGCACTTGAACGCATACCCACCGAAGGTGAACGGGTCCATCTCGTACGTCTCGGCGACTTTGCCGACGCCGTAGATACCGTCGTCACCGACCAGCGGCGCGCTTTCGCCGACGTGGATCCCGTTTCGGAATTCGGCGGTGAACTGGGCGCTCGCATCTGGACCCGGGCCACCGGACCGGCTGTGGCCTGTCATCCCTGCCGTCCCGCGCAGCTGTGTCCAGTCTGTGGCCCCTGCCTGTCCGCTGGTGCTGCCGTCGTCACCGAGGATCGGAATATTACACCCTGCCGTGGCTCCGATTCCGCTGCCCGCAGCGGCTGCGATAAATTGCCGCCGCCTGACGCGTGTCATGTGGTACCATTCATATTCAAAATAGTAAAAGCTTGTACAGGCCTGCGTTCGCGCTGGATGAGAGTTGTTCGATTGTCGGAACTACGTGCGCTCCCGTCGCTCACGACATCGGGGCATTGAAATATTCCGGGCAGGTGCTCGACCGTATGGGGTTGGAATCGACGTCGAAGGGGTGGAGAGAGACGTTCGCAACGGTGTTGCTCGCGCTCGTGGTGGCCGGGTTACTTGGATTCGTGTTCTGGTTATTCCGGGAAGGTCTCGCGCTGTTCGTCGCGACCGGTGCGACGCCGCTGGCGATCGGCGTGGCCGGCTCGATCGCGGCTCTCGGGTTCGTGCTCGGACATGCGGACGGGGTCGCGATGGGGCTGCGGATCACGGCGTACCTGGCGGCGATCGCGTCGGTGACGCTGGTGTTTCTGGGTGTCGTCTGGGGGCTCGTGTTCCTGCTCGTCGGGCTTCCGATGGGGACGGCCACCGGGACGAACGTCGCCAGTGCAGTCACGATCGGGCTGGGTGGGCTTGCTGCTACTGGACTCCTGGGTGCAATCGTCCACGGCGATACCTCCGAGAGCTGGGCGCTGAACCTTCGGATGGTGACGGCGCTCGTGGTGCTGTCGCTGTGTACGATCGTGTTCTTCGCGCTGGTCTGGGCGGCAGTACTCGCGCTCTCGCTGCTCGTGGTTCCGGCCGGACTGGCCGCACTGGTGGCGACGGTGATCGCCTTCGGGGTGGTCGGCTGGGCTGTCTCCAGAGAGGCCGGTCGGGCGTCCCTGGAGCGGCGAGCCGACGCACACGTCGTCACTCCCGAGGAGTATCCCGAACTCTACGACCGGGTCACGCGGGTCGCCACACAGTTAGGAGTCCCAGTGCCGACCATTGCGCTCTCTGACAGTGCTGCGCCCGAGGCGATGGCAGTCGGATTCAGACCTTCGACGGCCCATCTCGTCCTTTCGACCGGGACGATCGAGACCCTCGACGGCGAGCAACTGGACGCGGTGCTCGCACACGAACTGGCACACGTCAAGAACCGTGACGCGATGGTGATGACCGCCGTCTCGACGCCGGTCGTCGTCCTCGACGGGCTCCGCGCGAAACTGCTCGGCAATCTCGAACGCTCGGACGGGACCTACAACGGGCTGAGCCAGTCGGAACTGTGGGGTGAGGACGAGCAGTGGCGAATCACCGAACCGGGGCCGATCGAACGACGCATTTCGGACCCACGCTACGGTGTTCTCGCCTGGATCGTGGCGGCGATCAGCGGCTGGGTCGCGGTCGTCACGTTCAGCGACAGTGAGGAGGGCGACCGGAACGACTTCCTGATCGGTCTGGTCGTCGCTGCCTTCGTCCTCGCGCTGTTGGCCACGTGGCTCGCGAGCCGTGCGATCGTCGCGCTATTCTCGCGAGCCCGTGAGGTTGTTGCCGACCGAACCGCCGCCGAGGTGACGGGGTCGCCGGCCGCGCTCGCGAGTGCGCTCCGGGCACTGGACGACCAGATCGAGGCTGCCCCGACCAGGGATCTCCGGCAGGTCTCCAGTGTCTCCTCGGTGTCGATCCTCCCACTGGAACGTGGTGTGCTGGCTGACACGCACAGCGAGATGGCCGAAGCGCCCGATGCCGTCCGTCGAATCAAACAGAAACTGTTCGGGACGCACCCACCGACCGCGGTCAGGATCCGGAAACTCGAAGCCATCGAGGCCGAACAGGAATCGGCGTGACCGCTTCCGGAGACATCCAGATATCTTCTCACTGCTGACGTTATATTACGTCGCTTCAGGAGCTGGCGCGAGCCTCGCGAGGAAGTACGCGTGTTTCCGCTCCACTCGCTCGATTGTAAGCGGTCGCGGCTGGTCGAGACGGTCGTCGAGCGGGTGTGTCAGCGGGGATTCTCAGTTCGCTTCAGGCCGTTCCCTACGAATTCCAGCCCGGGGCGACCGAGGCGCTGGTCGTGGAGGGGGCCGAAGACCCTGGTTAGTCGTCGGCAGTCGCGACGGCGTCGCGGCTCGTGATGTCGACCGGGTCGGCGTCGACATCGAGTTCGTCCAGGGCGACCTGGGCCGCACGCTTGCCTGAGACGAGCATCGCGCCGAAGGTCGGTCCCATCCGCGGGAGACCGTAGGTGGTGGCGGTGGCCATCCCCGTCACGACGAGGCCGTCGTGGGCGAGACCGGTGTGCTCGACGACGGCGTCTTCGGACTCGCCGACCCACATCGAGTCGTGGCCGGGCGAGTCGTGACCGGGCGCGCCGTAGGAGTCGTCACCAGTCTGGTCCATCCCGCTGGCTTCGTCTTCGAGACCCGGCGCGTTGAGGACACCGCGCTCGTCGAGTTTCTTGACGGCCATCGCGTCGTGGCCGGTGGCGTCGATGACGAGGTCCGCTTCAACTGCAATCGGATCGACGCAGGTAATCTCGCGGGGCAGCGCGTGGACTGGCGTCCAGTTCATGACGATCCCGCCGACGCGGTGGTCCTCGCGGATGACGATGTCGGTGAACTCGGTCATGTTCTGCATCTTCGCGCCGGCGTCACAGGCCGCTTTGATGAGTCCCGAACACGCTTCGGGCCCGTTGGCGACGTACAGCCCTTCCGAATCTTTGGACTGTTTGTAGTCGACATCGAGTTCCGAGAGGACCTGCTGGGCCGGGTCCCGGACGGTGACCTTGTTCATGAGGAAACCGCCGAGCCAGAAGCCCCCGCCGAGGTAGTTGTTCTTCTCGACGACCATCGTCTGGACGCCACGCTCGGACAGTTCCTTGGCTGCCATCAACCCGGAGGGACCGCCTCCGACGATGATGACATCGCTATCCGAGAAGTCCATGAACTCCTCGGTCCACTCCTGGCCAATCGCGCGTGTGACTTCTGCCTCGCCAACGTCGCTGAACTTGTCGAAATCGCTCATACCACCTAGTGATATCACTCAGTAGTACAAATGACTTCTGATGAGTGGACTCTATTCGTTCGCTCAAAACTGTCTTTGCAACGTCTATCAACGCTGGAAAGCCCTCGGCTCGCTAGTTAGGGAACTGAGACAGTACCGAAGACGATAAGCATGGAAAACCCTCGTCTCGCCCTTTCATCCGCCAGGCGTCTACCGGCACAGCAAGCCTGCCTTTCCCCGAGTCACGGCATAGAAGCCGCTCCCGGCCACTGCGCGGTGGTCAGGAAGCGTGTTCCGCGCCCTTCGGCGCGGAACCGGGGAGGAGTGGGGCCACAACAAGGCGGTGCGGTTCCTGGAGGAATGAAAGGGCGAACCACGGTCGCGGTGGAACGGAGTCGTCTGAGCGGCCCCTATCCGAACGACTGAAAGGAGTGAGGATATGCCGCTCAGAAACCGCGAGCGGGGAGAGGGCTTTCGAGGGATTTCTGTAGATGGAGTTTCTCTTGACCGTTCTTCGCTGCTCTGGTTCGCTCAGTACAGGGGAACAGACTACCGGCTTATCTTTCCTGAAGGCCCTCGAAAAAGAGCGAGAGTAGCAAGTAGCCTATAAAAAGTGTAAAGATTACACCGATAATGCCAATCAGGTAATCCCCTGTCAAAAGTCTCCCTGCCATCTGAATAGTAAATAAACCAACTGTTCCGAGAAACAGTCCTGAGAGCCCACGAAAAAATGATGACGTTACTTGTTCAGTCTCGGATTCGTGCGAGGACATATTAGTATAAAAACAACACGCGAGATTTTTTGAGTCTTTCGGTGCTTGGTCAACGCTTCAATGAGCAATACGCTGAACACACTGCGCAGGCAATTCATCTTCTGCACGCCTGAAACAATTTCTTCGTGAACTGTTCTATGACGCCCTCAGCGTGATCTGGACTTTCCAGAATCAGTATTTTTTCACTCCAGAATCGACGTTGAGCCAGCTCACACGGACTCGACTCGCACACCATCCTCGGTCCCGCAGTGGATCTCGTCGGCCAGATCGACGAACAGGCCGTGGTCGAGCACGCCCGGAATCCGCGACAGATCAGTCGCCAGCGCCGCCGGATCGGCGATCGCGCCGAAGTCACAGTCCAGCACGAGATTCCCGTTGTCGGTCACGACGGGGCCGTCCTTGCGCTCGGCGGCCCGGAGTTCGGGCTCGCCTCCCAGTTCTCGAACGGCGTCGGCGACCGTCTGACGCGCGTCGGGGATCATTTCGACTGGAACGGGATGGTCGAGTACGCCCGCCTCCTTGGTTGGGTCGGCGACGATCAGCAGGCGGTCGGCCGCCGAATCGACGAGCTTCTCACGAGCATGTGCGGCTCCACCACCTTTCACGAGCTGGCCGTCGGCCACTTGATCCGCGCCGTCGATCGCCAGGTCGGGCGTCGCCTTGTCCAGCGTCGTCAGCGGAATCCCGGCCTCGCGAGCCAACTCTTGTGACTGGAAGGACGTGGGGATTCCTTCGATGTCGAGACCGGCGTCGACCTGCCGGCCCAGTTCGCGAATGGCGTGTGCGGCGGTGCTCCCGGTGCCGAGGCCGACGACTATCCCGTCGGAGACGGCGTCGGCTGCGGACTGGCCAGCGGCACGTTTCGCGGCGTCGGAGCCCCCTCGTTTCATGGCTGTAGGGGCGTGGGCCGGGCGTAAAAACCGTTCGCGTCGCAGGCGACCTCAATCACCCGTCCGTCTTCGTGTCCGAACTGGCGGTCCCCCCCTCTCGATACGCTTTTTGAGGAGCCGTCCTACCGTCCAGTCATGAGTGGGTCATCGAGCGCTGACACAGCCGTCTCGCTGGACGAGGTCCGCAAGACGTACCAGGTGGGTGAGCCCGTCCATGCCCTGGACGGTGTCTCCCTGGAGATTCCCCGCGGCTCCTACACGGCGGTGATGGGCCCGAGCGGCTCGGGCAAGTCGACGCTGATGAATCTGATCGGGTGTCTGGACACTCCGACAGAGGGGTCGGTCGTTGTCAACGATCAGGACGTGTCGGAGATCGGGGAACGCAAGCGGACGACGATCCGCGGCGAGGAGATCGGCTTTGTCTTCCAGACGTTCAATCTCATGCCGCGACTGACTGCCCGCGAGAACGTCGCCCTCCCGATGGTGTTCCGCGGCGTCGGCCGGAGCGAGCGCCAGGAGCGCGCCGCCGAGGTCCTTCAGTCTGTCGGGCTGGGCGAGCGTCTGGGTCACCTGCCCAACGAACTTTCCGGGGGCCAGCGCCAGCGGGTCGCCATCGCTCGCGCGCTCGTCAACGATCCCGCGATCTTGCTGGCCGACGAACCGACCGGGAATCTCGATACCGAGACTGGCGCACAGATCATGGGGCTGTTCGAGGAGCTCTATGACCGCGAGAATACGATCCTGATGGTGACCCACGAACGGGACATCGCCGAACATGCCGAACGGATCATCCATCTGCTCGACGGTGAGATCGAGCGGATCGAGGAGCTTTCGGGGGTGGGCAAATGAACCCGATCGAGAGTTTGCGGATCGCCTGGCGCTCGATCAAGGGTCACAAACTTCGGTCGACGCTGACGACACTCGGGGTGATCATCGGGATCGCCGCGGTGATCACGTTCGTCACGCTCGGTGCTGGCCTCCAGGAGGGGATCATCGGCGACATCAGTCCGGACGATCAGAAGAACGTCTACGTCTGGGCCGCGCCAGCCGAAAACGCAAATCAGGGGCCACTTTCGGGTGCACAGCCGGTGATGACCCAGCGCGACGCGGCGCACATTCAGAATCTCTCGGGAGTCGAAGACGCCTACGTCTTTACCGGAGTCTCGACACAATCTATCGGTTTCGATGGTCAGCAAATCGCCAGACAGGGGGGTGTGTACGCGACGGGACCACCGTACTTCGATGACGACGACATCGCAGACGGGAAGCGATTCGCTCCCGGGACGAACGAGGCGGTGATCAACCCCGCGATGGCCGGACTGTTCCAGCGGAACGTCACCGTCGGAGATACTCTCTCGCTGGGCGTGTTCGGTGGCACAGAGATCAACGTGACGGTCGTCGGAATACTGGAGAACTCAGAGAGCCTGAGCGCGTTCGAGGGATTCAACCCCTCGCCACGGCTGTATCTCTCCGCGGATTCGCCGCTGCTTCGGAGTCAGGGCGCAGACGCGCGCTATCTGGCGATGATCGTCGAAGCGCCGACCAGAAGCGACGGCGACATCGACCGGACCAGGCGCGTGACTCGCGAGTACCTCACGAGCGCCGACTCCGACGCTGGCCCGCGAGCGAACGCGTCCGGTCTCGGATTCGAACTCAAGACCAGCACCGAGTTACTCGGACAGCTCGAAGATGTCCTGAACCTCCTGCAGAACTTCATCGTCGGAATCGCGGCCATCTCGCTACTCGTGGGCGCGATCGGGATCGCCAACATCATGCTCGTCTCCGTGACCGAGCGCACGAGGGAGATCGGGATCATGAAAGCTGTCGGGGCCCAGCGCCGTGACATTCTCGGGCTGTTCATCATCGAGGCGGTGATCCTCGGGTTACTCGGGGCGATCCTCGGGACGTTGCTCGGGTTAGGAGCGGGCTATGCCGGCGCGCAGTTCATTGGCATCCCGTGGGTGTTCCCGTCGACGTACGCGGCGATTGCGGTCGTCGTCGGGATTCTTGTCGGCGTGCTCGCCGGGCTCTATCCGGCCTGGAACGCCTCGCGAACGGATCCGATCGACGCACTGCGCTACGAATAAGCGACCACCTCCTTTTTGCCGCTGCCGCGCACCGCTTCGGGTATGTTCGGAACCAGCGGTATCCGTGGCCCTGTCGGCGAGGACGTGACGGCCGACCTCGCCCTCCGGGTCGGCCGTGCACTGGGTTGTGAGACCGACCGGGTCGTGATCGGGCGCGATCCACGCGAGAGCGGGGAGTTCCTCCGGGACGTCCTCTCGGCCGCCCTGCGAGAGTCCGGAACCGACGTGGTGGATCTGGGGATGGCAGCGACGCCGACGGTCGCACGCGCGGTGGCCTGGGAAGACGCCGACGCCGGCGTCTCGATCACCGCCAGCCACAATCCCGCGCCCGACAACGGGATCAAACTCTGGCAGCCCTCCGGGCAGGCCTTCGACGACCCGATGCAGGATCGAATTACCGAACGGACCGAATCGGGCGAGACCGATCTCCAGCCGTGGGACCGTCTCGGAACCGAGACGACCGCCGATGCCCGACAGCGCCACGTCGACGCTCTTGCGGCAGCCGTCGATATCGACGATCCGCCCGAGGTCGTCGTCGATCTGGGCAACGGCGCGGGCGGTGTCAGCGTCGACGCGCTGCAGGCGGTGGGCTGCACCGTCGAGACCCTCAATGCCCAGCCCGACGGGTCGTTCCCGGGCCGACCGAGCGAACCCACGGCCGAGAACTGTCAGTCGCTGGCCGAACTCGTCGGGGCGGGCGACGCCGATCTGGGGATCGCACACGACGGCGACGCCGACCGGATGCGCGCGGCCACAGGTGAAGGTGAGTTCGTCTCTGGTGACGTGCTGCTGGCGATTCTGGCCCGGAACGCCGCCGAACCGGGCCAGCGGATCGCCGCGCCCGTCGACACGAGCCTCGCGGTCGACGACTATCTCGCCGAGATCGATGTCGAGGTGACGCGAACCCGGGTGGGGGATGTCTACGTCGCCGAGCGCGTAACCGACCCGGATGTGGCCTTCGGTGGCGAACCCTCCGGTGCGTGGATCTGGCCCGACGCGACGCTGTGTCCCGACGGCCCCCTGGCGGCCGTGAAACTCGCCGCGCTGGCTGGCAAGCGCTCGCTCGCCGACCGCGTGGCGGATGTCGAGACCTACCCGATCCGTCGGGACAGTATCGATGTCGCGGACAAGACGACCGTCATGGAACGGATCTCCGGCTTCGTCACCGACGAGTACGACGACGTGACGACGCTGGACGGCGTTCGGGTCGGCTTCGGGGATGGCTGGTTCCTGCTTCGGGCGAGTGGAACACAGTCGCTCGTTCGTGTGACGGCAGAGGCGCGTGATCCCGACCGCGCCGACGCGCTATTCGAGACTGCACGATCGATCGTCGATCGAGCAATCCGGGGGTGAGAAGGGGAAACCGCTGGTCAGTGGTCTTGTACGCCTATCCACGACGGGTCGACCGGGCCTCGCGAACGTCTGCGCCGTCGCGGATCTTGTCCTCACACTGCGGACACACTCGGGGATGTTCGAGCCCATTCGGTGTAAAAACACGCGCGTAGGCTGCCGTTACAAATGAGCCACAGTTCTGGCATTCCGGCATACACCCGT
>Ga0207718_100212_pt1 | contig 63804 bp, 65 predicted proteins | sample A23M2SouthBayCA_FD_187749 | JGI IMG/M metagenome (GOLD analysis project Ga0207718, IMG submission 187749) | Aerobic enrichment media microbial communities from Eden Landing Ponds, California, USA - A23 M2 (SPAdes) | ecosystem: Environmental > Aquatic > Marine > Unclassified | place: Emeryville...
CGCCGACGATGGCACGGACGTACGTCGCACCCAGGTCGACCCCTGCATATGTGGCCATTCTATCGGCGTATCGTTCTTGCCATACTTAACTGCACATATTTACTCGCGAACCTGTGTGTTTTTCTACTGACATGTGTGTTATGATCCAACCCGAGTATCAGGGCCAGGCGTCCTCGCAGCCGTCCAGCGGATCGGCGACGACGCCGTCCCGCCGGGCGAGCGTCCGCGCGTGCCCGGCACAGACCAGGCGGTTTTCAGCCCACGGGATATGTAACTCGACAACAGCCTCTTGCTCACAGTCGATTTCGGCACAGCGGGCCATACCAGTAAGTCGGTGGCCGATCCACAAGTGTGCTTCCCGGCCGGCACCGCGAGAGTTCGCTCGCCGACAGACATAGGGAGGCCCCGGGAGAAGAGTCGGCCGATGAGCTGGCTCGACGCGACGATGGCGACGGCTGCAGGCATCGCCGTCTTCGTGCTGATCGTCTCCGGCGTCTCGACCGTTCTCACAGGTGTGTTTCCGAGTCCAGTTGCCATCGCAGTCCCTGTGGGGATTGGGTTCGGAATGGCCGCGATGACGGGGACGTACATCGGGCTGGCAGCCGAGCCGACGACTCGTGAGTATCACCTCGCCTTCGCGAGCGGTGCGTTTGGCGTGACGTTTCTCGGCGTCGGTGCCGTCGCCGTCGTTTCTGGGTTTCCCCTCGTCGTCGTACTCGCTGCAGCGGGCGCTGCGGGCCTCTTCGCGGCCGTCGGTGCCCTCGTCGCCTTCTGATCCGGAGTCTATGGATTTCTGTACGGACCCCGGCCGAACAGATGACCCGGCTGGGGCGTATCGCGAGTTTTAATCGTGCTGACTCCGTTCGTGCCGGTAGACGGATGGCGACGTCGATCACTGATTTCACGGGCGGGCTTGTCTCGAAACCCCTCGTCGAGTATGACTGGTGGAAACACCACACGGCGTTTCTGGTGGCGATATTCTTCTTCGTCCCGATGATTTTGACCTTTTACGCGGGATTCAGTCCAGCATGGTCGTACTTCGGGGTCGAGAGCATCGTCCGATTTTCCGTCAACTGGCTCTTTCGACTGCTCGCCGTGGTCGTCGCCGTGACGTGGTTCGGCGCTCTGGCCGGGTACTACTTCGACGCCCGGTATCTCGATTCGGTCGACGCTGACTGGTCGCCCCACTGGATGCTGTACACCGCGATCCACGTTATTCCCGTCGCCGGTTCGATGATCGCCGTCCCCATCTACGTCCTCCAGCGGATGCGCCACGTTGGCCTGCCGATATTCGGCTAGGGTGTGTCGGTCGCTGGCAACTGATCGACGTACTGTTTCACGATCTTCTCTTCGGCTCTGTGGAGCGTTTCGCTCGCGGTCGATTTCGCGATATCGAGGTGCTCGGCGACGTCCGTGAGCGAGCACTCCCGCGGGGTGTCGTAGTAGCCTGCGTCGGTCGCCTCGATGACGAGCCGTCGCTGCCGTTCGGTCAACAGCGGTTCCTCGGCGACGTGTTGCTGGATGTAATCAACGGTGAACGAGATATCGAACAGCTCCAGTTGCTCGCCCAGCGCCGACAGCCGCTCCTGGGGCGCCGTCACTTCCCAGACCGCCTGGCCGTCGCTGATCTCGAACGGCATTTCCAGAGGGATCCCCGAGTCCCGGGCTGGAAACAGGAGCAACGGCATCGTCGTCGTGAACTGCAGCAGCGCCTCACCGCCCTCACGCTGCATGAGGTCGATCTGAGTTACATCCTCGTACTCGCTCATCTCCGTGAGGACGGCCGGAAGATTCGGTGAAATCACCTCAGCGAGGCCGACACCACTGTCCGATTCGTTCGACAGTGCAGCCAGCACCCGGATCGTCGTCCCCGGATGCCGGCGCGTGAGTTCGCCGATCCACACCTCCTCCGGAACCGTCAGCGTCAGTTTTGCCCGTGGCATCGTTCCTGTCGAACATGTTCGGGACAGATGTGCGCTACGCTTTTGGCGAACATGTTCGCACAGGGGTCTGCGGAGGGGGCGAACACGTTCGGGCAAACGCACACAGGGAGGCGTCTCGAAGAGCCGACGATGGCACAGACCAGACTCGATCTGCGTGACGTCCCGCCACCGGAACGACATCCGAAGATCCACGCTGCTTTCGAGGAACTCGATAGCGGCGAGCGGCTGACGATTGTCAACGATCACGAACCGACACCCCTGTATTACGAATTCGAGGCCGAAGTCGAGTCGTTCGACGCCGAGGGATACACCGTCGAACAGCGCGACGAGCGGACGTTCGTCGCGGAACTGCCCAAGGAATAACGTTCTGGAACTCACTTTTCCACTATGGAATCTATCACGCTCAGTCACGTCGTCGACGCTCCGCCGTCGGCCGTCCGCGAGGCGATCACCGACGTCGAACCGTTCACGCGAGCGGCAGGCTTCGACGAGGTCGAACTGGAGGGCGACCGCCTCGATATCGCCAAGGCGGTCGGCTTGCTCAAGATATCCCTGTCGCTTCGGCTGCTCGACGATCCCGACGCTGTCTTTGCGTACGAGCAGGTCGACGGCGTCTTCGAATCGATGACCACACGGTACACGATCGACGAAACAGCCGACGGGACCGAAGTGACCGTCCGAACCGAGTTCGCGCTCGATGTTCCGGGTGGATCGATCCTGGACGCGACGGTGATCAAACGGCAGCGCCGGAAAGAGATCGAGGCCCAGTTCGACTATCTCGACGAAACGCTCGGATATAGGGAGTAGCGTAGCAATCCATCGATTTCGCCGGGAAAATCGATTCCCAGCGCCCGGTCGGAGTGTGACTGTCTCTGACCGGCTACGTAACTCCCTGTGTGAGGTAAAACTGCCTCCTGGCGCTGCTCTGTACCGTTTCGATCACTGACATTCACAGGTATATTTATGAAGTCCCCATCTGTAATTCCGCTGGATGGCCCTCACCCCCCGGCCTCCCAGGGAGGGAGCGCCGATCGTGATCGCCAGCGTCGGCCCGGACTGTCGATCGAACGGCGGAACGAGTGAGACAGTCAGTAGTGCCACTGGACGATGGCTCGGTCCACTGGTTGCGGACGAGCAGTTCGGTATCACCGTCTTCGAGGACGTGGAAGCGCTACTCCGTGCAGTCGAAGACGACGAACCTGGCCCCGAATGTGTCCTGCTCGACGGCGCGCGGACGGACGTCGATCCACTGCTGATCGCCACCCGAATCGACGACGGAAATCCGGACCTGCCAGTCATCCTCTGTACCTCGACCGCCGACGCCTACGGCCCACAGGAGGTTCTCGACGCAGGGATCGACGCGCTGGTGACACCCTCTGATCTCGACGATAGCGAACGTGTCAGTGAGACAGTCACCGACTGTGCGCTCGCGTATCGCCAGCGTATCGCTGACAGACAGGACGCCAGCCTCCTGGGGACGATGCTCGAACGATTGCCGGTGCATGCCTTCGCGAAAGATCAAGCAGGACAGTACGTCCGTGCGAGTGATGCACTCTACGAGCCGTCGCGGTTGCTCGGTCGCACCGACTTCGAGATCTGGCCGGAACGCGAGCAAGGTGATCGAGGCCACGAGTCTCTCAAGCGGGTGCTCGAAGACGGTGACGCGATTCACAACAAGGCCGAGTTCTGCACCGTCGAAGACGGCTGGTTTCTCGTCTCGAAAGTCCCATGGGTTGACGACGAGGAGATTGTCGGCCTCGCGGGACTCGCAATCGATATCACCGACCGGAAGCAGCGCGAAGAAGAGTTACAGGCGACGACCCAACTGTTGAGTACGATCGTCCAGACCTCGCCAGCGGCGATCGTCGTCCACGACACAGCAGGAACCGTCCAGTTCTGGAACCCCGCTGCGACGGAGTTGTTCGGCTGGTCGGCCGACGAGGCGATCCGCGAACCCTATCCGCCGTACGTGACCGAGGAGACTCGTGGGGAGTTCCACGAGATGGTCGCGTCTATTCTCGACGACGGATCCATCGGGCCTCGGGAAGTACGCCGAAAGCGACGAGACGGCCAGTGGCTTGATCTCCAGCTGTCGGCCACCGCACTGGACGAAGACGGCGATTCTTCTCGGATCGTCAGCGTCCTCACCGACGTCACCGATCTCAAAGAGCGCGAGCGTCGACTCAAGCGTCAGAACGACCGGATCGAGCAGTTCACCCGCGTGCTGGCTCACGACCTCCGGAACCCGGTGCAGGTGATCCGGGGACAACTCGACCGCGGTGACGCTCACGACCCCGAAGTGGTCGAGCGCGCACTGAACCGGATCGAGGCGATCGTCGACGACGTCCTTGCAGTTGCCCGATCGGAGCCGCTGGTGACTGAGACGGAGTCTATATCCTTGCACGCCGTCGCGACGGACGTCTGGGAGCACACCGACTCGGTCGGGATCTCGCTGAATATTGAGGGTGACTGCAGGCTGGCCGCCAATCGGGCTCGGCTGCACCGACTCCTCGATCACCTCGTCGAGAACGCGGTCGACCACGGCGGCGACACTATCACCGTGGGCTGTCTCGAAGACGGATTTTACGTCGCCGACGATGGCGATGGGATCCCCTCCGAACACCGCGAGCGTGTCTTCGAACCAGGCTACTCCACCGAGCCGACCGCGACAGGATTCGGACTGAACGTGGTCAGAGAGATCACCGAAGCCCACGAGTGGACAGTCGAACTCTGTGAGACGGACACCGGGACGCGATTCGAGATCCACGACGTCGAGAGACTCGACCGTTAGTCCGCCGGTTCAGGTACCTCGAACTCCTCGGCGGGCAACGGCCCGTCGTAGCCGTCAGGAACGTACCCACACAGAGGGTCGCTCGCCAGCGGGTCGCCAGTGTAGGCATACGCTCGTGACCGACTCCCACCACAGACGTGGCGAAATTCGCAGGCTCCACACTTGCCTTTGAGGGAATCCTCGTCGCGCAGCTGTTCGAACAGCGTCGAGTGCCGATAGATGTCGACGACACTGCGCTCTCGAACGTCGCCGGCCGAATGAGGCAGGAATCCTGATGGATAGACTTCGCCAGTGTGACTGACGAACGCGAAGCCGTCACCGGCGCGAATCCCAGTTCGACGGCCGATCTTATCGTCCGGTTTCGACCCCGTAGCGGCCTGAATCTTCTGCTGGAGAGCGACCCGTCGATAATGGGGTGCTTCTGTCGTCTTGACGCCGAATCGCTCCGCGTCGGCGACATCGAGCAACCACTCCATTACGTCCTCGGCGCGTTCGGGTGAAACCGGATCCAGAATCCGGCCGCGGCCGATGGGGACCAGAAAGAACACACTCCAGAGTACGGCTCCGAGGTCGGCGGTCAACTCACGAATTCCCGGCAAATCGTCGACGGTCGACTGACAGACGGTGGTGTTTATCTGCAGCGGGAGGTCGGCCTCGCGGGCGGCCCGGGCGGCCGCGACTGTTTGTTCGAAGCTACCGTCTTCACCCCGGAACGCGTCGTGAGAGGACGCATTCTCGCCGTCGATAGAGACGGCCAGCCGCTTGAGACCAGCGTCGGCGAGGTCCTCGATCGTCTCGGGAGTCAGCGAGTTCGTCCCACTGGGGGTCATCGTCATCCGGAGCCCCTGCTGGGTTCCGTAGTCGACCAGTTCCACGGCGTCGTCGCGCTTGAGCGGGTCGCCGCCCGAGAGGACGACCAGTTGCCCCTCGCCGAATTCGGCGGCCTGATCGAGCAACCGTTTGCCCTCTTCGGTCGTGAGTTCCCGGGGATGGCGCTGGGGTTCGGCGTCGGCCCGGCAGTGGTCACACTCCAGGTCACAGGCCTGGGTCAGTTCCCAGATCAGGACGAACGGGCGCTCGTCGGTGTCGATGTCGCCCGGTCGCATCGTCACTCCTCCTCGACCGCCTCGGCTTCGACGTGTGCGCGGACGACGTGGCCGCCACAGCCACACTGCTCGACGTACTCCAGGGAGACATCCTCGACGTGCTCCGCGAGAGCGTCGTAGAGGTACGTCTCGGGGTGGCCAAGATCACCGTGCGTGACGAGGTTGACGTGGTTTCCGGCGGTCGTGTGCGCGATGGCGTCGACGGCCTGGGTGACGACGAGATCCGGATCGTCGGCATGTTCCGGATGCTCCAGATTCGCAGACCAGGAGTTGTCGTGGACGCGGTCGGTCACCGGCTCGGCGTCGTGGTCGTGGTCAGTGTCGCTCATATGGAACTCTTGTATCGCCGCCACCCTCTACCCAGTCCCGTACATGTTCGGGCCTGTTTTCGCATTCCGGGAGTCACTCCGGAATTTCGTCGACGCGCTCGATAGTGAACAGGTCCTCGTCGTCGAGCACTGCCTGGACGCGGCCATGCCAGGCGTTCGCGAACGCGTCACGCTCCTGGGAAGTCGCGCTCCCGTCGACGAGTTTCGGGAGGTACTGCCCTTCGGGGCCGAGTGGCGGAACATCGGCGACGTGGTAGGTCACGATGACTGTATCGTCTGCGTCGGTTCGCCGGAACGCAAACTGAACGCCTTCGTCTCCGAACGTGCCGAAACTGAGCATGTCGTCCCGGCCGCCGAAGCCACCAGCGAGCCCGGCGAAGCCACCGCTCTCGGCGGCTCCTGTGATCGCGGTGACGAGATTCGCCGTCACGCCGTAGGCCGCGTCGTCTTTCGGACCGCCCGCTCGGACTTCGATATTGCTCCGGACTGGCAAAGTGTCCGGGTAGAGCGCGTCGAGCGCGGTCTGTGTGAGACCGAACGCGCCCGCGGCGGTTGGACAGGAGTGCCCAGCCGTCTTCACCACGTCGCGGTAGGACACCACGAACGGGTCATCGGGGTCGAGGACCGCCAGCGCTTCAGCCACGGGATCGCGGATGCGAATCGGTTCGACGTCGTACTCGATCGCCCAGTTCGTCTCGTCTGCAGTGGATTGCTTGTTCATGGGTTCAGTATCGCAGGAGTCGCATGCCGTTGGCGATGACCAGCAGGACGCTGCCCTCGTGGACCAACATCCCGCCAGCCAGGTGGACGAGGCTTCCGAGGACGCCCGCCAGCAGGAGCGCGACGGTCAGGACGGCCAGCCCGACGTTCTGTTTCACGTTGGCTCGCGTCGCTTTGCTCAGCCCGATCGCGTACGGAATTCGGTCGAGGTCGTCGGCCATCAGCGCGATGTCGGCCGTTTCGATGGCCGTGTCCGTCCCGGCAGTGCCCATCGCGATGCCGATGTCCGCGGTCGCCAGCGACGGCGCATCGTTGATGCCATCGCCGACCATCGCGACGGTGTGATCGTCGCGGAGTGCGTCGATCGCGAGTTGCTTGTCTTCGGGCAGCAGTTCGGCGCGGTAGTCGTCGATACCTACCTCCTCGGCGACAGCGCGGGCGGTCCGCTCGTTGTCGCCGGTCAACATGACTGTCTCGATGCCGTCGCGCTGGAGGGTGCGGATGACGCCGGGGGCGGCCTCACGAAGTTCGTCGTGCAGCGAGATGGAACCGACGACCGACCCGTCGAGTGCGACGTATACGGGCGTCTCTCCTAGATTCTCGCGTTCGCGGACGTAGTCGCGAGCCGCTTCGGGAATCAGGATATCCCTATCGCCCAACAGAGTCTCGTTTCCCACGACGATTTCGCGGCTCTCGTGGTGTGCAACGACGCCGCGTCCGGGAACGACCTCGAAATCGTCGGGGTCCGGAATCGTCTTCTCAGGGCGGTTGGTCGAAGCGACGACGCCACCATCGGTTGCGACCGTCCCGTCGGTCCGCTCACGAGCGGCCTCGTGGATCGCCGCGGCAAGGTGATGTTCGCTCTGTTTCTCGGCAGTCGCCGCGAGTCGAAGGACCTCCGCATCGTCCATCTCGAAGCCAGTCACGTCGGCGACCCGCGTCTCCCCTTTCGTCAACGTCCCCGTCTTGTCGAACGCGACCAGATTGATCGTCCCCGCGCGTTCGAGGTGTCCGCCACCTTTCATGAGGACGCCCTTCCGAGCGGCGTTACCGATGGCACTGACGATGCTGACGGGTGGCCCGATGACGAGCGCGCCGGGACAGCCGATGACCAGCAGCGTCAGCGCGAGCATCGCGTCGCGGGTGAGCGCGAACGCGCCGATCGAGAGGACAATGATCGCTGGCGTGTAGAACCGTGCGAAGCGATCGATCAACGATTCGGTGGGCGACTGGGCTTCCTGGGCGTCCTCGACCCGGCGGATGATCCGCTGGAGTGTCGTATCCGTGCCCGTCCCGGTCGCCTCGACGGTCAGCGCACCGTCCTGATTGACGGTGCCGGCGTACACTTCTTCCCCCGGAATCTTGTGGACGGGCGCGCTCTCGCCCGTGACGGGAGCCTGATCGACCGCGCTCTCGCCGTCGACCACGTCGCCGTCGACAGGAATCCGGCTCCCGGGTTTGACGAGCACGTGCGCGCCGACCTCGACGTCACGGGCAGGCACTTCGACCTGCTCGCCGTCGCGGAGGACGACAGCTGTGTCGGGTGTCATCTCCAGCAACTCCTGGATGGCGTTGCGCGTCTTGCGCATGGTTCGTCCCTCCAGATACGAGCCAAGCGAGAACAGGAAGACCACGGCCGCAGCCTCCCAGTACTCGCCGATCGCGATTGCGCCGATAGCGGCCAGCGTCACCAGCGTGTTGATACCGACAGTGCGGCTCTGCAGGGTGTAGTATGCTTTCCTGGCGATGTCATACCCACCGACAACGGCTGCGAGAACGATGACCGCGGCACTCGCTGTGTCGAAGGTAGTCAGATACCCCAGCGTCCACCCGCCAGCGTAGAGCAAGCCGGTCACAGCGACGATCACGAGCTTGCGATGGGTGCGATACTGGTTCACCAGCCTGTCCGGAACGATCGCAGTGAGTCTGGACACGGCTGATCACGCCACCTGCGGGGTGTATCCCTGCTTCTCGATGGTGTCTTCGAACTGTTCTGGGTCGGCTGCCCCGGGATCGTATCCGATCTCGACCCGGCCAGTAGTGTAGTGAACCTCGACCGATTCGACGCCCTCTACTCGGCGGAGCGCTCGTTCGACGTTGCTCGCACACGTCGGACAGTCGAAATCCAGGACACGGAATTGTACTGCGTCAGTCATGGGACAGTTGAACAGAGGCACCGTTCCCGCATAAGTATTTTTCAAATGATATGTTTATGTGCTGGGATGGGATATCGGAGTATCTGGACGGGTCGTCTGGGGCTTTCGAGAGCCGACCGGTCGACATTAGGCGGCGGGGGTCGAATCGAGAGTAATGGTCGAGTTCGCATCGGACGTGCGGATCGAGGATATCGCTGTGCGGGATACGAACGTCTCGAAGGCTGTCGAGGAGCCGTTGCGGGCGATGATCCTCGACATGCTCGCAGAAGAGGCCCTCGCTGTCGGCGAGATTCACGACCGACTGGCCGAACGGGGCTACGAGCGGACCGAGAACACCGTCCGCCATCACGTCAACGAACTCCGCGACGCCGGACTCGTCGAGATTTCCCGGCTCGAAGAGGGCCGCGGCGGGACCAAGAAGTTCTACGAAGCCAATACGATCGTGCTCTCGTATGCGATTCCGGAGGGCCGCGAGGATGATATCGCGACGATGAGTGCGGCGATCGAACCCGAGATTGGGACCATCCTCGACCGACTCGACGCCGACCACGGTGACCTGATCGACGGAATCGCCGACGAGATGGCTCCCTGTGCGCACTGCCGGACGCAAAAATACGAGACGTACGTTCTGTTGACGGTGCTTCGACGCGCCTTCGTCAGTGCCGCCCAGAATCGATCAGACGAGTGACGCGTCGAGTCGGATCTCTGCACCGGCCAGTGCCTTCGAGACCGGGCAGCCCGCTTTGGCTTCGTTGGCGATTTCGAGGAACGTCTCCTCGTCGATTTCGGGGACTGTCCCTTCGAGGGTGAGCTGGATCCAGTCGATCTCCAGGGCCTCGGGGTCAAGGTGGACCTCCGCGTCGACGTGGAGCTCGTCGGCCTCGTAGCCGTTCTCGTCGAGTGCGTTCCCGAGAGCCATGGCGAAACAGCCCGCGTGGGCTGCGCCGATCAGCTCTTCGGGATTCGTCGCGTCGCCGTCCTCGAAGCGGGACATGAACGAGTACGGGCCTTCGAACACGCCACTGCCGACGGCGAGATCGCCGCTGCCGTCCTTGAGATTGCCGCGCCAGGTCGCTTCCGCTTTTCGTGTTGGCATAGCAACTGCACGGTCGACCGTCTGCCACTAAGAGGTTGGCCATTGTGCGCGTTCTGCCGCAAGCGCACGGCGTTCGGGAGTACGCTGAAGGGGGTGGCCGCCAAACCAGTCCGTCGTGACTGCCGAGACTGTCTCCCGGTGGAGTCGTACTTTCGTCGCCGCTGGCGTCTGTTGGCTCGTCGCCGGCCTCGCCGCCATACTGGCCGCGGTCCCACGGCGCGGCGTGGTCGTCGCACTCCTGTTCGGGTTCGTCTTCCACACGATATTTGGAAAGGCCTACTCGCTCGTGCCGACGTATTTCGACCGCGAGGTCGCGTTCGCGCGTGCTCCAGCCGTCCAGTTCCCGTTCACTCTCACCGGCACGGCGCTGCTCGCGCTCGACGGGGCCGGAATCGTCGAGGTCCGGTGGATCGCCCAGTCGGGCGCGACAGCATGGCTGCTCGGTGTCCTCGTCTTTCTCGGGACCGTCGGCTGGACGATCCGGGACAACCTCACTGGTGCTGCGACAGCGACTGGTGACGCCAACGCCGACCGCCGCCCCATCGACAGGCTGGCGAACGCGTTCGTCCCGATCGCGCTCCTGTATCTCGCGCTCGGTAGCTACGCCATCGTTGCTGGCGTGACACCTCTCCCGCCGCTGATCGACGGCTATCCACCCCGTGCGAGCCACCTGCTCGCGGCCGGGACCGGCGCGCTGTTCGTGTTCGCGATCGGCTTTCGACTCCTCCCGCGTTTTCTCGTCGCCTCGCCACCGCGAGCGCTCGTCCCAATCGTGCTCGTCGCCAGCGCGCTCGGCCCGCTCTGTCTCGCCGTCGGACTGCCGTCAGGAACCCTCTTCCACGCTGGCGCTGGCCTGCAGGCGATCGCAATTCTGGGATTCGCCGTGAGCTACCTTGTCCTGTTCGTCCGCTCGCCTCGCGAGCGCGTCGGCTTCTACGGCGTCCTCGCTGGAGCGCTGTTCGGCGTACTCGGGGTCGCACTCGGGCTCTGGATGGCATTTGGCGTCCCACCAGCCGGGACCGTGACGGCGCACTTCCGAGTCAATCTCGTGGGTTTTCTCGGGCTGACCATCGTCGGCGTCTCCTATCAGTTCTATCCCCCGACTGTCGGGACGTTTCCCGGTGCGGGAGACCGGACGGCGGGGCTGGCAATCGCTGCTATCTCGACGGGATTGCTCGTTCAGGTCGGCGGACTCATCGGCGAGATCGAGCCGGCTGTCACCGCTGGTGAGGCCCTCGCGCTGGGGGGCGGACTGGCTCATGCCGGCTTACTGCTGGGGCTGTTCGTCGAACGTTACGGCGGGCGCTAGTCGACGGCCTCGGAGGACGACTCACCGCCCGTCGGCTCGGGGCCGAGCGACTCCGGCACGTCCACGTCCCGGATCGGCGGCGCGAACGTGTACAGCGCGAGCGCGCCGACGATGAAACAGCCGCCCAGCGCCGCGACGGCCGCAATCGGTGTGAACAGATCGGCGAACACGCCGCTCCCGACTCGGAAGGGGATCCCGGCGAGCGCCCGGACCATCGCGATCGCCGAGATGACCGTCGCCCGTCCGATCGACTCGATGTGTTCGTTGATGTACCGACTGGAGATCGGGAAGATCAGGCTATTCGAGCCTTTCATGACGAAGAACATCGGGAAGACGGCGACCGGGAGCGCGAGGGGGACGAGATAGAAGACGGCGATCCCAAGCGGGAGCAACAGCATGGCCTTCTGGACCCCGAGCCAGGACTCGATCTCGGCGGCGTGATCGCTGGCGATCGCCGAGACACCCATGAACGAGGCGTAGAAGAAGCCCAGCGTCGCGGCCTCTTCGACGCCGAACGAGGCCAGCGCTGGCCCGACCGACCTGGCGAGTGCGTCCTGCACGACCGGCTGGAGGTACATGTCTGCAGTCATCAGCGCGCCCCAGAACAGCGCGATGTAGACGACGAACCACCGGAGTTCTCGGGCTACGATCTGATCGCGGATCGTCGGTAGTGCCTTGACGATCGTGATCGACCCCCCGTCGTCCTCGCTCTCCCGGTCGTCTGCGTAGGCCGCGTTCTTCGGCAAGAAGAGGACGAATCCGATGTTGAGGACGCTGAACACGAGCGCCGCGTAGAAGGGGTAAAACGGATCGACGACGTACAGCAGGCCGCCGGCGATCATCGTCACGGCCATGACGACTTTGTTGATCGCGCTGGCGCGGCCGCTGACACGCGTGTACTCGTCTTCCATATCGTGCTCTTCGAGCGTGTCGTAGAGCCAGGCGCTCCCGCTGCCGGAGACGAACGTCTGTCCGAACGACAGCGTCCCGAACACGAACAGAAAGCCCCAGATGTCAGTCGCAAAGAGGTAGCCCGCGTTCGAGATCAGAAACATGACCGACGCGATGGCGAGGCTGTTGCGCCGGCCGATCCGATCGCCGATGTACCCTGTCGGGATCTCTCCCCCGACGACGATGATCGCCTGTACCGACCCGACAACGCCGATCGCGCCGAAACTCAGGCCGTTGTACAACAGAAACAGCGTGTAGATCGGATAGGTGAAAGCTGGGCCGCTAGTTGCACGGTAGAGGTAGTACTTCAGGACCGTGCGAGATGCGTCGGGCATGGGTGGACTGTTTGCGGAATTTTTTGCAGTTGTCTTTCAAGATAGTTCGGTGTTGGTAACGCCCCACAACGGTTCTAGCCGTCTCGGTTCAGCCATTCTTCGGCGAGGATCGCGTAGCGATAACTATCGACGTACTCGCCCTCGTAGAAGGTCTCCTTTCGGTAGCGACCTTCCTGCTCGAAGCCGAGTTTCTCCAGCACCCTCTGAGATGGGCGATTCGGTTCGATCACCATCGCCCAGACTTTGTGGAGGCGACGTTCGCCGAAAGCGTGGTCCAGAAGCAGCGTCGTCGCCTCGGGGATGTACCCCTCGCCCTGGTGTTCGGGGGCGGCCCAGTACATGAGCATTCCCGTCCCATGCGGCTGGTTGACCCACGGAATCCCGACCTCACCGACGCGGGTTAGATTTTTCTCGTCACCAGTCAATCGGGCCTGCTCCTCGCCAGTGCAGACGAGAAAGACCATCCCGTCATCGTCGTAGAGTCTCTCTTCGAACTGTTCCTGGATCTGCTCGCGATTACGGGGCGAGACGTCCGTCAGTGGCCGCCGGATCGCCTCCTCGTTGCGGTGCTCCTGAAAGAACTCGACGTCTTCGTCTTCCCAGGTGTGGAGGCTCACCCGCTCGCCGTGGAGAAACGCAGGCCCGGGCATCAGCGATCCCTCCATTCCTCGGCGAGCAATCCATACCGAAGTATGTCGACGTGCTCTCCGCGCTGGAAGACAGCTTCTCGGAACTGTCCTTCCTGGGTGAAACCGAACGATTCGAGCACGCCGCGGGACCCGCTGTTGGTCGCCAGGCAATCCGCCTGGGCGCGGTTGAGGCGCAGTTCGTCGAAGCCGTACTCCAGGATGAGCGACACCGCTTCACGACCGTATCCCTCGCCCTGATACTCGGGGAGGATCCAGTACGCCAGTTCGCCGAGGCCGTCGGACTCGCGAATCTCGGGAAACATCACAGCGCCGACCGTCTCGTCGTCGACGCGTGTGACGAACCAGTATCCCTCCCCGTCCGAGACAGTCTCCTCGAAGAACTCTTCGAGGCCGTCGCGGTTCCGAGGGGTATCGATGCAGAGCGGCAGTCGGAGGTCGGGGTTACTTCGGGCACGAGCGAAGGCGTCGAGGTCTTCTTCCTCGACGGTATGAAGGCGCACGTGCTCGCCCGACAGGAAGACGGGACCGGACATGCCTCCGTCTTCCAGTGGTAGTGAGAAAGCACTTTTGGCGGGGTGTCGACTGTTCTCACACCCTACTCGCTTTCGACGAGGACGACGAGCGCCGTCGTCGGTTCGTCAGCCTGCCCTGCGATCATCCGCTCGCCGTCGAACCGAACGATGTCCCCGTCCTCCAGTCGATACGTCTCGTCGTCGAGCCGTAGTTCGAGCGAGCCGTCGACGACGAAAAACAGGATATCTGTTCCGGGATGGTTGTGCTCTGCGATCTCACCGTCTTCGTCCAGCGTGACTCTGACTGTTCGCGGACTGCCTTCGAACAGTGGCTGTTTCTTCGCGCTCGCCGACGAGTCGAGTGACGCTCGTTGAACCATCGACTTCGACTACTGTCGGCACGGCCCTCGAATCGTTGCCGAACTTGTTCGGTCAGCGTTCCCCGGCGGACCGACCGAGTCCCGCCAGCAACACCGCTCGCAACGAGAACGGGCTGTGTCCGCGAAGGACCAGCAGCATGTTCGTCGCGAAGACGAGGAATCCGACCGTCGTGAGCGTCCCGCCGACCGCCATCGCGATGACTGGAAGGTCGAAGGCGTCACGTGCGACCAGTACGATACCGCCGAGCAGGACCGCCCAGAAGTCGACAGCCGCGAGACGGCTGCTGTAGAGGTCCTCGACCATCGGGACGCTTTCGAGACCGATCCGGTCGCTGTAGCGCTCAAGCCACAGCAAGAACGGAACGACGTGATAGAGCGAGCCCAGCAGGACAAACGTCAGGACGCCGAAGACCAGGATATCCCGTGCAAAGGGGGCCCCGAACAGTGCCTCGTAGGCGAGCGGGCGCGTCAGCCAGGTGGGCACGGTAAGCAGCCCCCACACGAGCAGGGCGACGGCGACGACACTGTATCGTGAGAGCACGGGCGACCACTCCGTCTGAGCGTACAGTAGCCGTCGGGATAGAACCGCGCCAGCCGCCAGCAATCCCGTGAGTACCAGTCCCCCTCCGGCGACTGCAAGGAGATGAACCCCGAGTATTCGGCCCGCGACCAGCAGGGAGACCCCGACGGGATAGCTGACGATTTCGATCCGCTGGACAGCGTCGTCGAACTTCGAGTTCCCTGCCTGTGTAAACATCTCCCCGAGCTGGTAGAGCGCGCCGACGACGGTCGTCAGGACAGCACCGAAGACGGCGGCGGTCGCGTGCCCCATCCGGAACTGGAGCCGCCTGAAACCGAGATCGATGAGCAGCGTCGGCCGGGCGTAGCTCGCTGCCAGTGCGACACCCATCACGGTCAGAACGGCGAACCACCCAAGTGCAATAGCGAAGTGAATCTCGGTGATATCCGGGTACTCGACTGCAAGCAGTGTCCGACCGACGTTGTAGACGAAGACCCAGAAGCCCGCGAGCATCAGTGCGGCCGGGAGGACCAACAGTCGAAGCGGCCCGAAGACGAACACCGTCGCGAAGCCGAGCAAGCCGGCCGTGAGGAGGTACAACTGCGCCGCCGCGAGTCGGTGAGAATGCAGCGCTACCCCGGACCACACCGGGACGAACTGTGTCATCGCACCCATGATCGTCACGCAGACCCACCCCGCCAGCAACAGGTGGGTATGCGCGAGCATCGCCAATCCGGGCAGCGCATTCGCGCCAGCAGCAGCACCGCTGAATCCACCCAGCAGGAGGAACCCGATCCCGACGAGGAAGTGTGCCATGGGAATCGGTAGCGGGGGCTGGCGGTCGGTCTCGATACCGCTGGGAATCGCGCTCATAGAATCGCATTCGACTGTGAACCTGCTGTGACGTGTCCCGAATATGTTCGCCACCGTTCCTGTGATGTGGGATTCTCATCTCGTGGAAAGACCGGGGATATTATATCTGTGTGCGTGACGGAGTGACAAACGAGATGGAATGTCACTCCCACTCGAAACGTACGTCATCGTCACCAATACCGTGACCCTGGTCTGTGGCGGCACGGTGACGTTACTGGCTCGGCGTGCGTACCTGCGCACCAGGTCACCGTCACTTGGTGCTTTGACGGTCGGTCTTGGCCTCGTCACTGCGGGGGCCTTGCTTGCCGGGGGCCTCCACCAGTTCTTCGGCGTCGGCTTCGAGACGAGCGTCGGTGTCCAGAGCACCTTCACTGCCGTCGGTTTCGTCGTCCTCGCGTACTCGCTATACGCACGCTGGGACTCCCCCGATAGCTCACGTGCCCAGCATAAACCTTCTGACTAACATCTTCGTGGCCGTTCTCAGTCCGTAGAAAGCCTCTGAGTGGCTATATCGGATAATTGGGAACACCTCGTGTGTATGAATCACACGGATAGCATACGGACGGGGGCGATCACGCGATGAGTCTCTCGCGACGGGACTTCATCGCGGCGGCGGGCGCAGGATCAGTCGGTGCACTGATCGGCGGCAGCTGGGCGGCGACCGACGCGGTCGACCCTGTCACACAGGTCGACAACCCACTCGAATCGTATCCGAACCGCGACTGGGAGCAGGTCTATCACGACATCTACGAGTACGACGCCGTCGACTGGACGGTCTGTCACCCCAACTGTACCCAGTCGTGTGCGCTCAACTTCTACATGAAAAACGGCGTGCCGATCCGGGCCGAGCAGATCTATCACGAAGAGGAGGGGAGCCCGGGGCCAGGAAGTCCCGGCGGCTACGAGGAGGCCGATGTTACCCGCCACTGGAATCCGCGCGGATGTATGAAGGGGCTGACACTCCATCGTCGGACGTACGAACCCTCCCGCATCAAGTACCCGATGGTCCGGAAAGGCTGGGACCCCGAGGATCCGAACCCTGGGGGCCGCGGCGAAGACGAATTCGAGCGCGTCTCCTGGGACGAAGCGGTCGATCTCATTGCCGAGAAGATGGCCAATCTCGAAGACGAGAAGCGCTTTCACGTCTTCAACGCGATCAAGGCTGACGGACTGATCACGCGTCATGGGTCGGCCCGTCGACTCGCTTCGATCTTCGGTGGCTGTGAGTGGACCGAGTACGACTGGTACGCCGACTTACCACCAGGTCACGTCATCACGACAGGCTACCAGACCAGCGACTGTGACGCAAACGCATGGCGGAAGGCCGACTTCACGCTCATCCAGGGAAAGAACCTGATCCACAACAAACTCGCGGACAACCACTTCCTCCAGGAGACCCGCGAGCGCGGCGGCAAGATGGTCGGTGTCTACCCAGACTACTCGCCGACCGTCCAGAAGTGCGACCGCTGGCTTCCGATTCGGCCCGGCAGCGACGCGGCGTTCGGCCTCGGTATCGCCCACGTCATCATCAACGAGGAACTGTACGACCCCGATTTCATGCGGCAGTTCACGACATTGCCGCTCCTGATCCGACAGGACAACGGGAAGTACCTCCGCGCACACGAGGTGTTCGAAGACCACGAGGAGCCCGAAACGACCGAGGGTGAGGAGAGTCACGACGGCTGGAGTGACTTCGTCGCACTCGACCAGAACGGCGACCCGATGGTCGTCACGCGAGAGGAAGTCGGCACCGAGACGCCTGGCACCCCAGAGCTCGAAGCCGATACCGACATCGAACTCACAGATGGCTCGACCGTCGGCACCCACACGGACTTCACGCGACAGAAGTCGAATATCCTGGAAAACTACGATCCCGAGACGGTCGAGGATATCACGACGATTCCGGCCGACGCGCTCCGCAAGACTGCCCGGGAGTTGGCCGAGGCCGAGAAGGCCCAGTGGTTCACGGGCGAGGGGATCAACCACTGGTTCCACTCCAACGATTCGCTCCAGCGGACCATCTTCTTCGTCCAGTCGATGCTGGGCAACATCGGATCGCCGGGTCAGGGCTACTACAACTACTCCGGGCAGTACAAGATCGAACTCCTCGACGGCTACCCGGCCTACGTCAATCCCGACGGCCACGCCGCCCACGGGATGTATCCCGGCTATGCGTTCGCGTTCTTCGGCGGCGAGCAACTCGATCCTCATCAGATCCGCGGAGACTTCGACGAGGATCTGGACCTCGTTCCCCAGGGTGACGCCGAGGAGCCGGTGATGCCGAAGGGTGCTGATTCGTACACCATGTCCCGGCCGGCGGTCCTCTGGACGATGAACTGTAATCTCCTGAATCAGACCAAACACCAGGAGCACGTCGTCGAGAACTTCGTCAAACATCCCGACACGGGCAACGATCTGTTCGTCGTCTCGGACATGCACATGACCTACTCGGCCCGGCACGCCGACATCGTTCTCCCTGTGCACTCCTGGCTTGAATGTGAGTATCCGGACATCACGGTGGGTCCAGAGAATCCGTTCATCCACATGGATCACGGCGTGATGGACCCCATCTACGACACCAAACAGGACGGCGAGATCGTCGCCATGGTGGCGGAGAAACTCGACGAGAAGATCCCACCCGAGGAGCGCAACGTCGACTCTTACCGCGAGTACTTCAAAGAGTTCCTCGACGAAGACGGCGACGTCCGCAAGTACATACAGGAGGCCCTCGACGCCGGGATGACGACCCGAGACATCGATGTCGAGGATCTCGAAGACGGGCCCGAGCGACTCCAGCTCAAGACTTACCCCAGAATCCCGTTCTGGTCGCAGATCCACGAGGATCGGCCGTTCTACACCAGGACTGGCCGGATGGAGTTCCACAAGGAGGAAGATCGATTCCTCGAACTCGGTCGGGCGGATCTGGATCACGTTGAAAGCCCCGAGGGAACGCCGTACGGCCGCAACAAGAAGTGGGAGCAAGCCAAAGACGAACAGAATCCGCTCTATCACGACGACGAGTACCAGTTCTACTACAACACGCCCCACCCCAAGTACCGGACCCACTCCTCGTGGGGGATGACCGACTGGAACCTCATCTGGGCCTCACGGGACTTCGGCAGCGTCAGCGCCGACCCCGAGGGCACGGAGCGACTCGTCGAGGACTTCTCGTTCCCGGAAGGCGGCGGCGAGACCAACGAGACGCCACCACTGGGTGAGGCGTTCGTCGAGATTCACCCCGAAGACGCCGACGAGATCGACGTCGAGACGGGTGACTACGTCCGGATCAGCGGCACACGGGGTGACCTCGTCGTTCGCGCAATGGTCAGCGAGCGCCAGCGCCCGCGTTCGGCGGGCGACATGGGCCAGCTCACGATCTGGCACGGCTGGTGGCCCCAGCACTTCCCCGACGATGAGGACAACCCCGACAGCGAGAAGGGGTACAACGTGACGACCAACATCTGGCTCGACCCCGCACAGGAGACCGACGATCTCGTCCACAAGGGCGTCTTCGGCGACCCCAACATCTCCGAGCATGTCGAAGACGACATCGTCTGGAAGGGGGCTGAACTGGAACACGGCTACGAGGAGACCGTCTGGGCCCCGACGGGGACCAACCGCGACGACCTCGTGGAAGTCGAGAAATACGAGGAATCGGACTGGCGGCCCGGCGACGCCCGCAGGGACGATCTGATGCAGGACTACATTGGAGGGAGTCTCCAGGGAGGGAGCGACTGATGGCAAAAGTCTACAATCCCCAACTCGGCCGCGAACACGACTATCCCTACGAGCACCGCCAACAGGAGCGCGACTGGCACTGGGGGATGGTCATCAACACGAACCGCTGTATCAACTGTAACACCTGCTCGTTCGCCTGCAAATCGACGTGGACCTCCGGGCAAGGTGAGGAGTACATGTGGTGGATGAACGTCGAAACGGAACCCTACGGCGGCTATCCGATGGGCTGGGACATGCGCCTGCTTGACGACCTCGGCCCGAACGAGACGATCTTCGAGGCCGCGAGCCAGGAGGAGCAGGTCCACGGCTACGTCGCTCAGAAAGAGGACTGGGAGTATCCCGCGCTCGGCGACGATCAGGTCCACGGCGAGTACCCCGCCGCGGGTGAGGTTGTTGAGAGCGACCTGGAGAACGACGAGTACCACGAGATGTGGCAGTTCTACCTCCCACGCCTGTGCAACCACTGCAAGAACCCGGCCTGTCTGGCCGCCTGTCCCCGCAAGGCGATCTACAAGCGCGAGGAAGACGGCATCGTCCTGCTCGATCAGGAACGCTGCCGTGGGTATCGCCGCTGTGTCAGGGCCTGTCCGTACCACAAGCCCATGTACAACCCGGAGACTGGCGTGACCGAGAAGCCAGTCGGCTGTTACCCCCGGATCGAGGACGGCAACGTCCCGCGGTGTGTCTCCTCGTGTATCGGCAAGACCCGGCTCCACGGCAACATCAATCGCGGACCCGACGCTCCCTCACCGGGCGGGGACGCCCCCGGTGGGCGCTCGCCGATCAACTATCTCGTCCATAGCGACGAGAAGGTCGCGCTCCCGCTGTATCCGCAGTTCGGAACCCAGCCACAGGTGTTCTATATGCCGCCGTATCACGTTCCGCCGGAGTTCCTGACCCAGATGTTCACCCCGAACACCGAGGTCAAGAACAACGAGTGGCCGGGCGAGACCTACGAGGAGTCCGTCAGGATCGTTCAGGAGCGAGTCCGCGATCCGAGTCATCACGTCCTCGGGATCCTCCAGTTGTTCGGCGCGACGACGGAACTCATCGAGACCTACCGCGTCACAGAGAACCGCGTGAAAGGATGGAACCGGCAGGGAAAGAAAGTCGTGGACATACCGATCGTCGAGGAGATCGAGGTCCGCGAGGGCGAACAGTGGACCAACCAACCCTGAGGTGATTCGATGCAGGACACCCACTCAACTCCAGAATTCCACGCCGCCCGGGCCTCGCTCTATGCAACGCTCGCGGCAACGCTCTCGTACCCGACCGAATCGATGATCGACGACCTCGCCGACCCGGAGGCTACGGCCGGCGTCAAGTCGGCAGCCCAGCGGCTCGGATTCGAGTCCGAGGCCACCGTGCTACTCGACGCGCTCGAAGCGACCAGCCAGTCCGCACTCGAAGCGGTCTACAACGAACTGTTCGGGATCCCCGACGGCGGTACCTACCCCGTCGTGCCCTACGAGGCAAACTACACCGTCGGCTCCGAAACCGACCAGCAGCAGCGGCGCATCGCGACTGTCGTCGGCCTCATGGAGGCGTTCGGAGTGAAACCGAGCGACGAGTTCACCGAACGGCAGGATCACGTCGCCGCCGAGCTCGAACTTGCGCAGGTGCTGGCAGCCCAGCGCGCGGTCGCGCTCGAACACGGTGACGAGACGGGTGCCGAACAGCTCGAACGTGCCGAAGCAACGTTCCTCGACGAACATCTCGTAGATTTCATCCCCTCCTTTGCCAGACGCGTCCGTGAGGCGACCGGCTCCGAGACGTACTGTGCGGCCGTCGACCTCGCGGAGGCGTTAGTGGGCTGGGACCACTCACGCCATCCCGAGCCGACAGTCGCGATGGGGCAGTTCACCGAGCCGGGGGAGGTGAACCCCGATGCCTGAGTCCGACTGGCTGGCGCGAGCCAGAGCGGTGATCGAGGCGCTCCCGACAGTCGATCGGTCAGCCGCGGCACGGGCCACAGTGCTGGCGGCGACAGTCCTCGTCACGCTCTTGCTCTTGCAGGGGGCGGTGACCGCCGCGCTTACCAGCGGTACGCAACCGATGCTGGCCGTCGATTCGGTCCCGACCGAGCCGAACGACGCGGCCTGGGCCGACGCGCCGAACCGGACGGTCGACCTCTCGAAACAGCAGATGGCGATCCCCTTCGGTGGCGGATCGGTGAACGAGATGGACGTGCAGGCGATGACCAACGAGAGTCATCTCGCCTTCCGGCTCTCGTGGCAGGATCCGACCAACGACACCTCGCTCAGCGAGCCACGGGCGTACAGCGACGCGGCGGCGATCATGTTCCACAGCGGGTCGACGCCACCGATCATGATGGGTGGGGCAAGCACACCAGTCAACATCTGGTACTGGCGGGCCAGCTGGCAGTTCGGTGAAGCGGACTCCGCGCCGTGGACTGGCAGCATGTACGCGTATCCCCACCCTGACAACGAGACACGGCCCGGAACAGCAGCTGGGAACCCGCTCTCGAACGACGGCTACGACCAGTTCGCCCAGAACTACTACGCCAGGGGATACGGCTCGTTGAGTCACGCGCCCGTCCAGCCGGTGCAGGCCAGCGCCGAGCGCACAGCCGATGGCTGGTCCGTCACGTACGTCCGCGAGCGCGGGACAAACGGCACCTTCGACGCTGCCTTCAGCGACGACGAGCCGATGTACCTCGCGTTCGCGGTCTGGAACGGCAGCGCCGACGAGGTCAACGGCAAGAAGTCGATCACGTTGCAGTTCACCCGTCTCGACCCAGCGAACGCCTCTCTCGCAGCCGCGGAGTCGGGCAGCAGTGGTAACGGCGGCTCGGACTCCGGATCGAGTGCCGGCGGATCTGCCGGCGCGCTCCCGACATCGGTCGGGCCGTGGATCGCTGCACTGATCGGCGCGACACTGCTGGCATGGCTCGTCTCCTACCGGAGGATGCAACCATGAGTCACGACGGTGTCAGTGCGAACGGGCGCGCATCGACCACAGACGAGCCATCCCTCCGGGACCGTCTCACCGCCGAGGCTGTCCAGCAACGACGGGACGCAGCCGTCGGTCTGGTCGAAGCCGCGGCCGACGGATTGGACCCGGAGACGGGTCAGGCACTCTCCGAGCGGGTCAGGGTCGACGAGGACGCCGACGTTCGCCAGTTCGCCGTCGAAGCGCTCGGAATGGCGGGCAAGCGCACGAAGGCCATCGAAGACGCGCTCGAAGATGACGACCCGTGGGTCCGTGCCGAGGCCGTCGTAGCACGGTCCCGGACCGCTCCCGAGGATGTCGAGACCCTTCGAAACTGCCTCGACGACGAGAGCGGCTGGGTCCGACGGAACGCGGTCATCGCGCTCGGGAAAGTCGGCGCGGCCGACCAGTCGGAGTTGATCGCTCGGATCAGAAACGACTCGCACCCGCCTGTCCGCGAGTACGCCGCACAGTTCCTCGGCGAGGTTGCCGACGACACCGACGAAGCAGTCAGGATCCTCGCGGCCGTTCTCGCTCGGGACCCAAACGCCTTCGTCAGGGCCAAAGCCGCCGAGAGTCTCGGCACGCTCGCGACTGATCGTGCACAGGAGGCACTCGAATCCCAGGGCCTTCCCGACCGGAGTGACGCCGTCCAGCGGGCAGCCAAGCGTGCCCTCGCATCCGCTCAGGGCCGTGATCCCGGGGAGATAGACCTTCCCGACTCGCCAGCCCCGGGCGGTGGCCCCGACCGTCCGAGCGAGTCGCCGGGTGGCGGTCCGGGTCACCCCGAGGAGACGCCAGGGCCCGACTTCCGACCTGCGGATCGAGGTGGACCGCGATGAGCGATCCCGAGGAAGCCGTGGGGATGGCAATTCCCGACGAACACGTCGGCGCGTTCGTCGCGGAGGTCTTCGAGGACCCCGAGAAACGGACGTCCTGGTCAGAAGTCGTCGACGCGATGGTGGCTTCCAGTGCTCGGGACGCCTGGGAGAGCCTGTCGCCGGCCGAGCAAGTGGCGGAAGTACTGCAACAGGCCCAGAAGTACGATGGTGAGGCTCGCGACGAGCTGGCGGAGATTCCAACCGACGGATCGGCCAACCTTGCGGATGTCGAGTCACGTTTCGCCGAGGCGCGGCGCTGCCGAACTAACGCCGACACGTTCCGGGATGGCGTCGCTGCAGCCTACACGAACGGCCGCGTAGACGACGACGATCTCGTCGCAGCGATCGAGACGGTCGGCTTCGATACGGATCTCGTGGCTGACCGCGAGTCAGAACTCGAACGCGTCGCCAACCACTTCGAACTCGACTACCAGCCATACGGCGGAACGCTGATCGAGAGCGACGACGGGCCCGGCGCGGAGCAGTCGGCTCCCGAGACGTGGTAAGCACGAACACTACGAGCGCTCATCGTTCCAATTGCTTCAGATCTGCCGTCGTGTTGACGTCGACAAGGGTTTCGTCGTCCCACTGCTCGGCTACTGACTCGGCCGAAACGATATCGATATCCAGCAATTCGAACACCGACCGCAACCGTTTCTCACCACCAGCGCGCTGCTGGCTAACCGCTTCACTGAGAGCGCCTGTCGCGAAGACGGCGGGCGCAGGCTGACGGATGTCGTCGGCTTCGATCACGACACCGTCGCTTGCGAGACGCTGGAAGAACTCCCGATACAGCTCAGTCGGAACGCGGGGGCGGTCGACGGTCGTCACGGCCACAGCCCCGGCCTCGATACCCTCGAGCGCGGCCGCCAGCCCCGCCAGTGGCCCCTCGTCGGGCGTCGGGTCGGGGATGTAGGTGACTTCCTCCAGCACGCGCTCGAAGGCGCTGATCTGCTCGTCGCGGCAACTCACGACGACCGTCCCGACCGCTGGCCGAAGGGCGTCGACCACATGTGCGATCAGCGGCTGTCCCTCCAGTTCGGCCAGCGTCTTGTCGCCATCGTCGAATCGCCGGGCGAATCCGCCGGCGAGGACGATCCCGGCCCGCGTTTTCCTGGCCTGTGACGTCACGGATGCTGGGTCGTAAGCTCCCAGGCCTCAGGGGTCTTTCGCTTGACAGCGAAATCCTCAAACGAGTCGGGATCGACATCCGCGAGCCGTGCCAGAAACTCCGTGACCGGTGTTGGATCGCGGTCGCTCGCCAGCACGAAGGAGTCGCCGCTGTCGAGATCCGTGAACTCCTCCTCGACGCGCTGGCGTCGCGTCTCCGGTGGCAACCCCCGGATGTCGAGCGCGTCTTCGGGGGGTGTGTACGATCCCAGCGCGTCGAGTTCGGCCTCGATCTCCTCAGCGAGATCCACGATTGCCGGCGAGGCGTTCCCGGGCTGTGGCTGAGCCTGCAACTCGCGGTCGAACGGCAGCGATGCGAGAATTTCCGTCGAGAGGTCCGCGACAGCGTCTTCGAAGAGGTCGTTGGATTCGCCACAGCACTCACAGGTAAACTCGGCCATGTTGACTACGGCTCCCAGCACGGGGACCCCCTCGTCTTCGAAGAGGTCTATCGTCCGGTTCGTATCCGTGATGCTCGTGTGGAACGGCGTGGTCACGACGACTAGCCCGTCGACAGGCACTTCCTGCAACGTGGTCAGAACGACGTCACCCGTCCCGGGCGGAAGATCGATGAGCAAGGTGTCGTCGCTTCGCCAGGCGGTCTCACCGAACAGCTGCGAGATGGCATCGTGGACCATCGCACCGCGCCACGCCAGCGGGACGTCCGACTCAAGCAGGCCGACACCCATCACCTCCAGACCGTCGTTCCAGATCGGGACCGGCTGACCATCAGCAGTCGAGTAGACTGGCCCTTCGACATCGAGTAGTCGGTGGACGTTCGGGCCGTGGACGTCGGCGTCGAAGATGGCCACGTCGTCTTCACCAGCCAGGGCCGCCGCGAGATGTGTCGTGACGGTGGATTTCCCGACGCCGCCTTTGGCGCTGGCGACGGCGATCACCCGGTCGAACTCTTCGACACTACCAGCGAGATCGGGCTCGGGACTTGCCTGTTCGACTCGCGCGTTCTCGACACCGCCGACACTCTCGACGGTCTCCAGTACCGCGGTCATTACCGTCTCAGTATCTGCCTGTGGACACGGCGAGAGGTCCACGAGGACGGCTGCGTCGCCGTCGTGGAGATCGATCTCGTGGACGACCCCCGAACTGACGAGATCCGACTCAACACCCGGGACGGAGACCGTCGAGAGCGCCTTTCTGATTTCGATACCTGAGTCGTCGTCGCTATCTGGTGGTTTCGTCGTCATGGTCACAGATCGGGGGGCTGGGTTCGGCCGGCCGGGTCAGTCGCCGTGGTACTGTCGACGAACAGCTCGCGTCGCTCGCCGTCGCTGTCCAGTGCATGGGCGGCCGCCTCGGCGACGACATCACTGTCGTCGTCGGTCAGCGTTTCGAGTGTCGCTATTGCTCGCTCGTCGTCGATCCCGCCGAGGAACTCCGCAACCCATTCACGGACGCGCTCGCTGTCGTCGTCGGCCATCGCACAGAGCGTTGCAAGCAGGTCCTCGCCACGGTGTTTGGCAAGCGAGACGAGCGCGTTTCGGCGGACTGCGTGGTGGTCGTCTTCGAGACGGGGTTCGATGATGCTGGCGTGTGATTCGCGGTCGTGGCCATCGAGCACGACGACGGCTTCGGCGCGAACCCACGGGTCGTCGTCTTCGAGCGCTGCGCGAGCGACAGCTGGAACGCAGTCGGCACCGAGTTCGCCCAGGGATTCGACGGCGAACTGACGGACGTCGGCGTCGGAATCTTCGAGTGCGGCGTCGACGAGCGCAGCGACCGCGGCCTGACTGCCTTCGCGCTCGCCGAGTGCCAGTGTGGCGCGACGTCGCTCGGCGACCGATCCGTCTTCGAGCGTCTTCACGAGGTCTACGACTGTGTCGTCGGCGACGGGCGTGGTGTCGGCGGCTGCCATCTCCGCTGGCGTCGCCTCGCCGATGGTGATGTCGCGGCCGACATCGATGTCTTCGAGCGATTCGACGCCAGTGCCGAAGCCGGGACTCACGGCCGGATCGAGCTGGGGGTCCGGTGGGCCGTCAGTGGCCTCCTCGTGGTCGGTCATCGTCGGACGCCTCCCGCCCGAGGCTCGATCAGCAGGAGCACGCCGAGCACGACTGCGAGCGCCCGGGGTGTCGTCGTCGGGACGCCCCCCGCGAGCAACAGGCCTGCACCGACGAGGGCGTACCAGTGGCGCTGTCGCACCGCAGCGCTGGCGGTCGTCACCAGTCCGCAGATGCCGACGGCCAGTACGAGCAGCGACGCGCCGATGACACCCGCGCCGATCAGGGTCACCGCGCCCGTGACGAACGGCGCAGAGACACCGACAGCGACGAGCACGCCGGCGATGACCCCGCCGAACGCCCAGTCTGCCCGGTCGTGACTGAGAAGTGCCGGCGTCCCGGCCATCCCGAGCAGCGCGAGGTGCGATCCGACGGTCCACAACATCGTCGGCTCGACGCCGATCGAGCCGACCAGCGAGACGCCGACCGCACCCATCAGTAGTGCGGCGGGAAGGACGTGCCAGTCTCTCGGACGATCCAGGCGCTGCCAGCGACGCCCCACGGTCAGTCCACCGCCGCCGGCAACTGCCACGACTGCGGGCACGTACACCGCGGTCGTCAGCGTGAGCAGCAGCGCGAAGGTAGCGACGAACACCAGCCCGATCCGCTCGACGGCGTCCTCAGTAACCGTCGCGATCGCCAGCGCCCCGACGGCGGGACCCAGCGTCGCGACGAACGTGATCGTCTCCATCGACGCCGCCACACCCGAGACGAGCCGGGCGTTGAGCGCGATGCGGGCCACCAGCAGGCTGCTGGCCGCCACGAGCGCGAGGACGCCCGCAGCGAGGCGCTCGTCGCTCCGCATGGACGGGCTGTTCCCGGTCGTGAGCACGGCTCGCTCGTCACTGCTCGCCATGGCTATCCCCTCCGTAGCGGTCGCGCAGATCGGACAGGTCTTTCTCGACGATATCTTCGAGCACGGCAGCCACGTCGGCGTAGAAGCCGCCGTTGACCTCGTCGAGCCGTTCGGCCAGCGCTACCGCGAACGGGTCGAGATGGCGGTCGAGGAAGTCCCGGCGTGCCTTTCCCGCACTATCCTCTCCAGCGGCCTCCCGGCGTGCGAGATAGGCCGCGAACTCCAGTTCGAGTCTGACGTTGTCGTGGTGGTCGCGCCGGTCACTGGAGACGCTGACACCAAAATGGTCGTAGGCACGTGCGAGGTCCTGATTGACGTCGTCCCACGAGGCGTCTCGGTACTTCGACTCGTACAGCGGGACCGGCGGCCCCTCCGAGTCGAGCGAGCCGTCGGTCCGGTCGGTGTACGCGGCGTGGCCGAGCGTGAACAACCCGTTGTAGGTCCCACACAGCGCCTCGTGCGTCTGGTCGGTGCGCAGTGCTGGCACCTCGACCGATAGCGCTGACCGATCGAGATACGTCTCGACTTCGCTGGTGAGACTCCCGTCGGCCGCGGCGGCGTGGAACTCCTCGTCAGGGTTGTCGAACGCCCGCGCCAGGAGTGCGTACAGCGCGCTCCGGGCGGCCGCGTCGTGGTCGTAGCCCGCGCCAGTGTGATCGGTCTGCGGGGCGGCCACGGTCACGCACCCCCCTCGCCACGGGCGCGCCGGACGCCCTGAACCGTCACCACGACCACGGCGACGATGGCAATCCCGGCGATCGCCCAGAGGATCGACTCGAACGGTGCGCCGCCCGGCCCGGGGCCCAGCGGCAGGTAGTACCACTGGCTGACCGCCTTCCGGCCCGACCGCTCGGCGTTCGTGCCGTCCCAGACGCCGAAGGCGACGTCGAGATCGTGCTCGCTCGTGATCGCCGTCCGGTTGTCACTCGCAGGATCGACGGAGCGACTGAACACGACCGTCCAGGTTCCGTTCTCGCCGCTTCCCGTGTGTTCGGACCACGTCTGGACGGACTGGTTGGCCAGCAGCGTCGTCGATCCGGGGCCGCCGGCCAGCAGTTCCTCGGTCCCGGTGTCGGCGTTCCAGTACCAGACGTTCACGAGGTTCGACTGGCTCCCCATCGCGATTGCGGGCTGCTCGGAGGTGTCGACCGGGATCTCGACGGCAGCGGCGTCGGCGAACGTCCGCGGATCGTCTGCCGAAGTGGTTGCCTGTGCGTCGTGCCACTCCAGTCTGAGGTATATCTGATCATCCGATCGGGCTGCCTGGACGTCGACGGCGTCCGCCGAGACCGACTTGGCGTTCGGTAACCCGCTCGGCGCGGCCGCCAGCGGGACTTCGGCAGCGGGAGCGTCGTTCCAGCCAGGTGCGTCGACGCCCGAGAGATTCCGGTCGACCGAGGGTGCGGGAATCTCTCTGGCTGGCCGTGCGTCGACGAGCATCGGCACGACCCCCGCGGCGAGGACGAGCGCCGCGGCAAAGACGACAAACGCCGTTATCGAGCGATCGGTCCGCAGTTTTTCCATCATCACTGAACACCTCCAGAGCAGAGCTCTGGCGAGCTCCAATGAACGACCGTCAGGGAGTTCATTGGAACACCGGAAGACTCGCTTTGCTCACGGCTTCGCCGTTCGCTTTCGCGGTTCCTCGCAGTCCTCGGAACCGCGCATCGCTCGTCTTCCGAGCTCGAATGATCGACGATGTCGATCATTCGAACACCTCCAGTCGGTACTGCTGAGCAGGATTGGTGTCCTGCAGGATCTCCATGAGTTCGCTGTAGCCGCCGCGTTCGACCTTCGCGCGTTCGCGCTCGATGGTATCCAGCGCCTCGTGAACGCGCTCGCCGAACAGCTGTTCGAGATAGGAGTCCGGGATCCGATCGACATCCACAGTTTCACCGTCCTCTGAGTGCTGGGGCGGGGCAAACGGTGGGATATAGTAGACGTTCGGACTCGTCTCGTATTCGGGGTGCAGGGGAAGCGCGACCTCGTACTGCTCGACCAATTTGTAGATCGGCCCCTCGGTGTCGTCGAGGTAGCCGACCATCCGCAGTTGAGTCGTACACTGGTCCGCGCAGGCTGGCGGGTGAACCTCGCCGTCGGGGCCTTCGCCCTCGATTCGCGGGTAGCAGAACACGCACTTCTCGCTCGACTTCGTCACGGCGTTGTAGTAGATCTTCTTGTAGGGACAGCCCTCGACGCAGTAGCGATAGCCCCGACAGCGCTCCTGGTCGACCAGAACGACGCCGTCTTCCTCGCGTTTGTAGACTGCCGAGCGCGGGCAGGCTTCGACGCAGGTGGGATGGGTGCAGTGATTGCAGATCCGCGGGAGGTAGAAGTAGTAGCTGTTGGGGTGTTCGCCCGCGCCCTGGTCTTCGTCCCAGTTGGGTCCCCACTCGGGCTTGCCGCCCTCGGGCGCGAGTTTCTTGTCCTCGCCTTCCTTGAGGATTCCCTCGTGATCGAACTCCCAGGCTTCGCCGTAGTCCTCACTCGCAGGAATCTCGCCGGGCGCGCGTTCGGCGCGTTCCTCGGACTTCCAGCCGCCGCCTTTCTCCTCCCACTTTCGCGGGTAGCCCTCACCGGGGCGCGTTTCCACGTTGTTCCAGTACATGTACTCCGTGCCCTCCCGTTCGGTCCAGAGGGACTTGCAGGCGACCGTGCAGGTCTGACAGCCGATACACTTGTTGAGGTCCATCACCATCGCGACCTGGTGGTCGACGCCGTCGGCGAGGGAGACGTTTTCCTGGGTCGCCATCAGCTATCACCTCCCTTTGGACGGACGTCCACCCGGACGTCGCTGTTCACCCCAGTCGGCCCCCAGAAGTTCGGGAAGAAGTGCAGGTGCTCGCCCGAGTCTTCAGGATACTGGACCAGCTGCGTCGGCTTCATGTACATCGGAACGAGCGCGTTGAAGTTCTCGTGGTCGGGGAACTGGTACTTCTCCCAGGCGAACGGCATGATCACCGTCCCGGGCTGACCAGATGGATAGGTCTTCGCGATTGCCTCGACTTCGGCAAGGTCGTTGTGCAACTCCACGCGCTCGCCGTCTTCGATGCCGCGCTGCTGTGCGTCGTCGGGGTGGATCATGACGACCGGTTCACCGCGATTCAACTGCAACATCTTCTCGCTATCGCGCCACGTCGAGTGAATCGACCACCGACCGTGAGGCGTCTGGTACCGGAGCGGATACTCGCTCTGGTCCTGCTCTTCGGGCGGGCGCTTGTGCGTCGGCAGTTGCTCGCCATAATCGAGGAACCAGTCGTGGTCGATGTAGTACTGCTGGCGACCAGTATAGGTGGGCCACGGTTGTTTGTCCTGCACGAAGTCCTTCCAGGGTGCGTAGGGTTCGCCCTCGTTCAGATCCGAGGTCCAGTGATCCCCAGCGGCCTTGAGTCGCTGGGGCTGTTCGACCGTGTCGGCGAATTCGATCTGCTCGTCGCTGTCCTCGGGGTTCGATTCTTCGGAGTGTTCGAGGACGTACTCACAGGCCGCCCGATCTTCTTCGAGTGCGCCTTCTTCTCCTGTGGCCCAGTCCCGAACGTAGTCGTCGTAGACAGTCGTGAGGTTGATCTCGCGGTCGAACTTCCGATCCTGAATCGGACTGACCGCACGATCACGAGCGACCTCCTGAATCTTCTGGGCCAGCTCTTTGAAGATCTGCCAGTCGGTCTTGGCCTCGCCCAGGGGTTCGACCGCGGGCGTGAACGGATGTATATAGGAGTGCATATCCGTCACGCTGAGGTCGTGTTTTTCGTAGTGGCTCGCTGCCGGCAGGACGATGTCCGAATAGAGTGCCGTCGAGTCCAGTCGGAAGTTGACGTCCACGACGAGGTCCAGTTTGGGCCACAGCTCCTCCTCGACGGCGACGCCGCCTTTCGACTGGTTGAAGAAGTTTCCGCGCCAGACGAACATCGTCGTGGGGTCGGGCCGCGACCCGTCTTCGCGCTTTTCGGGGTAGACGGGCATCCACCCCTTCTCGACGGACTCTTCGATCTTCGAGCGAGTGTCCTCGTCGGTGTTGTCGAGGATTCCCGCGTGATAGTACGTCCACAGCGTCGTCGGGACGCCCCGAACCTGGCCAGTGGGGAACGAGAGGGTCTTCCAGCCGTGGAACGTCCAGATCTTCTCCTGGCCGACGTAGTGATCCACCCCGGTGCCGTTGCGGCCGATGTGGCCAGTGAGCGTTACGAGGAGCTGGATCGCCCGATTCCCGAGGTCGTTGTGGTACCAGTCGTTGACGCCCTTCCCGTGGATGATTTTTCCCGCATCCACCTCGGCGAACTCCCGGGCGATCTTCTGGTGGGTCTGCTCGCCGACGCCAGTCTCCTCGTGGACGTACTCTGGCGTGTACTTCGAGAGTTCTTCCTGGAGGTTGGCCCAGACTGACCGCACCGGGACCTGGCCGTCGGTCGTCTGGACATCTTTTTCGACTTCGAGTTGCGGGTCGAAGTCCAGTTCGATCGACTTTTCGGCGTCGTACTTCCCGCTCCGGTCGCCAAGCGAGGCCGGCGCGACCCGCAACTCGCCCTCGCGATCCTGCATGACCATCACCTTCTCGGGGTCCGCGACATCCTCGCCGAGTCCCGGGACCTCGCTGGCGCGCAGGAACTTGCCGGTGTCTTCCCGCACGAGCAGCGGCATGTCCGACTGCTCTTTGAGGTGTTCCTCGTCGTACAGTTCTTCGTCGACGATCGTCCGGGCCATCCCAAGCGCGAGCGCGGTGTCAGTCCCGGGATTGGGGCTGATCCACTCGTCGGTGTGGATCGCCGTCTGTGAGTAGTCGCTGAACACGCCGACGCGCTTGGTCCCGTTGTAGCCGGCGTCGAGGAAGTACTTCGCGTCGGGGATTCGCGTGACGTTCACGTTGCTCCCCCACGCGATGATGTAATCGGCGTTGTACCAGTCGGCGCTCTCGGCGTTGTCAGTCTGGTGGCCCCAGGTGATCGGCTGGCCCGGCGGCAGATCGGAGTACCAGTCGTAGAAACTGTGGCTGACGCCGCCGAGGAGGTTGATCAGCCGCGACCCCGAGGCGAAGCTCACGGGGCTCATCGCCGGAATCGGTGTGAACCCGGAGATAGCGTCGTATCGACCCGCCGTCACCTCGTCGACGACGTGCTCGGCGATCTCCGTCAGCGCGTCGTCCCAGGAGATACGCTGCCAGTTTCCTTCACCGCGCTCGCCGGTGCGCTTGAGGGGGTACTTCACGCGCTGGTCGGCGTCGACGTAGTCGTTGTAACAGGCACCCTTGTTGCACCCGCGCGGGTTCGGGTCCGGGAGGTCCTCGTCGAAGCGCGGATAGTCGTTTGCCTGCTGTTCGCGCCAGACCTGCCCGTTCTTGACGTAGACGTCCCACGAGCACGAGCCGGTGCAGTTGACGCTGTGGGTCGATCTGGAAATCGAGTCCCAGTCCCACTGGTCGCGATAGAAGTCCTCCCAGTCCCGATACTGATAGGACCCGATCGGGTCGTCGACGACTTCGAGGTGATTCATACCCTGTTCGGCGAGCGTTGCCCCAGTCGCACCGACGACGCCAGCGACACCGGCTCCCTTGAGGAAGTCGCGTCGAGAGACATCGTCGGGATCGTTGTTGCTACTCATTGGTCTGTATGAACGCGGTTGCGGTTCCGATTGCGATTCCGATCACGAGGAGGAGTGCTCCAGCGCCAGTCGCTGGACCGACCTCCAGGCCGGCCGCGATGACTGCCAGCCCAAGCAGTTTGCTTGCGATATCTAGTCGGCGGTACGCACGGCCAGTCAGCGTGATCTCAGTCATCGGCAGGCACCTCCCCGTCGTCGCCCGACTCGCGCAGCGTCAGATAGACGACCGCGAAGGCTGCGAGTGGGCCGAACCCGAGCGAGGCCAGCAGGATCGGGTTCAGTGTGTTCGTCCCGACGCCGAGCGCCTCCGCGAGCAGGTTGTTCATGCCCGCGATCGACGCGAGCATGATGAACACGATGGCCGCGACGCCCACGCCGGTCTGCCAGCCCCGGTCGAGCGGGTCGGCCGTGAAGTGGACGGGCTCGTCGTGGGAGTCGATGAACGGCCAGGCGAAGATAATCAGGAACATCAGCCCCGGCAGGCCGATGCCGCCGATGAACTCCGTGCTGACGTGGATCCCGACGACAGGAATCGTGAACGACAGCCACGTCGGCAGGAGCTTGAGGAACCCGTACAGCCACATGAAGAACCAGTCCGGCATGATCAGACTGGGCGTCCCGGCGGGGTTGTTCGGCCCGTACTCGGCGATGTTGTGGACGGGCAGGAACCCGGCCAGAATCGACAGCGTCGCCAGCGTCAGGAAGAACACGACCGCCGACACTGCGGCCTGATTCGGGAACGCCGGCAGGCCGACCACGACGCTGTCGTCCTCGCGGTCGACGGTCCGCTGGCCGCCGTCGCTCGCGGCGGCCGAGGCGTCTTCGACTCTCCCGGCAGATTGCACGTCGCCATCACGCTGTGCTTCGGTGTGTTTCTGCCGGATGAGAATCCCCATGTGCAGCGCTAATCCGCCGGCGATCAACAGCGGGATCACCAGGACATGCAGGAAGTACAGCCTCGGGATGGTCGAACTGGAGGGGAACTCCCCGCCGAAGACGACCTTCGCGATTGGTTCCCCGAGGAGTGGAATCGACTTCGCGACGTTGTAGCCGATTCCCGTCGCCGTCGCGGCGAACTCGTCGAAGGGAAGGGCGTAGCCAGTGTAGGCTGCACCCATCGCGAGGACGGCCAATCCTGCGCCGACGATCCAGTTTGGCTCTCGTGGGTTTCGATAGGCTCCGGTGAAGAACACCCGCAGCATGTGCAGGCCGATCGAGGCGACGAAGAGGTGGGCCGCCCAGTGGTGGAACCGGCGGATGAACATCCCGAATGGAACGTCGTAGGTGATCTGCAGGACCGACGCGAACGCGGCCGGAAGTTCGTCACCCTGGAATTTGGCGACGCTACCCTCGTAGGTCGTCGTCGAGGTCGAGGGCTCGAAGAAGAAACCGAGAAAGATCCCGGTGAGTGCGAGCATGACGAAACAGAACAGGGCGACCTCGCCCAGCAGGAACGAGTCCTCGGCCGGGAACGCTTTGCCCGCGTACTCCTCGGCTTCATCGAGGTCGAGGCGGTCGTCGACCCATCGATAGAGGAGTTGTGTGATCGCCATCATCCACCTCCCGCCCCGACTGGGGCCTCGAAGTCACCCGTCGCCACGAGATAGCCGTCACTCGAAATGGTGATCGGTAGCTGTGGCAGGGCGCGCGGCGCTGGACCGCCGGTGACAGTCGCGCCCTTCCGGGGATCGTACTTCGCGTAGTGGCAGGGACACTCCCAGGTGTTGCCCTTCCGGTTTGCGACCATACATCCCGCGTGCGTACAGATCTTCGAATACGCGGCGTACCCACCGGCAGTGTACGCCATCTCGGTGTCGCCGCCGTACTCAGACTCGGGGAATCGAACGAGGAGCGTCGGCGCGCGCTCGATCCCGGGCCGTGGCTCCGGGAAGACGGTGATCTGTTCGCCGTTTTTCAGTCGGTCTTCCCTGATTCGTTCGCCTTCCGAATCGACCAGCGGGACACCGTCGCCGAAAACTGGCCCCGTATATTCACGCTCGAAGACGCGCTGGAGGCCGGCCAGTGGTGCGGCGAGACTCGCGACTGCCGTCAACCCACCGACGGTCGCGAGCGCCTTGGCGTAATCTCGGCGACGCATCTCCGCGCGCACGTCCGAGTAGATGCTCGGGCGGACCTGTGCGTTCCCGTGGTGGTCATCGCAGGAACTTGCGCCGTGGCTGTGGTCGTCGCACGATTCACAGTGTCCGTCACAGTCGTCGTGTTCCCCAGTCATGGTTCGTGCCCCCGTTGTTCGGCGACCTCGACGTGCGGGATGAACCACGCGTAGTACGCCACCGTCAGCAGCGCAAGCGAGAGGAACATCCCCGCGGCGTAGATTCCGAAGTACTGCGTCCGGGCGAGCGTGAGATACTCACCCGTGAACAGCGCCGCGAAGACGATGGCCAGCACGGTCAGTCCGCCCATCGCGGCCAGTCCCTCTATCGATTCGGTCGCCTCGTGGTACGCGACCACCCACCGGTGGTCGGTGTCGATCCAGGACCACCCGACTGTGCCGCCGTCCGCAGCCGGCTCACCGTCGGTAGCAGCCTCGCTATCTGGTGGTCTCACTGCGCGATTCATGAAGCGGTGGGTAGCAACGAGCGCTCCAAAGAGCGCGAAGAGGGCGACCCAGACGATCACGCCGACCTGACTCGGCGAGAGTTTGTTGGGCGTGTCGAGAAAGCCCTCCAGTGGGCGCAACTCCGAGACGCTCTGATCGATCGCAATCTCCTCCGATGGCGGCTCGCCGTGCAGCGCGACGAACCACATCGGCAGCAGGACCGCGATCACCACCGCGAGTATGACGAGTGTCTTCCTGTTCATGGCTGTCACCGTCGGCCAGCCTCACGAGCCGGATAGAACGTCGTCTCCCGCCCGTCCGGCCCTCGGGGCTCGTGAGATTGGTGTCCGACGTTCACATCTGGACAGCTACGCTCTACTTCAAAAACCACGTACGGAACTTCTAACCTCCCGGGAAGGTGACCGAATACGTTCGGTGATAGTTTATAAAGGGATGAGTGAGTAGAAAACCACCAGCGCCGACCCACTCGAAAAATGGACGGTCACTCGGTATCTCGAAGCCGGGCCGGGAGTCCCCGATTCGAGATCGTCTGGAGTTTGCTCTGCGTTCTCATACTGTCGGCTGTAAGTTCGTACAGATATTCGGCACCCCGGGGAGCCGAATTCTTTCTACATGTTACAGCCGACAGTATCAGAAGGACTTCTTGATGCTGACGAACGCTCGTTTGTGATCCTGTTCGTCCGCGAGCAGCTGTGTCGCCAGATCGGCAGTCACGTAGTCGCCTGCCGCTTCGGAGGCCTGGATCAGCGCCTCGTAGGTCTCGATTGCGTCTTTCTCGGCCTCGATCACGCCGTCGACGACCCCTTCGACGTCGGTACTGTCTTCGGGGGGCTGAAGCATCGTCTGGCTCGGCTCGAAGTCCATCGACGCTGGCGGCGCAACGTCGTAGTAGAACAGGCGGTTGCCCAACATCTCGGCGTGGTTGAGTTCCTCCTGGACGTCCGCCAGAAGGTCCTCGGCGATGTCGTTGCCGTCGAAGGTCTCCAGATACACCGCGTTCGCGAGGTAGTTCATCACGGTCTCGATCTCGTCCTGATACGCCTGCTTCAGTAGGTCGACGACTTCGTCTGACATTGCATGCTGGCGTAGGATCGGGCGACGGTTAAAAGAGGTGGGGGAGTCTCCAGTCGGAAGAATCCCCTCGCTCTGTCGCAATTCCGGCCTGCGACTGATCGGTACCAGACGACACTGGAGCTCTATTCTGGAGTGTTATCGAACTCTTCACAGGCAGTTATTTTCGGATAGTGATAGTAATATAAATTCTGAGTAGAGAGTACGTGTATGCCGTGTGACTCATAAATACTATCAGTTACCGTTGTCTGCTCGTCACTATGCCCTCCACGCAATCGCGTCATACGCTTTTGACGGTCGGACTGGTTCTCGCACTGGTCGGTAGTAGCGGCTGCCTCGGAGCAGGGCCGCTCCTGGGTGGTGGGTGCGAGTACGGTCGAGTCACGGCGACTCCATATCCCGATGTTCCCGCGACCCTCACGAACGAAACGGTGAGTGAGTTCGCCGAGGGGTTCGAACGAGCGCGGTTGCTGGAACGCCACGCCGGGGACGGCAGGAATCTCACCTATCGGATTATCGCGGATTCCGTGAACCGAACCGGCGACGGGTGGCTGGTTCATCTCACCGGTGGGTTTGTCGAGAAAGGATGTCATGGAACGGGATCGTACGTCGCAGATGGAGTCGTCGGGGCGCAGTACTTCGTTAACGAAACCGCCGTATACCGGGCAGACGCATACTGGAATAGCTCTGTTGACCCGCGGGAGAACGGAACGAAGGTCGTGGAGAATCCGCGTTCCGATCGAACCTCAGTGAACAAGGTGACGGCTTGAGCCCGGGGCACTCGCCCTGTTCCGCCTGTAAAGATCAGTCGTCCGCACTCTCCTCGGTGGATTCCGACGCGCCACCGCCGACCGATGGCAAATTCGGATCACGGAACGGCGAGCGTCCGAAAACGGCGTCTTCGAGGTCCTGTTCGTCGAGTTGGGTCTTCAGCACGCGCTTGAGTCGGTTGATGTTCGTCGTCGTGAGATCACGCTCGTCGAGATAGTCCTGAAAGGTCTCGTCGTCGGTGATCGGGTCGAACAGTTCGTACAGACGCTCCATGCTGTCCGCGGAGAGTTCGGCGAGGCGTTCGCTGTCGTGCAATCCCAGTTGTCGCTGGCGCTCGCTGTCGACGACGTGGCTGACGACCACGAGCGTCACCGTCGGGATGGCCCGCTGGCTCCCGAACGCCGTCAGGTCGAGTTCGGCCATGATCCCGAGAACACGGTCGCGCTCCCAGGGTGTGACGTCCAGTCGCGAACAGATGGCGTGGGCGATCCGGATCTTGTCGAGCCTGTGCATCCGCTCGCTGTGGCCTTCCATTGCGGGATGTTGCTCGTCGTGGAGCCGCCGAATCGTCTCCGAGAGGTCGCCATCGGGGCTCTCGGCACGCCCGATCAGGGTCGCACTCGGGGTCGCCACGTCCCACTTGCGGACGCGTTCGTCCTTGATCGCCTCCGTCCGGGGGAGCGAGCCGTCACCTGGCCCGGTCGAGACCCACCGCTCGTCCTCGGCGTGTGGCTCGTCCAGGCCCTGATCCTCGTACCGCATACGCCATCCTCTGCACCCAGGGGCAATGAATGGACGGGTCTGCAGCTACCGCTCGAAACAGTGGTCTCCGAAAAGGCTCACTATCAGCCATTACGACGAGAAGCACTTAAAGAACGAACGGTCAGGCCGGAAATTCGTCTTCCCACCTGAATTTGCCGTCACGTTGAATCACTTCACCGTCGACCTCTATTCTCGATCCCTCGTCCATGCTGGTGATGAGATCGACGTGGACCGCACTCTCGTTGCCGGATTCGCCTTCAGGGAGACAGGAATCGTAGGCCCGCCCGAGCGCGAGGTGGACGGTTTCGGCCATCTTCTCGTCGAAGAGGATCGAGTCAGTCGGGCGGTCGATGCCGCGGTTCATCCCGATCCCGAGTTCGCCCAGACGCTTCGCTCCCGCGTCAGTTTCGAGTACCTCGCCGATCACGCTCTCGCCCATTCCGGCACTGTAGTCGACTACTTCGCCGTCCTCGAATTCGAGGCGAACCTCCTGCACGCGTTGCCCTCTGATCGTCATCGGCACGTCGAAGACGACTGTCCCCTCGGGATTCTCGGGCGCGGTGAACACCTCGCCACTGGGCAGATTGTGTGAGTCGTATGCCACCGAAGCGGCGCTGTTGACGGCCGTTCGATTCTCGATTGACATGGTCAAATCGGTGTCCCCGGCGACGATCCTGACCGCGGTACCGCCGTCGAGAATCTCTTTCAACTGGCCCATTTCCTCGGCGAGAGACTGCCAGTCCCGGAGGACAGCGTTGTAGACGAAATCCTGGTATTCGGGAAAGCTCATCCCGGCCTGCTGGGCCATCGCCCGGGTCGGGTGGACCGTCGAGACCCAGTCGGTGTCCATCCGTGCCTCCCGGATGGCTTGCTGGGACCTGCTGAAGGCGCTCTGGCGCTCGCCCGGAACGTCTGCCATTGCGGCTGCATTCCAGCCACCGCCGAGGATGAGGACGCTGTCTGCGTTCTCGTACAGTGCCAGCTCGTGCGCTGGGTCGGAGTCGAACTCGTCGTCGTGGCCCGTCAGATAGGCCCGTCCGAGTTCGGCGGATCGATATAGCGACACGAGGTTTGCGCCGCGCTCACCCAACACCTCCGCAGTCGCTACAGCGAGGTCGTGTGCACCCTCCGAAACGGTCATCACGACGTTCTCCCCACGTTCGATTCGGGCACTCCAGTCGACCAGCGTCTCGGCGTGCTCGTACACTCGATCGTCCATGGAACAGATGTCGGCTAGATCCCCAAAACGACTCGGGTTCGACTACGGGAGCCCCCGTACTCACAGCAGTTATCAATCGATATACTTGACCGATATTGGTTTTACCGAGTACGAACAATGCGAATGGTAGATGTCGTCCCAGACGATCGTCGGCGTACTCGTGATCGTGGCCGCGATGGCCGCGGTCGTGAGCTACGCGATCTGGCGAAACCGGCCACGGACAGGGGCGACGTGGCTTTCGCTCGCGACCTTCGGAGTTGCGTTGTGGAGTATCGGTGACGCCATCGCACTGGCAAGACCGTCTGAGTGGACTGTCGTCGGTGCTGCGTACCTGGCGACGGGCGGCGCAGCCGCAAGTACAGTCTGCTGGATTCACTTCAGCGCGAGTTACACCGGCCGAGACGAGTGGCTGACGCCTGAGCGATCAGCTATCCTGTGGGCGATTCCGGCCGCTCTCGTTCTCGGTGGCGTCATCCAGCCCTCGATCTATCTGCGCGACGGTGGTGCACACGTGGGGTCGCTGTCGTTTGCGCCGGGCCCACTGTACTTCGGTCTCGTGGCGTACGGCTATCTCTGCCAGGTATTGGGGATCGCCCTGCTTCTCGGAAAGTTACAGCACTCGCGAAACGTCTACCGTCGGCGCACGTTCCTGTTCGTCTTGATCGGGTCGGTGATGGTCTCTGGGCACTTCCTCAGCGTCATCGGTCTCAGTCCATTTCCGAACACGGCGCTCGGGCCGCTGCTGTTTCTCGGAATCGGTGCGCTCTCGATCCTGGTCCTCTATGACGACTCGTTCCTGCAGTTGCTCCCTGTCGAACGGATCTACGGGCTGTTCGGCGGTCGTTTTCAGGAACTGGGGCCGATCGCACGCGATGCCGTCATCGAGGAGATGGGCAGTGGCGTCGTCGTCCTCGACACCAACAACCGGATCGTCGACCTGAACCCCGTAGCGAGGCGAATGTTGGGTACGTCTGACGAACGGATCGTCGGTGATCGCGTCGAGTCGATCCTCGATCCTGACGCCTTCGAAGCCGATCAGCTCCCGTTTCTCGGGACGGATGTCCGGAAGGGGCGATTCGACGGCGTATGGGTGCAGACACCCGATGGCAACCGCCGGTGTTACGATATCGTCCTCACGGATCTGGGTGACAGAGGTGACGGGGTCAATGGTCGCGTGGCGATCATCCACGATGTCACGGAAAAACAGCTGCAACAACAGCGACTGCAGGCCCAGACACGAAAGCTCAAACGCCAGAACGAGAACCTCGAAGAGTTCGCGACTATCGTCAGCCACGATCTCCGGAATCCACTGACTGTCGCGACGGGGCACGTCGAGTACGCCTACGAAACTGGAGACACAGACCGTCTGGAGGCGGCGATACGGGCCCACGACCGGATCGAGAGCATCATCAGCGATGTCCTCCAGCTCGCCCGCCAGGGCCGGTCTGTCGACGAGACCGAACCCGTCTCGGTCGCCGAGACTGCCGAAGCCGCGTGGGAGTCCGTCGAAACTGATGGCGCGACACTGGAGCTTCCTTTCCCTGCGGAGACGACCGTCGAAGCCGACGCGAGCCGTCTCCAGCAGGTGTTCGAGAACCTCTTTCAGAACTCCATCGAACACGCAGCTGCTATCCAGAAACCCGGGAGTACGGCAGCGGACGGCGGCCCCAGCACGGGTTCGAGTGTGGTGACGGTTCGGTTGGGCACGACAGCTAACGGATTTTACGTCGAAGATGACGGCCCCGGAATCCCACAAGAGGAGCGCGAGAGCGTGTTCGTCGAGGGCTACACGACCGATGAAGCTGGCACGGGCCTCGGACTGGCAATCGTCTCGATGATCGTTGACGCCCACGGCTGGGATATCCTCCTTACCGAATCCGACAGCGGCGGAGCACGGTTCGAGATTACGATCTGACGCCGCCGAAACGACCAACAGGCCGCCACCTGATACTGACGTATGCAGATCACGTCCGCGATCAGCACCCACGCGATCGAGTGGTCTTACGGCGAGTACGTCGAGCCGCTGTCAATTCACGTCGTCCAGGCCGACGACGCGACTGTCATGATCGGCGGCGGTGACGAATCTATCGCCGACGAGGTCCTCGACGTCGCTCGGGCCCACGAGATAGATGTCGTGCTGGTCGAGCACGCCCATATCGATCACTACGGCGCGGTCCCACCCCTCCAGGACACCCTCGGTGTCGATGTTGCGATTCCGGAGCGGGACGCCGATGCGCTCCGGGCGGCTGGAATACAGCCAGATGTCACGCTTGAAGATGGCGAAAAGCGGTGGGGAATCGAAGCCATTTCGACTCCGGGACACACGCCCGGGAATATGGCCTACCGGACAGACGAGGTCCTACTCGCGGGGGATACTGTCGTCGGAAGCGACTCCGTGTTCGCGGCAAGCGAGGACTGGTCAGGACCGCTCGCGATCATCGAAGCACGGTTCAACACCGACGACGCCCGGGCCAGACAGAGTATTTCGCACCTCCGGGAGTTCGACATCGAAACTGTGCTGCTCTCACACGGGACACACGTTCTTGAGGACGCCGACGGGGCGATCGAGGGACTCTGCGGTGATCTCGAAGCGTGCACCGGGTAGCGGGGGAATGCAGAAAGCCTTTGGAGAGAAGCACCGATGGGTGTGGTATGATCGACCAGACTATCGAGGAAATCGAGGAGATGCAGACTCACAGCTCCTCCGTCGTCGCCGTCAAGGCCGCCGACGCCCTCCGGTCGCTGCTCGACGATGACTTCCCGACCGTCGAGGAGTACGTCCGCGCCCTCGAACGGAACAGCAGCGCGCTCCGGCGGGCCAAACCCTCACATGCGTCGCTGTACAAGACCCAGCGACAGATCATCGACACCGTCACCGACGCCAACGTCTCTACTGTCGAGGAAGCCCAGGAACTCACCGACACTGTCATCGCCGACGTCATCGACACCGTCGAGTCGGCCAAACAGGAGGCCGCCGAGACGGCACTGACCCTGCTGGATGATGGGATGACGTTGCTCACGCACGACTACTCGACGACAGTGCTCCGGACGCTCGAACTCGCAGCCCAGAAGGACTACCAACTCACCGTCTACATCACGGAAGCCCGCCCTCGCTATCTGGGCCGAAAGACTGCCCGGGCGCTCGCCGAGATCCCCGAGATCGATCCGCATCTGCTCGTCGATAGTGCCTGTGGGTATTTCCTCTCGGAGTGTGACCGCGTGCTCGTCGGGATGGACAGCGTCGTCGACGGAAACCTCTACAACCGGATCGGAACCTACCCGATCACTGCGACAGCAGCCGACGTCGGCGTCCCTGTCACGGCCGTCGGCGCGAGTGCGAAAATGCCAGCGGGCGGCTTCCAGTTCGAGAACGAATTCCGCTCCGTGAGCGAAGTCATGCGCGAGCCCGCAGAGGGGTTCGTCGTCGAGAATCCAAACTACGACGCTACGCCTGTCGAACTGCTCGACTCGATCGTCACCGACGACGGGATCAAGCGGTACGAGTGATCGATTCGACGCCTGTACAGCGGCGCTACATGTACATCCGGTCGTCGGGGTACTGTTCTTCACCCGTTCGCTCGACGCGCTGGGCAAGTTCGGTGTAGTACGTCGAAACTTCGCTCGCGAACGTTTCCAGCGGGGCGGTGTCCAGTTCGAGGTCGTACACCCGGACGACGGCGTCCAGCAGCCGGAGGGCAGCTTCGGCGTCGGGCGATTGGGCGTGGGCCGGCGTTGTGAACAGGCAGGTCGGCCGCTCGGTCGTGAGTCCGCGCGTCATGACGCTGCCGTTGAGCCCTTCCAGATAGCCACCGTGCATCGGCGTCAGGTCGGTGTCGGCCAGCCGCCGCTGCTGGTAGGTTTCGGTCGCGATGTAGAACGGTTTGTGGTCGTCGGGACCGTGCGCGAACGGGACGCCCGAACAGAGTGTAACCTCGTCGATATCGTCCCGGTCGGTCCACTCGAAGAGACTCTCGGCGAACTCTTCGGCGACAAACTCGGGGACGGGAAGTTCGCCCACGAGGACGATCACCTCTGTGTCGGGACTGGTGAACAGGCGAGAGTGGTGACGCGGGGTCCCCGACTCGAACGGCGTGATCGATGGCAGCCCGCTGGCCCGGATGTGTCCCTGCGGCTGTAAATCGAGTTGCTCGACCAGGTAATCGACTGCCGTCAGTCCGGCCAGACCGTACTCCGCAAAGCCTGCCAGCAGGATTTCACCAGGCGACCCCTCGTAGTGAACGTCGAACGTTGGTGTCGTACTAGCCATGGTGGACCCTAGCGGCAATACCCTCTTGTAACCCATCGCTTCCCGTGGCGCAATCCTTTTTTGTGCCCCGGGTGTCCCCACGCTCATGACTGGAGGTGGCGTCGCTGGGTCGTTTGTTTCCGGAGCCATCGGGCAGACGCCACTCGTGACTGAGACGATCACCAATCTTCTCGAACGCGCTGACGAATTCGTCCCCCCGTGGATCGTCAATCTCGGACAGGTCATCCTCGTCGTCGTCCTGTCGTACATCATTGCGCAGGTACTCGTTCGCCTGCTGGGTCGGCGGATCGCCCGTCGATCGGATCGACCGAGTCTCACGCGGTTGGCGATTCGCGCCCTCAAAGGAGCCGTCTACCTCGGTGGCTTTTTCGCCATCCTCAGCATTTACGGGCTCCGACTCGGGGAGATTGCCCTTCAGGTCACTGTCTTCACGGCCGTGGTCGGTGTGGTCCTCGCCCCAATCGTCGGCAGTTTCATCAGCGGGGTCTTCTTGCTGGCTGACCAGCCCTTCGAGATCGGCGACATGATCGAAATCGTTGATACGGGCCAGCGTGGGTTCGTCGAAGACATCACACTCAGGTATACGAAGATCTTTACGCTCGACAATACGTTCGTCGTCATTCCGAACGGGACGATCCGTGACCGGGACGTTATCAACTACTCGGCCGAGGACAAACGCACGCGACAGACCCTCGACATCGTCGTTACCTACGAGGGTGACCTCCAACAGGCCCGGAGACTCATCGAAGACGCAGCGAGAGATGTCGAGAACGTCATCAGTGGCGGGCCGTCGATCCGCGTCGGCGCGGCTCGATACCCGGCCGGTCCCACCTGTTACATCAACGAGTACGGCGATCATGGCGTCCATCTGACGCTCCGATACTGGCTCGAGGAACCGTACAAACTGCTGGCCGCGCGGTCGAACGTCCAGACCGCTATCTGGGACCGACTGGAGGACGCCGATGTCGAAATCGCCTATCCCCACTCACACGTCGTCTTCGACGATACTAGCGGTGAATTGCCTGTCTCGATGCGCTCTAACGCCCCCGGTCCGGACGACCCGTCATCGGCCGATCCCGGTCGTGCCGAGTAACGTCTCTGTTCACATCCTGAGAACACATATTCCAAGAAGGATCCAATGGATTTATATCGGACTGGGCGAGATAATTAGCCGTACGCTCAGGCCAGCGAGAGTCCCCGCAGGTTGGTCCCCGCGGACTCCCACGTCTCGTGTCGTCAGTAGCTGTTGTTGTCGTCCAAGAGGCCAGGGAGCGCGAGAGGTATCTACGATGAAAGACTCCTCCAACGACGAGCGGAGAACTGATTCCTGTCCGGAGTGTCGCGACCGGATAGTGCAACGAACGGCGAGCGAGCGTCGGTGTCACTCGTGTGGGCGCCAGATCGACTCGGAAACTCCGGAACCACCTACCTCCGGGCGGGTGGCACGGTCGACCGCCGGTAGCGGACCCCCACGACGGCCAGGACACCGTCTCTCGACGTACATGGGCGGCTGTTCGCGCGACAGTCGATCCAGACGGATTGGTCCGTCCAAACAGCGGCGGCTCCGTCGCCAGCGACGCTGGCAGCGTCGGATCGCGACGGACGCGATCGGCGATTCCCGACGGATCGGAATCGCCGAGATCGAACGACTGAGTGGGAGACTCGGGATCGGCGAACGAATCGAGACGATGGCGGCGACGATATTTCGGCGCGCTGTCGAGGAGCGACTGCTCTACGGTCGGTCCTGTGAGTCGGCCGCTGCGGCGGCGGTCTACCTCGCTGTACGGCGCTCGGGTGTTCACCGGAGATTAACAGAGATCGTGACGGCGAGTTCCGAGTCACGTCGCCGCGTTGCCCGCGACGCCAGGCACCTCAAGCGCGAGCTCGAACTGGCTGTCGAACCGCCAGCAGCCGAGGAGTACCTTCCGCAGATCAGCTCGGCGCTCGGGCTGGACGAACGAAGCGAGCGACGGGCACGACAATTGCTGGAAGCGGCTATCGACGCAAATATGCATAGCGGCCGGGATCCTGGTGGGCTGGCCGCCAGCGCTTGTTACACAGTATCGTTACTCGAGGATGGGCCGGGATGTTCGCAGTCGGCGGCGGCCACGGCCGGCGACGTCTGTCCGGAGACGATTCGGCAGCGGCATCGTGAGCTTCGTGAAATCTGCTCGGACGTGTTCGAGGCTGAGTCTCTCGACGGGCGACCCGAACTACCGCAGCAGGCACAGCTGGTGATCTGACGGCGGACCGACGTGAGTAGACTGGGGTTATAGGCGGTCCTCGGGTTTTATTAGGTCGGTAGCGCGTGGTACGACCAGGCGGACTGTCGAACTCTGCAGACAGACTGGAGCAGATCTATGTCAGCAATTCAGGTCGAAGAAATCGCGTATCGCGGCTGGGAGCACTGCATCAGAGTCAGCAACGGCCATCTCGAACTAGTCGCCACGACCGATGTCGGGCCGCGAATCGTCGACTTCCGGCCGGTCGACGGGGAGAACATCTTCTTCCACGACGAGAACGTCGTTGGGACCACCGAGAGCAACGAGTGGGAGGTCTACGGCGGCCACCGCCTCTGGCACAGCCCGGAGGCCCACCCACGGACGTATCAGCCTGACAACGACTCAATCGAGTACGAGCGAACCGCTCGTGGCTGTCGACTGGTCCAGCCGGTCGAAGAAGAGACGAACATCCAGAAGGCGATCGAAATCGAGATGGTTCCCTACGAACCGGTCGTCGAGGTCACACACGAACTGACCAACGGTGGCCTCTGGAGCGTCGAACTCGCGCCGTGGGCGATCTCGGTCTGCAAACCGGGGGGAACCGCTGTCGTCCCCTTCCCGGACGGTGATCCGAGTGAACTCCTGCCCGACAGGTCACTCGTCTTCTGGCCGAGTACCGACCCGAGCGACGACCGACTTCAGTACGTCGACGATCACGTGCTCGTCGACCACGACGAGGGCCAGGAACTCAAAATCGGCGCAAACGGACTCGACGGCTGGACAGCCTACGTCAACGACGGGACGGCGTTCGTCAAGACTTTCGAGCACGATCCGACAGCGACCTATCCCGATCGTGGCGCGTCCGTCGAGGTGTTCATGATCGATCCGCTGCTCGAACTCGAAACGCTTGGCCCGCTGGTCGAACTCGATCCCGGCGAATCGACCACGCACACCGAACGCTGGCACCTTTTCGATTCTGTCGAACAGCCCGAGGACGGCGAGTCAGCTGCCGACCTGGCGGCCGATCTCGACTAGGTGCTTTATGGGGTGTCACACCCTACCATAGGGGTATGGCCGGCATCAGCTACAGGGACTTTCTCGATCGAGACTACGAACCAGCCGCTGAGGACCTCGTCTGTGAGTTCGCCGTCCAGCCAGCCGAGGGGCTGGACATGGACGGCGTCGCTGGGCGGGTCGCCTCGGAGAGTTCTAACGGGACCTGGGCCGAACTCCAGGTCGAGGGGTCGATTACGGACCTGAGCGCGCGTGCATTCGAGGTCTCTGAAGGCCGAGTACTCGTCGCATACCCCGACGCGCTGTTCGAGCCCGGGAGCATGGCCCAGGTGCTCTCGTGTATCGCCGGCAATATCATGGGAATGAAGGCGGTCGATCGGATCCGCTTGCTGGACTGTGAGTGGCCCGAACAGCTGGCGTCGAGCTTCCCTGGGCCGCAGTACGGCTCGTCGGTCCGCGAACGAATCTTCGACGCGGGCGACCGACCGATCACTGCGAGCGTGCCCAAACCCAAAGTCGGACTCTCGACCGACCAGCACGCCCAGATCGGGTACGAGATCTGGACCGGTGGCGTGGACTTGCTGAAAGACGACGAGAACCTCACCGATCAGGCATTCAACCCGTATGAGGACCGCCTCACCGAGAGTCTCGCGATGCGTGACAGAGCACAGGAGGAAACCGGCGAGACGAAGAGTTATCTCGTGAACGTTACTGGCCCGGGACCGGAGATGCTCGAACGGGTCGATCTGGCAGCCGAACACGGCTGTGAATACGTGATGGTCGACGTGGTAACTGCCGGCTGGGGGATGGTCGAGCAGGTGCGCGAGCGCTGTGCAAAACACGGGCTGGCGATCCACGCCCACCGTGCGATGCACGCCGCGTTCGATCGCGTGCCCGACCACGGCGTCTCGATGCGCGTGCTCGCCCAGATAGCCCGTCTCTGTGGCGTCGATCAACTCCACACCGGGACCGCGGGCCTGGGCAAGCTCGAAAACGAGGACACCGCTGGGATCAACGAGTGGCTCACCGGGGACCTCCACGGCCTGACCGACGTTCTTCCTGTGGCCTCGGGTGGACTCCATCCGGGGCTGGTTCCGGATCTGATCGACGCGCTCGGGACCAACATCGCGGTGCAGGTCGGGGGCGGTATCCACGGCCACCCCGACGGAAGCCACGCCGGGGCGAAAGCGTTCCGCGCGGCGATCGACGCCACGTCGGACGGACGACCGCTGTCGGCTGCAGCCGAGAACTCGCCCGAGTTGGCGAACGCCCTCGACCGCTGGGGAACAGAAGGCACGCGGTAGACTGACGGAAGGCACGCGGTAAGCTGGCTTTTTGACCGTCCGCGAGTACGTAGGCGTATGCACGAGACGCGCCGGGCAGTGCTGGATGCACTCGCTTCGGGGCCGGTATCCGGGCCCGAACTTGCTTCCCAGCTCGACATCTCACGGAACGCGGTGTGGAAACACGTCGGCGCGCTCCGTGATGCGGGATTCGAAATCGAGGGCGGAGGGGCTGGCTACACACTCGTATCGATCCCGGAGTTCGGTGGCCCGGCAGTCGAGTACGGGCTGGACACCCCCTACGATGTCGAGTTTCACGGGTCGATCCCGAGCACGAACGCCAGAGCCCGAGAGCGTGCCGCGGCCGGCGACACGAACGTCGTCGTCCTCGCGGACGAGCAGACGGGTGGCAGGGGCCGACTCGACCGCGCGTGGGCCTCCCCGAGTGGTGGAATCTGGTGTAGCCTGCTGGTCAGACCTGATCTCCCGGCAGCACATGCCCCAATCGCGACGCTCGCGGCTGCCGTCGCCGTCACTGAAGCGGTCGCGACCGTCGGCGTAGATGCGGGAATCAAGTGGCCCAACGACGTGCTCGTCGGCGATCAGGAACGCAAACTCGCGGGGATTCTCACGGAGATGGCGGGCGAACACGACCGGATCGAGTGGCTGATCGTCGGGATCGGTCTGAACGCGAACGTCGATCCCGAGGCGCTTCCAGCAGGAGCAACCAGCCTTCGAGAGCACGTCGGCGACGTCGATCGACGGGAGCTGACTCAGACGATCCTCGATCGACTCGCCGAACACCTGAGGGCTCCCCAATCCGTGCTCGACGCCTGGACGGAACACTCGCTCACACTCGGACAGCAGGTTCGAGTAGAGACTCCCGCAGAGGCGATCGTCGGCGAGGCGGTCGACGTCACGTTCCCGGGGACGCTCGTGATCGAGGGAGAAGGCGGGCAGCGGACGGTGACGGCCGGCGACTGCGAACACCTCCGCCCCGTCGACGACTGAACGTTCTCGCTCCGATCGATCACACCGACGTGGCGTTACTCTTCGTTGGAGACGCGAACGGTGAGAACGGGGATGGGCGAAGTTCTGACGACTCGCTCTGCGACGCTGCCGAGCAGGAGTCGATCCAGCCCGCCACGGCCGTGGGTCCCCATCACGATCACGTCGATCGGCTGCTCACGGGCGTACTGGACGATGCGTCGGCTCGGCGAGCCGTCGACGACCTCACGTGAAACCGGAACCTCGTCGGTAGTGGCGGCTTCGACGGTGTCGAGTGCCGCCTTGCCCTCGTCTTCGAGCATCGACGCCATCGCGTCCGCGGATGTTTCCATCGGGAGTGTGCCGAAGGCAGCCGTATCGAGCGCGTAGAGAGCGTGTATCTCCGCGCCGTGGACTGCCGCGAGCGAGACTGCGTGGTCGATCACGGCGTCCATCTCTTCGGACCCGTCCGTCGGGAGCAGGATGTGCTCGTACATTGTCCCTATTTAGCACACGCTCTGGGAGCGGCTTAACTGTTCACGGTGAACAACTCGCGTAGTCGGGGTGGACAACCTACTTATCAGTTGATCACAAACCTTCGGTCGTCCTGATGTCGCCCCGTGCAGATCCGCCGGCACCGTCCGATCCGAAGACGTTCGAGCCACCGCCGAACCGGCCGCCGCTGGAGATCGTCGAAGGCGGTGCCCACTGGATCCTCGAAGCCTACAACACGGGCAGGCGCGACGGCGAGACGTACTCCGTTCACGACACCCAGATGGACGCACTGCGGGCTGGCAAACGTCGGATGGACGAGCGCGGTCATCCCTGTCTGTTACGCTGGGATAGCGACGAGAGCGTCCGGACGATGTACTGGAATCCGGATTTCGAACACCTTGATGTCCGATACGATTCGTTGACGAAGACGTGGGTGATTCTCCCTCGCGCGGGCGACGTTCCCTTCTACGCGACCGACGATCAGGAGCTAGCGGCTCGCTACGGCCGAGAGGTCCAGCAGGCGTACGACTTCAAACACCTCGATCTGTACGACCCCGACGGCACGAAACGCCGAACAATCGACCACCGATTCGTCCGTAACGAAATCGACTCTTCGGGAGTCAGATTCGACCGTGACCGGATCGTCGAGGACGAGACGGGACCGCTCGCAGACGAGCAGAGCGACAGTGCGGTCGCCTCCGGGACGACGCCAGCCAGTGCACTGGCCGCTGCTGTTCCCGACCTGACCGACGTCGAAGTCGTTCCGACGGAGGGGCCCCTCCGGCGGTATCGGGCCGGCTGGGATGACGGTGGCGACGCTGCCATCGTGGCACTCGACCCGGAGCTATGCGACGACCGGGACGTCGTCGACGCGTTCCTCGATGTCGTCGACAACTGGAAGACGATCAGCGACAACAGCCACGTCGCGACTGTCTACGACGACGGGATCGGCCCTTCGCCCTGGATCGCGTTCGACCCTGGTGAGGCCCCCCTTCGGAAGAAAATCGACGACTTCGGTCTCCGGACGCGGGTCGACGTGATCGACGACGTCGCAAGCGCCTACGAGACGGCCATGCTGTACGACGTCCCACTCCGGGGGGCCGAACCCGACAACGTCCAGGTCCAGGCCGTCAGCACCGGCTGGAGCGGGACACTCGCAGACTGGGGCCTGACGAATCAGGTTTCCCGCGCTCTCGGGGAGACTCCTGTCGGGCACTACACCGCGCCAGAGGAACTCGAAGGGGGCCGGACGGGTCGAACGCCGATGTATCGCCTCGGCGCACTGGCGTACTACGCGATCACTCGTCGGGCCCCCTTCGAAGGCGCGAGCGCGCTGCCCGAGGCCATCCGGTCCGGCCCGCCGAAGCCGCCACGTTCGGTCGTCGACGTACCCGATGGGCTGAACGAGGTCGTCTCGACGGCGATGGCGACTGATCCAGGCCAGCGCTACGCCCAGATCAAAGACTTCAGAGACGATCTGGCCGAAGCGATCGGCTGGTAGATTGTCAATCGAGATCGATCTGGGTGCGTCGCCGGGCGGAGTAACAACCGTTTTACCGACCGACAGGGCAACGTGTGGTATGGACACGGACGCGCGAGTGGATCTGACGACCCGCCACACCCAGGAGGTCGTGACCGAGGAAGAGCTACGTGAGCTACTGGCCGACCGCGACCAGCCCAGCGCCTACATCGGCTACGCGCCGACCGGCGAGATGCACATCGGCCACTTCACGACGATGCGCAAGCTCGCCGACTTCATCCGGGCTGGCCTCGATGTCACGGTCTTGATCGCGGACCTGCACGCGCATCTGGACGACGAAAAGAGCCCCTTCGACCTGCTCGAAGCCCGCTCGCGCTACTACGAGACGACGATCCGCGCGATGATCGACGCTGCTGGTGCGGACCCAGAGCAGATCGAGTTCGTTCGCGGAAGCGACTTCGAACTCGACGAAGACTACTCCCTGGAACTGCTTCGGATGGCCGCCGAGACGACAATCTCCCGCGCCCAGCGCGCCGCCAGTGAAGTCGTTCGTGAGTCCGACTCGCCAAAGTTGGGCGGCCTTCTCTATCCGCTCATGCAGACACTCGACGTCGACGCCCTTGACGCCGATATTGCCTACGGCGGCGTCGACCAGCGCGGGATCTACATGCTCTCCCGAGAGATCCTGCCCGACCACGGAGGCGAGTCGCCGATCTGTCTGTTCGCACCGCTGCTGTCGGGTCTCTCGGGCGGCAAGATGAGCGCCTCCAAAGAATCTTCGAAGGTCAATCTCAACGACTCGCCCGATGCGGTGCAGGAGAAACTCAACGACGCCTACTGTCCGATGGGCGAGGTCGAGGACAACGGCGTCCTCGAATACGTTCGCTATCTCGTCTTCCCGATCCTCGAAGAAGCGGGCGAAGACTTCGTCGTCGAGCGCCCCGAGCAGTACGGCGGCGACCTCGTCTACGAGAGCTACGACGAACTGGAAGCCGACTTCGTTTCCGAGGAACTGCACCCACAGGACCTGAAGAACGCAGCGGGTGGGTACATCTCCGACGTGATCGATCCGATCCGGACGCGTCTGGACGGCGAAGACGACCTGCTGGCGACGGCCTACCCCGAAAAGTACGACTGATAGCGATTATTGTAGCGATTTACCGCTACGACCGCACGATTGCGTGCGGTCGATGTGGAACAGACCTACAATAATCACTATGATACGGCGGGATGTTCTCACGCGACGGGAATACCGACAGCGGCTTTTATCGCCAGTTCCGAGTTGTCGGATAATGACAGTCACGCGACGGAGATACCTCGCAGCGGTTTCCGGTGTGGCAGGTGTAGCGCTGGCCGGCTGTGGCGGTGGCGACGTGAACCGGACGACCTACGACGCAGACACTGCCGAAGCCCCGAGCGAAGTCAGCGACTACGTCTCGGATTCGTCGAATTTCGACGGCTCGATGGTCGACCTCACCGGACGTGACGAGGTCGAAGTGATGGTCGGTGTCAGTGGGAACAACAATTACTATGCGTTCGGACCGCCGGCGATCAAGGTTTCGACGGGGACAAAAGTGGTCTGGAACTGGACTGGTCGGGGAAGAAATCACAACGTCGTCTCGAAAGGGAGTGGACCACTATCGTCCAGCCCCAGTAGTCAGAAAGGCCACACCTATAACCATACGTTCCAGAACAGCGGCATCTATCTATACTACTGTACTCCGCACGAAGTCTACGGCATGAAAGGTGCAGTCGTCGTGGAGTGAGTCGGACACCTCAGGGGCTGGTCGTGGAGAATAGGCGACCTACGCCTTCAAATGTCATTCCATAGCTCGTCGTTGGACATGGATATATTAATCAATAGATCATCTACTATATTTGAGAATATAATAGGTATAAAGATTTAAATAAAGGTGGTTTCATAGCTCACTTGGATTCAATATGGTAGAAAACACTCGAAGGAATATATTAAAAAGTATTGCCGGGGGAACTTCTGGAATGATTATTGGAAGCTCATTATCAAATAGTGTGAGTGCAGAGAGCCAAGATCCCAGACCAAAAGATGTCACAAACAGTGGAGCACTAGATCTGGAAGATTCCTGGTTGAAATCTTCAAATAGGAAGAAAGATATTCAGGGGACTGAATTTTATTTCCAATTTGAAAATTATTTTGATAGGGATACTATTTACTGCTTGTTTGGAACACAAACTGGGCAAAAAATGAGGGTTTTAAGCACACTTGCTTATATGGGCTGGCTTAATACTGATAATCCGGGATTAGAATCGGTTTCTACTTCGATTAATTATAAATTCAAGGGGTCTGGGATTGATATCTCAGTTCCTCCAAGTGTCACTCTCTCAAACACCGAAAACACTGCATCCGTGTCTTCAACGTTTGATGATTTATCAGAATCTGATCAGAATGGCGTGTGGCATACTGTTAATGAGATGAGTTCTAAAACAAGCTGCCCTGCTTATTTTGAATCTATCGGTGGAGTCATAGTAACATGTGATTATACGTTGAACTTTGGTAATTATGCAGAAACTGTCTCATTCAAAAACAAAACTTCGCCATGGGAAGGATAAAAATTACTGTATAGTGATGGATACGGCCTGAGCCACTCTTTGAGAAACCATATATCTCAAAACTATCAGATGGATTCAGATAATCACACCCTGGATTTATGGGTGCACAATTGACTATAGCCCAATCGTTTATTTCCTCACCATAAACCATCTAGCAGAAGTCCCACAAACATTTTATCTCGTTAGGGCGGATGGAAATCCAGATTTAATAGAACTATTCTTTGACAGAATAAAATCATATGTCCCCGGAGTCAGAGTCTATAGATAGAATACTACCCAATAATAGCCCCATCTGGATTGCGTATGTAAAGTCATCCGAACATACTAGGCAAAAGTTACCTGTTAGTTGGAAAACTTATAGTAAACATGCCAGGCATTCCTTCGCTGGGCGGCGGTGACACCTTTGACGAGCAGGACACGTTCGTTGAAGAGAACCTCCCGGGCCCCGGATCGTTTCTCGACGATGCGGACATTCTGACCGGTGAGGATCACGTCCAGTTCCACGCCATTGCTCGCGAGGTGTTCGAGGAACGCGGTGTCTACGATGTCACCTTCGGGTACAACCTCGCGAAACTCAACCGCGATACCCGCCATCCAGACGCCGGCTTCCGATACGCTCGTGATCCCGAGGACGCCTCGATTCTGCTGGCGGAGTTCACGCCGACGACGGAGTTCTGTCCGCAGGGCGACTCGCTGGCGCTAGGCGCGTTTCGGGCGTTCAACGGTGAGAGCGACGCCCACGAGTTCGACCTCGTCAGGGTTCGAGTCGACGAGATGTTGACCGACAGCGCGCTCGTCAATCAGCGGCTACAGGCGCTCGAAGAGCACTACGCCGAAACTGGCGAGATTCGTCACGATATCGGCCTCGGCGATGACGAGGACGGCGAGGTCCCGACCGAGCGTGGGACCGAGTTGCCGTTCTGAGCGCCACAGCTGATTTCCCCTCGGCGACTCGTTTCCAGAAAGGCAGATGACGGCATACCAGTCTGGTTCAGTCACAGTCCTCCACGTCGACGACGAGCCGGGACTCTGTGAGGTCGTCGCGGAGTTTCTCGAACACAAATACGACTGGCTCGCCGTCGAGACAGCGACTGACGCCGAATCCGGAATCGAGCAAGTCCGCCAGAATTCCATCGACTGTGTCGTCAGCAGCTACGACGTGCCCGGAACTGACGGTCTGGCGTTTCTGAAATCCATTCGATCGGAACGGCCTGATCTTCTATACTGGCAAAGGAAGCGAGGAAATCGCCAGCGAGGCTATTTCCGCGGGCGTCGACGACTATTTGCAGAAGGGGGCGACGACCGACCAGTACGACGCCTTGGCCAATCGGATCAAGAACGTCGTCAATCGCCAGCGTGCGGAGTCGGCGGCCGACGCAGCGGACGAACGCTATCACAACCTCATCGCCACAGCCCCAGTTCCGATCATTGTGTCCGACGAGACCGGTGCAGTTGTCTACGTCAACGATGCGGCTCTGGACTTTCTCGAAGCACCCGACGCGGCTGCCCTCAATGACGTCACGATGCCCGAGCTACTAATCGAAGACGATCGCGAGAAGTCTCTCGCCCGGTTCAGGACGCTGTTCGAGGAAGGCGATTCCGCCCCCGAGACCGAATTCCGCATCCGGGCATTGGATGGAACTGTCAAACGAGCCGTCGTGGCCACTGCGCCAGGAATATACAGGGATCAGCCAGTCGCCCAGGCCGTGGCTCGCCACGTCTTCGAGACAGACTCACAGGAGTAATCACCCGCGTAGGAACTTCGATCGACCCGCCTCCATCCCATGATGGAAAGCGCTTTGTCCGGCCCCGCGCGAGGGACCGATAATGAGTCTCAGCGACGGCGACCGCGAACTCGTGACCGACCATCTCGGTCGCGAACCGACACAGGCCGAGGCGGCACTGTTCGAGAACCTCTGGAGCGAACACTGTGCGTACCGTTCTTCGCGCCCGCTACTCGGGGCGTTCGAAACCGATGGGGAGAATGTCGTGATTCCGCCGGGCGACGACGCCGGTGTTGTCGCACTTGATGACAATACCTACATCGCGATGGGCATCGAGAGCCACAACCACCCTAGCTACGTCGACCCTTTCGACGGCGCAGCCACGGGCGTCGGGGGCATCGTTCGGGACATTCTCTCGATGGGGGCCTACCCGATCGCGCTCGCCGACAGTCTCTACTTCGGTGACTTCGACCGCGAACACTCGCGATATCTCTTCGAGGGCGTCGTCGAAGGGATCTCCCACTATGGGAACTGTATCGGCGTCCCGACTGTGGCGGGCAGCGTCGCCTTCCACGACGACTACGAGGGCAATCCGCTGGTGAATGTCGCCTGTGTGGGCCTGACCAACCCGGATCGACTTGTGACTGCCGAGGCCCAGAAGCCCGGCAACAAGCTCGTCCTGTTCGGCCGCGAAACAGGCCGTGATGGGATGGGTGGGGCTTCCTTCGCGAGCGAGGACCTGGCTGAGGACGCCGAAACTGAGGACCGACCCGCCGTGCAGGTCGGCGACCCCTACAGCGAGAAACTCCTGATTGAGGCCAACGAACAACTCATCGACGAAGACCTCGTCGAGTCTGCCCGCGACCTCGGTGCGGCCGGTCTCGGTGGCGCGTCCTCGGAGCTGGTTGCGATCGGTGGTCTCGGTGCCGATATCGAACTCTCGAACGTCCACCAGCGCGAACCCGGGATGAACGGTACGGAGATCCTCCTCTCTGAATCCCAGGAGCGGATGGTCTACGAGGTCACGCCCGAGAACGTCGAACGCGTCCAGGAGATCGCCGAGCGCTACGAGATGCAGGCCTCGGTCATCGGCGAACTCACTGAGGGAACGTATCACTGTACCTTCGAGGGCGAAACGGTCGTCGACACCGACGCCGAGTTCCTCGGTGACGGCGCACCCATGAACGACCTCGAACACGTCGAGCCCGTCCAGCCCGACCGCGATCTTCCCGACTTCGATCTCGACGAGGCCTTCGAAACTGTGGTCGGTGCGCCAAACACGGCAAGCAAGCGCTGGGTCTACAGACAGTACGATCACGAGGTTCAGGTCCGAACGGCCACGCCGCCGGGCGACGACGCGGCGCTGCTCGCTGTCAGGCAAGCAGGGAAAGGTCTCGCTATCTCCTCGGGTGCTGACCCGAACTGGACCAGCGCCGCGCCGTACCAGGGAGCCCAGGCAGTCGGCCTGGAGAACGCGACCAACATCGCGGCCAAAGGCGCGACGCCGCTGGCTGCCGTCGACTGTCTCAACGGTGGCAACCCCGAGAAACCCGGCGTGTATGGCGGTTTCAGGGGGATCGTCGACGGCCTCGCCGACATGTGCAAGACGATCGGCGTACCGGTCGTCGGCGGGAATGTCTCTCTGTACAACGACTCGGTCTCTGGTCCGATCCCACCGACACCGACGCTGGCGATGGTCGGCACGAAGGATGGTTACGATGCTCCACCGCTCTCGCTGTCAGGCGAGGGTACGCTTTTGCTGATCGGTGGTACTGACGACGATCCTGCTCTCGGGGGCTCGGAATTGCTCGCTCGCCTCGGTGGTAGCGATCAGTTCCCCGAACTCCCAGAAAAACCTGGCGAGCTGATCGAGACGGTTGCCGAAGTGGCTGACTTCGAAGGCACACTCGCGACGCACGACGTGAGCCACGGCGGTCTGGCCGTCACGCTTGCGGAGATGATCACCGAAGAGGCAGGGGCCACCGTTTCTCTCAACGACCCGGCAACGCTGTTCGATGAACAGCCCGGTCGCGTCGTGATCGAGACGACTGAGCCAGAAGCGGTACGAGATGCCTTCGACGATGTGGCACCAGTCGTCGAAGTCGGTAGCGCGACCGAAACCGGTGCCGTGAACATCGACGCCGGGAGCGAATCGATCACGTACGAGGCCACCGACATTGCCGAACTGCGCGCTGTCATCGAAGACGAGCTCGCCTGATACGCCAATACCCGGTTTTCAGACATTCTACCGTCGTATTTCGAACATCAGGAGAGACAACTATCGCCGTCGATTTGCTATAGCAGTATACGATTTATGAGTTTCACAGCTTACTGGATGGTGGCGATAGAATGTCCGGTGTTAGAACAAAATCCCTGTTCAACCTGAACTATCTTCGAAGGGAGAATCCAGACAGTGACGCCCGGTGCCAATCCGATACCGCAGCACAGACCACGTTCTGACGCTACTACGGATAGTTACGTCGCACTGTCCTGTAGCAGCACCGACACCGCGGCGGTGTCACTTCCACTCAAATACACACTATCCCGACGCTGGTCCCAGTACGTTCGAGATCTCCTCTCGAACTGCTGTAGTGTCTCGGTAGAAGGTAGCTCCGGTCCTTTGGAGGTGGTGGGAGTAGCGGCGGCCCACGGCCTGTCATAGCGATCGGTCCGAAACCAACAAACATCCCAATTCAGTGGCGCTGTGTCGTGGGAAGTCCCGCTGGTCACAGGAGGGGGAGTCACAATCGAGCAAACGCTTCCAGACGTTCAGTTGTCTCTCGGAATGTAACGCGGAAAGTGGGACTCTGTGGGCGGGACTCGTGTCGAACTTGCACCCACCTCTATCCAGTACGGGGATTTCTAGCAGCGTTCTTGCGATCAAACTCGACCACTGATGACGGTGACCTCAGACTTCTGGGAGAACAGTTGACTATCGAACTCGGATAGACGCTCCCGAACGTCGGCCTCTAGTGCTTCCACGTCACCGATCGCCTCGAAATCGACGAACGACAACGAGAACACGTATGCGACGATCAGTTCGAGGTCCCATTCCCGATGGTGGTCGAATGTCACGACTTCGACGTCGGAGAAGCCACGTTCTGCGAGGAGTTCATCCCAGGGATTCTCGTACTCGATGTCGGCAGGAACGGTCCGTTCGGGGAGGTCCAGAAAGTCATCGACGACTGTGTAGATCGCTCGTTGCCAGGGTTCCTGGCCCTGAGTGAGCCACTCCGGATCGTCAAATATCGCCACGCCGCCGTTGTCCTCAGTGATTTCGCGGAGCCGATCGAGTGTACGCTCTTGATCCACCCAGTGAAAGGCTCGACCGATCGTCGTAAGACGTAACGGCCCCAGTTCAGGACCGATTTCGGTATCTGATCCGACGATCCACTCGATGTCAGTCACACCAGCAGTTGTGGCCTGCTGACGCCCTGCTGCGATCATCGACTCGCTGGGGTCAAGCGCGACGACATCGCCGGCGTACCCTGAAAGGGGGATGGCGAGCTGTCCAGTTCCGCAACCGAGATCGAGGACTCGAGTGCCCGCATCGAGTCCAAATCGGTCGGCAACGTACGCAATAGTGTTGGTACCGTACCCAGGGCGACCCCTGGAATAATACATCCCAGACCCTTCAAAGGGGCCCAAATCGGAAGGAGGAGACATCCGACGACAGAGTAGCCGGATATGGTCAAAAAACCCCCCGCTTTCGAGCTGGGATCATCAGCGTCGGCAATGCTGTGGCCTTGCATACCCGGGTCCTGGAAAATTTTCGAGACGGGCGCGTAGAGTCTTCGAACTATGATCGATTCCTGCGTTTACCACCGGCGAGAGCAATTTGCGAGCCGAGATCGCGTTCCGCATACTACCGGCTGTACGTTCGTACAGATATTCGACAAGCTGTGGTATCGAATTTTCCTACTGTTACAGCTGGCTGTATCAGGCCCGATTGCCCTCCGGTGGACCGATCGATAGAGCTTCGATCCGACTGGAATGAGAACACAGAAGTTATTGATATATTTGTAACACTTGGTGCGGCACCTAACATTTCGAACCAGTATAGCACTATGGAGTTTACAAGTGGAAAATTATAAATTTGTTATTTGTTTCTCAACTATGTCCTTCTGAGAAGGTCGAATTTCTGCAGGTACTCCATCGAGAAAGGTAGATATCAGACCGAAATTCAACCCTGTTTTCGACGTGCTACCCCCAGGGTCGAGGGAGAGAAAACGGCGCTTTAGAAAACGATCGCTGATCTCAAAATATCTCGCCAGCCACAATCTGATGAAGTCCCGGAAACCGGGGAGATAATTTAGATGTGTATATAGCACTAACACCTGCTTATTGGTCGCTTGGATTACACATCTGCCGAGATTTGGGCCGAAATAGGGCCCTACAAATACAAATAAGGGACTTTATCCCCGAATGTGGGGATAGATTGATGTGGGAGGAGGTTCAGCCCGCAAGTATGGCTGCAGACGGTGACGTTGACACGTCACGGGTTGCTGTGAAGACGTACGTGCCAACATATCAGAAAGAGAAATGGCAAGCACACGCTGACGAACTCGGGATGAGCCAGAGCGAGTTCGTCCGGACGATGGTCCAGGCTGGACATAGGGGATTTCTCGACGCTGAACAGGAGACGGACTCTGGTGGAGGAAGCGATTCCAGCGACGACTCACCAGACGCGACCGAGGAAGGATTGGAAGACCAGGTCACTGACGCTCTCGCGGGCAACGAGCATCTCGACTGGGACGAGTTGCTCGAAGCCGTGACCGACGACATCGAGAGTCGTCTCGACGAGGCGCTCGCACATCTTCAGGATGAAAATCGCGTCCGCTACAGTGGCCGACACGGCGGCTATACACTGACCGACCAATGAGTACGGCAGACACGGACGACGCAGTCGAGCGTCCGATCGCGTATTTCCTCCAGGACATCGCGTACCAGGGCAAGAGCGAGCGCACACAGGCCGCCTACGAGCGTGTCCTCAGAGAGTTCGAACGATTCCTCCGAGACGGTGCAGGTCGGCGTGAGAGGTCGCTGACGCTCGCTGAAGCAACTCACAGGGACTGCATGGCATATGTTCACAGTCTGCGCGGGGAGAGCGCCGAGAGCACGGTGGCGACCTATGCCTCGTACCTGCACCGCTTCTATGCGTACATGACTCAGGTCGGGGCGTTCGATTCGAATCCGATGACGCTGGTCGTCGAAGAACTGGACGAAACGATCGACACCGATCCTGCCCGGCGGGACATTTCGATTCCCGAAATGCGGGCCTTCGTCGACGAAATTGGCCATCCGCTCGACCGCGCCGTTATCATCACTCTGTTGAAAACTGGCGTTCGAGCCGGTGAGGTCTGTAATCTCGATCAACGCGATCTTCATCTGGCGGACGATCCTCGAACCGATGTAACCGTTCGTCCACAGCTCGATGGTCGTCCGGATTCGCTCTATGTCGCGGCCAACCCCGCTCGCGGTACGGTCGTCAACGGGGAAGAGCGGCAGGCGTCGAACAAACGTCAGCGTGATACCGTTATCCCGGTCGACGACGAACTCGCGACTGTGCTGGGAGCGTGGCTGGCTGTCCGTCCAGACCCGGTCTCGCCGGCGAAGCCACTGTTTACGGGGACCACCAACAACTGGGGCCGCCGAATCACGACCGACATGGTCCATCATATCGTCGAATCCCAGGCCCGTGATCGAGGATGGTATCACGACGGCGCTGGTGCCGCAGACAACGTCACGCCCCACTATTTCCGGCACTTCTTCACAACACACCTCCGGGACCGGACGGGCGATCGTGGGATCGTCAAATACCTGCGCGGCGACGTCGCTCAGGACATCATCGACACCTACACCCACGACTGGGGCGACCGCGTCCGGGCAGTGTATACTCACAACATCTACCACCTCCTCGGCTGACTTGCTGTCGATCGTTCGGAGCACCTCTTCTGTTCCACACCAGGGCTCGTTGTATCCGGGAGTAGGAATCTGCTGTCGGTCAGCCTGCTGCAGTGTCTCTCCCGAAGCGGCCCAGCCGATACACTATCGGGCACAAAACAGTCCAGCGGGCCCGATGTGAGCGATCGTTGGCTATGTTCTCCGATCTGAGAAGGAATATCGCTGTCCCTTGCCGAATAGATAAACCAAATATAGCTATATGGAATCTGGACACTGATCGATATAGAAATATCGGGTGTTCCGGCCTCAGAGGCCGTTCTACTGGGGTTAGCGGACAGGTCGAGCGACACAGCGGCAGATCAGTGAGAAAACAGAGCGTGGATCAGTACGTCTTCCCGAAGTAGGCCGTCTCCTCGGCGTCCTCACCACAGATCGCACAGTCGTCATGAATGGGTTCCTCGTCGCGGTCGAGGGGGACCATCACGATCTCCGCGGCGATGGCCTCTTTGATCGGTTCCTCGCAGTCTTCGTCGCCACACCAGCCGCACTTGACGTACCCACCGTGCTGGCCGATGGTACCGAGGATCTCTTCGCGTGACTCGGCCTCACGAATCTCGCCTTCGAGGGTCTCTTCGGCCTCGGCGTAGAGTTTCGCGTAGATCGTATCGAGGTGGTCTTCGACGGTCTCGTCGATATCCTCGCGGTCGACGGTCGACTCTTCGCTGTCGGGACGGTGGACCAGCGTCGCTTCGTCGTCCTCGACCTCGTAGGAGCCAATCTCGATCCGGAGTGGGACGCCGTTGAGTTCGTGCTCGTTGTATTTGAACCCGGGATTGCGGTTGTCTCGATCGTCGAGTTCGACCCGCACGCCCGCTTCTTCGAGTTCGGCAGCGAGGTCGGCGGCGTACGCCAGCACTTCGTCCTGACTCTCCTCGTCCCAGATGGGAACGACCACGACCTGCGTGGGCGCAAGTGTCGGCGGGAGGACGAGCCCCTGATCGTCGCTGTGAGTCATGAAGAGTGCCCCCAGGGCTCGCCAGGACAGTCCCCAGGACGTGGTGTGAGCCAGCTGTTCTTCCTCGTCCTCGTCGACGTAGGTAACGTCGTAGGCCTCCGCGAAAGAGGTCCCGAGGTAGTGTGAGGTTGCAGCCTGGACCGATTTGCCGTCGGGCATCAGCGTCTCGACCGTGGTGGTCGTGTGCGCGCCGGGGAATTTATCGTGGGACGGCTTGCGTCCAGTGAGAGCAGGCATCGCCAGCACGTCCTCGTAGAGGCGTTCGTACTGTCCGAGACGAGTCATCGTCTCATCGAAGGCGTCGTCTTCATCGTGATGGGCAGTGTGGCCTTCCTGCCAGAGGAACTCCTTGGTACGGAAGAACGGCTTGGTCTCGGTGGCCTCCCACCGGACGACAGAACACCATTGATTGAGCCGCATCGGGAGATCGCGATGACTGCGGACCCACTGTGCCATGAACGGTGTAATGATCGATTCGCTGGTGGGTCGGACCGCGAGGCGCTCTTCGAGTTCGTCGTAGCCGCCGTGGGTCACCCACGCAACCTCTGGGTCGAAGCCCTCGACGATGTCTTTCTCCTTTTCGAGATAGTTCTCGGGGATGAACATCGGGAAATAGGCGTTCTGGACGCCCGTGTCCTTGAACCACCCGTCGAGGTTGTTCTGCAGACGTTCCCAGATGGCATACCCGCGAGGCCGGGTGACGATGAATCCACCCATCGGGGCGTAATCGGCGAGGCCGGCCTTTCGTATCAACTCAGCGTACCATTCGCCCGTGTTGTGCTCTTTGCTCTTCGTGATTCCGAGTTCCTGGTCGCCACTCATTGTCTAAAGGGTCGCCCAGCGGACTCCTAAACGCTTCGAAGGGTCGGGAACCGTTCACGAACGGTGCGGATCGACGCTGAAGGGACTCTCACTCTCTCGCCACTCCCAGCCGGGGAGTCGCGTCTGGACTCCTGCTGCGAGTGCCGCGTCGAGATCGTCCAGACCAGCAGGGTCGGCCTCGCTCTCGCCGTGATGATAAATGTCCGCGTAGTGGAACGTGGCTTCAGCGAGCAGACGGAGTGGCTGCTGGCCGGCGATCATCGCAGCGAGTTCACGGGCCAGCAGTTCGTCGACGACGAATCCGGGGTAATCGGACTCGACATCCAGGTTTCGAAGGATCGCGACGAGTGCTGCGACGTTGACAGCGCGGTCTCCATTTCGGAACACCGTGTCGATCGCCTGATTGTAGTGCTGTTCTGCGATCGGATCGACGGTCGTCTCGAACGCCGTTCCGAGATCTGAGCGGACATCGTTGATCAGTGGCACGACGACGTCAGCACGGTCGTGGACCCACGCTGCCTCACGGGCCACAGTCTCCGGTGTGAGTTCCATACGGGTCGATACAGTCCAGTGAAGTAGACTTTTGCGAAGGCTTTTATAATCCGAAGGGTTTACAGGCTGGTATAGATCGGTTTTCCGGATACTCACGTTCAGTGTGAGCCGTCCGGAGTGGCAATCCACGCCGACAGAGACACTATGACAATATTATTCGACAGCAGT
>Ga0207718_100214_pt1 | contig 63153 bp, 53 predicted proteins | sample A23M2SouthBayCA_FD_187749 | JGI IMG/M metagenome (GOLD analysis project Ga0207718, IMG submission 187749) | Aerobic enrichment media microbial communities from Eden Landing Ponds, California, USA - A23 M2 (SPAdes) | ecosystem: Environmental > Aquatic > Marine > Unclassified | place: Emeryville...
GGCTGGACCCGGACACCCTGTTGCATCTGAAGCTCTCGCCCGGCGACATCATCGAGATCGAGGGCGCGGACACGACCGCCGCGAAGGTGTGGCGTGCGGACCGACAGGACTGGAACACTGATACTGTTCGCATCGACGGCTTCACGCGACAGAACGCCGACGTGGGGATCGGCGAACGCGTCGAGATCCGCAAGGCCGAAGCGGAGAAAGCCGACAAACTCGTCCTCGCACCGCCCGAGGAAGCGAGCGTCCAGTTCGGCTCCGACGCCGCCGGCATGGTCAAACGCCAGATCCTCAAGCGGCCCGTCGTCCAGCGCGATATCGTCCCCGTGATGAGTTCGACGAACCATCCCTTCATGCGCTCGCCCGGTCAGGCGATACCGCTGATCGCCGTCGAGACCGAACCCGAGGGCGTGGTCCTGATCACCGAAGACACTGAGGTCGAGTTGCGCGAAGAGCCCATCTCGGGCTTCGAGAAGACCGGTGGCGGGATCACCTACGAGGACATCGGCGGCCTGCAAAACGAGATCCAGCGTGTCCGGGAGATGGTCGAACTCCCGATGAAACATCCCCAGATCTTCAAGAAACTCGGTATCGAGCCGCCACAGGGGGTGCTACTGCACGGGCCACCCGGCACCGGGAAGACGCTGCTCGCCAAAGCCGTGGCCAACGAGACCTCCGCCAGTTTCTTCTCTATCGCGGGGCCGGAGATCATCTCGAAGTACTACGGCGAGTCCGAACAACAGCTCAGGGAGATATTCGAGGACGCGAGCGAGGAGTCACCGGCGATCATCTTCATCGACGAACTCGACTCCATCGCGCCCAAGCGCGAGGACGTCACCGGCGAGGTCGAGCGCCGCGTCGTCGCCCAGCTCCTGACCATGATGGACGGCCTCGAATCGCGGGGCCAGGTCGTCGTCATCGCCGCCACGAACCGCGTCGACAGCGTCGACCCCGCGCTCCGGCGCCCGGGCCGGTTCGACAGGGAGATCGAGATCGGCGTCCCCGACGAGGTGGGTCGCGAGGAGATCCTCCAGATCCACACCCGCGGGATGCCCCTCTCCGACGACGTCGACCTCGGTCGCCTGGCCAGCGAGACCCACGGCTTCGTCGGCGCCGACATCGAGTCGCTGACGAAAGAAGCGGCGATGAAGGCGCTGCGGCGGTACCTCCCGGAGATCGACCTGGACGAGGAGGACATCCCGCCGAGTCTCATCGACCGGATGATAATCAAGCGCGAGGACTTCCGCGGTGCCCTCAACGAGGTGAGTCCGAGCGCCATGCGGGAGGTGCTGGTCGAGTTGCCGAAGATGTCCTGGGACGACGTGGGCGGCCTCGACGATGCCAAACAGAACGTCCAGGAGTCCGTCGAATGGCCGCTGAACAAACCCGAGAAGTTCACCCGGATGGGCATCAACCCGCCGTCGGGCGTGCTGCTCTACGGTCCGCCGGGCACCGGGAAGACGCTGATGGCCAAAGCCGTCGCCAACGAGACCGAAGCCAACTTCATCTCGGTGCGTGGCCCGCAACTGCTCTCGAAGTGGGTCGGCGAGAGCGAGAAGGCCATCCGCCAGACCTTCCGGAAGGCCAAGCAGGTGGCACCCACGGTCGTGTTCTTCGACGAACTCGACTCGCTGGCGCCCGGCCGTGGCGGCGAGACGGGCTCGAACGTCTCCGAGCGAGTCGTCAACCAGCTGCTGACCGAACTCGACGGCCTCGAAGAGATGCAGGACGTCATGATCATCGGCGCGACCAACCGCCCGGACATGATCGATCCCGCCCTCATCCGCTCGGGCCGGTTCGACCGCCTCGTGATGGTCGGTGAACCCGACGTCGAGGGTCGCGAACAGATCCTCCAGATCCACACGGCAAACGAACCGCTGGGCGCGGACGTGAGCCTGCGGGAGATCGCCGAGGTCACCGACGGCTACGTGGGTTCGGACCTCGAGTCGATCGCTCGCGAAGCCGCTATCGAGGCGCTGCGCGAGGACGACGACGCCGACGTGGTCGAGATGCGCCACTTCCGGCAGGCCATCGACAACGTCCGGCCCACCATCACGGACGACATCCGCGACTACTACGAGCGGATGAAAGACGAGTTCCGCACCGGCGGCCCCGACCCGCAGGAACGCCGTTCCGGTGGGCGGATCGGCTTCCAGTAGCGCTGTCTCGGCTGTCCAGTCGTTCTTCGCGGTCCGTCTCTTCGAGAGAGTTCCCGCCAGTTCCTGGATGTTCGGACTCGGTCGACAGCAGTAGTGCGTACCGAGCGACTGAAGTTTTAAGTTCGCGGACCGCGAACTGGATCGCACGATGGCTATCGACTCTGGGTCACCGGATCGAGCCGACGTCACGGATCTCTCGGCGGTACTCGACCTCCTCCGGAAACCGAAGTTGATGGAGCTGTACGCCACACTCCGCGAGGAGTCTGCCACGATTCCTGAGGTGCTCCCACAACTCAGCCTGGGCAAGACCGCCGCCTACGACTACTGTGACCAGCTCGAGGCGGCCGGTCTGGTCGCAGCGGTCGGAACCGAGAACAACAGTACGGTGTACGAAGCGCGTGACTTCTCGATGACTATCCGGATCGAGTCCGAATCGATCACGGTCACCCCGTCGCTGGCTCGCGTTCTCGCGGAGCGGTCGGAGAACCCCGAAGTCGACCGGTTCGTCGACAAGTACGGTATCGAGACGCTCGTCGAGTTCGTCCCGCTGGCACGCCAGTACGCCGAGGGAGTAGCGACTCATCGCTCTATCGCCGACCAACTCGACGTCAGCCGCGCCAGTGCGTTCGAGATGCTGGGTGAAGTACTCGACATCCTCGACGTCACGCCAGAGGCGACACACTCGCAACCGGGCGAACTCAGTGACCAGGAGGCAACGAGGGTCGTCGAAGACGCCAGGCCTTCGGAGTAACGTCGTGGCAGATGAGGGTGGTCAACATCGTCGACGCGGGTGTGTTTCGAGGTATCGGGAAACCACCGAACGAGGATTTCGATAGTTTGCGAGAGATCGTAACCGGTGTTCGAGATGGCGAGATTCAGCTCCCGCGACCGATTTACGCCGAACTGGGCGGCAACCCTGATGCAGAACCACACCCGTCGGGAAGCGAGTACGTCGATACCGGGATCCGCGACGGGTGGATATCGATCGCCGACCCGATCGAAGATACGTCACCCGTTGTCGACGCGAAACGGGACGCTCGACACGTCATGGAGGCCCAGGTCGCTCATCCGGGTACAGCGGTGTTCGAAGCGGACCTCTCACTCGTCGGACTGGTCGTCCAGTTGTTCGAGCGCGCCGAGACGATCCACGTCAATCTGTTTACCACCGACGACCCGCTTCGGAAAGCTGGTGTTGCGGTCGTCCAGTACTACGGGTACCACGACTTCGACGTGTATTTCGCCCCGCCACAGACCGTGACCGATGCCTTGCTCCAGTCGTCACACTTCGATGCGGGTTATCGAGTCGAATAGGGCGCGAAACCGGCTCTGAACCGGTACTACACGACCAGTTCGACCGGGTAGTCGGTGAGGTTCTCGTAGCCGTCCTCGGTGACGACGACGATGTCTTCGATGCGGACGCCGCCAACGTCGGGGTCGTAGAGGCCCGGTTCGATCGTGATGACGTGGCCCGGTTCGAGCGTCTCGCCGCCGGGGCTGACGTGGGGTAATTCGTGGACGTCCAGGCCGACGCCGTGGCCCGTCGAGTGGATAAAGCCCGTCTCCGCGCTCTCGTCGGCCCGGAGCGTGGGCATCCCCGCCCGCTCGTAGACGTCACAGGCCGCGTCGTGGACCGCCTCGCCGGTCACACCCGGTTCGACCGCTGCGAGGGCGGCCTCCTTCGCTTCGTCGGTCAACTCGAACCAGTCCTGAACTGTGTCACCCGGCTCACCCCGGCAGAACGTCCGGGTCATGTCCGCGTGGTACTTCGTCTCCTTGTCCCGGGGGAAGATGTCGATAATGATGGGTTCGTCGGCCAGCAGCGGGCCGCTGCCACGGTCGTGGGGGTCGGCGGCGTCGCTCCCGCAGGCGACGATCGTCTCGTCGAGTGCACAGCCGTGGCGCAGCAGCGTCACCTCGATCTCGGTCCTGACGGCCTCGCTCGTGAGCGGGTCGCCATCGTGATAGAGTGTGCCCTCGCGAACCTCAGCATCGGCGATCAGTTCCTCGGCGGTTGCCATCGCCGCCTCGTTCGCGCGCTGGGCCGTCCGGACGTGGTCGACCTCGGTGTCGGTCTTGGTTGCGCGGATCCCCGTCACCGTCTCCTCGCGGTCGGCGGCCACGGTGCGGCCGCGCTCGCGGAGGCCATCGGCGACCTCCAGCGGGAACCGCGGCGGGACGGCGACCGACTCGACCCCGTAGCTGTCGAGGAAATCCCGGATGACGTAGGACGAGGCGTCGTCGCGGCCGTGTTCCTCGACGTAGGCGGTGTGGTCGAAGTCGACGTAGCGCTCGACCGTCGCGGCGCGACTCTCCCGTTTCGCCCGGCCGAACTCCAGGCTCCGCGCGAAGAGAAGGTGTACCTCGCCGTCGTAGAGGGTGACGAAGGGGTCCGGGGCGTCGAACCCCGAGAGGTAGTACTGGTCGGAGTCCTCGGAGTCGGCCTCGATCAGGTAGCCGTCGTGGCCCGTCTCGTCCAGGTAGGCGTCCAGTTTCGAGAAGTCGAGATCCATGGACACGCCAACGGCGTCGTCGGGCAAAAAGTCTCGGCAGTCCGGTACGCTATTGACGGGGGCCGACCACTCCGCGCGTATGGACGTGACACTCACGCCGTCGTCGGTCAGCGGCCGGGTGCGGGCGCCGCCGTCGAAGAGCTACACCCACCGGGCGATACTCGCGGCCGGCTACGGTGAACAGGCGACCGTGCGGAATCCGCTGGTCAGCGCCGACACCCGGGCGACGATGCGCGCCGTCGAAGCCTACGGGGGCGAGACCGACCTTTCGGCCGACGAATCGGAACTGAGCGTCGAGGGCTTCGACGGGTTACCCGAGACGCCGGCGGACGTCATCGACTGTGCCAACAGCGGGACGACGATGCGCCTGACGACCGGCACGGCCGCGCTGGTCGACGGTCTCACCGTTCTGACCGGCGACAGCTCGCTGCGCTCGCGGCCACAGGGACCGCTGCTGGACGCCATCGAGCAACTCGGCGGCCGTGCCGAGAGCACGCGCAGAAACGGGCAGGCGCCGCTGGTCGTCGGGGGCCCCGCCGAGGGCGGTCCCGTCACGGGCGGTACCGCGTCGATCCCCGGCGACGTCTCCTCGCAGTTCGTCACCGCACTCCTGATGGCCGGCGCGGTCACCGACGACGGGATCACCGTCGACCTGGAGACCGAACTCAAATCCGCACCCTACGTCGACATCACGCTCGAACTGCTGGCGGCGTTCGGCGTCGAAGCGGACGAACTGGACTCCTCGGAGAGCGCCGGTCGTGGTGACGGCGGCGGGTATCACGTCGACGGCGGCCAGTCCTACGACCCCAGCGGCGGCGTCTACGACGTCCCGGGCGACTTCTCGTCGATGTCCTACCTGCTCGCGGCGGGCGCACTCGCTGGCGACGACAGTGTCGTCGTCGAGGGTGCCCAGCCCAGCGCACAGGGCGACGCCGCCATCGTCGAGATACTGGAGCGGATGGGCGCCGATATCGCGTGGGATCACGAGACCGGCGAGATCACGGTCGAGCAGTCCGATCTGGAAGGCGTCGAGGTGAGCGTCGCGGACACGCCCGACCTCCTGCCGACGATCGCCGTGCTGGGCGCGGTCGCCGGGGGGACGACCACCATCACCGACTGCGAGCACGTCCGCTACAAGGAGACCGACCGCGTCACCGCGATGGCCGAGTCACTCGAAACGATGGGCGCCACCGTGCTGGAAGAACAGGACCGCCTGACCGTTCGCGGTGCGGACACGGACCTCCGCGGGGCGACGCTGTCGGGTCGGGAAGACCACCGGATCGTGATGGCGCTCTCTATCGCGGGCCTCGTCGCCGACGGCGAGACCACCGTGACGGGCGCCGAAGACGTCGACGTCTCGTTCCCGGGCTTTTTCGACGCGCTGGCTGGGATGGGCGCCGACGTCCGTCGGTGAGCGTCAGGACTCGTCCGATTCCGAGAAGGGTGATCCAGCGCTTTCGGGTTCGTCCCCGGGGCGGGCGACGAGATTGCCACGCCCGATGTCGACGCGGGTTATCTCGCCGGCCTCCTCCATCCGGGTGAGGACGCGACTGACCGTCGCTTTCGACCAGTCGGCGGCCTCGACCATGTCGCTCTGGAGCATCCGTCCGCCGTTCTCGTCTAACAGGCGCGCGACTCGTTCCTCGTTGGTGAGCACGGCGTCGTCCGGCAGGTCGGCGACCGATTCGGTCTCTGTCTCGGCGTCAGCGCCGGCAGTATCGGTCCCGTCTTCGCCGTCCGCGTCCGCAGTGTCGGTCTCCGCCTGGGCGGTGCTCGTGACGTCTCCACTGGTGCTCTGTGCGCTGGAACCGGCAGCCTCCGCTCCGGTCGTGCCCTCGGAGGCGGCCCCTTCGCCACCGCTCCCGGCCGTGTGGCTGGCCGTCATCTCGGGCGTCCCTTCGACCTGTCCAGTCTCAGGTGGTTCGTCCGCTGCTCTCGCGCGGCCGCCGTCGCTATCCTCGCCACCGTCGCCGGAGTCAGTGGCGATATCGGCTGTCCCGTCGACCGGTTCGTCGGTCCCGCGCACTCGGCCGAGCGTCCCGCGAATCCGGGTGACCGACAGGCGGTCGGTGAAACGCCAGGTGAGAACGCCGGCAACGAACAGGACGACCGCCGCCCCGAGGAGCCCGGCGGCGAGGGGTCGTTCCTCGGCGGCGATCCTGGCGGACGTTATCGGTCCGGGGTCGGCGGTCGAGGTGGGGTCAGTCGGGTTCGAGCCGAGTTCGACTTCGAGGCCGTCGTCCAGCCCGTCGCGGTCGGTGTCGGCGACGAGCGGGTCGGTCTCGTACTCGCGGAGTTCGTCGCCGTCGTCGATGCCGTCGCCGTCCGAATCCGCCGCGGTCGGATCCGTGTCGAACTCGGAGATCTCGGTCGCGTCCTCGATGCCGTCGCCGTCCGTGTCCGCCCGCGTCGGGTCTGTCTCGTAGAGGTTGACCTCCGCACCGTCTGTGAGTCCGTCGCCGTCCGTGTCGGCCTGGGTCGGGTTCGTCCCGAGGTCGACCTCGGCGCCGTCGCCCAGGCCGTCGTCGTCGGTGTCGACCGCCGTCGGGTCGGTCTGGTAGGTGTTCACCTCGGGCCCGTCCTCGAGGCCGTCGCCGTCAGTGTCCGCGAGCGCCGGGTTGGTGCCGAGGTCCACCTCGCGACCGTCACTGAGTCCGTCGTCGTCCGTGTCGGTGTCGAGCGGGTCGGTGTGGTAGGTCTTGATCTCGAGGCCGTCACCGAGCCCGTCGGCGTCGCTGTCGTTGTCGGTCGGGGACGTCTCGTAGACGCGCACCTCCAGTGCGTCCGAGAGCGTGTCGTTGTCCGTGTCCGGGTTCCGGAGGTCGGTGCCGTATTCGACTTCGTCCTCGTTCACCAGGCCGTCACCGTCGAGGTCCGCCTCCCGGCCGAGGACGGTCAGCTCCATCGACCGCTCGGCGAGTGTCTCGCCGGTCTCGCGGTCGCTGACGACGGCACTGACGCTCCTGGCACCAGACAGGTTCCCCGGCCAGGGTCCGATATCGACGGTGACCGACCGCGTCTCGCCGGCGGCGAGCGAGGCGTTCCGACAACCGAGTTGCCTGGGCCCGCCCGAGGCGTTGGCGGAGAGACAGACGGCGGTCTCGTGGCTCTCGTTTGCCCCAAGGCGGACGGTGAATTCGTGGTCGTCGGACTGCCAGATCGAGAGTCCGCGATCGGGAGTTCCGACGACGTCGGTCCCGCCGTAGGCGAACGACGACATCGTCACCTCTGCGGCGGCGACGCCGGACACCGACGCCACGGTAGCGACGAGCAAACAGCAGGCGATCAACACGGGGCCGAGTCTGGGTGTCATCGGTCGGGCGAGCCAGCGGCTATACTCTGTCCGTTCACCTCCGGTCGGCAAACCGTTTCCGGTTAGTGAAACCGCCGGTATCGGACTTCAAACGCCGCCTGAAACGCCGTGAAACGCTGTGAAACACGGTGGAATCGACGGAAACGGGCGGAACGACTGGAACGACGGCACCCGTTGATAACCCTCCCTGCCATTGGGTTTACTTGGCCGCACAGTGCGGCCGATCGGGCAGGCCTCCAACCCGGTGCCCGGATCCCAGACCACCCACCCACACCCACCCACACCCACACCCAACTCCCTGCAGCCCACATCTGCACGGGCCCACATCCGGGGTTCTGCCCACCCTATCACCCACCCACCCCACCTTTCGACGCTCACCTCCGTAGACGCACGTCTCCCGGACGGTGTCACTCGCCGGCGTCGAGCAGCGTGTCCCCGCTGACGAATCGGCCTTCCCTGCATTCGTGGCCGCCGCCGACTGTTCTGCGCTGACCGTTCTCCGCTGATTGCTCTGGAACGACTGTTCTGGGCTGGCTGCTTTCGACCGACAGCACCTGTTCGGTCGTTCGAAGAGTCGGAGAAAAGCAGCTACTTGCCGGTGGCAGCACCGGCGAACTGTTCGCGCACTTTCTTGACTTTCGGTTCGGCGTGGAACTGGCAGTAGCGGTCGTTCGGGTTCTTGTCGTAGTAGTTCTGGTGGTGCGCCTCGGCCTCCCAGAACCGCTCCAGGGGTTCGATCTCGGTGACGATCTCGTCGTTCTCGTAGCTCTGGAACGACTCGGAGCCGAGTTCGGCGACGAAGCGCTCGACGGTTTCGCGCTGGTCGTCGTCGTGATAGTAGACTGCCGACCGGTACTGGGAGCCGACGTCAGGCCCCTGTCGGTCCTTCGTCGTCGGGTCGTGGATCGTAAAGAAGACCTCGAGCAGGTCCTCGAAGGCCAGTACTGCGGGGTCGTAGACGACCTGGACGACCTCGGCGTGGCCGGTCGTGCCGCGACAGACCGCCTCGTAACTCGGGTCTTCGACGTGCCCGCCCGCGTAGCCGGACGTGACCTCGACGACGCCGTCCAGTTGTTCGAACGCTGCCTCGATACACCAGAAACAGCCGCCCGCGAGCGTCGCCGTCTCGTAGTCGTCCGTCATCACTTCCCGTTAGGGCCCGACGAGTTTGAAAGTAGCGACCGCCGTGACTGGAACGCTCCGTTCCAGGCGACTGGGTCGAGCGGTCGGGCCCAGTACGACCGACAGCAGTTCCTCTCGTGCTGATTCTCGTAGCGATTTACCGGTATGCGCCGGCCCTGGGTTCAGCGCCATCCGGAAACAATCTACAATAATCACTATCACCCGTCGCGTTCGCCGGCGATCCGGCCGATGCCGTCGCGGAGGTAGACGACAGAGTCGTATCGGTCAGCGGGGTCCGTCGCCAGGCCGTCGAGCAGGACTTCGTCGAGTTTCGACGGGAGCGTCCCGTCTACTTCGGACGGTGGCGTCGGTCGAGTAGTCAACGCCTGGCCCATCACCTGTGTCGACTCGCCCTCGAACGGCGCTCGACCGGTGAACAGGTGGTAGAGAACGGCGGCAGTCCGATAGACGTCCGTCCTGACGTCGACCGGTTCGTCGCGGAACTGTTCCGGTGCCGCGTAAGCCGGCGCCGAGACGCCGTCGTCCGCCCTCGCGGCCCAGCCGCCGAGTTTCGGGACGTCGATGACCCCGTCTCGCTCGCGGAACGCGACGTGTTCTGGACGGATCGCTCCGTGTGTCACGCCGCGGTTGTGTGCGAATCGGAGCGCGTCACAGGTCGCCACCGCGACGGCGCTGGCCGCTCTGAACGACAGGTCCGACCGGCCGGCGAGTGTCCCGCCGTCGGGGAACTCGACCGCCAGCCAGGGAACGGGGGCGGTCCCGTAGCCCGCGACGCCGAGAACGTGGTCGTGCGACGCCAGTCCCCCCCACGTCTCCGCACGGTCGACGAACGCGTCTATCGCCTCGTTGTGAACCGTGCCGTCCACCGAGAGTCGCTCTAGCACCACCCGGTCTCCGTCGGCGGTTCGTGCAAGGGATCCACCACCTTCCAGGGACCGCTCGACGTCCAGTGTCTCCCACTTCGCGACCGGACAGGGCGGGATCGGTTCGCCTGCGAACATACTACCGCCGTCGTCCGACGACCCGGCCGCTATCTGGTCGGTACTCCGCCCCTCCGAGCGACGCCTCTCGGGCGTGGGTTGTGACGCAGTCTGCTCCCCCGAGGGGCGGTCGTTCGAGTCGGCCCGCACCCTTCGCCTCCCGCCGGTATCGGAGGGGGACCATCGGTCGTCGGTGCCGGGCGGAGACCGTCGGTCGTCGGTCGGTGAGTCCCCAGCGCCGTTCACACTGGACCGCAGGAGAGAGAGAACCCACTTTACTCCGAGCGTGCCGAGGTAGACGGGACTGGCCACGACGACGGTCAACAGCACGACCGTGTCGGGGTAGCGAATCAGCGCACGAACGAATCCGCCGACGCTCAGCGGACCGCTCTCCGTTCCGACCCAGTTGAAGAACATCGACGAGACCGCCCCGAGTCCGACCAGCAGGCCGACCGCGGCCGCGACGCCGGTCGTCACTCGTTCGAGTCTGTGACCATAGCGCTCGACGGACACCCGAAGGCCGACGAGGTACGTGACCGCCGTGACGAAGATGACCGGCCCGAGGACCGACAGCGGGTGTGCGGCGGTCATCAGGAGGACTGAGGGCGGGGTACTGTGGAGGCCGTCGGTGCGTAACACCCAGTACATGTACGTCCCGAACAACGTTCCACTCCCGCCGACGAGCGCGAACAGCAGGCCGAAGTCGGTCCGGTCGCTCATTCTCGGACCCTCGTAACGACCTCGCGCAGGTCGTCCCGGAGGTACACCATCGAGTCGTACCGGTCGGTCCGGTCCTTGACGAGCGCGTTCAGGATCATCTCTTCCAGTTCGGCGGGTAACTCGGGGTTGACCGACGACGGCGCTGGCGGTTCCTCCTGGAGGACCTGCCGCATCACCTGTGTGGCTTCACCCTGGAACGGCGGTCGACCCGTGAACAGTTCGTAGAGGATCGCGCCGGTCTGGTAGACGTCCGTCACCTCGTCGGTCGACCCGTAGGCATCGTCGAACTGTTCGGGGGCGGCGTAGGCCGGCGACAGCCCCTCTACCGTGGTCGAGTGGTCGAGGAGACGCTTCGAGAGACCCCAGTCAGCCACCTTCGGGACGTCCCAGGTCCCGTCGGGGGTCTCCCGGAAGAGTACGTTCGCGGGCTTGAGGTCCAGGTGAGCGACGCCGGAACGGTGGGCGTGGCGCACAGCCGAGACGATTCCGTAGGCGATCCAGAGCCGTTCGAAGTACGACGGTCCCTGGATGCGCTCGCCGAGCTGCCCGCCGTCCATGTACTCCATCGCGATCCACGGGAGCGGGTCAGAACCCCAGTCGAGCAGTCCGACGACGTGGTCGTGGTCGTCGAGTGCAGACCAGGTCTCGGCCTCGCGGAGCAGTCGCTCGGCCGTCTCGACGTGGAGCGTGCCTTCGATCCTGGGCTCCTTGACGGCGATCTGCCGTTTCCGTCCGTCGACGGCCGTCGTCGCCAGATACACGTCGGCGTTCCCACCAGAACCGAGCGGGCGCTCTTTCGAGAACTCCTCGTGTGAGAGCGACACGGACTCCACGTCGGGAACGTCCTCCGGACGCTCACCACCGTTCGACGTGTCGAGCGGGCTGTCACCCCCACCGAACGCCGTCGAAGCGTCTCCGTTCTCCCCGGAAGCGGTCGGGGACCTGCGCTTCGATCCGTCCCTGGGGCGGTTCGACCCCGAGGTAGTCCGGGACCGAGAGCCCGAAGTCGTCCGGGACCGAGACCCCGAGTCCGTTCGAGATCCTGTCGTCGCTCCCCGGTCTGTCGATGGATCCGGGGACGACGACCGGTTGCTCCGGCCGGCACCGTTGTCGGATCCGGTCTGCCTGCGACCGCTCGACGTGGTACCGCCCGTTGTCGTGCCGGCGCCGCCTCCCGTCCCGTCGTCGGTGTCGTCCATCGTCGAGCCAGTGCCGTCTCCCTCACCGTCGTCGGTGCCAGCACGTCGGCTCCAGAGGAGCGCCAGGAGTGTGCCACCGGCGAGTAGTCCACCGCCGCCGACGAGTGTCTCCATCGGGAGCGAGACCTGGCGACGCTCGTCACCGAAGAAACTGTTCGCCTGGGTGGGTGGTCGCGACGTCGGCGTGGGCTCCGGCGTCGGCGTGACCGGGTCGCTGGCGGCGGCGATGCCGTCTTCGCCCGTGACGGCGGTCAGCGTCCCGGCATCGTCACCGAAAAAGACGGTGTCGTAGGCCAGCGCCGGCCGGGACGTCGGGGCGCGGCCGAGTGGTAACTGCCAGCGGACTCCGTCCTGACCGCTGACGGTCAACCCTCCGCTGTCGACACCGTAGACGACGGCGTCGGCTATTACGGGGGCTGTCACGGGTGTCTCGTCGATGGGGAAGTCGAGGAACCTGTCGTCCCGGGCGACGTAGGTTCGAAACCGGGAACCGGTCTGGAAGAGTGGATAGGAACCGCCCCACAGCGCCGGCGTCGTGAGAGGCGGGGAGCCCAGTTCGACTCGCCAGGAAACCTCACCGTCGAAGCCGACCCCGACCGCCAGCGCCTCGCTCGTGCCGACGACGACGGCGTCACTCGTCAGGACCGGTGAACCGACCACCGTCCCGGGAACGGGGGTCTTCCACTGTCGCTCGCCGGACCGTCTGTCGTATGCACTGATCGCGTCACCGGCCGTGAGAAACGCCCGCGCCGGGTCTTCGACCGGCGTCCTGGGGAGACCGGACCCCGGCGAAACCGCCCACAGTTCCTCGCCGGACTCCGGGTCGAAACCCCGGACGCGGCCGTCGTCCGTGGGGACGTACAGTAGCTGGTAGACCGGGACGACGGGTCCAGCGGTCCTGGCATCCAGTTCCGTCCGCCACTGTGGTTCGCCGCTCGCGCGGTCGAGGGCGACGAGTGCGTCGCCGCCGGCGACCACCGTGCCGTTCGCGAACGCAGCCGACTGGTCTGCGTACTCCGTGGCTTCGGACGTCCACACGAGCTCACCGGTCCGTGAATCGACCGCGTACAGGGTTCCACCCGACGGGACGACGACCAACCCGTACGCCGCGACCGGCGACGTCTCGATGCCCTCTTCCAGCGACGTCTGCCACTCGACCACGGGCGACCCCGGGATAGTCGAGGATCCGGTGAACCCCGGGTTCCGCCAGTTCCGTCCCGATGCCGGCCAGGCTGCCTCCCCGGGCTCGGTCTGGCCGGTGCGAGAGGCGATCCCCAGGCCGACTGCGGCACCGCCGAGACCGAGGAACCCGCGTCGCGTGAATCGACTCTGTGACAACAGCTATTGCTCAACCACGACGACAATGAACGTTACGCCTCCTGGCGAGGCCAGGTCTCTCCCTGGGACGTATCGCTCCGTTCTGAACAGTGTCGACCTGTGGGAGAACTTCCGGCGGACCGCGGAACACGACCGACACCGTGGCCGTGACAGGCACGAACCGAACCCGTTCCTGGTCTGGTGCGTGGCCACATCGACCGGCATCTTTAGACCTTTATGCCTCCGTCACCCACCGTGTAGCAATGAACGGCAACCAGTTCGGTCGGCTCTTCCGGTTTACCACCTACGGGGAGAGCCACGGGGAGGCGATGGGCTGTACGGTCTCTGGCTGTCCAGCGGGAGTCGAGATCAGCGAAGAAGAGATCCAGTACGAACTCGACCGGCGCAAACCAGGCCAGTCGATGATCACCACCTCGCGGGGCGAACCCGACGAAGTCTCTATCAAATCCGGCACGCTCGAGGGCTACACGACGGGCACGCCGATCGGGATGGTCATCCAGAACAAGGACGCCCGCTCGGGCAAGTACGAACCGTTCGTCACCGCACCGCGACCGTCCCACGGCGACTACACTTACTCCGCGAAGTTCGGGACGCGCAACTGGGGCGGGGGCGGCCGGTCGTCGGCCCGCGAGACCGTCAACTGGGTCGCCGCCGGCGCCGTCGCGAAACAGGTGCTGCGCCAGTCAGAGTACGACGTCCGCGTCAAGGCCCACGTCAACCAGATCGGCGATATCGAGGCACCCGAGGTGACCTGGGAGGAGATGCTCGAACACACAGAGGAAAACGAGGTGCGGTGTGCCCACCCCGAGACGGCCGAACAGATGCGCGACGCCATCGACCGCTACCAGCAGGAGGGCGACTCTATCGGCGGTTCGGTCTACTTCGAGTGTCGCGGCGTCCCCCGGGGGCTGGGCGCCCCGCGATTCGACTCCTTCGCGGCCCGTCTGGGACAGGCGATGTTCTCCATCCCCGCGACGACGGCCGTCGAGTACGGCATGGGTCGCGACGCGCGCTCGGTGCGCGGTATCGACCGCAACGAGGACTGGGAGTTCGACGACGGCTCCCGCGACGACGTGGTGAGCGAGGAGGGCGACCCGGTGCCCGTCGGCAACGACCACGGCGGCCTCCAGGGCGGCATCACGACCGGCGAACCCGTCTACGGCGAGGTGAGCTGGCACGCTCCCGTCTCGATCCCCAAGACCCAGCAGACCGTCGACTGGGAAACTGGCGAGAAGAAAGAAGCCCAGGTGGTCGGCCGTCACGACCCGAGTCTCCCGCCACGAGCGGTACCGGTCGTCGAGGCGATGCTCCGCGTGACGATCCTGGATTTCATGCTGCTCGGCGGGCGGATCAACCCCGACCGACTGGACGACCGCCCCGGCGAGTACGACACGTCCTACCACCCCGAGAGCCCGCAAAACGACCCCGACGACGCCGAAACCGAGACCCGCACCCTCGACACCGGAGCGAGCGGCGACGGCGACGGTGACTGAGATGGACGCCCGACAGGACGACATCTCGAACCCGTTCGGGATGGACGAGGACTGCACGAACTGTCCCGACCTCTGTGAGACGCGCTCGCAGGTCGTCCACGGCTACGGCGACGTGGGCGCGGACTTCGTCGTCCTCGGCGAGGCGCCGACTGCAGGCGCCGACGCGACCGGTGTACCCTTCACCGGCGAGGACCGCGTCGTGCTGGCGGCGCTCTCGCGAGTCGGCCTCGTGGACGACCCTGCCGCGGACGAACCCGACGTGGACAACGTCTACCTGAATTACGTGACGCGGTGTCATCACCCCGAGCGGGCCGCGACCGACGAGGAAGTGCGCGCCTGCGAGGGGTATCGTAGCAGCGAACTCCGGATGATCAACCCGGAGATCATCGTCCCCGTCGGCCAGGGCGCGCTCTCGGCACTGGCCTTCCAGTACACGACGAAGAGTGCCGACGACCTCGATATCGAGGAGTTACACGCCACGACCGTCCGCGGGCGGGGGTTCGAACTCGTGCCGATGCTCGCGCCGGCCGACCAGACCCCCGAAGACACCGAGGCCTTCGTCGAACATTTGGCAGACCTGCTCGGGACGGACTACCGCCAGACGAAGGGCCGCCAGGGGAGTCTACAGAGCGGTCGCGGCCCAGACTCCGAGGACTCCTGATTCGCAGTCTCGTTTTTCACACCAGTCAGTCACCGATATCGACGACGAGTGTCGGGGCGGCGACGCTCTCGACGACGCGCTGTGTGACCGACCCGAGATGGGCGACCCGGTCGCGTCCCGTGCGGCCGTGGGTCCCCATGACGACGACGTCCACGTCCGCTTCGTCGACGTAATCGACGATCTCGCGGTGGGGGATGCCGTCGCGCTGAACGCTCTCGACCGTGACACCGAGTTCTTCGAGGCGAGTGCGCGCGTCGTCTAGCGCCCGGTCGCCTTCCAGTTCGAGGGACTTGCGGACCTCGTCGGTGGTGTCGCTGTCGGCCGCGCGGTAGCGCCGCTGGTCGACGACGTAGAGGGCGTGGACCACGCTGTCTTCGCCAGCCAGTCTCGCCGCGTGTTCGAACGCGTCCGTGCTTCCGTTGCTCCCGTCGGTCGGCACCAGTATCGTCTCGTACATATCCCGTGGGTTCGACCGCCGGACAGATAGTGATAGGTGTCCCGGCGGCGAGAACCGTCTCGGTCCCGACAGCGCGATCATCTCCGGGTTTCGACCCAGCGAAACGAACGCTCGGACTCGGACGGCGGGCGTCTTCCCACGTCCGGTCGTTCCGGGCGCCGGTATCTTCATTATTTTTCGTTTCGAACGTGTGAAAAATGAGCCATATCGGTGCAACACGGCACCGACCGGGAGACACTCGAGGCGGAGGGGCGTGGTGGCGTCGAGACGAACTGCGGGATTCCGGCCGGGTGACCGATGGCTGACTCACCGGTTCACGTCTCGGAAGGATTCGTCGACCGACTCGGGCACCTCTTGCTGGTCGTGTTCGCCGCCGGAGACCCCATCGAGGGGGAGTACGACCTGGCAACCGAGGCCGAGTTGATCCCAGCGATCCGCGTCTCGATACTCAGAGAAGAGCCGGGCGAGGAGCACGCTTCGGAGCCTCCGACGGTCGAACTCGGCGTGGACGGGTTCGAGACGGCCCTCGAAACGTTCCTCCTCGCGGAGTACGCTCGTGGCATCGAGATCGACGGCGTCTGGACCGTTCGGTACGCGCGCTCGTCGCTGCCGGAGTGGAGCGTCGACGTCGAAGTGTCGGAACCTCCCACCGAGGGGGGAGACGACTCCGAATCCCCGGAGCAACCGAACTCCGGCGGGATGGAGTAACCGCCTGCGACCGGGCATCTCCGATATACCTTTGGCCATCGGCTGATAGTCGGGGTACATGGTTGTCGGGGTATCGACGGGTGTGCTCGTCGTGTTCGGACTCGTCGCTGTCGCGCTGGTCCTGTTCGTCACCGAGTGGCTCCCGCCCGACATCACTGCCATCGGCGTCCTCGTGGCACTCGCCGTCTTACAGCCTTTCACCGGAGTGACCCCTGCCGAAGCTATCGACGGGTTCGCCAGTCGCGCGACCGTGACGATACTGGCGATGTACGTCCTGAGCGCGGGCGTCGAACGGACTGGCGTCGTCGAGTACCTCGGCGCGGTGCTGGCGGACGTGACCGCCGGCGACGAGACGCGACTGCTGGGCGTGACCGTCACGACGACCGGTCTCGCAGCCGGGATCGTCAACAACACGCCCGTCGTCGCCGTGTTCATCCCGATGATCACCGGCCTCTCCGAGCGGGCGGGCGTCTCGCCGTCGAAACTTTTGATGCCGCTTTCGTTCGCCGCCATGCTCGGTGGGACGCTGACGCTGATCGGCACCGCGACGAACCTGCTCGCGAGCGACCTCTCCAGGACCCTGCTCGACCACCCGCTGTCGATGTTCGAGATCACGCCCGTCGGGATCGTCGTCCTCGTCGTCGGCCTCGTCTACCTCATGACCGTCGGGCGGTGGCTCGTTCCCGAGCGGATCCCGCCCACCGCCGACTTCACCGAGGAGTTCGACCTCGACCGCCACCTGAGCGTGCTCGTCGTCCGCGAGGACTCGCCGCTCGTCGGCTACACCGTCGCCGAGGCGCTCGACGACGGGTCGCTCGTCTCGCCCGACGAAGCCGATCTGGCACCCGACGGGACCGACCGCCCGGCGGACCCGTCGACGACCGGTTCCTCGCTGGAAGCGCCAGTCGAGGCGGGGTCGGACCCCGACGGCGAGGAACCGGCCCCGGACGGACGGACTACGGAGGAGGACGTCTCGGAGGAATCCGACGTCGACGTGTTGCAGGTCGAACGCGACGGCGAGGCCTTCGTCGCGAGCGCGAGCGACCAGCCCCTGGCCGTCGGGGACCGCCTGACCGTCAGGGGAAGTCTTCAGGCAGTCAATCGCTTCGCCGACCGCTACGAACTCAGACAGCGCTCGCGCGAGGTCGTCACCGAGGAGGGACTGGTCTTCGTCCCCCACGAGGCGACGCTCGTCGAGGCCGTCGTCCACCCCGAATCGCGGGTCACCGGTCGCACCGTCGGCGACCTGCAGTTGCGCGAACGCTTCGACACGACCGTCCTCGCAGTGCGGACCGGTGGCGAACTCCGCCGCGAGAACCTGGACGAGTTCGAACTCTCGCGCGGCGATACGCTGTTGCTCCAGACCACTGCGGCGTCTACCGATTACTTCGTCGAGGCGGGCTTTTTCGTCGTCACCGAACGAGTCGTCGCCGACGAACCCGACGAACCGGTCGGCGACGCCGCGACCGACTCCACCACCGGAATCGCCGAGACTGCCGATACGGTCGAGGCCGGCGGCCCCACGAGCGACTCGACAGACCGCGCCGAGCGGGCGACAGCCCGGGACGCGACGGGCAAGAAAGCGTCGACAGCCCGCCCGGCGGTCGACGACAGCTGGCCGGTCGCAGTCGGCGTGTTACTCGGTGTGGTCGCACTCGCCGCGCTCGACGTCGTGCCGGTGACCATCGGCGCGCTTGGGGGCGTCGTCGCGCTCGTCGCGACGGGCACGCTCACGGCGAATCAGGCCTACGACGCCGTCAACTGGGGTGTCATCTTCCTGCTCGCTGGCCTGCTCCCACTCGGGGTGGCGATGCAACGGACCGGCGGTGCCGAGTTGCTCGCCTCGGGACTCGTCGTCGTCGGCGAGGCGGTCCCGCCGCTCGCGTTCATGGCTGTCCTCTATCTCATCACCGCCGTCGTCGCGGCGATCATCACGCCCGTCGCCACGGTCGTCTTGCTCGTCCCCGTCGCCGTCGACGCCGCCGCCGGCATCGGCGTCGAGGGATTCCCCCTCCTGCTGGTCGTCACCTTTGCCGCCGCCAACGCCTTCCTCACCCCGATCGGCTACCAGACGAACCTGATGGTCTACGGGCCCGGCGGCTACAGGTTCACCGACTACGCCCGCGTCGGCGCGCCACTGCAGTTGTTACTCGCCGTCGTCACGACCCTCTCTATCGCCGCGCTGTGGCCACCATAGACCGTAGCAGCAAGTGAGTGAGCCCTTTGTCCCTCTCCGGGATCGTCCGTGATCGGTACAGGCCATGTTTTTCCCGCTCGGGTGTCCTCGCTCACCGCGTTCGCTGCGGGTACCACTCGCGGCAAAAACATGGGTGAAAAAGGCCGCCTCCGCCGTCTTCGACGGCTCCGGCGGTGTCCTGGCGAGTCCCACGAGCCAGGGCTCGTCAGAGTTCGCTCTGACGGTGAAACGCCTCGCTCCGCTTGGCGTACGTTTACTCGGATCAGATGTTACACTCGCAGTCGGTAGATCACAGCTTTCCCAGAACCCACTCACACGAAGCTAGCTTCAAACACCCACTTTGAACTCACAATCCAGTCAGCGGATCGAGAGTGAAACCGATCTTCGCGAGCAACGATTCTCCAAGGCACTCACGGTCGGTCGGGGAACTTCACCGAGTGACGGAGGGTGCCGACGTCCTGGATCTCGACCTCGACGGTGTCGCCCTGCTCCAGTGGGCCGACGCCCTCGGGCGTGCCGGTCGCGATGATATCGCCCGGTTCGAGAGTCATGTAGGTCGTTATCTCCTCGATGAGCTCTGGGATCGGGAAGATCATGTGCTCGATGGAGGAGGACTGTTTCGTCTCGCCGTTGACGCGCGTCTCGATGGTCGCGTCGTCCGTGAGGTGTTCGGGGGTGGCGATGACGGGGCCGATGGGCGCAGCGTTGTCGAAGGCCTTGCCGCGGACCCAGTTCTGCTCGACGTTCTGGTCGTCGCGGTTCGAGAGGTCACACAGCGGCGTGTAGCCGGCGATGACGTCGTCGGCGTTGCTCTGGCTGACGTGGCGACACTGCTCGCCGATGACGACACCGAGTTCACCCTCGTAGTCGATGCGGTCCTTGCCGGCCGGTAGCGTGACGGTGCTGCCGTGACTGGCGACGGTGTTGGGCGGTTTCAGGAAGAGCAGGGGTCGGTCGGGGATCTCGTTGTCGAACTCGTCGGCGTGTTCGGCGTAGTTGCGGCCGACACAGACGATCTTCGTGGGCTCACACGGCGGGAGGATGTCGACCTCTTCGGGGTCGAACGTCTCGTCGCCGAAGGCGATGCGTCCGTACGGGCCGGCGGCGGCGGTGACGACGTCTTCCCCGTCGACGGTGGTCCACCGGCCGCCGCGAACGGTCCCGGCGGTGTCTCGAAAGCGGACGCGTCTCATGGCCAGAGACACTCACCCCCGACGGATAAGCGTTTAGAACGGGGCGTGGCTCTGTCGGTGTTCGACGCCGCGGTCCGGGACCTGTCGAACCCGGTCGCGCCGACCGAACGCCTTTTGCGACAGCCTCCAGTACCCCCGACCCATGAAACTGCTCGTCGTCGGCGCCGGCGAGATGGGGGTCTGGTTCGCCAGCACCGTCTCGCGCGGCCTCGAGGAGTCGCCGGACGTCGCGTTCGCCGACGCCGACGAGTCCGTCGCGGCCGCTGCTGCCGACGAGACCGGCGCACGCGTCGTCACTGCCGAGAGCGACGAGCGATTCGACGCGGTCTGTCTCGCAGTGCCGATCCCGGCGGTCGAGACCGCCGCCGACGAGTGGGGCGGGCGTGCCGACCGCGCGCTCGTCGACGTCACCGGCGTGATGGAACCCGCCGTGGCGGCGATGGCCACCACCGCGCCGACCGCCGAACGGGTGAGCTTCCACCCGCTTTTCGCGGCCGACAGCGCGCCCGGGAACGTGGCGGTCGTCGCCGAAGCACCGGGGCCCGTGACCGACAGGCTCCGCGCCGCACTCGCGGCGACGGGAAACGACCTCTTCGAGACCACCGCCCGCGAACACGACGAGGCGATGGAGACCGTCCAGGCGCGTGTCCACGCCGCTGTCCTCGCGTTCGGCCTCGCCGCCGAGGACGTCCCGGAACCGTTCCAGACACCAGTTTCGGCCGGGATGTTCGACCTCCTCGACCAGGTCACGGGCAACGACCCCCGCGTCTACAGCGATATTCAGGCGGCCTTCGACGGGGCCGAGGACGTCGCCGCGGCCGCTCGCGAACTCGCCGACGTCGACGCCGACCCCGATCGATTCGCAGCGCTCTACGAGCGGGCGGGTCGGGACGACGCTGGTGACGGCCTTGCGGCCGACCCGGAGACCGAACACGAGTCAAGCGGCGACGGGACCGGCCGATGACGGGACCGGCCGACGACGGGGACGGAATGATAATGGGGACAAGATGACGACTGAGACAGACCGATGAACGGTGACCAGCGCGAGGCGGTGCGCTCGAACGCGAAGTACCTCCGGAACGTCCGACCCCTCGACCCCGCCGAGATCTCAGAGTACGTCGAGGGCCAGCCCCACCCCGCCGCCGTCCGCCAGGTACTCAGGGAGTCAGCGGTCGAACTCGGACTGATCGAGCGCGAGGACGGGCTGTTTGTCCCCGTCGAAGCGGGGCCGCTCGACGTAGCGTTCCACGGTGTCGAATCGTTCCCCGACCGCTACGGCCGCGTGCTCGAAGACCTGCTCGTCGATCGATACGGCGCCGGTTGGCCCACGGGCGAGAGCGGGCAGGCCATCCGCGAGCGGATCCGCGCTGTCAAGGCCTCCTATCTGCGCGGCGAGGCCGTCGAGTACGACGCGGAGACCGCGCTGGCGTACGCGCTCTATCACCTGCCGGGCTACTACGCGGCGACGCAGTACGTCCTCGCCGAACTCGTCGCCGACCGACTCCTCCCGCGACGGCTCCGCGTCCTCGACGTCGGCGCTGGCGTCGGCGGCCCGGCGCTCGGGCTCTGTGACCTGCTGCCCGACGACGCTCTGCTCGAGTACCACGCGGTCGAACCCGGTGCGGGCGCCGACGTACTGGAGTCGATGCTGGCCGAGACCGGCAGGAACGTCCACGCGACGGTCCACCGGACGACCGCCGAGGCGTTCGAGCCGACGGCAATCGCTGAAGACGACGTGGACACCGAGACTGCCGGACAGTTCGACCTCGTCCTCTTTGCGAACGTCCTGAGCGAACTCGACGACCCAGAGAGCGTGGTCCGGGAGTACGCGAACGCGCTCGCCGACGACGGGACACTCGTCGCACTCGCCCCCGCAGACCGAAACACTGCGACTGGCCTCCGGGACGTCGAGCGGGCAGTCGCCGACCGCGGCCCCTGCACCGTCTACGCACCGGCGGTACGACTGTGGCCCGGTGTCTCGCCGGCCGACGAGTGCTGGTCGTTCGACGTGAAACCCGACCTCGACGTCCCCGGGTTCCAGCGGCGACTCGACGAGGCCGCCGCCGGCGATTCCCAGGTTGGCGACAGCGCCGACCGCGACGCCGGTACCGGAGACGCCAGCGGCGACCGGTCCCCCGGCGAATTCGTCAACGTCGACGTCCAGTACGCCTACAGCCTGCTGCGGCTCGACGGGCGTCGCCGCTACGACTTCGACCTGGACGCGTCGGTGGTCGCGCGCTTCGCCGACTCCGAGAGCCACGTCACGAACCGCGTGGACTGCTACGCGGCGAAGTTGAGCCACGACCTCTCGGAGGGCGGGAACCCGCTCTTTCTCCTCGGTGACGGTAGCCAGCAGGTGTCTCACTTTGCCGTGCTCACGAGGGAGTCGACACTCAACGCCGACTTGCCCAGTGCCGACTACGGCGAAGTACTGGCCTTCGAGAACGTCCTCGTCCTCTGGAACGACGACGAACGGGCGTACAACCTCGTCGTCGACGACGAGACGATAATCGACCGCGTACCCAGATGAGACGAGGGGAGGTGGTCCCGTCGACACTCGGGCGAGCGGTGCGCTTTTGCCGGGGGGTTCCCCAGAGGCGGTATGGACGAGCCGTCGATACTCCTGACGAACGACGACGGCATCGACAGCCCCGGGCTCCACGCGGTCTGTGAGGCACTCCGCGACGTGGGCGAGGTCACCGTGGTCGCGCCGGCCGACGACCAGAGCGCGGTCGGGCGTTCACTCTCGCACGAAGTGACCGTCCACGACCACGAACTGGGGTACAGCGTCGAGGGGACGCCGGCAGACTGCGTGGTCGCAGGCCTGGAGTCGCTGGTGCCCGAGACGGATCTGGTCGTCGCCGGCTGTAACCGCGGTGCCAACCTCGGTGCGTACGTCCTCGGTCGCTCGGGGACCGTCTCGGCGGCCGTCGAAGCCTCGTTCTTCGACGTCCCGGCCATCGCCGTCTCGATGTACGTTCCCGTCGCCGAGGACACCGCCTACACCGACACGGACGTCGACCGAGAGAGCTACGCCGAGGCGGCACGGGCGACCCGGTTTCTCGCCGACCGCTCGACCGATGCCGGCGTCTTCGAGCACGCCGACTACCTCAACCTCAACGCGCCCGTCGCCGAGTGGGGGCCCTGCGAGATGGTCGTCACCCATCCCTCGGAGGTGTATCTCATGACTGCCGACCGGGAGGGCGAAGACGTCGTCCTGCGTGACCGCATCTGGGAGCGAATGAAGACCGGCGACATCCCCGACCCCGAGGGGACAGATCGCCGCGCTGTCGTCGATGGAAAGGTCAGTGTCTCGCCGCTGACTGCACCCCATACGACTCACCACCACGGCGCGCTGGACGATCTGGCCGCTGACTACCGGGAGTGATAGTGCTTATTGTAGTGATTTCCGGACTGGGGGTAGCCAGACCGTCACGACCGCCCTGTGAATGAAGCGGGCAGTGCGGAGAGAACGGATATCCCGCCCAGCGACCGCGAGCTGTGAGACGCCTCGGGCCTCTAACGCGAGCGGGGAGTGAAGCGAGCAGCGAACTCGCCGAGGGCTTTCATCCCACGATCACGAGCGCGGTCGAGACGGACGCGATTGCGGCTATCGAATCTCTATCGACTCGATGTTCGAAACGAACAACAGAGAGTGAACGCGTTCACGGAACGTTCGCTCGGTCAGTCACTGCCGTGCCGCTCGAAGGGCGTGCTCGACGTGGGTGTAGGGATCGTCGGTGACGCTGGGGCCGTGACCGGTGTGAAGTGCAGTGAGCGACTCGTCGATCTCGTCGAGCAGTCGCTCGATGCTGGCGACGAGTGTGGTGCGGTCGCCTTCCGCCAGATCCGTCCGGCCGAAACTCCCGCCAGCGAACACCAGGTCGCCCGCGAAGAGCACCCCCGATCGCGGGTCGTAGAAACAGAGGTGGTCGTTCTTGTGGCCGGGGGTGTGCAGGGCGCGGTAGTCGTCGTCGCCCATGGTGACTGTCTGACCGTCCCCGATAGCGTGGTCGACGAGGTCGTGGTCGGGATCGAACCCCCAGACGTCGACGTCGAAGGCTTCGACGACGGCCGGGACGGTACCGACGTGGTCGGGGTGCGTGTGCGTCAGGACGACTGCGTCGAGAGTCCTCGCCGTGTCACTGCCGTCGTCGTCAGTGGCCGTCGCCGTGTCACTGCTGTCGTCGTCGAGGCTACCCAACTGCTCGCGAACGGCGGCGACGGCGTCGAAGTCGTTTCCCGGGTCGATCAGGACGGTTCGTTCGCCGGTGACGAGAAAGGCGTTACTGGTGAACACCTCTCGGCCGGCGGCGAGGTTCGCGATCATGGCGGAGGTGAGGGCGGCGAGGGGGAACCGTTTTCGCTTCCGGCGGGCTGGCGGCGTCCGTGTGCCGTCGACGGATCGACTATCACGGGTGGATACTGGACCCACAGGGCTATGTGGGATGAGAATCAACCCGCGGGTAGAGTGGAGATGTCTGACGCGGACAGGCCGGTGGTGCTCATCGTGGAAGACGAGCCAGACGTCGCAGAGACGTACAGACTCTGGCTGGATGCGGACTACGTCGTCCGGATGGCACACAGCGGCGACGAAGGGTTGGACGAACTGGACGAGTCAGTCGACGTCGTCCTCCTAGACCGGATGATGCCGGGGCTCTCCGGTGACGAGGTGCTCGAACGCATCCGCGACCGCGAACTGGACTGTCGCGTCGCCATGGTGACGGCAGTCGAACCTGACTTCGACATCCTCGAGATGGGGTTCGACGCCTACCTCTGTAAACCCATCAAGAGCGACCAGCTTCACGAGACGGTCGAGAACCTGATCGGCCGCTCGGAGTACGACGACCTGCTCCAGGAGTACTACTCGCTGGTGGAGAAACAGGCGACACTGGAGGCCGCGAAAAGCGACGCCGAACTCACCGACAACGAGGAGTACGGCGCGGTACAGGAGCGCATCGACGAACTCCAGGGCGACCTATCGGAGACACTTGACGGTATCGACTCGGACGAAGACTTCATCGCGACGCTCCGGGGGCTCAACGACTTCGATGAGTGATCCCGGTATGACATACGACCTCTCCGGTCCGCTCGAATTCGACGCACTCGCTGACGTCCGTCCGGGGTCGAACATTCTCGTCTCCGGCCCCGCGATGAGCGGGAAAGCCGACCTGTGTATGGGGATGCTCGCCGACGGCTCACGCCGCGGTGAAGGCGCCGTCGTCATGACGACCGGCGACCGCGCCGACGAGATCCTCGACGACTATCGGACCCGGGTCGACGACCTGGACGAGTCACGTGTCGCCGTCGTCGACTGTCGCGGCGACGGCAGCCGGAGCGACGAGCGCACGGCCGAAGGAGCCTACGTCTATCACGTCTCCTCACCCGGCGACCTCACAGGGATCGGTATCGGCATCACCAAAGGTCTGGAGACGCTCGCGAACAACGGCGCCGAGGAGGGTCGCTTCGCGCTGGACTCCCTGTCGACGATGTTGACCTACACCGACCGGAAGACGGTCTTCAAACTCTGTCACGTCCTCTCCTCGCGGTTCGACTCCGCCGGCTACGTCGGCCTCTTTACCATCGACTCGGAGGCCCACGACGACCAGACGATCCAGGTCATCAAGCAGGCCTTCGACGGCATGATCGAGATCCGCGACCACGAGGGCACTCGCCAGGCCCGCCTGCTCGGTCTCGCCGGCCAGCCGACCGGCTGGCGCGAGTTCTGATAGCCGGTTACCGACCGGTGGCGTGCGTTCTGACGCCAAGTTCTCGAACGTGCTCGTTGCTCGTCCGCGACTGAACCAGTGACTGACAAACTGGGCCCTCGTCGTTTTATCGATACCGTAGTCCATCCCCCACCTAATATTCCTTCCAGGGAACACTTTATGTGGAGGAAGTAGCACGGTGGGGTATGGCAACGACCGAGACGAACACTCCGACGCACGTCCCGAAGGTCTGTGCGTACATCACCCGCGGCGACGGCAAACTGCTCGTCTTCGAGGGGCCCGGACACGAGGGGCTCCAGGTTCCGAAGGGGACAGTCGAACCGGGTGAGGACCCTCGGGAGGCACTCTTCCGGGAAGTGCTAGAGGAGAGCGGCCTGGGTGCGCTGGCCTCGACCACCCACGTCGCCACCGACGTCTGGACGCGCCGACTCTCCCCGCACAAGCGCTACGTCCGACATTTCTATCACGCGACCGTCTACGAACCCCGGGACAGCTGGGAACACGTCGTCACCGGCGAAGGCGAAGAATCCGGTGAGACCTTCGAGTTCTCCTGGGTCGACCCGGCCGACGTCGACGGTCACGAGTTCGCCCTCTCTCTCGACGACTACGTCCCAGCGCTCGAAGGCCGGACGGCTTTCGCCTGAACCGATTTTCCCGAGAATGGGGGGCGGCGGGGTCGGGGTGACGCCGATTGCCCGGAGGACCGGACTTTAACACGCGACGGTCGTAGGCCCGGGTATGGCAAAGCGCGAGCGCGCCGGTGTGGGCCCGGCGGCCGACGACCGCGCGGACTACGACTACGCGAGCGATGCGGTCGCGCGGCCGGGACTGGTGGCGGACCTACAACGTCGCGTCGATGGCGAGGTCCGGTTCGACGACTACTCCCGTGAACTCTACGCGACAGACGCGAGCATCTACGAGGTGACGCCGGTCGGCGTCGTCTTCCCGCGCTCGACCGCCGACGTCGCCGACGTGGTGTCGTACTGTGCCGAGCGGTCGATCCCGGTACTCCCCCGCGGCGGCGGCACCTCGCTGGCCGGACAGGCTGTCAACGAGGCCGTCGTCCTCGATTTCACTCGCCACATGGACGCCGTCATGCACGTCGACGTCGACGAGCGCCGCGTCCGGGCCCAGCCGGGCGCCGTCCTCGGTGAGTTGAACGCCGACCTCGCCGACCACGGACTGAAGTTCGCACCCGACCCCGCCTGGGGCGACCGGTCGGCGCTGGGCGGGGCGATCGGTAACAACTCGACGGGTGCACACTCCCTGCAGTACGGCAAGACCGACGCCTACGTCGAGGAACTCGAAGTCGTCCTCGCGGACGGCACCGTCACGCGCTTCGGCGAGGTCACACCCGCACAGATCCGCGAGCGAGCGGACCCAGACGGCGGTCTCGAGAGTCGCATCTACGCCGAACTCGCCCGTCTCGTCGACGACGAACGCGGGACCGTCACGGACGCGTTCCCCGAACTCAAGCGCAACGTCTCGGGGTACAACCTCGACGCGTTCGTCGCCGAGGCCGAGGCCGCGCTCGCTGGCGAGGCCGACCCGGACGTCGACGGGCCGGCAGCGTTCGTCGACGGCGAGACGGTCAACGTCGCGCGCCTTCTGGCGGGCAGCGAGGGGACACTCGCCGTCGTGACCGAGGCGCTCGTCTCGCTCGAACCCGTCCCCGAGACGAAAGGGCTCGCCTTGCTCTCTTACGAGTCGTTGCTGGAGGCGCTGAACGACGTCGAGGCCATCATCGAACACGACCCCGCGGCGGTCGAGGTGCTCGACGACGTCTTGCTGGATCTGGCGAGCGACACCGAGGAGTTCGGCGAACTCGTCGATACCGTCCTGCCCGAGGGGGCCGACGCCGTGTTGCTCGTCGAGTTCTACGCCGACGACGACGCGGCGGGGAAACAGAAGGTCGCGAACCTGCTCGCCGACCGGACGACGGGCACGGAGACGCTCGCGACGCCCGAGACCGGGGCACCGAACCTGACCGACGACCCGATACGCGCCTTCGACGGCCAGGAGGCTCACGACGAGGCCGAGCGCGCTCGCTTCTGGAAACTGCGCAAGAGCGGGCTCCCGATACTGCTCTCGCGGACGACCGACGCCAAACACATCGCCTTTCTCGAAGACACCGCCATCCCGCCCGAACACCTCGCGGACTTCGTCGCCGACTTCCAGGACGTCCTCGACGAGAACGGTACCTACGCCTCCTTCTACGCCCACGCTGGCCCCGGCTGTCTCCACATCCGGCCGCTCATAAACACGAAAGACCCGCTCGACGTCCAGCGGATGGAGGCTATCGCCGACGCCGTCACGGATCTCGTCGTCGAGTACGAGGGCAGCGTCTCCGGCGAACACGGCGACGGCCGCGCCCGCACGCAGTGGAACGAGAAACTCTACGGCCCCGATGTGTGGGAACTGTTCCAGGACCTCAAGCGGGCGTTCGACCCCGACTGGCTCCTGAACCCGGGACAGGTGGTCGGCGTCGACTCGACGGCCGTCGAGCGCGGGGAGGCGCCCGACCGCGCTCGCACCGTCGACATGACCGAGGACCTCCGGTTCGACCCGGACTACGAGTTCGACGCCGGCTTCGAACCCGCACTGAACTGGGACGGCGACAACGGGATGCAGGGCATGGTGGAACTCTGTCACGGCTGTGGCGGCTGTCGCGGCGGCCAGGAGACGACGGGCGGGGTGATGTGTCCCACCTATCGGGCGGCCGACGAGGAGGTGACCGCGACGCGAGGGCGAGCGAACATGCTCCGGTCGGCGATGAGCGGCGACCTGCCCGACGACCCCACCGACGAGGCGTTTCGCGCGGAGGTGCTCGACCTGTGTATCGGCTGCAAGGGCTGTGCGAAAGACTGCCCGAGCGAAGTCGACATGGCGAAACTCAAGGCCGAAGTCGAACACGCCCACCACCAGCAAGAGGGCGCAAGCCTGCGGGATCGCGTCTTCGCCAACGTCGACACCGTCAGTGCCCTCGGGAGCGCTACGGCACCGGTCTCGAACTGGGCACAGAAACTCCCCGGGTCCGGGTGGCTAGCCGAGAAAGTCCTGGGAGTCGCCCGCGAGCGGACGCTCCCCACCTTCGAGCGGGAGTCGTTCGTCGACTGGTTCGCCGCCCGCGGCCCCCAGATATCCGAGCGGGAGGCCGACCGACGAGCCCTCGTCTTCCCCGACACCTACACCAACTACAGCCACCCCGAGGCCGGGAAAGCGGCCGTGCGCGTCCTCGAAGCGGCGGGCGTCCACGTCGACGTGCCAGACGACGTCACCGCGAGCGGGCGCGCGGCCCACTCGAAGGGCTTTCTCGACGTCTCACGCCAGCGCGCGGCCGAGAACGTCGATTCGCTCGCTCCCAGCGTCCGGGATGGCTGGGACGTGGTCGTCGTCGAACCCTCCGACGCCGTGATGTTCCAGTCCGACTGCCTCGATCTACTCTCGGGTCGCGAAGTCGAGACGGTCGCCGCGAACACCTACGGCGTCTGTGAGTACCTCGACGTCCACCGACTCGACGACGCGATCGACTTCGACGCCGTGAACGCCGCCTCGAACACCCCTTCCAGAGCGTCGCTGACCTACCACGGGCACTGCCACCAGAAGGCGACGAACAAAGACCATCACGCAGTCGGTGTGTTGCGCCGGGCGGGCTACGACGTGGACCCGCTGGATTCGGGCTGTTGTGGGATGGCCGGCTCCTTCGGGTACGAGGCCGAACACTACTCGATGAGCCGAGCGATCGCCTCGATCCTCTTCGACCAGATCGACGGGAGCGACGGCGAGACGGTCGTGGCGCCAGGGGCGTCCTGTCGCTCGCAGATCGGCGACCGCGACGGCGCCGAGTCCCCGCCGACGCCCATCGAACGACTCGATGACGCGCTCGGGTCGTGACCGGTATCGGGGACGACCCGGAGACTCGGACTGGCGGCCGCAACCGCCCTCGAAGGGGAGACTTTCGTGTCCGAACACGTCAGAGAACGGCTCTCAGACGACAACTTCGACCATCGATGAGCAACTCTGGGATAAACGACCCGCCAACCTTATATATGGGCGTCTCCTCGGTGCAGATGCAATGGCGACCGGTACGGTTGACTTCTTCAACGACACTGGCGGATACGGTTTCATCGACAGCGAGGACTCCGAGGAAGACGTGTTCTTCCACATGGAGGATGTCGGCGGTCCTGACTTAGAAGAAGGTCAGGAAGTCGAGTTCGACATCGTTCAGGCAGACAAAGGGCCGCGAGCCCAGAACCTGGAGCGTCTCTAACGATGGCTAAAGGCACTGTTGACTTCTTCAACGACACCGGCGGTTACGGTTTCATCGACACCGAGGACTCCGAGGAAGACGTGTTCTTCCACATGGAGGACGTCGGCGGCCCCGACCTCGAAGAGGGCCAGGAAGTCGAGTTCGACATCGAGCAGGCCGACAAAGGCCCGCGCGCGAAGAACCTGACGCGCCTGTAAAACACGGATTTTGCCGCTCACGCGGCACTGTCCGTTGCACCGACGAGCGACTGCGTTCTCGGCCGGTCCGACGCTCGTGCGTCGGCCGGTCCTGGACTTTGCTTCCGTAGCGACGCATCTCCGTCCGTAGCGACGCATCTCCGTCCGTAGCGATGCGTTCCCGTCCGTGCGATGCGTCTCCGTCCGTAGCGACACGTCCGGAACGGACCGTGAGGCGTATTAGGAACGACGCGGGAGTTCGAGGTATGAGCGAAGCCACAGAGGTCGTCGACGAGACGTTGCGCCGCCGGGCGCGGGCGCTGCTGGAGCCCGGCGAGATCGAACTCGTCGGCGTCATCGTTCCGATGGACGTCCCCACGGACGACGAACCGCTGCTCCACCAGCAGACCATCGAAGTCGGCGACGTGATCGTCGAACACGCCGGCCACGACCCCGCCGACACCTACGTCTACTCGGGCAACGACGACCCCGACTTCGGCGTCAACCAGCACCAGGGCCTCACCGTCGAGGGCGACGAGTTCGTCTGGGAGTGCCAGCAGCTGCTCCGCGAGGGCACCTACGTCGTCGTCTTCTACTACGAGGCCGACGCCGACCAGGACGCTATACTCGAAGACTTCGACGCCGCCGGCTTCGACGCGGTCGGCGTCGAACCGGCCGAGTAAGCACCGTCTGTTCCCTGTGTAACGGCCCGATCCTTCTACCGCGTTCAGACGTCAGTACCGCTGGCTGTCTCGACCGCCCGGGCGTACCCCTGGCCGTAGAGGTGGAACGTCACCATGAACCCGTAGACGAGGATGGGGATACCGATCAGGATGATGCTCAGCAGACCGCCGACCAGGGCGAACACGAAGCCGACGATCCACGCGAGTATGACCGCGACGAGGTAGTCGCTGTCTTTGGCCACGGCGAACACTTCCCGGACGTCCAGAGCGGCACTGAACTCGTCCTCGGCGCGCATCCGCCCGACTGCCGCCGGCAACAGCAGACTCCCCGCGATCACGAGCACCAGTGCCACGAGCGAGACGAGTCCGCCGATCAGGAGGACGACCAGTACGACCGCTCCGGCACTATCGGTGCTGGCCCCGAAAGCCCCGGTGAACAGCGCCGCGAAGAACGTGGCCGCCATCACGGTCCCCAGAACGAACCCGGGGATGCCCGTATAGAGGAGGTTCAGGACGAAAAACTTCAGTCCGTCGACGATGAGCGTCTCCCAGTCATCGAACTCGGGGAGGCCGCGGGCCCCCGTTCGACCGTCGTCGAATACCTGGAGCAGGTACCCGTACAGCGGAATGATCGTCACTCCGACGATAAACGAGACCAGCAAGATACCGCTCCCGATCAAGAAGGGCATCACCGGGTCGTCGTCGTCTCGCGGGTACGAGATCGCCTCTTCGATCATACTGACATCTCTCACGGACCCGGCATAACGGTTGTGCCCGGCGGTCCGGACCAGCACGAGAACGCGGGACCCGACGAGTACGAATCCGGGAAACCGACGGGTGCGAGACCGGGAGACACTTGGGATCACACACCCAGTTTCCGACAGGATGACCGACAGCGACGGTGCCGACGAGGGTGAGCATGGGGGTTCCACCAGCGACGAGGGTACGATAGAGGGTGTCGTCGTCGACCTCGACGGGACCGTCTATCGTGCGGGCGAACCGATCTCGGGAGCGGTCGAGGCCATCGAGCGACTACGCGACCAGGGCATCGCGGTCGTCTTCTGTTCGAACAACCCGACGAAGACGCCCGACGAGTACGCGGCCCGTCTCACGTCGATGGGAATCGAGTGTCGCCCCGAGGACGTCGTCCCCGCCTCGACGATCACCCGGGACTACCTCCGGGAGCACCACCCCGAGGAACCGACCTATCTCGTCGGCGCGCCTTCGCTTCGAACGTACCTCGAAGAGGCCGGGCAGGACATCGTCGACACGCCCGAGGCCGCCGTCTTCGTCGCCTCCTGGGACGAGACGTTCGACTACGGGGAGATGCAGGCCGCGCTCGACTGCATCGACGACGACACCGCGTTCCTGGGGACCGACCCCGACCGTACGGTCCCGGACGACCACGGACTGATGCCCGGGTCCGGTGCGATCATCGCCTCGGTCGCCGGGACGGTCGGCCGTGACCCGGACCGTGTGCTCGGCAAGCCCTCCGACGAGGCCGCCGACGCGGTGCTGGAGCGACTGGGACTCCCGGCCGAGCGGTGTCTCGTCGTCGGCGACCGGCTGGATACGGATCTGGCGATGGGTGCGTCGCGTGGGATGGCCACGGCGCTGGTCGGGACGGGCGTAGTCGACGCCGCCGAGTTGCCCGACGCCGCCGACCGAGCGGTCGACCCCGATTACGTCCTCGACTCGCTGGCTGACCTGCCCGAACTGTTGTCGTGATCGGGCCGCTCTCGGGAGGGTGCGCGCCGCTCACTCGGCTTCCTCGTCGTCGGCCATCCAGCGCTGGCCGTACGAGCGGTAGCCGTCGAACTCGCCTCTGTTTATCTCGCGTTCGATCTGCTCGCGCGTCTCGGTGTCGACCCGAACGAGGTGACAGACCGGGTGTCCGGGGAGCGCCACCGGATTTTCGAGGACGCCGACGATGAGCCCCGTAAACGGTGCTTCGACGATTCGTTCTTCGTCCTTGAAGTGGTCCGATATCGTACAGATGGTATCGCCGGCTTCGACCAGCGGGTCGGGTCCCCACTCCATCTCGACGAGCCCGCCGGTGTCGGCCCGGAGCCAGCGCTTCTCTTCGCTCGGTCCCATCACCTTGTGCCAGGCCGGTTCGCTCACCGCGCCCTCGGGATAGACGCCGTACTCGGCGAGGACGCTCTCGACGCCGGCGAGGGCTTTCTCGATGAGCGCCGGCTGGAAGCGGTGGGCCTTCCCCATCTCGACGGTGACGGTGGGCGTCCCGTTGTTCGTCGCGACCGAGCGGAGCGAGCCCGCGTCACCCTCGCCCGAGAGGACGACGTTCGTGTTGAACGCGTGGACCAGGCGTTCCACGCCGGGCTCGTCGACGTCCGCGCGGGCGTGGTACATCGTCGTCCGGTTGCGCGTCGACGTGTGGAAGTCCAGCCCCAGGTCACACTGGGCGAGAAACGTCTGATAGACCTCGTGGGCCATCCGCTCGGCGGTGTTCGAGCGCTCCTTGCCGGGGAACGACCGGTTGAGGTCCTGGTCGTAGATCGGAATGTAGCGCTGCTGGGCCTGGTACCCCGGAACGTTGACGACGTGGAGCAAGACGAGCGTCCCGTGGACGTCGGCCGGTGCGTACCGGTCAGCGACTTCCTGGAGGACCTTCACCCCGTTGAGTTCGTCGCCGTGGACCGCGGCCGTCATGAACACCCGCGGGCCGTCTCGCTCCCCGTTGATGATTGTCACGGGCATCTCGACCGCGTCGCCGAGGTACGTCTCGCCGATCTCGTGTCTGACGTGCCGTTTCTCCCCGGGGTCGACCTCCGCCTCGTACCTGAACGGTTCCGGTTCGCTCTCGTCGGTGGCCATGTCCTCACCAGTTTATGCGGGATTGTAACCTGTTTGGACGAGCGCCGAGGGGTCGCAGACACGTTTATACTGTCGTACAACCAATGTGTACGTGAATCCAGAGGGGGTTCAGTGAAACCATGACTGGCAAGCAAATCCTGCTCATCACCGGCGATTTCGGCGAAGACTACGAGATTATGGTACCGTTCCAGGCGCTACAGATGGTCGGCCACCAGGTTCACGCGGTCTGTCCCGACAAGGAGGCCGGCGACACCGTCAAGACAGCCATCCACGACTTCCGCGGCGACCAGACCTACATGGAGGCCCGCGGGCACAACTTCGAGTTGACCGCGACACTCGACGAGATCGATCCCGCCGACTACGACGCACTCGTGCTGTCCGGCGGTCGCGCACCGGAGTATCTCCGGAACTTCGACGCGGTCGTCGACGCGGTCGAACACTTCTTCGCCGAGGACAAACCCGTGGCGGCGATCTGTCACGCGATGCAGATCCTCACCGCGGCCGACGTCGTCGAGGGACGCACCTGCACCGCGTATCCGGCACTCGAAGCGGACGTCCGCGACGCCGGCGGGAACTGGGTCGAAGGGGTCGCCCGCGACGGCAACCTCGTCACCGGACAGGCCTGGCCGGACCACCCCGAGTGGCTCGCCGAGTTCCTCGACGTCCTCGGTACCGACGTCCAGCACGCCGAACCAGCCACCGCCGACTGACGACGCCGGGGTAGTCCGCTCTCTCGCCGGCACCACTTTCACGAACAGCAACACTTATTGACGCGAGCAAGTGCCGTTCCCGTATGGGACTTCGGCAGTCGCTCGACGAGGGCGCAGGGGAGATCGGAGACGGTATCGCCGAGGAGATCCCGTCGACGTCGGCCCAACTCCGTGAGACGGTTCCCGACGACGTGGCGGAACTGAATACCGTCGACGGCGGGGTGTCACCGAACAGTGAGACACCGACGGAGAGCGAGGTATCGACGAACGGTGGGGCGTCGGACGAGCTGTCCATCGATGTCGTCGTCGGAGATACGCCGCTCGACCGGTTTCTCTGATAGTGATTATTGTAGCGATTTACCGGTATGCGCCGACCCCGGTGTCGGCGCCATCCGGAAATAATCTACAATAATCACTATGAGTGGTGACGATCGGCACGGGAGTAGGGAGTGCGCTCTTCGTGACGTCCGTCACTCCAGCGTGAAGTCTTCTTCCAGCCCCGCTCGTTCGTAGTACTCCCGACGGCGCTCCTGGTCTTCGGACTGGATCCGGTTGGCGGCCTCGCCGACCTCCCGAGCGACCCGCAGTGGAACGACGACGACGCCGTCCCCGTCGGCGACGACCACGTCACCCGGTTCGACGCGCGTGCCGTCGAGGTTGACGGGGACCTGTGCGGCCGCCATCTCGTCGCGGCCCGGGATGATCGGCTGACTGATCGTCTTGTAGTAGGTCGGGATCTCTTGGCGGATGATCTCGTCGGTATCGCGGACGCCGCCGTTCGTCACGACGCCGTTGGCCCCCTCCAGCGTCCAGCTAAAGGTGTTCTCCGACCCGAGGTTTCCCACGTCGATCCCCGTCGCCTCGACGACGACGATGTCGTGCTCGTGGACGTCGGGTCCCGGGAAATGACGCCCGTACCAGTCGCCTTCCCATTCGGCGAAGGTGTCGTCGTCGAGGTCCCTGGGCCCGGGCAGGTCGCGGCGCTCGTTGGTCGGAAGCATCCGTATCGTGTTCGCGAAGCCGACACAGCGATGCGAGAACGTCTCGATGTCCCGGTAGAGCGGCCCTATCTCGTCGGTGACCTGACCGATGTCGTGAAAGCCGTTGTAGTCGAGGCCGTCGACGACGTCCGTGACGCGCAACCCCTCGTAGAGGTCCATCAGTTCCTCGCGCTCCGTGGCCGACGGCGGGTGGTCGCTGTCCGTCATGCCCGTGCGGACACGGCACCCGTCGGTAAATCTTGGGGAGCCATACGCCTTCGCCGGTGTCGGGAGTGGACCGATCGGGTGCCCACGGCAGCGGTGTGTCGTCCGTCGATTTCCACCTCCGGTACTCCCGTCGATTTCCCCCTCCGGCAGGCTTATCGGCGTGCCGACACCGCCTCCCCCTATGACAGAGACGGGCGTCATCGGCGTCGGGTACATCGGGAAACTGTTCGTGGACAGACTCACCGAGGCGGGTCACTCGCTGACCGTCTTCGACCTCGACGACGAGCAGGTCGACTACGCTGTCGGGAAGGGCGCGAAGGCGGCCGAGAATCCGGCCGAAGTCGCCCGGAACTCGGAGGTCGTCGTCATGGCACTCCCCGGTTCCCCGGAGGTCGAGGCGACGATGGAGGGCGACGACGGTCTGTTGACGGAACTCGACGAAGGCGACCTTGTCGTCGACGCGACGACGACACACCCCGATACGTCCGTCGTCTGTGAGGAACTCTGTGACGAGGCCGACGCCGACTTCGTCGAAGCGACGATCACGGGCGGGTCGCCCCGCGAAGGGCACCACGTGATGGCCGGCGGACGCGAAGACGCCTACGAGCGGGCGAGCGATGTCCTCGACGTCCTCGCGGACGACCACGTTCGCGTCGGCCCCATCCCCGACGCGACCGTGTTCAAACTCGGACTGCAGATGCGCTATGCCGGCCACCACGCCGTCGACGCCGAAGTCGTCGAGTTCGTCCGCGACAACGGTGTCGACCCGCGGGTCTTCACGGACTTCCTCGAATTCGACATGTTCGAGGGCTACTTCACCGGCGACTTCAGCCAGGACATCGAAGGAATGGGTGGGCTGGCCATCTGGGACAAGGATATTGGGTACGCGCGTGAGGTCGCTCACGAACAAGATACCGCGCTTCCGCTGAACGCGGTTGTCCACGAGGCCTACAAGGCGACGACTCGGCGTGTCGGCGAGGACGAAGGCGACGCGTCGGCACTCGTCACATACTGGCTGTCGCTCAACGACGCCGAAGACCGCTTCGAGAGATAGTGGTTATCGTAGCAATTGACCGGTATGGCCGACCCCTAGGTCGGCGCTATCCGGCAATAATCTACGATAACCACTACGAGTACCGGTCGGATACTGGACAGAACCCACCTTCGGGAAAACGGGAAGTAACGCGGGGCTCTGGATACAGTCGATGTCTTCGAGTCGGTCCGTCCTCTCGCGTGTTCTCGCGGCCCCGTCGTGGGTCGTGGTAGTCGTGTTGCTCGGTGCGATAGTCGGCGTCGGTCTGGGTCCGGAGACGTACTTCGGCGTCGACGGCGACCTGATCCAGTGGGGGATCCTCGGGCTGTTCGTCGTGTACGAACTCGCGGGAGCGACGCTCTCGGGAGGGTCGGGCGTCGAAACGGACGCCACGACGCCGGCGGCCGTCGGCGAACACTACCGACCGACGACCGGAACACATCGAGATGGCATCTATCGCGTGGTCGGTGCCGGTGAGCGTGTCGCGCTCCTCCGGGTCGGGAACGCGGACGGCCGTCGCATCCACACCGGCGACGTCACACACATCGACGGGCCGTCACTTGCTGCCGAATTCGAGGCTGTGAGCGACCCGGACGGCGGTTTCGCTCCGGTCGCTGGTCTACGAAACGCACTCTCGGGACTGTACTGGAGCGTGGCGAGGTATCGATGAGTGTCGGCAAAGGCGCCTCCGGTGACGACCGCGGTGGGTGACTGTCACGCGAAACCAAATTCTTTAGGCACGAACGATTTCTGTCCAGTCCGTCACAGTTGCGATAGCTCGTGCGCCTGGCACGAGCGCTGGCCGAGTGCCGCCCCACCCCGATCCACTCCCACCCCACTCCCCATCCCGTTTCGGACCACCCCGCTGGCGACGGTCGGTCGTTTTCAGGATTCGATTCGCCGTGTCGTGGCGTCGTACTCCAGGACGCCGAAGGCGGTCATCTTCGGCAGGTGCACGTGGTGAAGCGACACCTGTACCTTTCGCACGTCGTCCGTATCGGGGCTCGCGAGCGTGGCTTCGTGGTCGGCGACTTCTCTGGCAATTGTCCCGAGTGTGACTGGGGTCTCCTGGTCGTCGAGGACCGAGAGCACGCTCCGTCGCCGTTCGTTCGCGAGCATCTCGTGTCGCTCGCAGTCCCTGAGCTGTCCTGTTCTCCGGCTCTCGCTCGGCTGCCCTCTCGAAATATGTGACATCTGAATTCCTCCGTAGCTGCCGGCCCGTGCCGGTGTGATTGGTCGGTACGTCGTGATTCGACGTAAGCGGCTCCTAGAACTGGTTAGGGTGGTACAGACGGCCGTTCGTGGCCACCTGCCTCGAGATTGTAGATCCTTGCTTGCAGGATCCGTATCTGAAGGATTCCGGTCGGTGGCGACTCGGTACCACAGTAAGTTTCCATCGACGGAACATTGATGAGTGGGGCGTTCTACCACTCGTAAAATGGGGTCCACGCAGCCGACCGAGACACTCCAGGAGACACTCGCGGTTTTCGACGCGTTCGAGCCGGTGACGACGCCGGAGGTTGCCGAGCACCTCGACATCGGCCGGCGGACAGCCTACGCCCGACTGGACCGACTCGCCGACAGTGACAGGCTCGAGACGAAGAAAGTAGGGGCAAACGCCCGCGTCTGGTGGGTTCCGCCCGATGGTGATACCGAAACGACCGTCGACGGTGTCGACGCGAGTGGCTCGGAGGAGGTGGGCGTGACACCGCCCGGGGCCCAGCGGCCGGACCGGAGCGGCGACGAACGCACGGCACGCGAACGCGAACTCGAACGCTACGAGCGACTCTTCGAGGAATCCAAGGACGTGAACGCAGTCGTCGACCTCGAGGGCCGGTTTCAGTACGTCACTCCGTCGGTGACGAACGTCTTCGGCTACGACCGTGCGGAACTCCTCGACGAGGTCGGGTTCGCGTACATCCATCCCGAGGACCGCGAGCGTGCGCTCTCGGAGTTCGCGGAGATGGTCGAGCATCCGGGATACGAACCCAGGATCGAGTTCCGGTTCCGACACAGCGACGGGTCGTGGATCGTCCTCGAAGCGCTCGGTCGCAATCTCCTGGAGGACCCCGACGTCCGGGGACTCGTCGTCTACACGCGCGACGTCACCGAGCGCACGGAACGCGAGCGCGAACTCGAACGATACGAGACCATCGTCGAGACGGTCGACGACGGCATCTACGTCGTCGACGAGGCGGGCTATTTCACGGGTGTCAACGGAACCTACGAGTCGATGGTGGGACGCGACCGCGAAGCGTTGCTCGGTGCACACGTTTCGACGGTCATCGACGACGAGCGGACGCTCGCCGAGGCGAAGCGACTCGAAGCGGAACTGGCTGCCGGCGAACGCTCGACTGCGACACTGGAGGCCGACATCACGGGACCGGACGGCGAACTTCGGGTGGGAGAGGCGACGTTCGCGCTGATGGAGACCGACGATGGCCACGAACGGATCGGCGTCGTCCGCGACGTCACCGAACGGCGCGAACGGGAACGGGAACTCGAACGTCAGCGCGAGCAACTCGCCGCGCTCAACAGCATCGACGAGGTCGTCAGAGAGACCACCAGAGCGGTCATCGAGGAGTCGACGCGATCGGAGATCGAATCGACGGTGTGTGACCGACTCGCCGCCTCGGACTCCTACGCCTTCGCGTGGGTCGGCGACGCTGACACGACAACTGGGACAGTCGACGTGCGAACGGAGGCTGGCGTCGAGAACTACCTGGCGGATGTCACCGTCCCGGTCGACCCCGACGACGAGGCGGTGGACTGTCCCGCAGCGTCGGCACTCCGAACTGGCGAGGTCGAGACGGTCCGACACGACGACGATGGAGTTGGCGATCGCTGGCGCTCCCGCGTCACGAGCCACGGGTGTCGGTCCGCCGTAGCGATCCCCGTCACCCACGAGGGGACCGTCTACTGCGTACTCACCCTCTACACCGACCGCACGGACGCCTTTACCGGACAGGAACGGTCGGTCCTCGCGGGACTCGGCGAAGTCGTCGGCCACGCGATCGCCGCGACCGAACGCAAACAGGCGCTGATGGGTGACGACCTCGTCGAACTCGAGTTTCGGGTTCGGGACGTGTTCGCCGACCGCGACCTCCCGGTCGAACAGCGTGGGCGCCTCGAACTCGACCACGCAGTGCCCATCGGTGGTGGGTCCTTTCTGGTCTACGGCACCGCGTCTGCCGAAGCGGTCGACACGCTGCCAGCGCTCGTCGAGGCTGTTCCGTTCTACGAGTCCGTCTCCTTCGCGGGCGACCTGTCGCTCGACGACGACGCCACGTTAGACGACGATACCTACGGCATCGAGATCCGGATGAGTGACCCGCCTATCCTGTCGGTCGTCGCGTCGCTGGGCGGGAGTGTCCACAGCGCCGTCATCGAGGACGGCGAATTCGGACTGACGGTCCACCTCGCGCCGAGCGTCGACGTGCGCGAAATGACCGATGCGGTCGAGGCGGCGTATCCGGGGGCCGAGATGCTCAGGCGCCGACAGCTCTCACGCACTGGCGACGACCGCCAGCGGGTCCGTCGCCGCCTCGCCGCGGAACTCACCGAGCGCCAGCAGACGGCATTGGAGGTTGCCTACCACGCCGGCTTCTACGACTGGCCGCGCGGCGCTTCCGGGAAGGACCTGGCCGACTCGCTGGACGTCGCCCCGCCGACCGTCCACCAGCACCTCCGCAAGGCCGAGCGGAAAGTGCTCGACGAACTGTTCGCAGCGGACGGCCCGACGACCGGTCAGTGATCCTCGTCGTGTGACTCCGGCCGGGACCCGGCCGAAACTCGGGTCTCCCCGGACCCGTCGTGCCGTCCAGTCACGCCGATTCGAGCCGGAACACCGCGCCGGATCCCCCAGAACGGCCGACGGTGCAGACGAACAGTTCGCCGTCGGGGTTGCGGCCAAAGGAGAGGACGCTCGGTCCGAACTGCTCGTCGGCCTCGACCTCGACGACGCGGGTGTCCCAGAGCCCCTCCTCGGTTTCGCGAGCGGCGAACAGCCGTCCCCGGGCCTGCCAGTCGGCGAAGATGTACTCGCCGTCGAACGCCGAGAGTTCGTCGCCGCCGTAGAGATAGCCGCCGATGACCGAAACACCGCTGACCGGCTGGCCACCGTGTGGGTACTCGATGACGGGGTCCCGTAGCGGTCGACCGCGCGGGCTCTCGGACGGACAGCTGTCGGCCTGGAAGCAGTGAGTCCCTTCCACGACGTTCCAGCCGTAGTTACCGCCGGACTCGACGACGCTCACTTCCTCCCAGGCGCCCTGACCGACGTCGCCGACGAACAGTCGTCCGTCCGGACCGAAGGACATCCGCCACGGGTTCCGGAACCCCCAGGCGTAGTGCTCGTCGAGTCCCTCTTCGCCGACGAGCGGGTTGTCAGAGGGGATCGCGTAGTTCCGGTCGCCGTCCTCCCCGTCGACGTCGATCCGCAGGATACTCCCCAGGAGGTTCTCGGTGACGTCCTGGCCGTTCCCGCCGCCGACGGCGTCGTACCAGTCGTCGACGTGGCCGGTCCCCTGGTCGTTGGCGGCGCCGCCGTCGCCGACCGCGACGTAGAGGTAGCCGTCGGGGCCGAAGGCGATCGCGCCGGCGTTGTGGTTGGCCTGTGGCTCCGGGATCTCCAGTATCGTCCGCTCGGAGTCAGGGTCGGCCGTCGACCCGTCGGGCTCGGCGCTGAACTCCGAGAGGACGAACGTGTGTGCGTAGTTGTCGGGAGTACCCGCCCGGGGTGGCGCGCTGTAGCGAACGTAGAAGCGGCCGTTGTCGTCGAAGTTGGGATGGAAGGCCAGGCCGAGCAGTCCCTGTTCGGAGAAGCCGTCGACGCTAACCATCCTGTCGGTGACGTCCAGGAAGGGGTCGTCGTTCAGACTGTCGTCCTCCTGGAGGTATATCTGGCCGACCTGGTCGACGACGAACCGCCGTCCGGGCTGGGGGATTTCGAGTCCCAGTGGCGAGGCAAAGCCGCTCGCGACCCGTCGCGCGGCGAGTGTGTCGGCAGAACCCGCAGTTTCGGTCCCGGTCCCGTCGCCATCTTCGCCGCCGGTGTCTGAACTGTCCGTCTCGGTCGGTGTCCCGTCCATCGAATCCGGTGTCGGCGTGTCGCCATCGCCGGAACCGTCACCGGGCGTCTCCGTCGGTTCAGGCGTGTCTCCGCCGTCGCCGACGGTATCGGTTCCGTTACTGGCGGTTTGACAGCCTGCGATACCTGCCGCGAGGACCGCGCCACCGAGTCGGAGGGCTGACCGTCTGCTTACAGGGTCGGGCATGTGCCGACGGTAGGGCCATGAGAATAGGAAAGTACCGATCGTACACGTTCGGTAACAGATGTGTCCGCCGGTAAGCGATCGATACCACCTCCGCGGCCACGGTAAACGAGAAACAAGTTTACAGATGCAAAACTCGAATCTTTTTTGAGGCTGGTCCCGGACAGAGATGTATGGTCGATAGAGACGATCTCCGAGAGCAGTTCACCGAGGCGTTCGAAGGCGCAGACTACCCGATCTCCAGTCCGATGGACCTCGTGCCGGCGCTACCCAACGGTCCCGGAACCAAGTTCGAGTCGGGCGATTTCTCGATGACCGCGATGGAACTTCAGACCAAACTCGGCAGCGGTGATTTCCCCTACGACAGCGTCGACGCCTTCGTCGACGACGTCATGGACCAGCTCGAGGACAGAGACCTCATCTGAGCGGGCCGGCCACCAGCAGTGACACCGCGCTGACGAACACGCCCAGCGCCAGCAACCCGTAGTTGCCCACGGTGCTGTCGGCGCCGACGAGTTGCAACGAGTAGTTCTTCGAGGACGCGGGCCACCAGGGTTCGATCCCGGCCGGCGTCAGTGCGTCGGCGAGCAGGTGTGAGAGGATAGCGAGAAAGCCCACGAGGAACCCGAAGGCACCGACAGCGACGACCTGTACGCTCGGGAGTAGTCCGGTCCCGTCGACTGCACCGCTGCCGGCGACGCCGCCGAGTGCGCCACCGACGACGAGGCCGACCAGCAGCGCGAACCCGAGGGTGTGCGTGGGACCACGGTGGGAGACGAACGGCACGCGCAGGTCGTAATCGGGGAGTCGCGCGAGCGCGAGCACTCCCATGCCACCGACGACGGCCGCCGCCTCGAAGCCGACGAGTAACAGGCCAACCCCGACCGGTGTGTACGTCAGGAGCGCGGCGCCGTAGTGCCCGGTCCGATACATCCTGCACGGATCGACGGACTGGCGACACTTACCCGTTCCCGTCCCGGTTCGCCGCTCGTCTGTTGCTCTCTCTCGGCCCCTTTCGAGCGTCGGTTTCGTTCGGCGGGACACCTAAGCCCGTCCCGGTCCACCCGCCCGTATGAGCGACAGCGACGCCGACACAGACTCCGACCCCGAGCCTGCGACGACCCGCTTCCCGGTGCCCGACGTGGAGTCCCTCCCCGAAGACCTGCGTGACCGCATCGAGGCCGAGCGCGAGGACGCTGACTTCATCCCGAACGTCTTCCTCGCGCTGGCCTATCGGCCGTCGCACTTCCGCGCGTTCTTCGACTACTACGACGCGCTCGTCGAGAACACGGAGCTCGAACGCGCCGAAGTCGAGATGATAATCGTCGCCGTCAGCGGCGCCAACGACTGTCTGTACTGTACCGTCGCCCACGGCGCCCTCGCACGCATCTACGCCGGTGACCCCCACCTCGCCGAACAACTCGCGAGCAACCATCGGACCGCCGACATCTCCGACACGCACCGCGCGATGCTCGATTTCGCCGTGAAACTCACGACCGACGGCCCCGCTGTCGAGGAATCGGATATCGAGGAGCTGGAGTCGTACGGGTTCTCTCGCCGGGCCGTCTGGGACGTCGGCAGCGTCGCCGCTTTCTTCAACCTCTCGAACCGGCTGGCCCACCTCGCGGACATGCGTCCGAACGAAGAGTTCTACGAGTTGGGCAGGTGAGGGCGTGTCGTAGACCGTTTTACGATATAACGTTTGACCGTCCGTGGTCGCAACGTGCAGCGACTGGTGGTATCATTTCGAGTTGGTACAGCTGCCACACCTGCACCCGTTGTCGTCGTGACCGCAGTCATCGTCGTGCGATGGCAGTCCTCGACGCGCTCGATCTCGGGTCGCTTCCCGTTCGTATCGAGGTCTCTCTCCTGTCGGTCTCGCACCGCTCGACTCCGAAACAGCTTCGAAACGATGTTTTCCTGGTGAACTGAACGGACGAGGGTCGCTGGTGTTCGTGTAGTCGCCTGAACGACCGCGAACTGCAAGGCGCTACGCGCCTGTCGTGCGAGCGAAAAGCGAAGCGACTCGCGAGCGGCCCGAGGGCGTCCATCTCTCACTGCTGTGCGGTGCTGTCCGCAACACGAATGTCTTCCACAGTACCGCTTCAGGACCGTTTCTCGACGTCGCTCCCCGACTTCTCGTTCGACAGAAGTCGAGTATCGAACATGACCAGTTCGGCACACGCTCAGAACTCGGGTAGGTCAAACCGGCGTTTGAGGCGACGGCACCTATTAGAGTCGTGCGTGTCACGAGTGGGATATGATTCGGGACCGGACGCACATACTGGCGGTGGCCGTCGTCGCGTTAGTGCTCCTGGCGGGCTGTGCTGGTGCTGGCGGCGGCGGTGACGGCGGGAGAGCCTCCAGCGAGTCGATGTCACAGCAATCGGGTGGTGACGCAGGCGGTAGCGGCGGCGACACCAGCCTCGACTACGACGGGTCTGGGGGTGACGGCGGCGACGCGGCCGCGTCGGGCGGTGCCAGCGCCTCGATACAGAACCGGGCGATAATCAAGACCGGACGAGTCCATATCGAAGTCGACAACGCCACGGCGACGCGGACCCGCCTCGAATCGCGGGTCGTGGAACTCGGTGGGTACGTCGCAGCCTCGGACAGCACGCGCCACCAGGAGAACAACGAGACCTGGCTGGAGGGCTACGTCGTCCTCCGGGTGCCCTCCGAGAACTTCTCGACGATGAAGGCGGCGGCCGGCGAGGACGCGACCGTGCTCTCCGAGCAGGAAGACACCCAGGACGTCACCGACCAGCTGGTCGACCTGAACGCCCGTCTGGAGAACCTGCGCGCCGAGCGCGACCAGCTCCGCAGGCTGTACAACCGCTCGAATTCGACCGAGGACGTCCTCGCCGTCCAGGAGCGTCTCTCGGACGTCCAGGGCGAGATCGAACGCCTGGAAGCCCAGAAGCGGTCGCTGGAGGACCGGGTCGCGTACTCGACGCTCCGTGTCGAGTACCAGGAACCCCGACCGGAGTTCGCGCGGATCGAACAGACGCGGTTCTACGAGCAATCGCCGCTCGAGGCACTCGGCAACTCCATCGCGACGCTCGTGCGAGTCGTGCGGTCGCTGTTCCTCGTCGGCGTCATCGCGCTTCCGTGGGTCGCCGTGGCGGTGGTTCCGGTCGGCGTCCTCGCAGTGCTCGTCCGGCGGTACGTCTGGACCGGGTAACCCGGCATCGCCGAACGCAACCCCCAGGTACCCGAGTAGGTGCCCCGGTGATTGGGCGACCCTCGCCCGGTGGTTTTATTTCTCCCCTCTCGTTACGTGAACTCGCCGGCAAGGCGCTTTTCACGTCGAACCCGGCACAAACCGCGCTCGGCCAGGTCACGGCGACCGCTCGCTCGACTCGCGCCCGTCCGGACGGGCCCACTCCTCGTCTTCGCCCGCTTCACTTTCCCGGACGACAGTCAGTGTAATATACACGACAGGATAGTGTCTCGAACGGCGAGAGGTCGGTGAATCGAATCGAGCGCATGCAATCGTCGCCTCTTGGACTTTCGGGCTCTCTCGTAGGCGCCGTCTTCGGTACAGTCGGCGCCATCGTCGCGCACTCGATTACGCAGAGGACAAGAGCAGTGATTGGGGACACGGCCTGGTTACCGTCGTGAGGCAGTCCCCGGCATCGGAGGTCAACGGACCGGTGAACCGTCGGGTAACTGATTGCCGTTCACCCGGACACTTCGTCGACGACGCGGTGGACCATCGACGGTGAGAGCTGAAACGCGAATTCGAGGACGACTGCCGTGAGAACCACGAGGATGGCGAATCCGACGAACACCAGCATCGTCACGTCGGCCAGCGGAGCGAACCCTTCGAGTGGGGCGGCAGGCTCCGGCGTCGCCGGCTCGACGTCAGACAGCCCGGGCAGGTCAGCGAGCGGTTCCCACGGCTGAAGACCCAACACGAGCATCGAGAGTGCGAACAGGACGTGCGTGCGGATCCACGAGAGCGGGCGGAGACACAGAAACAGGAACCCGACGAACAGGGGCGAGTACGAAAGCGGTGCCCAGAATGGAGCGGTACCCAGCAGTGCCGCGAGAGTGAGCGCCGTCCAGAGCAGGATCCCGCCACCGACGGCGAGGCCTGTGGTGACAGCGGTCGCGTCGTGGTCGTCTCTCGCGAACAGGCCGGCAGTGCCCAGCGCCGTGACGAACCCGCCGGCGAGTAGGAATAGCCAGCCGTGGGGAACCGCCGGGACCACGAACCACCAGCCCGACAGCGCGAACAGCGCACAGCACTCCGCGGCGACGACGGCGCGGGGGCTGGCCCGTCCCGACCACCACCACACCGTCACGCCGACGATGACGATCATCGACAGACCGTACGCTGCCCACTGTGTGACGAGCGCGGGTGTCGCCGAGTACGACGCGGTACCCGGCGGGAGGCCGTTCGAGACCGCACAGTCGGTGACCTGACAGAAGGCGGACGGCCAGCGAGTCTGCTCTACGTATGCGAGGACCAGGGCAATCAGCATGCCGAGCGTCACGAGCGCGAGGCCCCACCTGACCCGGCGCTCGTGGTCGGGATCGCCGGGGTGGTAGACCGGAGGGGACGGCATCAGTCGACGCGTCGTGTCGGACCGATAAATGTCTGGGGGCTGTCCGGTCGCCCGTTCGAATCGCGTTCGAGGCGTCCCGTGGCCAGCTGTCGTCTCACCGCTCGCGACGACTCACTCCTCGTCGGTCTTGATATCGGCAGAGAGGCCCTGGGCCATCTGGATCTCTTTCGAGTTGTTGACCGTCCAGGCGGTGCGGTCGGTGACGGCCTCGATGACCTCGCGGGCACTCGGGGAGCCCTTGCCCGACTTCTTGACGCCGCCGAACGGAAGTTGCACTTCGGCGCCGATACACGGGAGGTTCGCGTAGGCCAGCCCCACCTCCGCGCGGTCGCGGAAGTGGTTGATCTGACGGTAGTCTTCCGAGATGATCGCGGCCGCCAGGCCGTACTTCGTGTCGTTGTGTATCGCCATCGCGTCCTCGATGTCGCCCTCGTACTCGATGAGCGCGACGTGGGGGCCGAACACTTCCTCGTGGATACACCGCAGGTTCGGGTCGTAGTCGACCTCGTAGACGAACGGGCCGACCCAGTAGCCGTCCTCGTGGCCCTCTGGGATCTCCTCGGGGGCCAGTTCCCCTCGGTCGACCAGCACCTCCGCGCCTTCCTCGCGGGCGAGGTCGTTGTATCGGTGGAACTTCTCGACCTGGCCTTCGTCGACGACCGGCCCCATGAACGTCGATTCCTCCAGGGGGTCGCCCACTGCGACGTCCTCGGCGAGGTCGACGAATCTGGCTTTGAACTCGTCGTAGACGTCGCTGTGGACGACGAGTCGTTCCGAGGAGACACACCGCTGGCCGGTCGTCTTGAACGAGGACATCACCGCCGAGTGAACCGCGATGTCGAGGTCGGCGTACTCCGTTACGACGATGGCGTTTTTTCCGCCCATCTCGAGGGCCGCCTCGCGGCCGGGCTGTCCCCCCAGTTTGTCGCCGATAGAGTGGCCGACCTCTGCGGACCCGGTAAAGAGGACGGTGTCGACGCGTTCGTCCTCGACGATCGCGTTACCGGCGTCGCCAAAGCCCTGGACGACGTTGAACACGCCCGGTGGGACGCCCGCGTCGACCATCATCTCGGCGACGACCTGCCCACACCAGGGGGTCTGCTCGGCGGGCTTCCAGACGACGGTGTTGCCCTCGACGAGCGCCACTGCGACGTGCCAGAAGGGGATGGCGACGGGGAAGTTCCAGGGAGTGATACAGCCGACGACGCCCCGGGGTTTCCGGCGCATGTAGGCGTCCTTGGCGGCGATCTCGCTCGGGACGATGTCGCCGTGGGGGTGGCGAGCGTTGCCGGCGGCCCACTCGACCATGTGGGCGGCCTCGACGACGTCTGCGCGTCCCTCGCTTATCTCTTTGCCACACTCCCGGGAGACGATCTCGCCGAGTTCGTCCGTGCGGTCGCGGAGTTCGTGGTAGACGTCCCAGAGTACCTCTGCGCGGTCGATGTAGGACATGCCACGCCACTCCTCGAAGGCCGCCTCGGCGGCCGTGACCGCGCGCTCGACGTCCTCGGGCGTCGCCCGGTGGAACTCCCCGACCGAGTCGCCGGTCGCCGGGTTCACGCTCTCGAAGGTCTCCGTCCCCGTACCGGCCGTCCACTCGCCGTCGACGTAGTGGCGACCGGTGGCCGCTAGCTGGTCACTCATGCGGACATCACGGGAAAATATTGCCGGCGCAGGACAAAAAGGGCCGCGCTCACCGACCCGTCGCTCGTTTCGGTCGACGGTGGCTCCCTGGACCGGTCTCAGTCCACGACTTTCAGCGCCTCGTCGACGTGTTCGCGGGTGATCCGCACTTCGTCGGCTCTCTCGTTCGCTTCCTCCGGTGAGACGCCGGTCGCTATCTCGCTTATCGCCAGTAACGAGGCTTCCCGGACGAGCGATTCGAGTTGTGCTCCCGAGAAGCCAGCCGTCTCCGCCGCGAGAGCGTCGAGGTCGACGTCCTCGGCGAAGGGCTTGCCCTCGGTGTGGACGGCGAGGATCTCGCGGCGGGCACCTTCGTCGGGGTCGGGCACCTCGATGTGTCGTTCGAGGCGGCCGGGGCGCAAGAGCGCCGGGTCGATGACGTCCTTGCGGTTGGTGGCGGCGAGGACGATCAGGTTCGGGTTCTCGGCGGCGCTGTCGAGTTCGGTCAGCAGTTGCGAGACGACGCGCTGGGTCACCTCGTTGCCGTCGGCACGCACACTCGCGATCCCGTCGATCTCGTCGAAGAAGACGATCGCCGGCGCGGTCTGGCGGGCGCGGTCGAACACCTCCCGCACCGCTTTCTCGCTCTCGCCGACGTAGCGGTCCATGAGTTCCGGCCCGGCGACGCGGATGAAGTTGACGCCGCTCTCGCCGGCGACCGCCCGGGCCAGGAGCGTCTTGCCCGTCCCCGGTGGTCCGTGAAGGAGGACGCCAGCCGGCGGGTCGGTCTTCGTCGCCTCGAAGAGGGGTCCGTACTCCAGGGGCCACTCGACGGACTGTTCGAGTGCGGTCTTGGCCTCGTCGAGCCCACCCACGTCCTCGAACGTGACCGTGGGCGACTCGGCGACGTACTCGCGCATCGCAGACGGGTCGACGACGCGGAGGGCTGCCTCGAAATCCTCGCGCGTCACCGAGGGATTCTCGCGGGTGCGCCGCAGCGCGTGCATCGCTGCCTCGGTCGTCAGCGTCCCCAGGTCGGCGCCGACGAAGCCGTGGGTCCGCGCGGCGATCCTGTCGAGGTCGACGTCCTCGCCCAGAGGCATCCCCCGGGTGTGGACGTCGAGTATCTCCCGGCGGCCGCTCGCGTCGGGGACGCCGATCTCGATCTCGCGGTCGAAGCGCCCGCCCCGCCGCAACGCGGGGTCGACCGTGTCGACGCGGTTGGTCGCGCCCATCACGATCACCTGGCCGCGGTCTTCGAGGCCGTCGAGGAGCGTGAGCAACTGGGCGACGACCCTGTTTTCCATGTCCGAGTCCTCGTCGCGCTCGCCCGCGATGGCGTCGATCTCGTCGATGAAGACGATCGAGGGGGCGTTCTGCTCGGCGCGCGTAAAGGCCGCCCGGAGGCGCTCTTCGCTCTCGCCTTTGTACTTCGAGACGATTTCCGGCCCGGAGATGACGTCGAAGTACGCGTCGACCTCGTTGGCGACCGCGCGGGCGATGAGTGTCTTGCCCGTCCCCGGCGGCCCGTAGAGCAACACGCCCCGAGGCGGCGAGATACCGAGGCGCGTGAACAGTTCAGGTTCCGAGAGAGGCAGCTCGATCATCTCACGGACCTGTTCGAGTTCGTCGTCGAGACCGCCGATGTCCTCGTAGGAGACGCCCGTCCGCGAGGCCGACTCCTGGGGTGTCTGGCCGGTCGCGCCGCCGGCCGACTGTCCACCACCTGTGCCACCGGCACCACCGGCACCACTGGCCGACCCGCCGCCAGATCCTCCGGCTCCGCCTGCACCCGTCCCGGCAGCCCCACCGGCCGGCCCATCGCCTGCGCCGCCAGCCGTTCCGCCTCCCTGTGCTTCCTCGACCGACGGCAGGACCGTGATGTCGGTCTGGTCGGTGACGGTCACGGCGCCTGCGGGGTCGGTGTCAGAGACGACGAACGCGCCGACGCCGTCGACGTGGACCTGTTCACCCTCGCGGAGCGGCCGGTCGAGTAGCGCCCGGCGGACGGCGGCCTCGCGCTGGCGTTCGTCGAGGCCGACGCTCCCGGCCAGTCGAACGGTGATCGTGTCGGCCTCCCGGAGGTCCGTCTTCTGGACGCGGACGGTCTCGCCGATGTTGACGCCCGCGTTGGCCCGTGTATCAGCGTCGATTCGGATGTATGAGCCGTCCTCGCTCTCGGGCCAGGCCTTCGCGACGGTGGGGCGTTCGCCCTCGATGACGAGCGGGTCGCCGCTCAACACACCGAGCCGCTCGCGAACCGACTCGGGGACCCGCGCGATACCGCGGCCGGCGTCGCGCTTTTTCGCCCCCTCGACTGTCACCTCGATGACCTCCTCGCTCATACCTTCGGCTATCGGCCCGACCGTCTAAACGCTTCGCCTCGGCGGTTCCCGGCCTCGATATCGGGGTTTACCCCCCGGAGAAACGCCTTTACCCTCAGCACGCGCAACCATACACATGGTCGTGACTACCGAACGGGACGACATGACCTGGTACGAGTGCGAGGCTTGTGGGCTCATGTTCGACGACCAGGCGGACGCACGCCAGCACGAACAGAACTGTGACGCCGAGGGACCGTCCTACATCCAGTGACTGCAACCTTTCGATACGAGTAGTCGGTCTCTCTTCTTCTCGATGGGGCCTCAATTCTCGTCGTCCGCTGGGACGATCTCGTAACTGCGCTCGCCGAGTTCGTCCTCTTCGAAGACGAAGACGCGACCGTCTGCGACGGTGAAATCCACCGACACGTCGACCCTGTGTGACGTCGCCGCCGCTCGTACGCCCGGGAAGAGAACGGTCTCCTCACCCTGGTCGACGAGCACCCGCCCTACGCCGGTGCCTTCGAGGATGTCGTCGTGGGTGTTGAGGTCGTTAACGTACATCAGGACCCCCTGGGTTTCGGACTCGTCGGTGACGAGGACGTGGACTTCCTTGCCGGGCGCCGTGGTGACGCTCCCTGCGACGGCCTCGGGGACGCCCCGATAGAACACGTCACGACCGTCGAGGTACTCGACGGCGACCCCGTCCTCCCGGAGTTCGACCCCCAGTGTCGAGGGCGGAACGTCGTTGCGAGCGCTCATATCCCGGTCTTCTCGGGCACGGTGAAAAACGCCGCGTTCCGCAGTCGACACGCCCCGACCGAACGCGTCACGGAAGCCCGGACAGTTTCGTCTGGTGTCAACGCCGACGGGAATTTCCACAGAGGTAAGTACCACGGGTGGCCAAGCACTGACGATGAAGGGTCGGGCTCGCGCTCCCGCCGCCGGGACCGTGCTGAACGCGCTCGCGACCGAGACAGGCGCCGCCTTCGCTATCGACGAGTACACGACGGCGTCGGTCGAACTCGACGCGACCGCGACGGACGTGACGGGGGAAGTCGCCGGCGACCCGGACGCCGACACGCGACTCGTCGAGCGTTGCGTCGCGGCGGTCACCGAGCGTTTTGGCGACGGCGAGGGTGGCACCGTCCGCACCGAGAGCGAGGTGCCGATGGCCTCCGGTCTGAAGAGTTCGAGTGCGGCCGCCAACGCGACCGTACTCGCGACGCTGGCAGCGCTCGACACCGAGGACGAACTCGACCGCGCCGACGCCTGCCGACTGGGTGTCGACGTCGCTCGCGAGGTGGGCGTCACCGTCACGGGCGCGTTCGACGACGCCAGCGCGAGCATGCTCGGTGGCGTGACCGTCACCGACAACGCGACCGACGAGTTGCTCGCCCGCGAGGAACGGGACTGGGACGTCCTCGTCTGGACGCCCCCCGAGCGCGCCTACAGCGCCGACGCCGACGTCGAGCGCTGCCGGCAAGTGGCACCGATGGCCGACCTCGTCGCCGACCTCGCACTGGAGAGCGAGTTCGGTCGCGCGATGACCGTCAACGGACTCGCTTTCGCGGGGGCGCTCGGTTTCTCGGCCGATCCGATGGTCGAGGCGATGCCCCACGTCCACGGCGTCTCGCTGTCGGGAACGGGTCCGAGTTTCGTCGCCGTCGGCGAGCGCGAGTCACTGGAGACGGTCCGTGCGGTCTGGGGCGAGCGTGAGGGGCGGACCTGGCTGACGACGACACAGACCGAGGGGACGACGATCGTATGAATCAACCGACCGAAACACGAGCGTTGGCGTCGCTTCGCGAGGAGATCGAGGAGATAGACCGTGAGTTCGTCGAGTTGATCGCCCGACGGACGTACTTCGGGAGCGCCGTCGCAGCAGTGAAAGCAGAGCGAGACCTCCCGACGACAGACACCGACCGCGAACAGGTCGTACTGGACCGCGCACAGGCAAACGCCGAGCGCTTCGAGGTCGAACACAACCTCGTCAGAGCGATCTCCCGCCTGCTCATCGAGTTGAGCAAGGTCGAACAACAGGAAAAGACAATGAGTCAGACACCAGAAGACATGAGCCTGGAGGAACTCCGGGAGGAGATCAGCAGTATCGACCGCGAGATCGTCGAACTCATCGCGCGACGCACCTACGTCGCCGAGACCATCGCGGACGTCAAAGACGAACAGGGCCTGCCGACGACCGACGAGGCCCAGGAACAGGCCGTCATGGACCGTGCCGGCCAGAACGCCGAGCGCTTCGACGTCGACTCCAACCTCGTCAAGGCCATCTTCCGCCTGCTCATCGAGTTGAACAAGGTCGAACAGCGGGAATCGCGCTGATACTGATTACTGTCGACCGTTTCTGGATAGAGTCGGCCCCAGGATCGGCGTATACCGGTACATCGCTCCGCGAATCACTACGAGTACGGCCAGCAGACCCGGCAGTTCCCCCCGGTCGATACGCGTGTTTTTTTCATGGGCCCCAGCTTGCCGACGTGAGTGAGCGTATAAGTGAGTCTCAGTACTCCCACAGCCGGTCGATCCGTGACTCAGCCTCCGGGTTGTCCTCCCGGAGCGTGTCGACGTCCCGTTCACCGTCGACGTTTATCACGTGGACCTCGCCGCGACGGCCGTCGTATGCGTCCTGGAAGTCGTAGACGGCGCCGACGACTTCGACGTCCTCGGAGATCTCGTCACTCCCGGCGAGGAACTCGACTTGCCTGTCGACGTTGTACTCGACGAGGTGGTTGACCGCGTCGCCCCGGTCCAGTCCCTCGGGGAGTGCCTCGACGCCGGGTTCGAGACCCGGTTTCAGCAGGTCGATACAGTGTTCGATACCCGGCGAGTCCGAGAGACCGTCGGTCAGCGCGTCGTAGGTCGCGGTCACCGCGCCACAACCGGTGTGACCGACGACGACTGCCGTCTCGGTGTCCGTGTGTGCGATCGGGTAGAGGACGTCACCGGAGACCACTTCACTGCCATCGTCCGTGTGTTGCACGACGCGATTGCCGATGTTTCCACAGGTGAAGACCTGACCGGGGTTGTCGTTGCCCCACATGTGGTCCTGCAACACTCGCGAGTCCGAACAGCAGACGGTGACAGCGTCAGGATGCTGGGCGTCGAGTAACCCATCGAAGCGTGTGTCGAACTCGGCGGCGTGGTCGGCGTTTCCTGCGAGCATGTCGAGAACCGTCTCGTTCATGGTCGAAGTCAGATTTCCTCGGTAAAATATGGTTTGGCTTCGCGCAAATACGTGGCTCGTCGAACAACTGCTCTCTGTCCCACTCCGTGCTCGCTGTCGCGTGATAAGTTCAGGGGATGTAGGTAACAGTCGGTGGACCGAACGTCCGCCGAGCGAAGCGACCGCAGCGTCCGGCCTTTTTCACCCATGTTTTTGCGCCGAGTGGTTCCCGCAGCGAGCGAAGCGAGCGAGGAAACCCGAGGCGGAAAAAGATGGTTTCACATTTCGAATCGAACACTGTCCGAGCAAGCTCCCGAGATCCAACCGTCTCGCTGCACACACCCGTCACAGCAGTCGCTAGCAGTCCGTCTGGGACGAATCAGCAGGATAGGCTCGCGTCGCAGTCGCCTTGAACGAGGCGACGACCTCGACGCCCGGTTCGAGACCGAGCGTGTCGATGCTCGTGCGGGTCACGAGGACGGTGAGGTCGGTGTCGGCGCCGATGTCGAGCACGACACGTTCGAGGGCGTCACCCTCGCGAACCGTCCGAACCTCGCCGCGGAACTGGTTCCGCGCGCTCGTCTCCGTCTCGGGGACGCTGCCCGGCGCGTGGAGTGTGATCGCGTCCGCCCGGACCGCGAGTCGAACCGTTTCGGCTGTCTCGGCCGTCTCGGCCGCCGGAGAGACGATCGCTCGCACGAGCCCCGCACCGGTCTCGACGGTCCCGAGTTCTCCGTCCCGTTCGACGACCGTCCCGCGGAGAACCGTCTCCTCGACCTCGGTCAGGCCGGTGAATTCGGTCTCTACTCTGTCGAACTCTGCGAGCAGCGACTCGGCGGCCCCAGTGAGCGAACTCCCGCCGCCGCCCGACCCCCCGCGTCGGCGCTCGACGAGTTCCCCGAAGGCGTCTTCGAGTTCGACCACGCGCCGTTGAGAGCGGGAGTACGAGCGCCCCAGCGCGCCCGCCGCCGCGTTCAGCGACCCGTGTTCGCGTATCGCCCGCAGTAACTCCGCGTCGCGATCGGCGAAGCGCACCCCCTCCCGCTGGAGTTGCGCGTCGACGTCGACGTCGTGGTCCATGCGGTCCCCTGTTCGCCGACGGGCAAAACGGTTATGCCGATCCCGACACAACGATGGTTGTGTCCATGCGGAAACAACGCACCCGGTCGCGAGCGACCGGCGACGGGGGCGACTGCTCGCGCCGGGGGTTCCTGCGAGCGGCCGCGCTGGGGTCCGTCGCGGGGGTCGCGGGGCTCGCGGGCTGTCCGAGCGGTGTCTCCTCGGGGAGAGAGAGGTCCGGCGACGCGGATGCGGATGTGGATGCGCGTACGAGTTCGACGCCCGTCACGGTCCTCGCGGCGGGGAGTCTCCAGCACGCGCTGGAAACCGGGCTCGAACCCGCTATCAACGTCCCGGTGCGAGTCGAGGCACACGGGTCGGCGACGGTCGCCCGGATGGTCGACGAAGGCCAGCGCGACCCCGATATCGTCGCGGTCGCCGACACCGCACTCTTCGAAGAACCGCTGTCGCCGCCGTGGCACTCGGTGTTTACGAGCAACGCGGTCGTCCTCGCGTACAACCCCGACACCGAGGGCGGCCAGCGGATCGCCGCGGCCGATGCGGAGGCAGGAGCGGAGGCGGGGTCGGGGGCCGAGCGGTGGTACGACCCGCTCCTCGACGGCGACGTTCGGCTGGGACGGACCGACCCCGACCAGGACCCGCTGGGCTATCGCGCGCTGTTCGCGCTCGAACTCGCCTCACGGTACTACGACGACGCGCCGGCCCTGCACGAGCGGATCCCTCGGCGCGAGCAGGTCTATCCCGAGACGGGACTGATAAGCCAGTTCGAGACCGGGGCGGTCGACGCCGCGCTGGCCTACCGGAACATGGCCGTCGAGCGCGACTACGCGTACGTCGAACTCCCGGCCCAGGTCGACCTCAGCGACCCCACGTACGCCGAGGACTGGTACAGTACGGTCTCCTACGAACTCCCGACCGGCCAGGTGGTCCGGGGTGACACCATCGGCTACGGCGCGACGATCCGGAAGCTGAACGACGCCACAATCTCGGTGTTCGACGCACTGACGACGGGCGAGTATCTCGAAGAATCGGGATTCCTGCTCGACGATGGGTTCCCGCGCTACGAGGGCGACGTCCCCGAGGCGGTGCGACGGGTGAGGAGCGAGCCGACGAACGCCGTCTCGGCGACGACGGTGCTGACCTGATCCAGCCATGGGGACGGAACCGACAGGACCGACGGAATCGGCGGGACCGACGAGATCGGCGCACACACGGTGGTTCCGGTCGGTCGACTGGCTCACGATCGCGCTGGTGCTCGGCGGGCTGTTGCTCGTCTACTACTTCACGCCGCTCGTGTCGCTGTTTCTCTCGGCGTCACCGAGTGACGTTATCGGACGACTGGCCGACCCCTCGGTCCAGTCGGCGGCGACGACCTCGCTACTGTCGGCGTCGATCACGACCGTGCTCGCCACGGTTTTTGGGCTACCGCTCGCCTACTGGCTCGCACGCGCCGAGACACGCTGGAAGAACGCCGTGCTCGCGGTCGTCGTGCTCCCGCTGGTGCTGCCGCCGACGGTCGGCGGGGTGGTGTTGCTCACGGTGTTCGGGCCGAACACGCTTCTGGGCGGGACGGCGGCCGCGGCGGGCCTCCCACTCACCCGGTCGCTGGCCGGCGTCGTCCTCGCACAGACGTTCGTCGCGTCGCCCTTCGTCGTCGTGACAGCCAAGGCGGCCTTCGAGAGCGTCGACCGAACGCTCGAACACGCCTCGCGCTCGCTGGGCAAGAGTCGGTGGGCGACCGCTCGCAACGTCACGCTGCCACTGGCCGGCCCCGGGATTCTGGCGGGAGTGACGCTCGCGTTCGCGCGGGCGATGGGCGAGTTCGGCGCGACGATGATGGTGGCGTACTACCCGCGGACGATGCCGGTCGAGATCTGGGTCTCCTTCCAGTCGCTCGGCCTCGACAGCGCCTACCCGGTCGCGATACTGCTGGTCGTCATCTCGGTCGCAGCGTTGCTCGTCCTGAACACCGTCGCGTCGAACCCCTGGCGATGACGCTCGAACTCTCTCGACTGGCCAAGACCTACGGCGAGTTCACGTTCGGCCCCGTCGATTTGACCGTCGGGGACGAAGTCCTCGCCGTCCTGGGACCGTCGGGCAGCGGCAAGACGACGCTACTCTCGCTGGTCGCGGGCATCGCCGAGCCCGCTTCGGGGTCTATCCTGCTCGACGGGCGCGAACTGGTGGGTCGTCCGCTCGAAGACCGGCGCGTGGGGATGGTGTTCCAGGAGGGCGCGCTCTTTCCCCACATGACCGCCCGCGAGAACGTCGAGTACGCGGCGGTGAGTGACGAACGCGTCGCGGACCTCGCGGCGACCCTCGAACTGGAGGGGGTCCTCGACAGGCGGCCGCCGACGCTCTCGGGCGGGGAGCGCCAGCGGGTCGCACTCGCGCGGACGCTGGCGGCCGATCCAGACGTCCTGTTGCTCGACGAACCACTATCCAGTCTCGATGCACCCATCCGAAAACGGCTCCGGGACGAACTGCACGACCTGTTCGCGTCGCTCGACATCCCCGTGCTCTACGTCACCCACGACCAGCGGACGGCGACGGCGCTGGGCGACCGACTCGCCATCGTTGGTGATGGGACTCTCGAACAGGTCGGGTCGCCGTCGGCCGTGCTCGACAGGCCGGCCAGTCGCTTCGTCGCGCGATTCACCGGCACCGAGAACCTCTTCGAGGGGACGGTGGCCGAACGCACTGGGGGGGATATTTTGGTCCGGGTCGGGGACGTGCGATTCCAGACCGCCGGGTCCACCGTCGCGGAGTCGGCTGTTCCCGGAGCGGCCGTCACGGTCTGTATTCACCCATCGCGAGTCGAACTAGAACCTCTCGACGCGTCCGTCGACGGCGGGGCCGAGCAGGCGAACGCGGTCACCGGCACCGTCGCTCGCTGGCTGAACGAGGGCAACGAGTACCGGATTGACGTCGAAGTCTCGGGTGGTCTCACTCTCGTCGCAAACGTGCGCCCGCCGACGTTCGAACGGCTCGGAGTCGATATCGGGTCCGAGATCAGGGTCCTGGCACCTCGCGAGTCGATCCACCTGATCCCGGATTCCGGGGAGTCCCGATAGCGTCGGATACCGGTTTGAGTCCGGTGGTTTCAATCGTCGTCGCCAGGAGTCGGGTTCGGTTCGTCCTCGATGACGTTCTCGGTCCAGGTACCGCGGAGGAACCACAGACTCGCGGCGAGCATCGCGAGGACGTTCGAGAGGGCGATGGCGTACCAGACGCCGGTCGCACCCATGTCGGCGACGACCAGCAGCAGGTAGGCGGGCGGGAGTCGGAAGGCCCACAGCGAGAGGATGGCGAAAATCATCGCGAGGCGGGTCGAGCCGCTGCCACGGAACGCGCCCTGGACGACCTGGAAGACGCCGATGAAGAGGAACGTGGGGCCGATGATCCGCAGATAGTCGGCGCCGATGGCGATGACGTCGGGCGCGCCCGGGATGAAGATGGCCGTGATCGGCCGGGCGAAGACGAAGGCGACGACGCCCACGAGTGCGAGGACGCCGGCAACCATGCCGCTGCTGTATCCGACCGCCCGCCTGGCGCGGGCGATCTGGTCGCGGCCGAGGTTCTGTCCGACCACCGTCTCGGTCCCGCGAGCCAGTCCCAGGGCGGGGAGGAACACGAGCGAGTTGATCCGGTTACCGATACCCAGCGCCGCGACGGCGTCGTCACCGGCGAGCGCGACGAGGGCAGTGAGGACGGTGATCCCCAGCGCCCGGGTCGACTGCTCGACGCTGGAGGGCGCACCGAGCGAGACGATCCGCCTGACCATCTCGGGGTCGAGGCGGAGATCCGACAGGGAGAGGTGGATCCCGACGCTGCCCGAAAACAGCCAGGCCAGGCCGAGCATCGCGCCGACACCCCGGGAGAAGACCGTGGCGATGGCCGCGCCCTGAACGCCGAAGCCGGTAAAGCCAGTCTGGGCGTAGAGCCAGGACTGGAGCCCGTCGAGACCCAGTGCGGTAAAGAGGACGTTCTCCTGGAAACCGAGGATCAAAAACGGGTCGAGGACGACGTTGAGCGCGACGCCCAGCGCCATGAGGTACAGCGGCGTCCGTGTGTCGCCCCAGCCACGCAGGAGCGCCTGGAAGATGAAGAAACCGAACATGAAGACGACACCCAGGAAGATGGTGCGGGTGTACTCGACCGAGAGGGCGTACTCGGCTGACCCGGGCGTCGCGCCGACGAGCGAGACGAGCGTCGGGGTGAGGACGTACCCCAGAATCGAGAAGAACACCGCGAGGATACCGACGAAGGCGATCGTCTGGCCGGCGGCGTAGTCGACGCGGTCGTCGTTGCCCGCACCCTTGTGCTGGGCGACCAGCACCGTCCCGGCGACGGTGAAGCCGCCGGCGACGGAGATCATCAGGAAGACGAGCGGCCACGAGTACGACAGCGCGGAGACGGCCTCCTGGCCGAGTCGGCCGACCCAGAAGGTGTCGGCGAGGTTGTAGCCGACCTGGAGCATCTGGGAGAGAACGATCGGCAGAGAGAGGACGACCAGCGGTTTGAACAGGTCGCCATCGACGACGTCGACGTCGCGCCCGCTCACGTCTCGTCCTCCGGGGCCGATGTCCCGTCTTCCAGGGTCGACGACGCCGTCGCGAGCGTCGCGTCGAGGTAGGCCGACAGCGAGTCACGGACCGAGGCGACGGCGTCCTCGCGGTCGGTCGTCGCACGCGCGTACATCGCGCCGTTGACCGTCGCGAGGACGTGCTCGGCGACCTGTGCCGCGTCGACGTCGCGGAACGCGCCTTCCTCGATGCCGCGGTCGACGATCTGTCGAACTGTGGCCGCGAGGCGGTCGTCCATCGCGGTGAACTGCTCGCTGAAGGCCTCGTTCGTCACCGCCTGGCTCCGTAGTCCCAGTATGACCGACTGGACCTGCCGCTGGTCCTCGCTCGGTCGACGCGGCAGTACCTTCTCGACCACGTGGTCGAGGTCGGCCCGGGGGTCGTCGCCAGTCTCGGTCGCGACCGAGGACTCGAACTGGTCGGCCGCGTACTCCAGGAAGGCCACCAGAAGCGCGTCTTTCGAGTCGTAGTGGTAGTAGATCGACGCCTTGGACTTGTCGAGTTCCTCGGCGATCCGCGAGATCGACAGCCCCGCATAGCCGTGTTCGAGCAGCGCGCGATACGTCGCTTTCATGATCTCCTCTTCGGCGGGGCTCCAGTTCGCATCCGGTGGGGCAGTCGAATCGGTCGGATCGTCCACCACGCTCAGTCACCCCGTTCGTCGACCTCGGTCCCCGTCGTGGTCACGTCGTCGACCTCGGCCTCGGCCTCGGCCACCCGCAGCTCGGTGAACTCGGTCGTACACCAGTGACAGAACCCGAGTTCGGGGTCGACCGGTTTCCCGCAGGCAGGACAGTCGACCCGGTCGTCGGTGCCGGTCGACCCGGCCGACGACCGCTCGGTGAACAGCGCGATCCGGTAGGCGTCGACCGCGCTCAGCAGTCCGACGAGCGCGAGCGGGGCGAGCGTGAACGGGTCGATCTCACCGCCGCTGGTGAGGGCGGTCAGGGTCGGTTCCGGAACGAAGAGGACCACTGCGGCGTAGCCGACCGTGATCCACCCGAGCGCTCTGGCCCAGCGACGCAGATACACGTGGCCGAGACCCGTCACCGCCACCGCGAGCAGCGCGGCGACGACCGGACGACGGCCCGACGTGGTATTGCCCATGTGCTGACTGAACGTTCGGTAAGTATAAGACTGTCGACCGGCTCCGGTCGGATAGCAGGGGTTTTCGCAGAGTTTCTGACCGTGAAGTCCTGTTTCCGTTTATATGGGGGTGGGGGGAGACGGTGCGAGTGCAATGTTCACGCGACCGTCCACTGGTCCCCCGTCCGCGCTCCCGTCCGAGCGGACGGACGCGGTGTCGCACAGTACGCCCGACAGCGATCCGCCGCCGTCGACCGCCCGCGTTCGGGGGGTGAGCCGATGAGAGACGCCCTGGAGAAGACCTTCGGGTTCGTCACCGAGCACAACCTCCTCGTGCTCGTGCTCATGTTGCTGGTGACCGCCGGCGTCGCCGCCGGGACCGGGCAGCTCCAGACCCAGAGCCAGGCCAACGCGTCCGGCACCGTCGGTGACACCGAAGTCGCACAGAAACTCGACTACATCCGGTCCGGGTACGGCACCAACGAGACCAACGGGTCGACCGGAACGGTACCGGCGTCGGTCTACGTCCGTGACGAGGGTGGGAACGCCCTCTCGAAGGCCGCACTGGTCGACACGCTCCAGTACCAGCGAAACGTCACGGAGAACGCCTCGGTCGCCGCGAGTCTCGGTGACCGCCAGGTGTTCTCCGTCGCGAACCTCGTCGCAATGCGCGCGGCAGGCAGTCAGGACGCCACGATAGACGAACAGGTCGCCGCCCTCCGCTCGGCCAGCGACGCCGAGGTGGAGCAACTCGTCGAGTCGACGCTCCAGGAAGGGTCGACGGCGCTCGCGCTCGTGCCGAGTTCCTACGAACCGGGCACCGCGACCGCGGAGAGTACGCGCGTCGTCTTCCAGTTCGCCGCCGACGACTCGGGCCCACGCGGCCCCTCGGCGGACTCGGCCGCGACGGCCGCCCTCTACGAGGCTGCACAGGACACCGACAACCCCGAGTTCTTCACCGTCGGTGAGCACGCGGTCGGCGAGATGAACGCCCAGTACATGCAGAACACGATGCAGCTCATCGTGCCCGCCGCACTCCTGATGATCTTCGCGGTGCTTGCCTTCTCCTATCGCGACGTCGTCGACGTGCTCGTCGGCTTCGCGGGCGTCGTCCTCTCGGTGCTCTGGATGTTCGGCATCCTCGGCTGGATGCAGATCCCCGCCGGCATGACGATGACCATCGGTCCGGTCCTCATCGTCGGGCTGAGCGTCGACTACGGCCTCCACGTGTTCATGCGCTACCGCGAGGAACGCGGCGCCGAGGAGGACATCCGCGAGCCGATGGTTCGCTCGCTCTCGTCGGTCTCGATCGCGCTCGGCCTGGTGACGCTGACGGCGATGGTCGGGTTCATGGCCAACGCCGTCAACGGACTCACGAGCATCAAACAGCTCGCCTACGGCATCTCGCTGGGCGTGTTCTCGACTTTCGTCGTCTCCGTGACGCTCGTCCCTGCGCTGAAAGTCACTATCGACAGCCTGCTGGGTCGTGTCGGGTTCGAGCGGCGCAAACAGCCGCTGGGCAAGACGCGGCTGCTCGAACCGGTGCTGTCCAGCGGCGTGACGCTCGCCCGCAGGGCCGCACCGGTCGTCATCGTCCTCGCCCTGGTCGCGGGGTCGGCCGGCGCCGTGGCATGGACCGACCTCGACAGGCAGTCCTTCCAGCAGGACACCGACGGCATCGCCGAGTGGAAACAGAACCTGCCCGGTCCGCTGGCCTGGGAGGTGTCCGAGGCCTCACACAACTTCGACTACGTCAACGAGCAGTACCGGGCGGCCACCGAGGACGACCGGCGCCGCTCGAACGTGCTGATAGAGGGGTCAGTGACCGATCCCGCGGCACTGGCGAGCGTCCAGGCCGTCCACGACCGTGCGGGCGAGGTCGACGCGGTCTACAGCCAGGGTGACACCGTCCCGCTGCAGTCGCCGCTGACGGTGATGCAGGCCATCGCGGCACAGAACGACGAGTTCGCGGCGACGTTCAGTGACGCGGACACGGACGGCGACGGCGTCCCCGACCGGAACGTCGAGGCGGTCTACGACGCGCTGTTCGCCGCTGCGCCCGATGCGGCGAGCCAGGTCATCGACCGGAACGGTGGCGACTACCGCTCGCTTCGCGTCGTCGTCCCGATCGAACCCGGCGCGACGACCTCCCAGCAGACCGACGCGATGCGCGACGTCGCGGGCGTCGCCGACGGCGACACTGTCAGCGCCATCGCGGTCGGGTCGGGGACGCTGACCGCTGCCGAACTCTCACAGGTTTCGGACGGTATCCTCCGGACGCTGCTCCTCGCCCTGGCGGCCGTCAGTGCCCTGCTGACGCTCGTCTACCGGTTCGTCGCCGGCAGCGCGACGCTCGGTGCGGTCACGGCCATCCCCATCGTGGTCGTGACGGCGCTGGTCGTCGGCGGGATGTGGGTGTTCAACGTCCCGCTGACGCTCATCACGGCCCTCCTGTTGAGTCTGGTCATCGGGCTCGGCATCGACTACAACATCCACATCAGCGACCGGTTCGCCCAGGAACTCGAACGCGGTCGCACGGTTCCGGGTGCGCTCCGCGAGGCCACCACTGGCACCGGCGGTGCACTCCTCGGAAGCACGCTCACCTCCGTCGGTGCGTTCAGTGCCCTCCTGCTCCACCCCCACCCCCAGATCCAGAGCTTCGGGACGCTCGTCGTCCTCGCGATGGTCACGTCGTTCGTCGTCGCGGT
>Ga0207718_100217_pt1 | contig 62741 bp, 66 predicted proteins | sample A23M2SouthBayCA_FD_187749 | JGI IMG/M metagenome (GOLD analysis project Ga0207718, IMG submission 187749) | Aerobic enrichment media microbial communities from Eden Landing Ponds, California, USA - A23 M2 (SPAdes) | ecosystem: Environmental > Aquatic > Marine > Unclassified | place: Emeryville...
CACTTCCTCTCGCCGAAACCCGACGTCGAGGGGATCGCCGAGGGCGACATCGTCGAACTCATCGCCGGCCCGTTCAAAGGCGAGAAGGCCCAGGTCCAGCGTATCGACGAGGGCAAAGACCAGGTGACTGTCGAGCTCTACGAGGCGACTGTCCCGATCCCGGTCACCGTGCGTGGTGACCAGATCCGCGTGCTGGATTCCGAAGAGCGGTAAGGAACGTTCTGGAACGGAGTGGACGCGTTCGCCGGTCGCGAGCGAACGGAGTGAGCGAGTCGACCGGGTTTTTCGCCCACGTTTTTCGAGACGGGTGCCCGCAGGGTCGCAGACCCGAGGACACCCGTCGAAGAAAAAGGTGGCAGCGTCACTGTCGAGCTCTACGAGGCGACTGTCCCGATCCCGGTCACCGTGCGCGGCGACCAGATCCGCGTGCTCGACAGCGAAGAACGCTAACGCAGCGCTCACCGAACGACGGTGACGGGGACGGGTGACTGGCGGAACACTTTCTGTGCGACGTCGCCGACGAACAGTCGGTCGACCAGCGACCCGCCGTGGGTCCCGATCACGACCGCGTCGAAGTCCTCGGCGCTGTTCAGGATCCCCTTGACCGGGTTCCCCAGTTTGACTCTGGTATCGACTTCGGTGTCGTGTTCTGCAGCGAGGTCCCGCGCACGGTCGAACACTGTCGCCGCACGCTTCTGGGCTGCGTCTTCGAGGTCGTCTTCGAGGGCGATCCCCGTCGCCGCCCCCAGCATGGGTGACGGTTCCCCGACGACGTGCAGGACCGTGATCTCGGCGTCCGGATGGTTCTCGAGCGCGTACTCGAGTGCTCGCTCGGCCATCTCCGAATCGTCCATCGGCACGAGAATTCGAGAAATCACGTTCGAGATACGGTCACGGCCCGGATAAAACGATGGGTCGCCGGGGGACTGTTCGCAACTGGTTCGGTCGCGTCACCGAGAGCGCACTCGACGGAGTGTCTCGCCGTTCCGCCGGAGACTGCACCGGACGACGGCGGATTCCGTGGTCGACCAGGCCTGCCGAAACACCGTGTTTCGGTTTCGGGTTCCCCTTGGCAAGCTATTTGCCCGGAGGCACATTGTGTACACTTACACGTGCATTCTCTCCCATTTTGTGGACAGCGAGTCGCTTTCGTCACTGAACGGCCCGGGGATCTCGGGAGGCAACTGTGAATCCGAGCCGCGTCGATTCCATCGTCGACCTCACGTACGGGCTCCTCATCGCCGTCTCGGTGGCGCTGATCGTGATCGTCAACCAGCCCGTCGGACTGGCGTTCGGTTTCGGGGTGCTGATATCGTATGTCATCCACGTGGTCTGGAAAATGGCCCGGTTCGACCCTGACTGGATGACCACCGCGGTCAGGGACACGGTCGAGGAGACGGTCGACGAGACGGTCGGCGAGAAGGTCGAAGAGACGGTGGGTGAGACGGTCGAGGCAACGGTCGAAGAGACGGTGGGTGAGACGGTCGAGGCAACGGTCGAAGAGACGGTCGACGAGACGGTCGAGGCAACGGTCGAAGAGACGGTCGACGAGACGGTCGGCGAGAAGGTCGAAGAGACGGTGGGTGAGACGGTCGAGGCAACGGTCGAAGAGACGGTCGACGAGACGGTCGGCGAGACAGTCGAGGCAACAGTCGACGAGACTGTCGGCGAGAAGGTCGAAGAGACCGTGGGCGAAACGGTCGAGGAAACGGTCGGCGAGAAAGTCGAAGCGGCGGTGGGCGAGAAGGTCGAGGAGACAATGGGCGAAACGGTCGAAGAAGCGGTCGGCGAGAAGGTCGAGGAGACCGTGGGCGAGAAAGTCGAAGGGTCGGTGGGCGAGACGGTCGAGGAAACAGTCGAGGAAACGGTCGGCGAGAAGGTCGAAGAGACAGTCGAGGATACTGTGGGCGAGAAAGTCGAAGAGACAGTCGAGGATACTGTGGGCGAGAAAGTCGAAGAAGCGGTCGAGGAGACGGTCGAGGAGACGGTGGGTGAGACGGTCGAAGAGACGGTCGAGGAGACGGTCGAAGAGACGGTGGGCGAGACGGTCGAAGAGACAGTCGACGAGACGGTGGGCGAGAAAGTCGAAGAGACAGTCGAGGAGGCGGTCGAGGAGACGCTGGAGGACCAGATAGAGAAAACGGAGACAGAGAACGCGGACGACGACACCGCGAACGGGGACAACTGATGGTCGAAGTGCTGCTCGTCGTCGGCGTCATCGTCGCGATGTTCGTCGCGTTCAACATCGGCGGGTCGACGACGGGCCCGGCGTTCGGGCCGGCTGTCGGTGCCGACGCGATCTCGAAAACGGCTGCTGCGGCGCTGATGGGTGTGTTCTTCTTCGTCGGGGCCTGGACTGTCGGCCGGAACGTCGTGACGAAACTCGGCTCGGAACTGGTCGTCGACGCCGGCGTGTTCACGCTCGAATCGTCGATCGCGGTCCTCTTTTTCATCGGCATCGCGTTGCTCGTCGGGAATCTCTTCGGTGTCCCGGCCTCGACGTCGATGACCGCAGTCGGGGCCATCGCGGGACTGGGCCTCGCCGGTGGCGTGCTCGACCTCGCGGTGATGGGCGAGATCGTCGTCTGGTGGGTCGTCTCGCCCATCATCGGCTTCTGGGTGTCGCTCGTCCTCGGCCGGTACTTCTACGCGCGACTCAACCGCATGGTCGCGATGGAGCGCAGCACCGGTCCGCTGCTCGAAATCGACTCCTCCGGTGCCGTCCCGCGACCGCGCGCCCACGAGACCACGAACCGTCGAGAGCTGATCGGGACGACCACGGTTATCGTGATCGGCTGTCTGATGGCTTTTAGCTCCGGGACCTCGAACATCGCCAACGCCGTCGCGCCGCTGGTCGGCAGCGGCGAACTGCAGATGAACCCGGCGATCATCCTCGGCGGTATCGCCGTCACTATCGGCGCGTTCACGATCGCTCGACGGACGCTGGAGACGATGGGAAGCGACATCACCGAACTGCCCCTGACGGCTGCTATCGTCGTCGCTGCGGTCAGTTCGACGCTCGTCGTCTTCCTCTCGGCGCTCGGTATCCCCGCGAGTTTCGTCATCATCGCGACGATGTCGATCGTCGGCCTGGGCTGGGGCCGGGCGACCCGACCGATGACTGCTCCCGAGGTGGTCACCGCCGAGACGGCGCCGCCGGTTTCGGTCGACGCGCTGGCCGCGGACGAGGCGGGCGAAGAGTTACCCCCTATCGGCGAGGAAGACCCCGAAGACATCCCCCGTGCGGCGGATCTGTTCAACCCCGCGACGACCGCCCGGGTCGTCCTGATGCAAAACGTCGTGCCGGCGATCGCGACGGCCGGCGCGTATCTCACCTTCCGGTTCGTGCCGATCTTCGGGATCTGACCGGCGTTCGACTCCCGTCGTTCTCGCTTCCGGCGCGTGCTGCCGGGGGAAACGTGCCGTTCCGACTGGTCACGGGGTCGTGTAGCTGACGTCTCCCTCAGAGACGGTGGCGACTGTCCAGCGGCGTGCGAGGTGTGTGTTCTCCCGCAGGTGGTGTTCGGGGACGAGCGGCAGGTCCACGGGATGGAACCCCCGCGACCGCATCGCCCGCAGACTGGTGAAGGTGCCGACCTCGCGGTCGCGGTCGGAGACGTGGAAGCGCTTGTCCGCGCCGCGGGCGTACCGGAACGGGAACGCCTCGGGGTCGGGACCGGGACAGGTGAGTGCGTCGACGGATTCCAGCGCCGCCAGCACCTCGCCGTCCGCTTCGAGCAAGAGTGCGCGCTCGTCGCCGGTCACGCCCGTCGCCGAGTCGTCCTCGCGCCAGATCGGCGTCTCGGCCGCGACGGCCGCGAGCGTCCCGTCAGTGAGGTGGATCCGGTCGGGGATCGAGTAGAACGCCCGGTCGGGGTGACCGGACTCCTCCCGGAGCAGGAACGGGTCCGAGAGGATCTCGACGGCCCGCTCGGCGGTGTCAGGGTCGGCGACGAACAGCGTTCCCCGTTGCTCGCGGGCGGCGTCGGCGAGCGCGGCGACGACGTTCAGTGGGGTCGCCTCGGCGAGCAATTCGACCGAGAGCGGGCGGTCGGTGACGGCGTTCGGCGGGTCGCCGCCCGCCGCGACCGCGGGCGGGGTGGTCGGCCCGTCGAGTCGCGTCGTCTCGTAGCCCCGCCGGTTCAGGTCCGCGAGAACCGGGTCGACGTCCGGTGTCGGCAGTACCATCACCAGTCGTACGGGCGAGTGCCGTATGAACCTCTCGACCGTTTCCCACTGCTCCCGTGTCCGGTCGCGCTGGTCGCTCGACCGTCCTGGACCCGGTGTGATAGGTGCTCGCAGGGATACTGAAATCGGTCTTTCAGTGATGACAAGACACTTGATTGGGGCGTCTGTGGCCACGAAGGAGAATGCCCTCTATCGAGACGAACGGACTCACGAAACGATTCGGCGACGTCGTCGCCGTCGAGGACCTCGACCTCACTATCGAAGAGGGGGAGATCTTCGGTTTTCTCGGTCCGAACGGCGCCGGGAAGTCGACGACGATCAACATGTTACTGGATTTCATCCGGCCGACCGAGGGGTCGGCGGAGGTGTTCGGCATGGACGCCCAGCGCCAGCCCGAGGCGATCCGCGAACGTATCGGCGTCCTGCCCGAGGGGTACGGCTTCGACGACTACCTCACGGGACGGGAGTACCTGGAGTGGACCATCGAGAGCAGAGGTGCCGACGACGACCCCGACGAGATCCTCGACATGGTCGGTATCCTCGACGACGCCGACCGCAAGGCCACGGGGTACTCGAAGGGGATGCAACAGCGTCTGGCCTTCGGGATGGCGCTGGTCGACGACCCCGACCTGCTCATCCTGGACGAACCGTCGACGGGACTTGACCCCAACGGCATCCAGAAGATGCGCTCGCTCGTTCGCGAGCGCGCCGACGACGGGACGACCGTCTTCTTCTCCTCGCACATCCTCAGCGAGGTGGAGGCAGTCTGTGACCGCGTCGGCGTCATGAACGAGGGCCGGCTCACGGCGCTCGACACCATCGAGGGGCTGCGCGAGAACGCCGGCGGGCGAGGCTCCATCGAACTCCAGTGTGCCACGCCGCCGTCGGTCGACGGTGTGTGTGACCTCGACGGGGTCGCCGAAGTCAGCGTCGACGGCGCGCGACTCACCGCCCACTGTAGCGACCCTGCCGCGAAGGTGGACGTGGTCCGCCACGTCGACGACCGGGCCGACGTCGTGGACATCCTCGCGGAGAACACCTCCCTCGAAGAGCTGTTCAACCAGTACACCGGCGGTGGTCGCGACGGCGACGGGACCGCGCTAGCGGGCGATGCCGGCGCCGACGCCGGCTCCGGGTCCGGTTCCGATTCGGGATCCGGTCGTGGGTCGGACTCACAGGAGGCGTCGGTATGAGTTCGGTCTCGGTCGTGCGCAAGGACTTCAGGGGCGCGCGCCGGTCGCGACTGCTCTGGGCGGCGGCGGTCGTCCTCGGACTCATCGCGGCGCTGCTGGCCTACGTCTCGGGCAACGCCGCCGGGACGAGCACCGAGACGGTCCAGTCGCTGTTCCGGGCGCTGACGCTCATCATGTCGATCCTGTTGCCGGTCGTCGCGCTGGTGGCGAGTTACCTCGCCATCGCCGGTGAACGTGAGGGTGGCGGGATCAAGTTCCTCCTCTCGCTGCCCAACACCCGACGGGACGTCTTCGTCGGGAAACTCGCGAGCAGACTCGGCATCGTCGCGGCCGGCATCGGGTTCATGTACGTCGCCGCGATCAGCGTCGCGCTGACCCGTCACGGCGCGTTCCCGGCGGCGGTCGTCTTCGGAACCTTCCTCGTCACGGTCGTCTACGGCGCGACGTTCGTCAGCGTCGCCGTCTCGATGTCCGCCGCGGCCGCCTCGAAGAGTCGCGCCATCGCCGGCGCGTTCGGCTCGTATTTCGTCCTCGTCATCCTCTACGTCTTCCCCGTGATCCAGGTCCCGATGATGGTCCGGTGGCTCCACACCACGTTACTCGGTGCCGACCCCAATCCCGACCTGTACAACGCCGTCCAGTACACCAGCCCCTACCTCGCCTACCGGAAAGCGGTCAACCTGGTGCTCCCGACTGACATGCGCCAGACGATATTCGTGTCGAGCCTGCCGAACGATATCAGCTACGGGTCGGCGGCGGCCAACACGGAACTCCCGCTGTACCTGCAGGACGAGTTCTCGGTCGCCATCCTGGCGTTCTGGCTGGTCGTCCCGCTGCTCGTGGGGTACTGGCTGTTCGAACGGGCGGACCTGGAGTGATCACGATGAACAGACGCAACACAATCGGGACGGCGCTCGTCGTCCTGGCCATCGTGCTGTTCGTCGTCCCGGCGGTCTTCCCGGTCCAGCCGATGCTCACTCACGACACGCGGAGCAGCACCAACGCGCCGCCGGCGGAACTCCGTCAGCAGCAGATACAGGTCGTCACGTACGAGAACCTCTCCGACCGCGGGCAGGAACTCTACGTCGAGACGCTCGAACACGACGGCGAGTACCGCGTCGGCGTGGACGAGGGTGCCCCGGAGTTCGTCTATCCGACCGACGCCGAGCGCCACGAGGCCTACGAGTCGGACAATATGACTGCGGCCGGCTCGGTCGTGGTCGTCCGACCCGAAGACGACAGCAACCTCCCGCGGGCCGACGAGTTTTACCGCCCCAGAGACGAGGACGGAAACGACGACGAGGCCCAGCAGCGACGCGAACGAGCCATGCGCTACGACATGATGCGCACCTCGACGGGACAGCCGCCGCTGGGGTCGACCCCGCAACTGCTCCGACTCGGTGCCGTCATGCTCGCCGTCGTCTTCCTCGGGGTCGGCGGGTACCTGCTCTCCTCGAAGAGCTAACGTGTCGACTCCCGGTCCGCGTGCATCAGAACGTGCCGGCGTCGTCTTCGAGCCGGTCGGCGACCTCGCGGATGTCGGCCTCGGCCTCGACGGCTTCTTTGACGCTCTCGCGGCGCCTGACTTCTCTCGCGGTGGCGTCGTAGGCCCGGACGTACTCGGCGCGGCTGTGTTCGTCGAACGCGTGGCGAATAGCGAAGTAGCCGTCCGGGACGACCGTCCCACAGACCGCACACTCGATGCGGTCGTGGACGGTCGACTGGTGAACGATAAGGTCCTCGACGCGGTCGAACTGCGTGTCGTCGCCGTCGATGCCACACTCCCAGGGTGCCATTGGTCGACGTACCGGACCGGCTATGAAAAGCGTTCCCCCGACCTGGTGCGTCTCGGAGACTTCACGAAGACTTCGTTCGGGGTCACATCCCGATAGCGTTCAGGACCTCGGGGGGGAGATACTGTGGGAGGACGAAGACGGCGAACGCCGCGACGGTAATCTCGAAGGCGGTGACGGCGAGCATCACGAGGTCGGCCCAGTCGCTCTTGACGGGGACACCGATGGGGAAGCCGAACTCCTCGCTCCAGAGGGGGTAAAACAGGGCGATCCCGCGCGTGGTCCCGAGTACGTCGAGGACGTAGTGAGTGACGACGCCGAGCCACACCCAGTGGAGGTTGCCGAAGTAGAGGGGATAGGCGGCGACGACGGCCAGCACCGGGAGGTTGTGGAGCGTCTTGCGGTGTTTGCCGAAGTGGGTGTCGACGTCCGGAAAGAGCGCGCCGAGCACGAGCGGCACGAACACGGCGGCGACCTGCCGGAGCGTCGCGGCGTCGCCCGCGGGTTCGAGGATGAACCCGACGCCGACCGCCAGCAACACGGCGTTCAACACGTGCCCGCGTTTGTCCATGACTGCGCGAGGGCCGGGGGCGTGACAAGCGTTTCCCTCCGGCCCGACCACCCTCGCAGCGGTCAATCTCACTGTTGATACCGGTGACGCAACCTTTCTATATCGTTCGCGCGTTCGACAGGCATGACCGGGCCGATTCGGGTCCTGACCGTCGGCGAATCCGAGACGGCACGTCCGACTGCGACTGCGCTCACAGACCGTGACGACCGGTTCGTCGTCGAGTCTGCGGCCGGCCGCGCGCCCGCACTGGACCGGATCGAGGCCGGGTCGTTCGACTGTGTCGTCGTCGCAGACGACGGTCCGGCGGGGGTCGACCTCGTCGCTGCCGTTCGTGACGTCACACCGGAACTCCCCTGTCTGTTGTACGCTGACGCCGACGCGGAGTCGGTGGTCGAGGACGCCTTCGCCGCCGGGGCGAGTGATTTCGTGCGTCGGTCTGGCGCCGGGCAGGCGGCGGTGCTCGCGCGACGGATCCGCGAACACGTCGATTCGGACCAGGACCTTCGAACCCTCCGGGAACGTAGCAGACTCCTCGAACAACTGTTCGAGCAGGTACCGATCTACCTGTACGTGAAAGACACCGAGGGGCGGTTCCAGTGGGTGAGTGACTTTTACGACAACGCACCGTCGGACGCCATCGGGAAGACCGACCTCGAACTGTTCCCGCAAGCGGGCGAAAAGACCTACCGTGACGACATGCACGTTATCGAGACCGGCGAGGCGCTTCTCAACGAGGAGGAGTACATCCCGTCGACCGACCACTACAACCTCACGTCGAAGGTCCCGTGGTACGGTCGGGACGGCGAGATCCAGGGGTTGATCGGAGTCACGCGTGAGATCAGTGAACTGAAACGGTATCGGGAACAGCTCGAGCGCCAGAACCGGCGACTCGAGGAGTTCGCCGGCATCGTCAGTCACGACCTCCGCAACCCCCTGCAGGTCGTCCGGGCACGCCTCGAGATGCTCGACGACGACCACGACGGAGACCACGTCGCGGTCGCGATCGACGCGGCCGACCGGATGACGGAGATCATCGACGACACGCTCGTGCTCGCGCGCCAGGGCGAGGCAGTCGGCGAGTTCGAACGCGTCGAACTCGAGGTGGTTGTCGGCCGGTGCTGGGACGCGATCGAGACGGAGTCGGTACGCCTCGAACGCACCGACCTGCCGGTCGTCTCCGCCGACCGGAGCAGACTCCGGACGCTCCTCGAGAACCTCCTCGCCAACGCAGTCGAACACACCCACGGCCCCACCACCGTCACCGTCGGTGGGCTTCCAGACGGGTTCTACGTCGCCGACGACGGGGACGGGATCCCCGTCGACGAACGCGACGCCGTGTTCGCGGTCATCCACACGGGAGCCGAGAAAGGGGCAGGGTTCGGACTCACTATCGTCGAGGAGATCGCCACCGCCCACGGCTGGGACGTCGACCTCACCGAGAGCGACTCCGGCGGGGCACGGTTCGAGGTGACTGGAGTCGAGACACTCGAACCGTCAGAGTCCGTCTGACCCGGTCGGCTCTCGGGTGCACTCACCGCGCTCCCGGACTTAGCGTTGCCGGAGTTAACGCTCCCGTGATGCGGCCGCCTCGTGGAGGTCCGTCAGCGCCTGCCGTGTCGCGCGCTCGCGGACGGCGGCGCGGTCGCCGTCGAACGCGTAGCGGGCGACGGTCGTCTCCGACTCGCCCGACCCCCAGGGCGCGGCGTAGGCGACGCCGACGAAAACAGTTCCCACCGGCGTCTCTGTACTGCCGCCGCCGGGACCGGCGACGCCCGCCGTGCTCACACCCCAGGTCGCGTCGGCGGTGTCGCGGATGCCTCGTGCCACTTCCCGGACTGCGGGTTCGCTGACGGCGCCGTGGGCGTCGAGTGTCTCCCGCGAGACGGCGAGCAGGTCACGGAGCGCGTCGTAGTCGTAGGGAACGAGGGCGCGGTCGAGGTAGTCGCTCGCGCCGGGGACGCTCGTGAGTAACACACTCGCGAGGCCACCGGTACAGCCCTCCGCGACCGCGACCGTCTCCTCGCGCCGTTCCAGCAGGTCGCCGACCCGCTCCTCTATCGGCGGGTCAGACGCGAACTCGTGCATACGCTCACCTCGGACCGTTCGCTGAAAAGCACTCCTCTCGGCGAAACGATGGGCGCCTGCTCCGCGACGGGCCGGGAGCGGTGTCGCTACTCCGCGAGGGGTCAGGGGCGAGTGTTACTCCTCGTCGGCCGGTTCCGGCGTCAGATCGCCGGCTTCGACCATCGCGTGGAGCGGGTTGTCGTCGATATCGAGCGGGAGGTCGACCCGGCCGCGGCGGCGCGCGGACTCCCAGACCGCGAAGATGATCTCCGTGCTGTTCAGCGCGTTACGCGCCGAGAGCGTCGGCTCTTCGCCCGTCTCGGCACAGTCGACGACGTGAGCGACGGCGTCGTAGATGGGTTCGGTCCACTCGCCCTCCTCGACGGACTCGCGCTCCCACTCGGCGTCGCCCGCCCGGCGCCACTGCAGGTCGAACTCCTCGCCGCGAAAGCCCAGATCCAGTGTCCCTTCGGTCCCCTGGAAACGGAAGAAGCCGGGCACGAGCGAGGCGCCTTCGCCGGTCGAGACGACGCCTTTCACGCCGTTTTCGTACTCCCAGAGCGCGTAGGCCTGGTTCTCGTTGTGTGCGCCGAAGAACTGCTGTTCCTCCCGGTAGTCTACCTGGCCGATGACCCAGTCGGCGGGGTGGTCGCCAACGACGTCGGCCGCGAAATCCAGCGCGTGGGTCCCCCAGTCGTAGAGATTCGGCGGTGCCATCTCCACCCGTTCGAGCTCGCCGATGGTGCCGTCCTCGATGCGGTCGCGGGCGGCGACCCACGACGGTTTGAACCGACGCTGGTGGTTGAACGTGAGCTGGACGTCGTGGCGGCGGGCCTCCTCGGCCATCCGGCGGGCACCGCCCCAGGTGAGGTCCATCGGCTTCTCGCAGTGGATACCCGCCAGGTCGCCCGCGCGGACGGCGTCGACGACCACGTCGGCGTGGATGGCCGGCGGCACGCAGACCGACAGGAAGTCGGGGTCGACCTCGCGGATCATCTCGACGTAGTCCTCGTAGACGTGCCCGTCGTCGATACCGTGGTGGTCGGCGAAGGCGGCGGCGTTCTCGGGGACGATGTCGGCACAGGCGGTCAGTTCACAGGACTCGACTGCCTCGAAGGCGGCGGCGTGGTGGTAGGCCATCGCGAACCCGGACGCGTCGGGACTCTCGGGGTCAGCACCCGTCCCGACGAAGGCGACGCTGTGTGTCGTCATGACTTTCCGTCTCTCCGTGTGTGCCAAGAGGTTTCCGCCGCCGGCGAAGCGGGAGGGGTAGTTCGATTCGGTCGTCACAGCGATCGCTGTAGATTATTTCCGGATAGCGTCGGCCCTGGGGCGGCGCGTACCGGCAAATCGCTACGACAATCACTATCAGTCGGTGCCGGCCTTCGAGACGTCGGTGCGGATGTCGAGTCTGTCGAGTCGGCGCAGCAGGTCGTCGCGCTCCCGTGCGATGCGCTCGGCGTCGCCGAGTGGGGTCTCGGTGGCGAGGTCGTGGGCCCGCTGGAAGGCGTCGAGCGCGGTCGAGAGGTGGCGGTGGGCGGTCGCCTCGTCGCCGGCCTGGAGTTCCCAGTTCCCCCGCGATCGCGCCTCGCGAGCGTGCCGGAGGTTGGTCTCGACCGCCGCGTCGACCACCTCGACGACCTCCTCGCGGAGTGTCTCTGCGGTGATACGCGCCTCGACGCCGGGCGCCGTTCGCAGTCGAACCGCCTGGCGGTAGGCGGCGACGGCGTCGTCGTAGCGGTCGACAGCCACGGCGTCGTCGTCGGCCGCCCGCGCGGCGTCGCGCCGGTCCCGGGCCTTCGAGAGCGCTCGCCGGACGTGGTCGCTACCGGTCGCCCGTTCGTCGAGATACGACGCGGCGTCGGCCAGATCCGACGGTTCGCGCGCCGTGAACCGCCAGACTGCGCCCGCGCCTGTCGTGACGACCAGGCGACTGGTCAACAACTCCTCGACAGCTTCGACGCCGGCGATCTCCTCGTGGGGGATCGACGCGGCGTGGTCCCGTCCGTCGTCGTCCGCGCCGCCGACCAGAAAGAGCACGCGCTTGTCGGTGACGGCCGCGACCGCCCCGTAGTCCGGCGCTGGCTCGACGGTCGTCTCCTCGCCGTCGCGTTCGCGCGTGACGCCGCTCCGGGTGTTGGTGAGCGACCAGCGCAACCGCTCGTCACCCCCCAGAAACGCGGTCAGCCACGCTTTCAGATGGTCGTCTGGCCCCGGCATCCGTGCTCCGGTGACGACTCCCCCGAGGAGTCGATGCACGTCGGAACTCCCCCCTGGGACTAAACGGTTTGGTTCGCCGTGGGTTCCGCCGGCCGGCAGCGCCGGCGCGAACGCCCACTCCTGTCTACCGCTCGACGACCCGCAGGTACTCCGGCGGCACCCGGTCGGTGGTGTACACGGACCGACCGCGCTTTGTCACGTCGTGGCCGTCGACCGCTAACCCGGCGGCGTCGACCGCGAACACGACCGGGTCTGCGGCGTGGCGCCGACCGACCTCGCGGGCCCGTTCGACTGACCCCGAGAGATGGACCTGCTGGCGCCCCATCGGCCGTAACCCTTCGGCGCGGATCGCGTCGACGTTGTCGGGTGCCGTCCCGTGATACAGCGTGTCCGGAACGGGCGTCTCGCTGGCGTCGAGGTCGACGGCGACGGAGTGGCCGTAGGCCGCGCGGACCATCGGTGTCCCGTCGCGCTCGTCGCGTTCGAACCGGCCTTTCGGGTCGGTCGCGACGACGGCCTCGACACACTCGCGGGTCGCCCAGTCGTAGTTCCGTTCGACGGCGACGACGACGTCCGCCAGGGGCGTCCACCCGGCCTGGTCGAGGTCGAGGCCGACGTCACCCGGGAAGTGCCTGAGCGCCCCCGAACAGAACTTCGAGAGCCGTCTGCGGCGCTCGCCCGACAGAACGCTTCGCCCCTCGCCGTCACAGACCGGACACACCTCGCCCGCGAAGTAGCTGTGGTCGGCACAGCGACCCAGCGAGTCTGTCATCGACGGAGTTCGGGTCGGAGGCGCCAAAACGGCATCGGCGAGCGTGTCCCATAATAGCTTCCACCCGTCTCCGAAACGGCACTCACGCGCCGCCGAAACGGCTCGGTCACGAGACGCCCGTGTGACTCGGTCACAGCGCCCATCGCGGGACTCGACCACTGCGTTTATCCCTCCGATCGCGTAACCACAGTTCGCTATGGGCTTCGGCAGCTACGACGAATCCGAACAGGAGAACGAGGACACAGACTTCGACGACGACGACGCCGTCTCCGTCCACGAACACGAACACGAGGGCGAGGTCACGGTCGAGGGGGCCGAATCGGCCGACGCGCTCGTCGACCGCCTGCAGGACATGAAGTAGCGAACGGGACTGCACTCCTCTCGCGCTGACGCCGCTTTCTGTTGCTACCTACCCTCGGTGCCTGTCCGGAACGAGTAGTCGAGGCTCGCCGCCGAGTGGGTCAGCGACCCCATCGAGATCACGTCGACACCAGTCGCCGCGTAGTCGGGGACCGTCTCGACGGTGATCCCGCCCGACGCTTCGGCCAGCACCTCGCGACCCAGCTCGTCGGCCCGCTCGGCGAGCAGGTCCACGGCGCGTTCGGTCGTCGCCGGGTCCATGTTGTCCAGCAGGACGACGTCGGCACCCGCTGTGGCGGCCCGCGGCGCGTCTTCCGGCGTTTCGACCTCGACTTCGATCTTCGTGGCGAACGAGACTCGCTCGCGAAAGCGCTCGACCGCCCCGTCGAGACCCAGTTCTTCGATGTGATTGTCCTTGACCATCACCATGTGCGAGAGGTCGAGTCGGTGGGTGTCACCGCCCCCGGCGACGACCGCCCGCTTCTCGATCCCTCGCAGTCCGGGCGTGGTCTTGCGGGTCGCCGCGATACGCACGTCGTCGCTGACCGTGCGAGCGGCGTCGACCGCCCGGCGAGTACGCGAGGCGACACCCGAGGCGTGCCCGGCGACGTTGACCGCGACGCGCTCGCCTCTGAGGATCTCGCGGGCCGGCCCTTCCACCCGGAGGACGACGTCGCCGGCGTCGATGGCGGCCCCGTCGTCGACGCGCTCTGTGACGGTGACGCCGAGGTAGTCGAAGACGGCCGTCGCGGCGTCGAGGCCGGCCGCGACGCCGTTCTCTTTGGCGACGAGTCGACCAGTCGTCTCGCCGGGCACCTGGTTGGTGACGTCGTGGTGGCCGACGTCCTCGCGCAGCCAGGACTCGACCTGTGCGTCGGTGATCACGCCGCCCCTCCCTGCCGGCGCAGGCCGGTTCGCTGTGACCGCCGCGCCATCAGTCGGCCCGTGCCTCGTTCTCGGGCTCTTCGACGAGGTTGTGCGTGCCCACGGACCGGTCGTTCTCGGCGGCGGCGCGGGCGACGAGCAGCGCCGTGACCGAGGCGTGGCGCAGTTCGTACAGCGACCGCGAGGTACGCGTCCGGACGTAGGCGTCGACCTCTCCCTTGAGCCGCCGGAGGACGGCCTGGGCGCGGCCCAGGTCCTCGGCGTTGCGCCGGAGACCGACGTACTCGTCCATCACGCGGCGCAGACGGACGAACTTCTCGCGGGCGAAGTTGTCTGGCAGCGCGGGGTCGCGGTCGAGCAACTCGGCCGCCTCGACGACCTCGGCCTCGTGGTCGGCGGCGTCCTCGCCGGCGCGCAGCCCCCAGACGAGCCCCTCCAGCAGCGAGGTCGAGGCCAGCCGGTTCGCGCCGTGGACGCCGGTTCTGGAACACTCCCCGACGGCGTACAGGCGGTCGAGGCTCGCACGGCCACGGTCGTCGACGTCGACCCCGCCACAGAGGAAGTGTTCGGCGGGACCGACCGGAATACCGGCCTGCCAGTCGACGTCTCGGTCCTCGCATTTCTCGGCGAGCCCGGGGAAGTCGCCGGCGAAGTCGATATCGGTGACGTCGAGCACCACTTCGCTGGTGGCCTCCCGCTCCTTCTGGACGGCGCGGGCGACGACGTCCCGTGGCGCGAGTTCGGCGTCGGGGTGGTAGTCGGGCATGAAGCGTTCGCCCTCCGCGTTCCGGAGTACGGCGCCCTCGCCGCGGACGGCCTCGCTGACGAGGAACGGTTCGTCGCTGTCGCCGTCCGATCCGACGAAGACAGTGGGGTGGAACTGGATGAACTCCATGTCCTCGACGTCCGCGCCCGCGAGCGCGGCCATGGCGATGCCGTCGCCGGTCGAGCCGTCGGGGTTGGTCGAGCGCGGGTACAGGTCGCCGATACCGCCCGTCGCGAGTATCGTCGCGCCGGCGAAGGTGGGCACCACGTCGCCGTCGTGTTCCAGCAGCGCGCCGTGGACGCGCCCCTCGTGAGTGACCAGCTGGAGCGCGGCGGTGTCGTCGTCGATCGCGACGTCGTCGTGGTCGTCGAGGTAGTTCAGGAAGGGGATGTGGATCGCCTTCCCGGTGGCGGCGTCGACGTGGAGGATCCGGGGTTCGTCGTGGGCGGCCTCGCGGCCGAAGTCGTAGCCACTGTCGGCGTCCGTGGCTCCTTCTGTGTCGCTGTCTCCGTCGTTTCCGTTGCCGTTCCGGTCGAAGTCCACGTCGAGCGTGTCGACGAGGACGTCCTCGACGGCTCGGTTGGCCTCGTCGACGAGCACGTCGACGGCGTCGGGGTCGGCCGTGTCGGCACTCGCCGCGAGGATGTCCTCCTTGAACTGGCCGGGGTCGTCCCGCGAGACGGCGATGCCGCCCTGGGCCCACCACGAGGAGGCCCCTTCGGGACGGGTGGCCTTCGCCGCGACCGTCACGTCGGCGCCCTCGCGGGCGGCACCGAGCGCGGCGGCCAGTCCGGCGATGCCCGATCCCACCACCAGGACGTCCGTCGTCCGGTAGTCGTCGTAGTCGTCGAGGGCGGCGTCTTCGGCGGCGCCCCTCTCCTCGGCCTCGGCTGTCTCCTCTGTCATGGTTAGATCTCGAGCATCCGGTCGAGGGCGACCTGCGCGAGTTCCTTCTCCTCGGGTGCGACCTCGATGACGTTGCGCTCGCGGCCCTCGACGAGTTCTTCGAGGACCCACACGAGGTAGTTGGGGTCGATCTGGCGCATGGCGTTACAATCCATACACGCCTCACCGCACAGCGGCAAGACTTCGACGTCGGGGTGCCAGCGCTGGAGGTGGTGGGTCAGGTGGATCTCGGTGCCGATGGCCCACGTCTCGCCGGGGTCGGCGTTCTCGATGGTCTCGGTGATGGTCGCCGTCGACCCTGCGACGTCCGCGGCTTCGACCACTTCCCGGCGACACTCGGGGTGGACGATGACGTTCGCGTCGGGGTGTTGCTCGCGGATGTCCTCGATGTGCGAGACCCGGAAGCGCTCGTGGACCTGGCAGTAGCCGTCCCAGAGGATGACGTCGTTTTCCACGACTTCCTCGGCGTCCTTGCCTTCGGGGTCCCAGGGGTCCCACTCGGCGATCTCCTCGGGCATGTCCAGCCGGTGGGCGGTGTTCTCGCCGAGGTGTTTGTCCGGCAGGAAGAGGACTTTGTCACCCTTCTCGAAGGCGTACTCGAAGGCTTTGTGGGCGTTCGAGGAGGTACAGACGAGTCCGCCCTGCTCGGCACAGAAGGCCTTCAGGTCCGCATAGGAGTTCATGTAGGTGATCGGGATGATGTTCTCGTCGGGGGCCGCCGCGGTGATCTCCGCCCACGCGGCGTCGACCTGGAGGGCTTCGGCCATCCCCGCCATCGGACAGGACGCCTCCATCGACGGCAAGATTACGGACTGGTCGTCGTCGGTGATGATGTCGGCCGATTCTGCCATGAACGTCACGCCGCCGAAGATGACGTAGTCGGCGTCGGCCTCCGCGGCCCGCTTCGAGAGCCCGTAGGAGTCGCCGATGAAATCGGAATGTTCGACGATCTCCCGGCGCTGGTAGTTGTGGCCCAGGATGACGACGTCGTCACCCAGTTCGTCGAGGGCGGCCTCGATCCGGGGCGTGCGCTCGTCCTCGGTCAGGTCGCGATAGGCCGGCGGTAACTGTTCGAGGTTGTCGTACTTGAACAGACTCAGGTCGGTTTCGAACTGCGCTGTTTCCATCTCCGGCATGGTTGCTGGTGCCCTGCTCTATGGACTACCCTGTTGAAAACATTTTGCCTTCAAAGACCGAAACTGGTGGGTAAACGGGTGTCTGTCGGAGTGCGTGGGCGAAAACGCGGTAACAATGTCCGGTTCGAGCGGTGCGTTACCGAATGTCTCGGGTGGGCGCCAGCGCGGTGTGAGCGGGTCGGTTCAGGCGGGGCGACCTGGGGGTCAGGGAACGAGTTGGTCGCCCTCGTCGTCGTAGACAGTGATGGCGTCGACGGGGCAGGTGCGGGCGGCGAACTTCGCGTCGAGTTCGGCGTCTTCCGGTACGTCGCGGACGAACACACCTTCCTCGCGTTCCTCGCTGTCGGTCAGGATTGCTTTCCCCGCGTCCTCGTCGCGCTCGAAGGCGTCCCACTCAGCGACGCACTGGAACATCCCGATGCAGGTGTCCCGGTCGTACTCGATTCGCATACCGGTGCTTTCGCCGCGAACGGCATAGAGGTGGCGTCCGGCGACGAGGTGGCTGTCGACACGGTGACCGCAGACAGCGTGAAAGCCCCCGGTCGCTGCGGTCCCAGGACTCGCTGCGGTCCTCGGCCACGTCGTTCCCTGCGGTCCTTACGTCGTCCGGGTTCCCGCAGCGACCGGCCCCTTTCAGTCCCGCCCGGCCCGGCTCTACAGGCGGGGCGTCCCCTGGATCCAGCGACAGTCTCAGTCCGTCTGATCGACTGACCACTGCCACGCCGAGGACCGCCGGTCCGGGTGCAGTCCCCGCCGATTTATGACTCGTCGCCGCGCAACTCGACCGATGACCGACGAGTCCCCGACGGCCGAGGACGCTCGGCGCGCGGTCGCCGATGCGCTCCCCGACGAGCGGGTCGTCTCTGCCGATCGCATCGCGGGCGGGACGAACACGCTCTACCGCGTCGAGACAGACGACGACGGGTACGTCGTCAAGTACAACACGTTCGTCGGGCAGGAGATCACGGCCGCCGAGGTGGCGGTGTACCGCTTGCTCGCCGATAGCGACGCCGACGTGCCCGTCCCGCGTGTGGTCGACGCCGTCCTCGACCCCGACGACGGTCCCGGGTATTTCGTGATGGAGGCGTTGCCGGGCGAACCACCGGGGGACGTCTCACCGGCGCTCGCGCGACGGATGGGACGGGTCCTCCGCCAGTTCTCGGCTGTCGGCGCGGACGTCGACGGGTACGGTCGACTGGAGTCCGCGCCCGAACGGACGCCGCCGCTCGTCGGGACGAGCGACTCGTGGCGGGCCTACGTCGAGTGGTACGTCGAGATGCTCCTCGCGAAACCGGGCGAGGGGGTGGCGGATCTGGTCGATCCCGTGTGCGGCGTCGTCGACCGGGCGCTCGGCGCGGTCCCGCGACGGCCCGACCCCGCGGTCGTCCCCGACGACTACCGACCGGCGAATATCCACGTCACGGACGGCGAGATAGTGGGTGTGCTGGATCTGGAACGCGCCGCCCGGGGTGACCTGCGACTCGCGCTGGTCAAGAGCGGGTATCTCCTGGGTCGCGAGCGCTCCTCGTCCGAGGCCGCGCGTCTCCGGGACGCGCTGTATGAGGGGTTCGGCGCCGACGTGCCCGACGCGCTCGAACGGTGTTACCGGGCGGTGGCCGTCGCGAGCGAGGTCCGGGGGTTCGACGTCTGGTGGGACGACCACGAGAGAGACGAGCGGGCCGGGGAACTCCGAGCCACAGTCACACGACTCACCGGCTGACGCGGGCTGGCCTCCCGGTCCCGTCTCCGTGGCGGGCCGGAGTCGGTCGACGACGGCGAGACGAACCGGCACCGGCGATACGATGATTTAAACCCCGAAAGGCGCAACACGGAGGTAATGGACGTCGCGGACATCCCGGGCGTGCCCGGTTGGTTGCCCGACCACCTCCGGGACGACGGCATCGAGTCGCTGTACCCGCCCCAGGCCGAGGCCGTCGAGGCCGGCGTCACTCGCGGGCAGAACCTCGTCGCCAGCGTCCCCACCGCCAGTGGGAAGACGCTCATGGCGACGCTCGCGATGCTCTCGGCCGTCGCGGGCGACGGAGATAGTGACGGTGATTCGGCCGAGAGCGGGAAGACCGGCGGCAAGGCGCTCTACATCGTTCCCCTGCGCGCGCTCGCGAGCGAGAAGCGCGAGGAGTTCGAACAGTTCGAAGAGTACGGCCTCGACGTGGGCGTCTCGACGGGCAACTACGAGTCCGAGGGTGGCTGGCTCGCCTCGAAGGACATCGTGGTCGCGACCAGCGAGAAGGTCGACTCGCTCGTGCGCAACGACGCGCCGTGGCTGGACGACCTGTCCTGTGTGGTCGCCGACGAGGTCCACCTCGTCGACGACGCCGAGCGCGGGCCCACCCTCGAAGTCACGCTCGCGAAACTCCGCCAGCTCAACCCCGACTTACAGACCGTGGCCCTCTCGGCGACGATCGGCAACGCCGAGGCACTCGCGGAGTGGCTCGACGCCGAACTCGTCGATTCGGACTGGCGCCCCATCGACCTGAAGAAAGGGGTTCACTACGGCCAGGCGCTACACCTGGAAGACGGGAGCCAGTCCGAACTCCCGGTCCGCAGTTCCGAGAAACCGGCCGCGGCTATCGTCCGGGACACGCTGGAGGACGGCGGGTCGACGCTCGTGTTCGTCAACTCCCGCCGGAACGCCGAGGCTGCGGCCCGTCGGCTCGCCTCGACGGTCGAACCCCAGCTCACGTCCGAAGACCGCGAGCAACTCGCCGAGGTGGCCGCCGATATCCGCGACGTCAGCGACACCGAGACCAGCGACGACCTGGCCGACGCGGTCGCACAGGGCGCCGCCTTCCACCATGCGGGCCTTTGTGTGGCAGGTGAGACACAGATTCTCAAATCCGATGGCACTTTTGAGCCGATCGAGACACTCGTCGATTCGTCTGCCGAACGGATCTTGGGACTGACCGACTTCGAGATCGGGGAGGTCAAGATCACAGACACATTCGAAATGGGTCAACGGCCTGTTTTGGAGATCACGACCCGGACCGGAAACGAACTTCGGCTCAGTGAATCTCATCCCCTTCCAACTCTCGGCAAGGATGGTATCGAATGGGTCCCTGCTGGAGAAATCGAACCGGGAACGTACGTGGCGAGGCCACGTCAACTAAATATCGACGTGGCCGTACCGAACCTCCGGGAGCTAATTCCGGACGACTATCGGGTCTACCGAAAGTATGATTTGATTCAGGAGTTGTCCGAGTCAATCGGCACATCCGACCTCCCTACAGGATACCGCGACGCTCATTGTCGAAATAGAAACATCTCTGTCGGAGCGTTCCGCACCCTCTGTGAAAGGGCAGGCGTAGATGCTACCCCACATCTCGATGAAATCATCTGTAACGGCGGACACAAACCCATAACTGTCCCTGCAGACCTGACAGTCGACCTTAGTTGGCTCGCTGGTGCCGTTGCAGGAGATGGATATCTCACTGGAAACAGTGTCAATCTGTCCGAAACGACGAATCTACTTGATGAATTCGCTCGTATCGCCGAAAAGTCGTTTGGGAGAGAGGTTACTGTCGCCACTGGCGGTCCGCCCGCAAATACCGAGTCCGTCACCTTGAATTCTAAACTCGTCGCCGACCTCCTTTCGGAGAATTTTGGAATACCGAAAGGTACGAAGGGATCGGAGATCGGAATGCCGACGATCGGATTGCCAGATCACCTCCTTTCGAGTTATCTCTCGGGTCTATTCGATACAGACGGCTCTGTCTCTGCACGTGACAATGTGGACGGCGCTCCCTGCATCGAGTTCTATTCGACGAGCGAGACGTTCGTAACACAGCTGAAGACTGCACTTCTGCGGTTTGGCATTGTCTCGTACAAAGACACGCGGGCCCAAGAGGGGGTCGAGAATGAAGTGCAGGGTCACGTTATTCACGCACAATCAGACGTGTATCGGTTGTCCATCTATGGGCTCGATCAGCTTCGCAGATTTGCTGACGACATCGGGTTCAGACACGAAGCGAAATCTAACGAGTTAGCCACGGCGATCGAACGAAATCCGTCTGGGGGGCGTAAACAGCAGGATGTGATACCGAACGGACTCGGTGAACAAGTTCGAACTATGCGGTCGGAGATGGGGGTCAGTATGAGTGATCTTGAGCCAGATGTTCCGAAGGCAACGCTATCTCGGTACGAGAACGGAGAAACCCCGATGAAACGGTCAACGTTCTCGGCTTTAGCTGATGCACTCGACGACACACTGCTGCGGTCTATTGGGGCGTCAGACCTCTATTGGGACCGTATTGACGAGATCCGTGAATGCGAGCCCGAACGACTTTACGACCTGAGTACGACTTCGAGCAATTTCGTTGCCAACGGGGTGATCGCTCACAATACGTCAGATAACCGCTCGCTCGTCGAGGACGCCTTTCGCGACCGCCTCGTGAAGGTCATCGCCGCGACTCCCACGCTCGCCGCCGGCGTCAACACGCCCGCCCGGCGCGTCGTCGTCCGGGACTGGCGCAGGTACGACGGCACCGCCGGGGGCATGCAACCCCTCTCGGTACTCGAAGTCCACCAGATGATGGGGCGTGCGGGACGACCGGGACTGGACCCCTACGGCGAGGCGCTGCTCATCGCGTCGAGTCACGACGAACTCGACGAACTGTTCGAACGCTACGTCTGGGCCGACCCCGAGCCCGTCCAGTCGAAACTCGCCGCCGAGCCCGCCCTGCGCACCCATATCCTCGCCACGGTGGCGTCGGGCTTTGCCAACTCTCGGTCGGGTCTCCTCGAATTCCTCGAACGCACCCTCTATGCCTCCCAGACGACCGAACGCGGCCGGCTGGAACGGGTCACGGACGACATGATCGAGTATCTGGTGACGAACGAGTTCATGGAGCGCGAGGCGAGAGACGACGGCGCCGAGGGGCTCACCGCCACCTCGCTGGGCCACACCGTCTCGCGGCTCTATCTGGACCCGATGAGCGCGGCGGAGATCATCGACGGCCTGCGCGACGCGGACGGTCAACCGACGGTCCTGGGCCTCTATCACCTCGTCTCGCGCACGCCGGACATGTACGAACTCTACCTGCGGTCGGGGGAAGACGAGGAGTACACGATGCTCGCCCACGAGCGCGAGGAGGCGTTCCTCGGGCGGACGCCCAGCGAGTTCGACCCCGGCTTCGAGGACTGGCTGTCGGCGCTGAAGACGGCGCGACTGCTCGAAGACTGGGCCAGCGAGGTCGACGAGGATGTGGTCACCGAGCGTTACGGCGTCGGGCCGGGCGACGTCCGCGGGAAAGTCGACACCGCCCAGTGGCTGCTGGGCGCCGCCGAATCGCTCGCCGGTGAACTCGGACTCGACGTCGCACCCGCGGTTCGCGAGGCCCGCGTCCGCGCCGAACACGGCGTCAAAGAGGAGTTGACCGATCTCGCTGGCGTCCGCGGGGTGGGGCGCAAGCGCGCCCGTCGACTCTACGACGCCGGTATCGAGGACCGTGCGGACCTGCGTGACGCCGACAAGTCGGTCGTGCTCGGGGCCCTGCGCGGGCGCCGGCGCACTGCCGAGACGGTCCTGGAGAACGTCGGTCACCGCGACCCGTCGATGGACGGCGTCGACGCGGACGAAGACGCGCGACCGGACGACGCGGGCGGCGGGAGTGGCGGTGCGGGCGGACGCGGCGGGAGCGGCGACGGCGCGTCGGCGACCGACGGCGGCGCCGCCGACGAAGAAGACCAGTCCAGCCTGGGTGACTTCTGATGGAACTCGTCGAGGGTATCGTCACCGTCGAAGACGTCGACGATTTCGTCGAGCGCCTGGGCGCCATCGGCGACGAGCACAGCGTGACGGTCCAGGCCTTCGACGCTCGCTACGTCGTCGACCGGACCCACCTCGAACGCGCGGTCGAACTCGCCGACCGCGCCATCGCCCGCGGCGAGAACGTCGCTCGCGACCGCGCGGTCGAGATCCTCTGTTACGCCGCCGGCCGCCGCCAGATCGAGCGAGCACTGACGATGGGTGTCCCGGCCGGCGAGACGCCTGCCGTCGTCCTCGTCGACGCCGGCCTGGACGACGAGAGCGACGGTGGAGATGTGGACGACGGCGGAGAGGTGGACGCCGGTGGGGGCGTGGATACCGGCGGTGAAGTGAATGCCGGCACGGCGGAGGGGGCGGCCGTCGAGACGCTCCGGTCGATGCACGCGCTCGACCCGGCGTCGACGCTGGGCGAGTACGACCCCGAACGCGTCCGCGAGTTCTTCGACGTCGGGGAGGGGGAACTCGCCGTGGTCGACGGTAACCTCCCCACGCTGGTCCACGAGCGCGTGGCGCTGCTCGACGTCGAGAAGTAAGGGCCGATTACCCCTGTCTCGGCCGTTCCCGGGCGTTGAGAACGGTCGCTGGGGGTATGTCCCCGGGACGCGAACTCTCAGGTATGTACCAGAAGATACTCGTTCCGACCGACGGGAGCGCCGGCGCCGACGCCGCCCTGGCGGAAGCGATCGACCTGGCAGCGGCGTTCGACGCGACGGTTCACTCGCTGTACGTCGCCGACACGTCGGCGGCCCAGCCCGAAACCGGCTACGTCGACATCGTCGAGTCCTTCGAGCGGATCGGCGAGGAGACGACCACCGACGCGGTCGAGCGTGCCGAACAGGCGGGCGTCGAGGCGGTCGGCGCCGTCCGGACGGGACCGCCCCACCGGACGATCCTCGACTACGTCGAGGCGGTCGACGCCGACCTGGTCGTCATGGGGACCCACGGCCGCACGGGACTGGAACGGTACCTGCTGGGTAGCGTCACCGAGAAGGTCGTCCGGACCGCCGAGGTCCCCGTGCTGACGGTCCACGCGCCGTCGGAGGAAGACGAACCCGCCGAGGAGGCAGGCGAAGACGAGCGCGTGAGCGCAGGGGAGGGGAGCTGATGTCGACGGAGCGTGACCCCAGTGCGCTGACGTTCGTCGTGGCAGTCGACGGGTCGGACGCGAGCGACCGCGCCCTTGACCACGCCGTCACGATGACGGCGGCGGTCGACGGGGCGCTGACGGTCGTCCACGCCGTCGACCCGGATGTCTACGACACCGGCGGTCCGGACCCGGCCGGCGACCGCTCGGAAGCGGAGCGGCGGCTGATAGTCGAGGACGTCGAAGACGCCGAGAATCGGGGCGAGGAGGTCCTCGAAGACGCTGCCGAGCGCGCCGCTGAATCCGGCGTTTCGGTCGAGACCGAACTCCTGTACGGCAACCCCGTGGAGACGGTGCCGTCGTTCGCGACGGGCGACGGGTACGACGGGATCTTCGTCGGCCACCGTGGCCTCTCCGAGCGTGAAGAGCGTGTCCTCGGCAGCGTCGCCAAGGGTCTCGTCGAACGAGCCGACGTGCCCGTGACCGTCGTCCGGTGAATCGCCTCGGGGTCAAGCCCCGAGGCTTCCTGCTTCTACAACGCGCTTTGCAGACACCGTAGTGGTGTCCGTAGGGAGCGCAGTCTCCACAGGCGTGGATTCGGGCCATCCCAGCCCTAACTCAGAAAAGCCTCTCTGCAAGACATTCATCGCCGCATTCGCATCCCGGTCGCACTCAAATCCGCACGAGGGGCAGGAGTGTTCCCGCACCCAGATAGGCTTCGCTGTCTCCACACCACACGACGCACACTCTTTCGTCGTCCCTCCGGGTTCAACCTGCTTGACGTGACAACCGTACAGGTCAGCCTTGTATTCGAGGAGGGTGATGAACTGTCGCCACGCCGCATCCTGCTTGTTGCGAGCGGTATGCGACTGTTCGAGCATTCCCTTCACGTTCAAGTCCTCGACGAATACGGCGTCGTACTCGCGGGCAAGCCATGTCGTTATCTTGTGCTGGTAGTCCAGCACTTTCCGACGGATGTGGCGCTTGACATTGGCGACGTTCTTGCGTTGTTTCTCGTAGTTGTTCGACCCTTCTTGCTTCCGCGACAACTTGCGTTGTTCACGGCGAAGACGCTCGTACTCGTGTTCGAGGTCGAGCCAATCCACAGTCTTCCCATCCGACGTGTGGATGTAGTTGATGATGCCGAGGTCAACGCCGACGCTATTGCTCGCGTCCAGCGAGTCCACGTCGGGTTTCTCGGGCAGGTCTGCATCGTCGGTTTTGAGGCCGAAGGAGACGAACCACTCGCCGGTCGTCTCGTTCTTGACTGTGACCTCTTTGATGTCGGCTTCGTCTGGGATGTCGCGGTGGTAGCGAATCGGGATGTCACCGATTTTCGAGAGCCAGAGGGTCGCACGTCGGCCACTCGTGTTTTTGAGTTCGAAGCCAGACTGCGAAAACGTCATACTCTGAAACTCCCGTGGTGACTTCCATGTGAGTTTCCCCACCTTGTTTCCGTTCTCTTTCTGGTCTTTCAGGTTCGAGAGGTTGTCATAGAACCGTGAGACGGTTCGTTGCAGGGCCTTCGAGTTGACTTCTGAGAAGATGGGGAACTCGTCTTTCCAGTCGGGAAGTCGGGAGTGGTGTTTGTACGCGGAGCCGATATTGTCGGCGTCCACGTTCTCGTACTCGTACCGTATGTAGTTGTACGCTTGGCGATGAATGTCGATGTGACGTTCCAGTTCAACCGCTACCTGTTGTGTCGGGTATGCGGGGTAGCGGTGACTGTACTCCATCGCTGTCTCTTGGTTGGCGATATGTTAACTTACTGGTTTGTATCACGGGTTGTCGGCTTCAACCCCGGGGTCAAGCCCCGGGGCATTCGCCTCGGCCGCCTGTAAACAGAGCCGGCTAGCCGTCCGTGGCATTTCTTTCGCTCGGGGAGTGGCCGTGTTCGTCGATGTCGCCGGCGACGACGCGAGTCGAGGAGATCCGTTCGCCGTCCGCGGCGCGGACGACGGGGACGACGACTCCCACGAGCGGGTCGAGACCGTTCTCGCGACGGCGCTGGTTGAGCGCGGCGAGGTCGTCGTCGCTCTCTGTCGAGACGACCACCGCGTCGAGTGCGGGGTCGGTCGCCGCGAAGTCGAACTCGTCGTCGATCTCCTCAACCGTGACCTCCCGGTCCCACTCGTCGAGGGCCGTCAACTCCTCGAGGAGGCGGTCCCGCCGCTGGTCGAAGTCGGGGACCGGTCGGTCGCGCTTCCCGCGAGCAAAGGCGTCGCTTGTCAAGCCGACGACCACGCCCTCGTCGCCGCATTCGAGCGCGGTCGCGAGGAGCCGTCGATGACCGTCGTGTATCGGGCCGAAGGTGCCGGCGACGACGACGCGCATCCCGAGCCTGTACGCCGACGGGGGACAAAAAGATACGCCGAGGGACGTCGTCGAGCCGAACGGAAAGCTGGACGGAATGCGAACGGGGAGCTGGACTGAACACGAACGCGGGGGTCGGGCCGAAGGCGAACGCGGGGGTCGGACCGAAGGCGAACAGGGACCGGGCCGGATAGGGCGGCCCGGATGCGGGCGCAACCTACTCGGGTCTCGGGCACCGAACTCGGCGTATGCCGACGCTGGACGACCCGGTTACTATCGGCGGGGTCGCGGTCCCGAACCGGCTCTACCGCGCACCGCTGCTGGAGTGTGCGGGCACCGGCGAGGGTGCCGTCGAGACGCTGGTCGAGGAACTCGAACCGACCGCCGAATCCGGTGTCGGCCTCGTCTTCCAGGGGGCGAGCATCGTCACACCGGAGGGCGGGTGTGCGGCGCCGAACATGACACGTGTCCACGACCCCGAGTTCGTCTACCGGCTCTCGCGGCTGACGGGCGCTGTCCACGACCACGGCGGCCGGATCTTCCTGCAACTCGCCCACGGTGGACTCCGGAGCCAGGCCGTCTGGCACGCCGAGTACCGCGAGCGTCACCCCGACCACAGCGAACTCGCGGTTTCACGCCCACCCTGGCAACTGCGGGTACTCGACAGAGCTGGAATCGTCGACGTCGTGCCCGAGGTGATGTCAACAGCCGAGGTGTACGACCTCGCCGAGGCTTTCGGCCGCGCGGCAGCGTACGCGGTCGACGCCGGGTACGACGGTATCCACCTCTCGGGGGCAAACATGGGGATCGTCCAGCAGTTCCTCTCGCCGCTGTACAACCACCGTGAGGACGAGTTCGGGCCGAGCGAGGGAGCACCCTACGCTGGCGGCGTTCGCTTTCTCGAGGGCGTCCACGACGCCATCCGCGAACACGCCGGGGACGTGCCGCTGGTGACGAAAGTTCCTTCGGAGGCGGCTGCGCCCCGGTTCGTCCGCCGCCATCTCACTGCCGAAGACGCCGTCGCCATCGCCGAACGCGTCGTCGAGTCCGGCTACGACGCGGTCGCACCGGTGACCGTCTCGACGTTCTGGGACATGAGCGTCGTCCGTGGCGCCTACCCCGAGCGTGCGTGGGCGGCCGCCGACATGCAGTCCGGCTACGCGGCGGCCTTTGGCGGGCCGCTCCGGGCACGCGTCGTCAGCGCGCTCAACCGCCTGCAGAGCCGGCGGTTCTCCCGCGAGACGGCCTGGAACGCCGACCTCTGCCGGGCGGTTCGCGAGCGAGTCGACGTGCCGGTCCTCTGCGAGGGCGGGATCCGCGAACGGGCGACCTGTGACCGCTTGCTAGCCGGGGGTGGAGCGAGTCAGGAGTCACCCGGACCGGGCGGTCGGGATCCTGCCTGTGACCTCGTGGGACTGGGTCGGCCCTTCTACGCCGAACCGCGCCTCGGTGCCCGGTTGCTGGGGGAGGCAGCCCGCGAGCGTGACGCCCGAGCGCTGTGTGCGAGCTGTAACAACTGCACGGTCCCACAGGCGACCGGCGCACCCGGACGCTGTCGGACCCCGTCTGTCGTCCGGGAACGTGCTCGTCGCGAGCAAGCGGGTGAGTACGATCGATCTCGACATGAAATCTGATAATCGGATCTGAAAATAGCGTCGTTCGGGTATACTGTAGTTATCAACCTGTATAATTTGGCCACGGCGCTTTTGTATAGATACTTCGAGTGTCTGAGTATGCTACCGGAACGAGAACCCGGGGACGACCGCGGGCAGGTCGGTATCGGGACGCTGATAGTGTTCATCGCGATGGTGCTGGTCGCGGCGATCGCGGCCGGCGTGTTGATCAACACGGCTGGTTTCTTGCAGACCAAGTCAGAGGAGACCGGACAGCAATCGGGCCAGCAGGTCACGAACCGACTGCAGGTGACCGGCGCGACCGGGACGCACCTCTCGAATTCGAACGTGGGCGTGATCAACATGACGCTGAAGAAGTCACCGGGTGCGAGTAACATCGACCTGGAGAACGCGACGGTCCAGTGGGTCGGTCCCTCGGGGACGTACAACCTCGTCAACGCGAGCGTGGAAGCCTCGGGCGCGGACGGGCACTTCGGGATCATCGCGTTCAAAGACGCCGACGACTCCCACCCGGTGCTCAACGACCCTGACGACCGGATGGTGATGGTCTTCGACCTCGGTACGGACGACGTCAACACCGACAACTCCAGGGTCGGGAGCAACAACTACTTCGGCGACGAGGTGCCCGAGGGCGCGTCGGTGAACGTGAAGATAACGACGAAGTCGGGCGCGACGACGACCGAACAACTGACCGTCCCCGAGACGCTGTCGGGGTCCAGCGCCGTCCAGCTGTAAGTCGGCGACCTCTTTTCGACCGGCTCGGCCGGTCACTTTCGTCACTAGCTCCCAGAGGCGTCGGTCCTGGCGATTCAGTGGGTGTCCACTACCGAGCGAATCGCACCTGGAATCGACAGTCAGCGGTCTGGGTTCGAGTCGGTGGTGACAGAGAAAGCGAGCCGTACAGGTCGTTGTAGCGATCTACCGGGACGCGACTACCCCACAGACGTCGCGATCCGGAGCTACTCTACGACGATCACTATCAGTCGTCGTCCGGGAGTTCGTCGACGAGGACGACAGCTTCGCCGTCGATGACGACGTCGTCGCCGTCGAGGACGCGAGTGGTCAGTCGGTACTGGGCGTCGCCGAGGTCTTCGACGATCTCACAGACGGCGGTGAGTCGGTCGCCGACGCGGACCGGGTTGTGAAACTCCAGGTCCTGTGAGAGATAGATCGTGAGCCCGGGCAGGCGTGCGAGAGCGGCGCTGATGAGGCCCCCGACGAGCGTCCCGTGTGCGATGCGACCCTTGAAGCGTGTCTTCGCGGCGAAGTCGTCGTCGAGGTGGAGCGGATTGGTGTCGCCGCTGGCGGCGGCGAAGGCCGCGATGTCTTCCTCGGCGATGGTCTTGGTAAACTCCACGCGGTCGCCGACGCCGAGTCGCGTGCGGTCCGTCGCCGTCAACTCGACGTGCCACTCGGGGAGGTCCTCGTCGGCCTCGATCCGCTCAACGGTCTCTACACCTGTCCCTTCCTCGCCCGGCCGTACCCCGAAAGCCGCGAAGGCCGCCCGGTTGGCCGCGACGACGCTGTTGAACATGTGCGACGACGTCTGTGCCCACGTATCCAACAGCGCGTTGGGGGAGTCAGAACTCATCGATGCATTGATCTTGGATTGTGGCTATTAAAACGTAGTGGTCGAACCACGGGTGAACACACTTGATACCTCGGAATGGTACTCAATGGATCTGGATGCCATTCAACGCAACTCTTATGTATCTGAGGGGAGTAGTATACGTTGACCGATGACCGACGACGACGACGGGCCGGCGTGGCCGCCGATGTTCAAGAGCTTCCAGGAGACGGGCCAGCAGGCGATGGAGCAACAGCAGGAGCTGATGCGACAGATGATGGAAGCGGGCGCGGGCGGGCTGGACATGAACCAGCTCGGCGCGATGAGTCAGACGGCGACGTTCAAGACGCGCGTCCAGTCCGGGGGACGTATCTCTATCCCGGACGCCGAGCGCGAGGCGCTCGACATCGAAGAGGGCGACATCGTCCAGACCGTCGTCATCCCGGTCAAGCGGAACAGAGACTGATACACATGGAATACACCACCCCTGTCACCACCGCGTTCGAAGCACAGCGTGCGACCATCCAGCAGAGCCAGCGAGCACTCGAACACACCGTCGCGTTCCAGAAGCGCATGGGCGAGGCCGTCGTCGATAGTTTCGACAGTACGGAGTCGGCACAGCGCCGCGCCGTCGAGCTCTCGCGGTCGGCCACCCACAGCTACCTCGACGCCGTCGAGTCCATGACGCCCGGCGCGACCGGAACCGTCGAAGAGCTCCGTGCGGCCGTCGACGAGCAGTACGACTTCCTGCTCGAGAACCACGCCGAGACCTTCGAGGCAGTCGCCGCCGAGTACGAGGAGGGCATCGACGCTTACGACGACGTGAGCGAGGACTACCTCGCTGCGCTCGACGAGCAGGTCGAGATGCTGGTCGAGGCCCACGAGGCCCTCGAAGACCAGTCGGTCGAGGCCACCGAGCAGTGGGGCGTCCAGCTCGAACAGCTCCAGGACCAGGTCGAAGAGGTCACCGAACAGGTCCAGGACGTCCAGGAGCAGGCCGCCGAGGCCGTCGAGATCGACGTCGAGGAGTAACCGGGCGGTTTTTTCGGCAGGACACACGATATACAACCCATGAGCGACACGAACGACGTCCAGGAGGAGTGGACAGAGATGATGGAACGAATGAACGACGCAGTCGCCGACTCGCTGGAGCAGAACATGAAGGCACAGGCGACCTTCGCGGAGTCGTGGGCCGACGCCGTCGAGGACTCGATGGTCGAAGAGGACGCTATCGTCGAGGGCATCGAGGGCTACAACCGCGCCTACGAGGTGTGGATGGACGCCGCCGAACAGCTCGTCGAGCGGTCGGCCGACGCCGCTGGCGGCGAGGACGTCGACCCCTCGGAGTTTCGCGACATCTGGCTGCGTTCGGCCAACGACGCGTTCAAGGAGGTCATGACGACGAGCGCGTTCGCCGCCGCGAACGGGCAGATGGTCGAGAGCATGATGGAGATGCGCCAGGAGGCCGACGACGTCAGCCAGGAGACCATCGCCCAGCTGGGGTTCCCGACGCGTGACGACGTCGACGAGGTCGGCGAGCGCCTCGTCGAACTCGAACGACGCCAGCACGCCGTCGAGGAGAAACTCGACCGGATCCTCGACCATCTGGAGGAGTGACATGGCCAGCGACACCGACCCCGTGACGCCGCTGCAACTCGCACTCGACACCCAGCGCCAGGCCATCGAAAGCTGGACCGACGCCGTCGAGACGAGCGACGACATCCCCGATGCGATGGAGACCGCCAGCGAGGTCGAGGTGGGCCAGACGCCCAGCGAGGTCGTCTACGAGGAGAACAAGCTCGAACTCCTCCACTACAGACCCGAGGAGGCGGGGATCGAACCCGAACAGACCCACGAGACGCCCATCCTCATCGTCTACGCGCTGATCAACAAGCCCTACATCCTCGATCTGCAGCCCGACCGGTCGGTCGTCCGGCGGCTGCTGGAGGCGGGGCACGACGTCTACCTCGTCGACTGGAACGAGCCCTCGCGGCTCGACCAGCACCTCACACTGGAGGACTACGTCACGCGCTACATCGACAACTGTGTCGACGTCGTGCGCGAGCGCTCGGGCAAAGACGCGATCAACGTGCTGGGCTACTGCATGGGCGGGACGATGTCGACGATGTACGCCGCGCTCTACCCAGAGAAGGTCAACGCCCTCGGCCTGATGGCTGCGGGTCTCTGCTTCGAGAACACGGGCGGCATCCTCGAACAGTGGGGCAGCGAGGAGTACTACGACCCCGACCTGGTGACGGAGACGTTCGGGAACGTCCCCGCGGACTTCCTCGACGTGGGGTTCGCGCTGATGGACCCGGTCGACAACTACGTCTCGAAGTACATCCGCTTCGCCGAGAACGTCGGCGACGAGGAGTTCGTCGAGAACTTCTCGCGCATGGAGCAGTGGCTCGACGAGGGCATCGACGTCGCCGGCGCCGCCTACGACCAGTTCCTCGAAGACGTCTACCAGGAGAACAAGCTCTACAAGAACGAGCTCTATCTGGGTGACCGCCACGTCGACATCGGGGACATCGACATGCCGGTCTTGCAGATCATCGGCGAGTACGACCACCTCATCCCCGCCGGCGCCTCGAAGCCGTTCAACGACGTCGTCGGCTCCGACGACGTGACGACCATCGAGTACGCGACCGGCCACATCGGGCTCTCCGTCTCGTCGAGTTCCCACGCCGAGGTCTGGCCCGAGGTCTCGGAGTGGTACGCCGACCGCCAGTACACCGAACCCGGCGCCGAAGACGTCGAGACTGTCAACGGCATCGGCCCGACCTACGCCGAGCGCCTCCGCGGGGCCGGCATCGAGACGATCGACGACCTCCGCGCGGCCGACTTCGACCACGTCGTCGAAGTTTCACAGGCCTCGGAAGGTCGCGTCGAAGACTGGTTCGAATCGCTGGAGTGAGTCGGTCGGTTCCAACTGTGTCCCGGCACTTCGACGGGCGTCCCGTCGAGATCCGGTGCTGGCTGCCAACCGTCCGGAGGAGCGCTATTTCTCGCCGCCGGTGATCGTCACCGGTCGCTCGGAGTCGAGTACGACCGCCTGCGTGACGCTCCCGAACAGCAGCGACCCGAGCGGCGAGCGCTTGCGACCACCGAGTACGAGGTGGTCGACGTCCAGTTCGTCGGCGACGGCGAGGATCTCGGTCGCGGGGTCGCCTACCCTGGATTTCTCCCGGACGGCGACGCCGGCTTCCTCCAGTCGCGTCTTCGCCGCGTTTCCTCCACGGATCTGGGTGGGAGCGGTCGTCTCCTCTCGGTCCTCGTCGTCGAACACGTACAACAGTGTCACCTGGATCTCCTCGGCGGCGGCTGGCAACTCCGAGACTGTCTCGGCCTGTTTCGTGCCGCGCGCTTCGCTGCTGTCGACAGGCATCAGTATCTCGTGCATATGCTAGTCAATACCAGGCACGAAAACATATAACTCGGGTGTGACAGCCGTTCGACTGGAAGGGTGTGTGACACGATGCCTGGTCACTGCAGTCGCGACAGTCGGGCGGCGGCGAACGGGACGAGTTGCTCGGGCGCGGTGAGTCCGCCGTGGATCCCCGCGAACGAGGCTACCTTCTCCATCTCGGGATAGACGAGCGCTCGATCGGGATCGGTGACGACGACGTCACCACACCGGGATTCGACAGCGTCGCGTGAGTCGCCTGGCGGGCCGAACAACCCCGTCTCGAACACTTCCTGTCGAGTGAGTGCACTCACGCCGCAGTCTTCGAACGCGGCGACGACGTCGTCCTGACTGCCAGATTCGACCGCGAGGTGACACAGCCGCGGGTCGCCAGCGGGCGGGACCCGGTCGCGGTTTCGGCGGCGGAGTCGCGACTCGACGCCGTCGACGTCGAGCACTCGCAGCCAGCTGTCGGGCCCGTCGCCCAGGGGGATCGTCCCGTGGTCGGCGGTGACGACAAGCAGTGTCTCGGCCGCGACGTCGGGGTCGAGTTCGTCGTAGAGTGCACGCGAGAGACGACCGGTCAGCGTTCCGAGCGCGTCGTGGTACGCGCCCGAGTCGGGGCCGTAGTCGTGGGTCGCCGAGTCGAGTTCCGAGGCGTACCAGTAGGTGTACGACCGGTCGCCCGCCTCCTCGACCGTCTCTCGCAGCCGGGTGGCACCGTCTGCGAGCCCCTCGCAGGGGACCTGCGTCGCTCCCCGGACGGTCGCGTCGGCGTAGGCGGTGCCCAGTGTCCCGGCCGGCTGGACGACTGTCGTCTCGACCCCAGCGGCCTCGAAGGCCGGATAGACGGGTTCGGCGGCGACCACTTCGTCGGCGCCGACCGGTGGTTCGGCGCTGGCCGACGTGTCGTCACTGTCCACGACGTCCGCGCGGACCTCGTGGGAGAACGGCCTGACGACGGTGTTCTCGCGGGACAGACGGACGTCACAGCCGAGGACGCCGTGTTCGGCCGGCGGGACGCCGGTGTGGACGCTCGTTATCGCGGGCGCGGTCGACGCCGACGCGACCGAGGTCAGTGGCGTCACTGTCCCTCGATCCCGGATTCGCCGGAGGAACCGGTGGTCGCTGGCGTCGCGGTGAAACCGGTGCCACCCGAGGCTGTCCAGCACCGCGACGACCACGTGCGAGACGTCCGTCTCGACGCCCGAGAGCGTGTCCGCCGGCAGACTCCGTCCGACGTCTGCGTCGAGTACGTCACCGACTGTCCCCGGCACGTTCGCGAAACAGTACCCCTCGTAGTCTGGAACCACCAGTCCGTCGTGCCGACAGCGGTCGAGGAGGGCTGTGACCGCGTCCGAACGACCGTACAGGGCGCCGGTCGCACTGTCTGTCCGTCGCATCAGTTAGTTACTCAGATTCTGAGTAAATAAATCTTGTGCGGAGCGGGTATCGGTGGCCGAACGTGGGTTCGGGGCGTCGACACCGTCGCGACCGGCGCTGTCGCGGTCCGGATTTCCGCTTCCGGGGGGCTGATACGCGCCGGGTCGGTCCCGCCAGTATGAGCGAAGATAGAGGCGACGGCCGGGTCGAGAGCGGGCGCCGGACGCGCGTCAGCATCGAGGACGGCGACTTCCACGTCGACGGTCGCCCGACCTGCGAGGGACGAACCTTCGACGGGGTCGACGTCGAGGGACTCCTCTTCAACGCCCGGATGGTCCAGGCACTGTTCGACGACGACAACCCCGAGACCGTCGAGCGGTGGGTCTACCCCGACACCGACGAGTGGGACGCCGAGCGGAACGTCTCCGAGTTCGTCGACGCGCTCCCGGGCTATCGCGAGTACGGTCTCCACGCTGTGACGATCAACCTCCAGTGTGGGAGTCCCGAGGGCTACTCCGAGGAACAACCGTGGATCGTCTCGGCGTACGAACCCGATGGGACGCTCAAAGCCGAGTGGACCGACCGGCTCCGGCGGGTACTCGACGCTGCCGAGGACCTGGGGATGGTCGTGATCCTCGGGCTCTTTTACTTCGGGGCGGACGGTCACCTGGGAGACGAGGCGGCCGTCGAGTCGGCGGTCGACAACGCGGTGGAGTGGCTCCACGACGAGGGGTATCGAAACGTCGTGATCGAGGTGAACAACGAGTGTGACATCAACTACGACCACGAGATCCTCCGACCCGAGCGGGTGCCGGAACTGATCGAGCGCGTTCGGAGTCACGAGCGCGACGGCTACAGCTACCCCGTCGGGACGAGTTTCAGCGGTGGGACAGTCCCCACGGACGGCGTCGTGGCGGCCTCGGACGTCGTTCTGGTCCACGGCAACGGCGTCGACGACCCCGACCGGATCCGCGAGCTGGTCGAAGAAACCCGGGATCTGCCGAGTTACGACGGCCAGCCGGTCGTCTTCAACGAGGACGACCACTTCGGGTTCGACGAAGCCGACAACAACCTGCGCGCGGCCATCGAGTGCGGTGCGTCGTGGGGCTACTTCGACCCCGGGGAGGGCGACTACGAACACGGCTTTCAGTCGGTGCCGGTCGAATGGGGGCTGTCGACCGAGCGCAAGCGGGCGTTCTTCGAGACGGTCGCCGAGATCACCGGCGTCGACGAGTGACCGGCCACCAGCCAGCTTGAAACGGCGGCCCTGCGAACGCCCGCCATGCGCGTCAGCGTCATCGGCGGCGGGACAGTCACCGACGAGGAGTACGAACAGGCCCGGGAGTTGGGTCGCGAACTCGGTGAGCGGGGGCACGAGGTGGTCTGTGGCGGCCTCGGGGGCGTCATGGCGGCGGTCTGTCGCGGTGCGACCGAGGCGGGCGGGCACACTATCGGGATCCTCCCGACCGAGCGCCGGGCCGACGCCAACGACTCCGTCGACACGGCCATCGCGACCGGGTTGGGTAACGCGCGCAACGTCCTCGTCGTGATGAACGGCGACGCCGTGGTCGCGGTCGACGGTGGGGCGGGGACGCTCTCGGAGATCGGTCACGCGCTCGATCTCGACAGGCCCGTGGCGGGGCTGGGGACCCACCGTATCGACGGCGTCGACGGTATCGAACACGTCGAGACGCCCGACGAAGCGGTCGCGTACGTCGAACGAGAGCGGTGAAGGTGTTGTTCACTTTCTACTGTGGAGTTACCGCAACCGCAGTCATGTTCATCGTGACCGCACTCGTGATCGTGAGATGGAAGCCCTCGGCGCGCTCGCGGTCGCTGAGCGACATATCCGCGCTCTCGGCACCGCCCGCGCGAATAGGGGTCGCTCAGGCGACTCCGCTCCCGGTGGTCGCCGCGAGCACGCCTCGCCCTTCCAGTCCGCCAGGAAGATCTTTGTCGGGTCGGCTACCGAGCGTTCCACGTCCAGACGGCCTGTGCCACAGATATTTTCCTGGCGGACTGAAAGGGCGAGGGCCGCTGGCGTCCAGTGTAGTCGCCTGAGCGGGCCCTATTCTCGCGAGTGCGGCGCGGTGCGGGTGTTCGAGCGAGAATATCCCACTCAGCGACCGCCAGCGGCCCGAGGGCTTTCAACCCACGACGTCGAGCGCGGTGCTGTCTGCGGTCGACGTTTTTCTCATAGTCACTCTCCCTGAAACACCTGATAACTACACACCCTGTCTCGACCGTTCACTCTCGAAGAAGGTCGTCCAGGAGGCGGTCGAAGCGGTCGACGAGGCGTTCGGGGAGCGAGGGGTCGACGGTCTCCAGGTACCCCACGGTCCGGTCGGGTTCGACGAGGACGAGCGTCACCCGGCCGCGCTGGTCGCGGGATTTCCGGACGACGTCCTCGTCCACGAGCCGGTCGAGGTGCCACTCCAGCGTGCTCCGGGCGATCCCCAACTCCTCCGCCACTGTATCGGGGGCGCTCGGACCGTGCCGGAGGAGCGAGACGACGACGTCCCGGGCGGTCTCGCGGCGGAGTATCGCGAGGACGCGGCGGTCGCGCTCGTCGCAGTCGGGCGGGTAGTAGTGGGTCCGGCCGAACAGTTCGGCGGAGACGACGCGGTCGTCGAGTTTCCGGAGGTGGTACTGGACCTGTCCCGGCGCCAGGTCCAGCGCCCGGACGAGTTCGCTGAAGTGGACACCCGGGTTGGCCTCGACGTGGTCGGCGATCCGCCGGCGCGTCTCGCTCACGTCTCCTCACCCCCGCCGAACGCGGTCGCGCCGCTCCGGGCGTAGTAGACGGCCGCGAGGAGACAGGTAGCCAGGAGCGCGTCGAGGGCGTGCTCGGCGAAGTGGTGGGCACCGGGTCCGAGCGGGCCGAACATCGACAGCGCCGAGACGGCCGTCCGGGCGAGGAGCGCGGCCAGCGCGAGCACTACGAGCAGATACGACCGCGAGGCGCGCCGGGTGAACGCGGCCACACCGAGCACGAGGAGGAGTCCCGACCCGACACCGGCGAGGGCGTGTGTCGCCAGCAACATCGGGTCCGGCTGCGGGGCGGCGTGTGCGACCGGCGACGCCCCGCTCAGGAGCGCCGTGCTCTCCTCTGTGAGCGTCATTGGGCCGTCTAGTCGCTTCGCGCACCTAAGTCCGTCCATCGCTCGGTACTGCGCCGGAGGATACTCAGGAACCAGCCCCGAGCGCGTCGAGCGCGGTCCGGCAGGCCGGGGGGACGCCGCGCGCGAGCATCGTCAGCGTCAGGTAGTCGCCGATCTCCCAGTGGAGCGCGTCGGCGACGACCGTACTGTCGTAGCGCCCGAGCCCCTCGTCGGCGTCGGCGAGGTGCCAGACCTCGTCGGCGAGGAGTCGCCGGGCCAGTCGACGGTCGGGACTCTCCTCCATGGCAGCCTCGACCGCTGAGACGGCTGTCTCCCGGCGTTCACCCAGTTCCTCGGCGCTCGTCACGCCGAACGTCGCACCGTCTTCGACCCGGTCGCGCAGGTTCCCGAGCGCTTCGGCGAAGGCCAGGTCCCGGACGCGTTCGACGACGTCTCTGGCCAGGTCGTCGGTCGGTTCGAGTTCCCCGACCAGGTTGGAGTGCAGGTCGTCGAGTGCCACCCACGCCGGCGTCCCGTCGAGATCGCGGTCGGTGTCGACCAGGTCCGTCGGGCCGCCGACGCTCTCGGGGACACCCTCCAGGCGCGATTCGACGGTGTCGGTCAGCGACGCACGGGCGTCGGTCAGCGTCTCGCGCATCGACGGCGGGTCCGACAGCGAGCCTCTGAACTGCTCGTCGACGTGGGTGGCGTCGGCCAGGTAGGCGTGGCCGTGTTCGACCTCTCCCGCGAGTTCACCGACGCCGAGTGCGCTGTCCGGTCGATAATCGAGGGTTGGGTCCCCCAGCGTCGCGTACCGGCGGGCTGTGCCGGTCCAGGACTCGACGGCGTCACCGACCAGCACCACGCGAACCGGGTCCTCACCGACGTAGGTCCAGTCCTCGCGGAACGCCTCGACGTTCTCCCGGACGGTTGCGGCCCGCTCGGAGACGTCTTCGGATGTCGCCTCGTCGTTCGTGTAGGCCCACGCGGCGGCGACGAAGCGGGTGTGCTGGCGTGCGTGGCGGAGCGAACCGAGTCGCTCGCGGGTCCCCGCGGCCTCGCTCGCACTCTCCAGCAGGGAGCGGGCGTGGTCGGTCTCGTTCTCGAGCACCTGTCGCATCGTCCCGTTGGGGAGTTCCGCGGCCGACAGCGGGAGCGGAACGCCCGCCAGGTCCGACTCGGCGCTGGCGCGGGACCCGTCGACGTAGTCGGCCGCGACCTCGACCGGCAGCGGCTCCACCACCGACGGAACCTCCCCCGACGCGACGTCACGAACGGCCGACGCGTCGAGTCTGGACTCGTTCGAGCCGAACACGCCACCGAGGCCGCTACAGCCCGCCGCGAGCGTCGCACCACCGAGCGCGAGTGCCCCCCGTCGCGTCAGTCGTGACTGTTCGGTCATCGGCCGCCACCTCCGGACGCGTCGGTGGCCGTCATCTCGTCCGGGTTCCGCTCGCTCGGCGTCGGCCCAGTCCGCACCTGGCCACACCGCCCGCCGCGGTTCGAGCGTTCGACGTCGGCCCGCTGTCCCGGGTCGAGCGCGACGGGGACCCGGACGAACGTCGCCAGCGTGTCCCGCTCTTTTGCCGAACAGGCGACGTCGTAGTCCCGAAGCACCGAGACGTACCGCAACGAGAGTTCCTCGCCACCCCAGGAGACGCTGCACAGTTCCAGTCGGTAACAGTCCCCGAGCGGTGTCTGGTCGAGGTAGATACTCTCGCTGTCGAAGTCGGTCGCCTCGACGAACGCGCGGGCCTCCTCGGCGCCCTCCACGTCCCCGAAGGAGAGCGTCGCAGCCATCGCCTCGTCCGCGATGACGCCCTCGTCCCGGCGCTCGTGTGGCGGGAGCGTCCCGGCGCCGGTCGCGTCGTCCGAATCGCCGGTACTGTCGCCGGATCTGTCGACGTCCTCGGCGAACCACGCTATCACGCCGTCGTCGTCACCTCTGAGGGCGTACTGCTCGGGGTTCCGGGTGCCGTCCTCGCCCACGTCGCGGGGTTTACCGGGGTCGGTCGGCGTCCGGTCGGCCGGAGTGCCTTCGTCACCGGCGTCCTCGTTACAGCCCGCCAGCCCGGCGAGGAGACCCGCGGCTCCGAGCAGGACGCCGCGTCGCGTGTGGAGGGCCATCGTCTGGTCGGACGGTCGCCCGTCGGCGGTAAATACTCTCTGTTCGACTACAGGTTCTGCGGGGATCGTCAGTCACCGCATTTACCGGTTACCGAGTTTCACCGGCGGGCCGCGGCGTCGCCCGGATCGCGGTGACGATACCGAACAGCCCGGTCGAGGACTCTTCGACGTTCAGTCCGGCCTCGGCGGCGACCGCCAGCGGTTCCTGGGTCCACCGACAGCCCATCTTCTCGTAGTGGGCGTCGGCGCGCCACTCCTGGTATCGCGCGAGGAGACCGACGTCGCTTTTCCCGTGTTCGAGGAGACGGATCTCCCCGTCGGGCCGACAGACCCGCTCCATCTCCCGGAGCGCGGCGACCGGGTCCGGGAACGTACACGTCGACAGCGCCGAGATCACCGTGTCGAAACTGTCGTCGGGGAACGCAAGCTCCTGTGCGTCCATCCGGTGGAGCCGGCCGTCTCTCCCGAGATCCGCCAGCGTCTCCTCGGCGTTGGCGAGCATGTCGGGACTGACGTCGATCCCGACGAGGTCGGCGTCAGCGGGGAGATACCGGAAGTTCGTCCCGGTGCCACAGGCGACGTCGAGCACCTCGCCGGTCGCGTCGGCGAACTGCCGGCGGCGGTACCGCCCGGTGACCAGCCGGTCGGCGACTTCGAAGCGCTGCAACCGGTCGGCGTATCTCTCGTAGGTCGACTCGATGTCGGCGACGGACATCGAGCGGTCACCGACCGGATCGTCGGCACCGTCGAACTCGACGGACGGAGAGGGCTGGTCGGTCGAACGTTCCTCGCGCCGTTTCGCGGCGGGGGGCTGGCTCGCGTCCATACCTGTATACCCGACTCGCGACCCCATAAGTATTATCGAATATTTGATAACTTATCGAGGCCGTTTCAAAACCATATTTGAGCGGTTTGGCACCACCATGGGCGTGTAGGTGACCCGACAGCGGGTTCGATGGGGTCGCCCACGGTCTCGGTGGCGATCCCGCTCAACGGGAGTTTTGTAGGATGGTCGCCACGATGCGCGCTCGTCGGATCACCTGCGTCGGACGCGCTCGGTCCGGACGACGTCGGCGTTCGCGTCGAGTCGACAGCGGAGGGCGTCACCGTCGCGGCGCAACACGACTTCGTACTCGGCGGGGTCGGTCGCGACGCGCTCGGCGGTCCATCGTTCCTCGGCGAGGTGGTCGTGGAACTCCCAGAGCCCGTTCGTGGTGACGTCGACGCCCCGTTCCCAGTGGAAGGCGACCGAGGCGGGGTGGTAGGCGACGCCGTAGGTCAGCGGGGCGTTGTATCGCCGCAGACACGATTCGCAGCGGTCGACGACGAGAAACGGGTCCGCGTCGGGGAACGGGGACTCGGCGAGTTCGTGGACTTCCGTCGACAGCGGCCCGGCACACTCGGGGCAGGTCCCACGGCGGGCCTGCGCGTAGTCCATCGCCTGTCTTCGTTCGACGCTCGCGACCAGTTCCTCGCCGTCCAGTGACCGCGTCTGGGCGGGCGTGACCGAGTAGTTCGACACCGGCCGGTCACAGGCCCCGCATTCGACGAGGAAAAACTGGTGGTGGAGTCGCGTCCGGAGCCCGGACGATCCACAGAACGGACAGGTTCCCTCGACCTCGGTCGACTCGAACGCCTCGGGCTGTTCGTAGTTTCTCGCGAGGACGAACCGGACGATCCGCTCGCCGGCGTGGGTAAAGGAGTAGCCGTCCTCGCTCGACCGGAGGAAGGCCCCGGTGAGTTCACCGAGGTGGTAGGAGAGTTTCGAGGTGTTCTCGACGTCGACGCGGTCGTAGATATCCGAGAACGCGAGGGCAACCGGGCCCGAGTTCACCTCGTCGCGTTCGCGCTGTGCGCGCGCGATGGCCCGGAGGATGTCGACCCGCGTCTCGTCGGAGAGCAGTCCGAGCACGGTCGCCGCCGATTCGTCCGGTGGCATCTCTGGCTACCGGAGCCAGCGCACCGAGGCCGATAAATCTTCGAGGCGAGAACTGCTCCGGGGAGTGACTCCGGGCGTTCAGCACGTTCCCCGCGAGCCACCGACGCCGACGAGCGCCGCGGCGCCGAAATACAGCGCCAGCGAGAGGGCGAACGCGACGATGGTGTCGTCGAGGAGTCTGACGGTGAGAACTCCCTGGAAGTAGAGCAGCCACGGGCCGCCGAGCGCGAGGCCGGTGAGGAGTACCTGCACCCACGTCGGGACAGCGATCAGCCCCCCGGGCGTCTCGACGCGTCGTCCCACGACGAACGCGACCACGAACACGAACGCGACGAACCCCAGCTGGACTGTGGCGGGCAGACTCACGACTGCTCACCCCCGGGTGCCGTCCGCTGGAGAGCCGATACTACTGACTGGAACGGGTTCGGTGCCATGGTGATCGGATCGGTCGGCGGACACTTCAGCGCTCGGCGAACGAAATTTCTATTCGATAACTGATGGTATGATGGGGAACTGCGACAGCCCTACAGCCGTTCGAGGACGGCGTCGTAGCCGACCCTACAGCCGTTCGAGGACGGCGTCGGCGTCGTAGTTGAGCGTCAGCTCGCGGGTGCGTCCGCGGCCTTCGACGTCGGCGTAGGAGGCTTCGATGATACGCAACTGGTCGAGTTTGTTGGTGATCTCCGAGTAGCGAGTGTAGCCCAGCCCGGTGCGGTCGTTGAAGACGTCGTAGATGTCGCCAGCGCGTTTGCCGTCGTGTTCCGCGATGACCTCAAGCAGGGCGCGCTCGGAGTCGGACAGTTCCTGCAGCCGCCGGGAGAGGTGGACGAACTTGGACTTGTCGTAGGCTTTCTCGACGTCTTCGAGTTCGACCTCGCGGCTGGCGCGCATCTCGGCGTTCAACCCTGCCCGGCGCAGCAGGTCGATGCCCACCCGGAGGTCACCGCCCTGCTCTTCGGTGCACTCGGCCACGCGGTCGAGGACGGGCGCGGTCACGACCCCCTCGTTGAACCCCCGGTCGACGCGTTCGTCGAGGATGTCGACGATCTCGGGCTGGTCGTATTTGGGGAAGTAGACGTCCTCCGGGCGGAAGACGCTCTGGACCCGGGTATCGAGTTCCTCGATGACGTCCAGGTCGAGATCCGAGGAGATGCAGACGACGCCGATCCGGGCGCCGCCCTGCTCTTCGTGTGCGCGCAAGAGTGAGTAGAGCGTGTCCGAGGCCTCGTCCTCGTAGAAGAGGTAGTTGACGTCGTCCAGCGCCACGGCCAGCACCTCGTCGCGCTCGACGAGGCGGTCGGTGATCTGGGAGAACAGCTTCTTGAAAGAGATGCCCGAGGAGGGCGGTTCGTAGTCGAAGACGCCCTCGAACAGGCGCGAAAAGACCGAATACCGGGTGGAGTTGACCTGGCAGTTGACGCGCACGGCGGCCACCTCGGTGCGCGCGCGCAACTCGCCGAACAGTTTCTGGACGGCGGTGGTCTTCCCGGTACCCGGCGGTCCGCGCGCGACGACGTTCAGTGGCCGTGACCCACGAACCGCCGGACGGAGGGCGTATTTCAGGTTCTCCATCTGGGTCTCCCGGTGGAGAAACGTCTCCGGCACGTAGTCGATCTCGAAGACGTGTTCGTCGCGGAAGACGGATTCGTCCCACGACAACATCCCCTCCTCGGGATCGTCGTCCATCACTTTCACCACGCTCCGCGCGGCACTTAACCGTTTGTCTACCGCGGTGGAAGTGAAACTCGCCAGGGGGGACGGGGGCTCTAACGGCGAGAGCCGGCGACCGCTCAGTCCGACGTCGGCTGACCGCGACTCGACCTGTCGGGTCGGTCAGAGCGGTGTGCCCGGTCGAGTGGGTCTTCGAGCTCGCCCATCACGACCTCCAGGGCGTCGGTTGCGGTGAGGAGCCCGAGGACTGCGCCGTCTTCGAGCACGAGCGCGAGTTCCTGATTCTCGGCCTGGAAGCGGTCGAAGGCGTCGCTGACGGAGGTGTCCGCCGAAACCGTCATCGGTGGTGCGGCGATATCGGCGAAGGTCGTCTCGCCGGCCCGGAGTTCGTCTATCCGGTCGACGATGCTCGGGACGTAGACGACCCCCACGAACTCGTCGGGGTTCGCGCCGACGAGCGGATAGCGCGTGTGGGGCGTCTCCGAGACACGTCGGAGATTCTCCTCGACGGAGGCCTCCGTCGAGAGGAAGACGACTTCGGAGGTTTCGACCATCGTCTCGCGCACCTCGGTGGTGCCGGCTTCCAGCGCGTTCAGCACCTCGTCGTGGCGCTCCCCCGAGAGTTCACCCTCTTCGAGCAGGGAGCTCAGGCGGTTGCGCAACTGTGCGCGAGACTCGATGACGTCCTCCTCGGCTTCGAGCCAGGCGCCGCTCATCTCGATGCCGAACAGCCGCAGGGTCAACTTGGCGACCCAGTCACCGAGCGTGATGACCGGCGAGATGGCGACGTAGAACCAGTACAGCGGGGTGGCGCCGTACCGACACACCAGCCGCGAGCGTTCGACGCCGAGATAGGTGGGGGTCTGCTCGCCGTGGGTCAGGTGGACGAGGTTGATGATCATGTACCCGATCAGGGCGCCGGCACCGATCGACGCGAGCCGTGACCCCTCGAACAGCGGCTCGAACAACGCCGCCAGTGCCGGTTCGGCGACGATCCCGACCGCGACGCTCGACGCCGTGATCCCGACCTGGCAGGTCGTCAGGTACAGTTCCAGGTCCTGGGTCATCTCCCAGGCCCGTTCGAGGCGCGAGTCGCCGTCGACGAACTCGTCTTCGGTGAACTGCCGAGCCCGGGTCAGCGCGAATTCGATGGCGACGAAAAAGCCGTTCGCGAGGATGAGCAGGACACCGCCGACGAGGCGGATCCCCAGTTCGGTCGGGTTCATCGGTGGTCTGGCGGTCCCTGTTTCCCGCCAGCCGTTAGAAAGCGGCGATCGACTACGATTTCATATATGGTACTATCAGATGCGGATTTTTGCCGTCTCAGGGTGATGTTCTGACACTCTTCGGTAGACACCGTTAATTGAGGGGGGTGAGAAAGGGGCGCCGAATGGCGACCCGAGAGCTCGACGCGCTGGACAGGCAGATCATCTACAGACTCCAGACCGAGGCGCGCCACACGTCGTCGAGTGACATCGCAGCGTCGCTCGACGTCTCGGCCAGTACCGTTCGCAACCGGATCCAGCGACTCGAATCCGACGGGGTGATCCGGGGCTACCACGCCGACGTCGACTACGAGACGGCGGGCTATCAGCTGTTTACGCTCATCGTCTGTACGGCACCCATCCCCGAGCGGGCAGAACTCGCCGAGGCCGCAGCCGAGGTGCCCGGCGTCGTCGAGGTCCAGGAGGTGATGACCGGCGAGGGGAACGTCCTCGTGCGCGCCATCGGCGTCGACGGCGACGACCTCAGCCGCATCGGCGAGGAACTCGACGAACTCGGCCTCCGGGTGTCCGACGAGGACCTCGTCCGGAACACACACCGCCGGCCGTACTCTCGCTTCGAGGAGACCGACGAGGAGTGAGCGATTCTGGAGAGAGGACGACTCGCGGCGTCGGGTGACGGCGTTCGACCCGCTCCGTAGCAATTGGAGCGACCGCGACTCACAGTAACGGCTGAAAGCCCTCGGCGGGCTCGCTCACGGGTCACTGCGTTCCCCGTTCGCATCGAGGCTTCCCTGCTCGCGGGTCACGCTGTTCCCCGCTCGCTCTTGGAGGCGCTCCTCCGTCGCGCCTCCCGTTGGTCGGCCTCGCTCTCGCGGTCGCTGAGCGGGATATTCTCGCTCGAACACCCGCACAGCGCCGCACTCGCGAGAATAGGGCCCGCGCAGGCGACTCCAACTTCGTCGCGAGCGGGCCTCACGGGTCGTTCCTCCCCGTTCGGCCAGTGGCGCTCCTGCGTCGCGCCTCGCACCCCTCGACGGCGCGCGCCACGGTGGCTGTTCGGTCGAGAGGCTGACGACGAACCATACCGTGGCCGCGTAACCGAAGTTTCCAAGAGCGTCGGACGGATTCGTAGGGATATGAGCACCGACGACGCCGACGAGTCCGGGGACGACACACCCGGTGCCGCCGACGGCGGGCGGTTCGGCGAGTTGCCGGACCAGTACGACCCCGACGCGGTCGAGGACCGCGTGTTCGACTACTGGGACGAGACCAACGCCTACGAGCGGACGGTCCAACACCACGCCGACGACCCCGACTACTTCTTCGTCGACGGCCCGCCCTACACCTCCGGGGCGGCCCACATGGGGACGACGTGGAACAAGACGCTGAAGGACTGTTACATCCGCTACCTGCGGATGCGGGGGTACGACGTCACCGACCGGCCGGGCTACGACATGCACGGCCTGCCCATCGAGACCCGCGTCGAGGAGAACCTGGGCTTCGAGAACAAGAAAGACATCCAGGAGTTCGGCGAGGACGCCTTCATCGAGGAGTGCAAGCAGTACGCCGACGAGCAACTGGAGGGGCTCCAGAACGACTTCGAGTCTTTCGGCGTCTGGATGGACTGGGACAACCCCTACAAGACCGTCTCGCCCGAGTACATGGAAGCGGCGTGGTGGGGCTTCGAACACGCCCACGAGCGCGGGCTCGTCGAACAGGGCAAACGCTCCATCTCCCAGTGTCCCCGCTGTGAGACCGCCATCGCCAACAACGAGGTCGAGTACGAGGACGTCGAGGACCCCTCGATCTACGTGAAGTTCGACCTCCGAGACAGGGAGGGGAGCCTCGTCATCTGGACGACGACGCCCTGGACCATCCCCGCGAACACCTTCGTCGCCGTCGACGAAGACGGGAGTTACGTCGCCGTCGACGCCGAGAAGGGCGGGGAGACCGAGCGCCTGTACGTCGCCGAACCGAAAGTCGAGAGCGTGCTCTCGGCCGGCCGCTACGACGACTACGAGGTCGTCGAGGAACTGACGGGTGCGGACCTGGTGGGCTGGCAGTACGACCACCCGCTGCGCGAGGCGGTGCCGAACGCGCCCGACGGACAGGACGCACTCACGGTCTACACCGCAGACTACGTCGAGACCGGGGGCGACGGCACGGGGCTGGTCCACTCCGCGCCGGGCCACGGTGAGGAGGACTTCGAGCGCGGGCGGGAACTCGGTCTCGATATCTTCTGTCCCGTGGGCGCGGACGGCGTCTACGACGAGAGCGTGGGTGCCTATGCGGGACAGTTCGTCAAAGAGGCCGACCGCGACATCATCGACGACCTCGACGCGAACGGAGCCTTGCTCGCCGAGGAGACGACCACCCACAGTTACGGCCATTGCTGGCGCTGTGACACGGGGATCGTCCAGATCGTCACCGACCAGTGGTTCATCACGATCACCGACATCAAAGACGAACTGCTGGCCAACATCGAGGACAGCGAGTGGTACCCCCAGTGGGCCCGCGACAACCGCTTCCGCGATTTCGTCGAGGAGGCACCCGACTGGAACGTCTCCCGCCAGCGCTACTGGGGTATCCCGATCCCGATCTGGATCCCCGAACGGCGGGCCGGGGACGGGGACGGGGCCCCGGTCCAGTGGAGCGGTGACATGGCCGACGCCATCGTGATCGGCGACCGCGAGGAACTCGCCGCCCGCGTCGACCAGGATATCGACCCCGACGAGGTGGACCTGCACAAGGACACGGTGGACGACCTCACCATCACCGAGAGCGGGGTCGTCTACGAGCGCGTCCCCGACGTCTTCGACGTCTGGCTGGACTCCTCCGTGGCGACGTGGGGCACACTCGACTATCCGGAAGACGACAGCCGCTTCGACGAGCTGTGGCCCGCCGACCTGATCATGGAGGCTCACGACCAGACCCGCGGGTGGTTCTGGTCCCAGCTCGGGATGGGGACGGCCGCACTCGGCGAGATTCCCTACGACCAGGTGCTCATGCACGGCTACGCCAACATGCCCGACGGCCGCGGGATGTCCAAATCGAAGGGCATCTTCATCGACCCCCACGAGGTCATCGAGAAACACGGCGTCGACCCGATGCGGGTGTTCCTGCTGTCGGTGACGTCCCAGGGTGAGGACATGAACTTCTCCTGGGAGGAGACCGCGGAGATGCAGCGCCGGCTCAACATCCTCTGGAACGTCGCGCGCTTCCCGCTGCCGTACATGCGCACGGACGGGTTCGACCCGGCGGAGACGACGCTGGCCGACGTCGAAGACGACCTCGAACTCGTCGACGAGTGGGTCCTCTCGCGCCTGCAGACCACGAAGGAGACGATGACCGACGCGATGGACGACTTCGAGAACGACGAGGCCGTCGACGCCCTCCTCGAATTCGTCGTCGAGGACGTCTCGCGCTTTTACGTCCAGGTCGTCCGCGAGCGCATGTGGGACGAAGAGGACTCCCCGAGCAAGCAGGCCGCCTACGCCACGCTCTACCGTGTGCTGGAGGAGTCGGCGGCTCTCTTTGCACCCTTCGCGCCGTTCGTCGCCGAAGAGGTGTACGGTGCGGTGACGGGCGACGCCGGCCACCCGACGGTCCACATGTGTGACTGGCCCGAGGTCGACGAGCAGTTCTGGCACGTCGGTCTCGAAGAGGACGTCGAGGCGGTGCGTGCCGTCGAGGAAGCGGGCTCGAACGCCCGCCAGCAGGCCGAGCGGAAACTCAGGTGGCCGGTCACGCGCGTCGTCGTCGACGTCGACGAAGACACCGAGGACGCGGACCTGGCGGGCACGGTCGCGCTACGCGAGGATCTGCTGGCCGACCGACTCAACGCCCGCTCTATCGAGGTCGTCGGTCCCGACGAGGCGTGGGGGGAACTCACGTACTCCGCGGAGGCGGACATGAGCCTCCTGGGACCGGAGTTCGGCGACGACGCCGGCCAGATTATGAGGGCGCTCAACGACGCTCGCGTGGCCGAGCAGACCGTCGAAGCGCTCGAATCGGCCGTCGTGGCCGAACTGGGCGAGTCGGTCGCCCTCGACGAGGAGATGGTCGAGTTCGTCCGCCACACGCCCGAGGGCGTCGCCGGCGCCGAGTTCGAGGCGCTGGACGGCGAGGGTGTCGTCTACGTCGACACCACGCTCACACCCGATATCGAGAGCGAGGGCTACGCCCGCGAGGTCATCAGGCGCGTCCAGGAGATGCGCAAGGAACTGGACCTGCCGATGGACGCCGCGATCCGCCTGGAGTACGAGGTGCGAGACGACCGCGTCGCCGACCTCGTCGCCGGCCATGCCGACCTGATCGCCGAAGAGGTGCGGGCCGAGGAGGTCGGCCCGGTCTCGGACGGCCACCGCAAGACCTGGGACGTCGAAGGGATCGAGGTGGCGATCGCGATCGAAGAACTCGCCGCCGCCGAGGCGTCGGACTAGCTCCCGCGAGCGACCGTCGGGAGCGAGCGGCGTTTTGGTCCAGCTTTTGCGACGAGTGGTGCGCGAAGCGCACCCGAGGAGTAAAAGGTGGCCTCGGGACGTCGAAGGGATCGCGATCGAGGAGTTAGCGGCGGCGGAAGCGTCGGATTGAGAGAGCGCGCGAGAACCGTCAGAATAATTCCATTTCCGGCTGTAGTACGTCGCGTGAATCCGGTGCGGTTTCAGTCCTGGGTGCCCCTCGTGGCGGCAGTTATCGGCGTCGTCGCGTCGAATCGATACGTCCGCGACCGACTGGGAGTGGCCAGGGCGGACGCTCACTGAACGCTGTGGTTCGTCCAAAAATCGCTGTTCAGGTGCTGGGGGACCGGACCTCGGAGGGCTCGGCGCCGCCCATCATCCCGCCGAGCGCGCCGCCGAGGGCGGCGGGGAGCGCGGCGAAGACGACGATCACGAGGGCCGCGAGGCCGATACCGACGGTCGCGAAGACGCCGCCGAGCGAGAGTTCGACGACGGAGACGACGAGACCGAGGACTGCGAACAACGCGATCAGGACGAGCGCACCGATCGAGCCCGCGAGCAGGCCGTTCCACGCGCCGTTTATCGTTCCCATGTGGGTGTAGTAGCCCGCGACGAAGCCGCCGATGACCGCGCCGAGTACCGTCCCGAGCGCTGCGAGCGGTTCGACGTACGCACCGACGATGCCGAGCACCGCGATGGTGACGAAGCCGATCGCTACTGCGCGCCAGTTGGTTTCTACCATAGCAGGTAGGTGTTTGTCAGATAACTATTTAGAGGGATATCCACACTTGGAGAGCAATACCGCTGTATGATGGCCCTTTCGTCGCCCACTTGTTTCTCTTACGTGCGTCGGCTGTGCGGATCGTGCGATCGGTGGGCGTGGCGTGGGCCTGACGTGGGTCACGCGCCGCCAGACCGGGACGACTGCTGTCGGTATCTCACGCTGCTATCGGGACGAAAACGACAGCCCAGTAGCATGGATTTCTGCCTTCGGAAGGGCTTTTTTCCCCGATCGCGACTCGCCGATAGTGACCGACACGGGACGCCAGTTGCGGGCCCTCTATTTCACTCGATTCGCGAGTTCGTTCGGGTTCGTGACGCTGTTGACGCTGTTGCCGACGTTCATCAACGAACTCGGGGCCGAGGGATTCGTCCTCGGACTGTTCGCGACGGGACTCACGTTCGCCCAGGCAGTCGGCGTCATCCCCATCGCGTGGATGGGCGACCGCTACGACAAACGCAACGTCTTGCTCGGCGGTCTCGGCCTCGCGGTGGCGGTGTATCTCGGCTTCGCGTTCGTCGAGACGAGCTGGCAGTTTATCGGCGTCCGCATGGTCCAGGGTATCGCCGCCACTGCCTCGGGACTCATCGCGCTCGCGCTCGTGGGCGACCTCGCCCGGGAATCCGAGCGAGCAAACACCATCGGGACCTCCAACGCCTGGCGCTTCGCCGCGGCCATCGGCGGGACCTTCTCGGCGGGTCTGCTCTACGACAGCTTCGGCTTCGACGCCGTCTTCGCCCTGTTGATGGTGATCGCCGCGCTCGCGTTTCTCGTCGTCTGGCTGTGGGTCGAACCCGACGATACCCGTATTCGGGGGTTCCCGTTCAGCGACCTGGCGTTCAACCGCCGGATCCTCACGATGACGAGCTTTCGCGCCCAGTACGCCGTCGCCGTCACGCTCGTCCGGACGTGGGTGCCTATCTACGCTGGACTCGCGGCGGCGGACGGCGGCCTCGGCTACGTCGAGAGCGCGACCGCCGTCGGCGCGATCATCGCCGCCGAGAAGTTCACCAACATGCTCGGTCAGCCCTACACCGGCGGGCTCTCGGACCGCTTCGGCCGTGCCCGCTTCGTCTTCGTCGGCGGTCTCTTCTACGGGACCGTCGCCGTCGTCGTCCCGTTCACTCCCGCTATCGGGTCGGCGCTCGGTCTCCCGACGACCTATCCGTTCCTGGGCACGCTCTCGGCGGCGTTCCTGCCCCTCGTGGCGTTGAACGGCCTCCTCGGTATCGCGGACTCGATCCGCGAGCCCGCGAGTATGGCGCTGTTCGCCGACGAGGGCAAGGGCCAGGGTGTCGCTTCGAGTTTCGGCGTCCGTTCGATCGTCTGGCGGCCGGGGTCCGTGCTCGCGCCCCTCGCCGGCGGCTGGCTCACGACGAACGTCGGTATCGACTGGGTGTTCTACCTCGGCGGCGCCTTCGCCTTCACCGGCGTCTTCGCCTTCCTCGGCGTGTTGACGTTCACGCACGGGCGCGCCGCCCTCTCGGCGTGGTGAGATCGGCGGCCCGTCGTAGACCGAGCGCGTCGAGGTATGACTGTGGTAGCGCGTGCTGTCGCGCGTGTCTCTGCGAGCGACGGATCCAGCGAGTCGGGACCTTTCGGTGCCCGTCATCGAGGCGACCACGACGTCCGAGACCTATTCAGAAGCTCAGCCCTCGTGAACGGTGACGTCTAACTCCCCATCGGTCACCTCGGCGGTCAGCATGGTCGTGCGCTCTGCGGGTGCAGCACCGGTCGCGCTGCCGGGGTTGAGGATCCGGACCCCGTTGTGAATCGTATCGACGACCTCGTGGGTGTGGCCGGCGACGCCGACGCGCGGTTCCTCGGCCTCTTCGCGGACGGTGTTCGCGACGCGGTCGTGCCAGCCGTGGTGTGAGCCGGTGCCGTGGGTGACGACCACCGTGACCTCGCCCAGTTCGACGGTCGCGACCGAGGGCAGGCCGACGCTGGGGTCCATGTTCCCGTGGACGGCCGTCAGTTCGGGTACGAGGTCGCGGATATCGGCGAGTGCACCTTTCGAGTCGAAGTCACCCGCGTGGACGACGTGGTCGGCCTCACGTATCCGCTCGCGGAACTCGTCGGGGATGCGATGGGCTCTGGAGGGGATGTGCGTATCACTGAGGATGGCGACGTTCATACTCGGGGTTCGCTGCCCGCCGGGAAGTCGATTTCGGGCACTCCAAGTTCGGTGGTCGGGTCGCGTGGAGACGGCGGCTGAACGTCTTCGAACTGCTCGCTCGCCGTTCGATCTACCGCAGAGACGACCGGGCGCTGAAAGCCCTCGGCCCGCTCGCTGGTCGTGATCGGAACCGCTACTCACAGTGTGCGCTGAAAGCCCTCGACCCGCTCGCGGCCGCTGAGCGGGATATTCTCGCTTCGCTCGAATAGTGCCCGCTCAGACGGCTACGCGTTCGCCGCGACCGGGCCTCGCCCTTTCAGTCCACCAGGAGAGCAGGCTCTCCTGAGCCCTGCCTCACTCCGTTCGGCAGGACACCAGGCCACCGCACAGCACCGCGGGCCACACGCCTCCCCAGCCGATTCCCTCGCTCACTACGTTCGCTCAGTCATCCCTCGCACGGGTCCGTCGCTCGCATAAACGCGAGCGACAGCGCGCGCCACGACCAGTGTCGGTCGGGTCTTCACCCACGCCGAGGGCACCGTTTCCACTCGAACGCACCACCCCGACGCTGATACCGGCCCGGACCGAACACTGTGGTGATGAGCGACGGACTGGAGGAGCGGGACGTCGTCACCGTCTTCCTGCGTCACGACGCCGACGTGCTCCTGCTGTGCCGCAGTGACGAGGTCGGCTCCTACAGCGACCAGTGGGGCGGGGTCGCGGGCCACGTGGGGGACAGCGACTGGGCCGACGGGCACCCCGACGGCGCTGCCCACCGGGAGATCCGCGAGGAGACGGGACTCGATCCCGACGCGGACGTGACCCTCGTCCGGCGGGGCGACCCCTTCGCGGTCGAGGACCGGGATCTGGGCGTGCGCTGGACCGTCCACCCCTATCTGTTCGACGCGACGACCCGGACAGTCGAGACAAACTACGAGACGACCGAAATCGCGTGGGTCCCGCCGCCCGAGATCCTGCGCAGGGAGACGGTCCCGGACCTGTGGACCTCGTACGACCGCGTGCGGCCGACGGCGGAGACGGTCGCCGACGACCACGAGCACGGGTCGGCGTGGATCTCCGTGCGCGCACTCGAGACGCTACGCGACGGGGCGGCACTCGCCAGCGAGCGCGGGGGCGACTGGCGCGACCTCGCGACGACTGCCCGCACACTGCGCGACGCACGACCGTCGATGCCCGTCGTCGCCAACCGCGTGAACCGCGTGATGGCTGCAGCGAGCGACGACCGAACGCCCGAAGCGGTGGCGTCGGCCGCTGGGGACGAGATAGAGCGTGCCCTGGCCGCCGACGCCGAGGCCGCGAAACACGCCGCAGAACGTCTGCCCTCCCGGGCCGCCACACTCTCGCGGTCGGGAACGGTCTTCGCGGCCCTCCGGGCGACCGGTCCCGAGACAGTCCTCGTCGCCGAGTCACGGCCCGGCGGGGAGGGAGTCGGCGTCGCAGAACGACTCGCGAGCGAGACGGACGCGACGGTGACACTGACGACCGACGCCGCACTGGCGGAACAACTGGCGACGACTGGCGTCGAGGCCGTCGTCGTCGGTGCGGACGCAGTGCTCCCCGACGGGAGCGTGCTGAACAAGGTCGGAACGCGCGCGGCAGCGACTGTCGCCGCCAACGAAGGGGTAGACTGTCTCGTCGTCGCCGCCAGCGACAAGGTGGTGCCCGCACCCGAGGGCGAGGGGGGCCAGCCCAGGATCGACCGCGAGGAACGCGACGCCCGCGAGGTCTACGACGGGGACGCCGACGTCGAGGTGGTGAATCCGACGTTCGACCTGACGCCTGCCGACGTGGTCGACGCGGTCGTCACCGAGGACGGGGCACTCGACGCCGACGCGGTGGGTGAGATTGCAAAGCGCCACCGCGAGCGAGCGCGCTGGGACGAATAGTCCGGTTTTCAGTCGTCTTCGGACGGAAAGACGGCCTCGGGCATCGCCTCGCGGACTGGTTCGGGCGTGCGGTAGTCACGGTAGTCGCCGACGACGGTCACCAGGAGGAAGGCACCGACGAGGACTGCCCCGACGGCCGTCGAGTCGCCGACGTCGGCGCGGTCGAGGACGTTGTGGAACCAGAAGACGTTCGCCCAGGGGCTCGCGTGGAACTCGTGGGCGTAGGCGCCGCTCGACATCGGGAGAAATCGCCAGGCGTCGGGGAGCATCGCCCAGACGCCACCCGCGACCACGACCGTCCGCTGGAACGGGACCGGCGGGACGAACAGCGTGAGCACGACCGCGGTACAGGCCGCCCCGACCGCGAAGTGTGTGATCGCCAGCGACATCGTCGATCCGTCCTCCGGCGGGGCGTCGAATAAGGGTTCGTTACTGGCTCGCTCGTTTGCGGACTTCCGCTGCCGAGACCGATACGACGTCTATAGCAAAGGACTGGCCCGCCCTCCGTCGCGCCATGGTCGAGGACGGACAGCGCGTGGTCGTCCATCTGGTGATCACGCTCGTCGACGACGAGACGGTCGTCGAGACGACCGATTCGAACGTCGCGACGGCGGGGACCGACGACCAACACCGTGACCGGCCACACGAATTCGTCGGTGAGGGCGACGTCGCCCGGGCCGTCGAAGACGCGGTACGGGGTCTGGAACCCGGCGAGACGCGGAGAGTGACGGTCGAACCCGGGTCGGCGTCGCCTTCCGGACCCTGGCGCGAAGAGGCCGTCGTCGGGCTGGCCCGCGACCTGTTGAACGCGCGAAACGACGCCGGTGGCGAACCCGGAACGCTCGTCCTCAGCACACGCGGTGTCGACGGCTGGACCACCGTTACCGGCGAGGAACTCGTCTCGGTCGACTTCGACCACGGACTCGTCGGCGAACGCCTCGTCTTCGAGGTGGGGCTGCTCGAAGTGCGCGACGGCGAAACGGACCCCGAGTGACCGCGGTTTTCACAGCACTCGATTTTGAATCTTTGCCGAAAAATAAAATTGCGTCGCAAACAAGCACAATCAATACAATTGAAGCCCTCTGAACTGGACTCGGTCGGGTGCTGTCCTGTCGGTATCGCGGTCGATCTCGAAGTAGAGTAACCATCCTTTTGACCGGGACGGGACTACTCGTACACGGTGGCGATGACGAGCAGTTACCCCCACTGAGCCCCTTGTGACGAGACACTCACCCGAGCCACCGTCTGAGACCGCGAGCGGCGCGACCGTCGAAACTGTCGTCGTCGAATCTCCGATTCTCGACCGCGCTCTCAGAACGGTGCAGTCGAATTCGGCCCCTCGTCGTCAGTGGCGTCGCTGATTTCGCTCTCTAGCGGGCCGTCCCAGCCTTCGAGGCCGCTGGCGAGACTCTCGACGGGGCCGTCGACGCCCTGGTACGACCCCACGAGCCGGGCGGCCTGGACGCTGGCCTGGCCGTGGGGACAGACCGTCACGACACGCTCGGCCCCGTCGAGTTCCTCGACGCGACCGGTCAGTTCCGGCGCCGGGATGTTCTCGCTCCCCGGAATGTGCCGACGGGTGAACGCGTCGGGGTTCCGGATATCCACGATCCGGAGGTCGCCGTCGTCCTCGTTCCCTTCCTCCAGCAGCGACTGCAGTTCTTCGGCGGATATCTCGCCGTCCATCGCCGATACCTGGGTGTCGAAAACTGAAATCTCCGTCGGAACTCGAACCCGACTTGCCCCCTCGAAGACGGGGTTTCGGGGGCTCAGATCCGACCGGCACGGCGTGCGAGCAACAGCGGGGTGAGACCGGGACCGAAGAAAGGCGAGCGCCCCGCGACAGCGTCCATAGCGGCGTCCGGTGGGGCGGTGTAGACGTCCTGGTCCTCGCCGGATTCGCGGTCGGCCGCTCCCGGTTCGAGGTCGGTCGCGTAGACGACTGCCTGGGTCATGCGGAGCCACGCCGTCGGCCGGTAGGCGGTGAGCAGTTCCGCCTCGCCCGCACGGAAGCCGGTCTCCTCGCGCAGCTCGCGGACACCCGCTTCGACGACCGATTCACCCCCGTCGATGCCGCCCCCGGGACAGGTGAGCAGCGACTGTCCGAGGCGGGGGTCGTACTGTTCGAGGACGACCACCTCGCCGGCGTCGGTTTCGGCGACGACTGCGACCGCATCAGCCGGGTCGACCCAGTACCACCGACCCGTCGCCCCGTCGGGGTGTTCGACCACGTCGTACCCCGCCGTGAAGTAGGGTGTCTCCCAGACGACTTCGGTATCGAGTACTGGCCACTGCTCGCCGGGTGGCTCGGCCAGCGCCGTGGCGTCGTCGACGGGCGTGCTCTGAACGTCGTCACTGTCCCTATCCCTGTCCCCGCTCCGATTCCCGGTCACAGCAGCCCTTCCTCTTTGGCCAGGAGGATGCCCTCGATGGTGGCGTCGTTTCGGGGTTCTCGGCGCGCGACGTCGAGTGCGTCCTCGATCGGCACCGTGCGCACCGAGAGGAACTCGTTGGAATCGAGGTCGCGCTCGACTGGTTCCAGTCCCTCGGCGAAGACGATCCCCCGGCGGTGCCGGAGCACGCCCGTCGAACACCAGAACTCCTCGAGCAGCGAGAGGCCGGCGGCGTCGAAGCCGGTCTCCTCGCGCAACTCGCGGGCGCCGGCCGTGGTGAACGACTCGCCGTCCTCGACGATGCCGGCGGGGAGTTCGAGACACTGCTCGCGGATCACCGGGCGGTACTGGTCGACGAGGACGACGCTGTCTTCGGTCCGGGCGACGACGACGACGGCGTCGGGAAGTTCGGCCCAGTAGTAGTTCTTCTCGCTGCCGTCGGGCTGGACGACGCGGTCGTAGCCGCCGGTGTACCAACCGGTCTCGTACTCGACGGCGCGCTCGCTGACGGGCCACTCGTGGGCCGGTTCGCGAGGTTCCGTCAACGGGTCGAACTCCGAATCGTCGGTCATACGCGCTGTCGGATCGCCACCCGGTAAAGCGTGCCGTTGTCCCGCACGAGCAGTCCGTCGTCGGTGACGGCCGTCGCGTTCCGTCCCGACAGCGCACTCACCTCGTCGAACGGCGAGTGTGTGAACGTCTCCTTCAGTCCCCACGGTCCCTTCCAGTAGGGGTCGGCGGTCCCGTTCCGGAGCGCTTCGGTCGTGTAGGGAAACCGGCGCTCGGAGAGGGCCGTTCCGTTGACCGCCGCGGCGGACGCCGCCGACGCGTTCGCGTCGCTTGCGTCGCTCGCGTTCACCGACTCCGCAGTCAGGTAGTAAGGGTCGCCGCTCTTGAGTAACCCGGGGAGCGCGCCCAGCGCGAGGAGCGCCACCAGCACGACCAGCATCAGGACGACGGCGTTGCGCGTGACCCGGCGCATACCCGACCTACGGCTGTCACGGTGAAAACGACACGGATACGCGAGCGGGATCTGTCGACGGAAGGTCTACGGCACTCGCTGGTCGACGCCCGATTTACTCAGCGACCGATTCTGCGTCGTCGCCCGAGGGGGACTCGGTCAGGAGGTCGCGATACAGGCGGCCGAACGCCTGCCGGCGGAGCGTGCCGACGGCGGCGCGGCGCTCGTCGTGGAAACTGGCAGCGACCACAGTCTCGGTGGCGGGTGCGGCGTGCCAGACGACGTTGTCGACGTGTTCGCTGCCGACCTCCTGGACGGCCTCGTCGTCGTAGTCCGCGTCGGCGAGCCAGTCCTCGTACTCTTCGCGACTCCCCACGTGGACTTCGAGCAGCGACGCGAACAGCACGTCGCGAGCGGTCTCGACGACGTCGCTCGTGACCCGCCGGTCGTACTCGTCGGCGTCCATCCCCATCGCCTTCGCGACCTCCTTGACGACGACCTGTGCGGTCGGCCCCAGCGCGTCGTAGCGCTCACGAACCGCCGCCGCAGTCGCCGGCGTGAACTCGCCTTCGGTGTCCATGTCTGTCCCGTCGGACTCGACCGATTAGGAACCCCCGGTTTCGGGCCCGCGACGCGTTGCTCGACCGCTCACGGCATCGGTGTGGGTGTCCCTGTGCGATACGCGCAGGTGGAAGCGATACGATACCCGTCTGCTGAGCCTGGAGCGATTACCGTCGTCGAAATTCGAGAGAAAGAACCATACAGCATCGCACCCAGTGGCTGGTATGGACTGGGACAGGCAGGAAACCGGGTCTTCCGCATCCGGTTCCCGGGCGAACGTCCCGCTCGAACTCCTGCCGTTGCACTCCACGAACCTCCTCACTGTGCTCGACGAGGACGGCATCATTCGATACGAGAGCCCCTCGATCGAACGCATTTACGGCTTCGAACAGGACGAACTCGTGGGCGAGCAGGTCGCCGAGTACTTTCATCCGGACGACCGCGAGGACGTGACCGCCGCGTTCCAGGCTGTCGTCGCCAGCGACGAGTATATCGTCGAGTCGATCGAATACCGCCACGAACAGGCCGACGGAACGTACACGTGGGTCGAATCCGTCGCGTCGGCGAATTCCACGCCCGACGGACAGTACGTCGTCAACACGCGCGATATCTCGGACCGGAAACGACGCGAACAGGAACTCGAACGCCAGAACGAGCGACTCGAGGAGTTCGCCGGCGTCGTCAGTCACGACCTCCGTAACCCCCTTCACGTCGCCAGTGGTCGGTTAGAACTGCTCGCAGACGAGTGCGAGAGCGACCACGTCGAGGCTATCGAGCGTTCCCACCGTCGGATGGAGACGCTCATCGAGGATCTGCTGACGCTGGCGCGCGAGGGCGAGCAGGTGACTGACACTGCGGTGGTCGATCTCGGGGACTTCGCGCTGACGTGCTGGCGACAGATCGAAACTGGTGACGCGACTGTCGCCGCGGACGCCGACGTGCGAATTCGGGCAGACGAGACTCGCCTCCGCCAACTCCTGGAGAACCTCCTGCAGAACGCCGTTGAACACGGCTCCACGAGCCCTCCCTCGTCTTCGACTCGCGAGGACGCCGTTGAACACGGCTCCACGAGCCGTGCTTCGCAAGCTCAGCAGGACGCCGGAAGCGCAAGCGCTTCCGAGCACTCCGTCGCTGACGCTCTGGAGGACAGCGCGGAACCCCGTTCCGCGGGCAGTCGGACGCAGTCCGACGACGCCGTCGAACACGTTGGTACTGACGTCACTGTCACCATCGGGACGCTGGACGACGGCTTCTACGTGGAAGACGACGGGGCAGGTATCCCGCCCGAGGAGCGGGACCGGGTGTTCGAAACCGGCTACTCGACAGTTCCGGACGGGACGGGACTCGGGTTACGTATCGTCGAGCGAGTGGCCGAGAGCCACGGGTGGGATATCCGCGTGCGTGAGGGTACCGATGGCGGCACACGATTCGAGATCACCGGTGTCACGGTCGTCCCGTGATTCTCGCCGCAAGTACACGTCGCTACCGAACGGATTTGCAACTCGGGAGCGACTGTGTTCCACCGGCCGCTTCGCTCGTTACCTTCGTTCCTCGCAGAAGCGGGCCGGGGGGGACTCGAACCGGAGCCAGAGGGTCCGGGCGTGCGGCCGCACTCCGTTTGGCCGTTCCGGGCTGCCACTGGCAGGGCTCAAGTCCCCCTGGTCGCTTCGCTCGTCACCTTCGTTCCTCGCAGAAGCGGGCCGGGGGGACTCGAACCACGCCGAGACATTCCGGGTCGCTCACTCCGTTCGGTTCCCGGGCTGTGACTCGTCTGCTTCAAGTCCTTCCGGGCCGGTTCACTCACCGCCTCGTTGTCACTCGGCGGTTCGTTCCACGGGCCGGGAGGGACTCGAACCCCCGACCATCTGGTCTCTTTCACCGCCGCGCGAGTCGAACGCGCGACCGTGTTAAAAGCCAGACGCTCTGCCGAACTGAGCTACCGGCCCTCACCACTGCTACAGACCGATACGGTTTAAGGGCTTACGATCACCGGGTCACTCGAACCGGTGTTCGAGCGCGTCGGCGACGACGTCGGCCGGGTCCACGTCTTCGAGTGCCGCCTGCCGGCGCAACTCCTGGTAGACACCAGGCGGCAGTTCGAGTTCGATCTTCCCGAGCGTGACACCCTCGGCGGCGAGGGCCCTCTCCACTGACGCGCCGTCGTTGACGGCACTGGCGACCGAGCGGACCTGCCGGACGGTCATGTCGGCGTCGAGGACGGCCCAGGCGATCTGCAGTCGCGCCTCGCCGCTGACGCGAGCGATGTGTTTCGCGGCGGTCGGCGCGATATGACCCATTGCGACGTGCGTGCGGATCGACCGGGGGAGGTCGTGTACCCGGGACCACTTCCGGATGAACGCGACGGTCGCCTCGCCGCCGGCACGGTCGGCGGCCGCTCTGTACGACCCCTCACCGCGGACCAGCGCGGCACAGGCGGCTGCGCCACGCAACATGTACACCGTGTCGCCTTGCCCGGCGGTGTCGCCGGCGAACTGCCTGACCGTCTCTGCGGCGCGGGCGACGCTTTCGGAGTCGTCGGGGTCGAACTCGACTGCCTCCTCCGGTCGTTGCCCGGTGACTCGCGGGTCGCCTCTGATCACGGGCTCGCCGACTGGCGACTCACGGTCGGTCGGCGGGTCCGTCGGTGGGTCCGGCCCCTCGTGACTCATCAGGCTCTCCTTTGTATCGATGTCTCAAAAGCCTCTTGCCCGAACTCCACTCGTGAACGGACTGTCTCGGCACACCGCGGTCTCAGTCCGCACCCGTCTCGCGCTGGTCCGAGAGGTGCTCCCAGACCTCCGCACAGCCACAGCCGTCTTCGACGCCGTCCAGGTGTGACGTGTCTGCGTCGTACTCGTCGCCCGATTCGCTCGTCCGCTGTCGATTGTCCGTCATCGTTGCGTAGCTCCGACGGACTCGTCGTCGCCAGTCGGCGACCGGTCCGTCGCTGTGTCTCCCCGTATACCCCGGTTCCTCTTAACCCCGCGCGCTCCCGTAATCCCTACCTCCGCTTCCGCTTGTCGGTAATAGTTGCCTCCATCTACTCAACCGGTTTCCGCCGTGTCATTACGCAACATCCGCGGGCAGTCCCGGGCGCTGTCACCCTTCCTATCCGGTCCGAACCGGCCGATACCACGTCGAAGGAATCGATTCGGAGGGATCTGCTGGGACAGGTCGGCGCCGTCGACGACGCTCGACCCGGTGGCACGCCTGTCGCCCGCCTCCTATCGTGGCGGCAATATATGCCGCCACTCCTCGGTGGGGTGAGGCGCCGGTTACCGTGGCGGGGATTAAGTACGTCGCCGCCACACACCCGGTATGCCCCGTCGTATCATGGACGTCAACGCCTACACGACGCTGGATTTCGCCGACGGAGTGGTCGAGCGAGCGGACGGCCGTGAGGAAGCGGTCGCGGTCGTGAACGCGACTCACCCCCGAGAGGGGCCTGATCACGTCGAACTGCAGGTGGAGATGGACGCCACCGACGTCGACCTGCCTGCTCACGCCGACACGGTACAACTGACGCCCGCGCAGGCGCGTGACCTCGCCGCCGACCTCGAAGACGCCGCCGACAGCGTCGAACGCGGCGAGCGCGGTGAGCAGAGCGGTCGCGGGGACTGATACGGTTTGTTGTAGATTATTTCCGGATTGCGCCGGCCCGGGCCGGCGCGCACCGGTAAATCGCTACAACAAACCGTATGAAAGACTCGATACCGGGGTCGGACATCCGAAAACTTATCCCGCGAAAGAGCCGAGAGCACCGACAATGGCGCCCGCTCGCGGGACGACGCTTGCCCTCCTCGGCGTCACCCTGTTCGTCGTGACGATGGCCGCCGGCGCGGTGACGGCACCCGACCGTAGCGTCGCCGGCCCCGGCGTGAGCACACCGACGCCCACGCCTGCTGGAACCGACGCTGGACCGCCCGGTACGGACGCCGGACCGCCCGACACGGACACTGGAACGCCCGTCCCCGCTGGACTCCGGACGCTCGTCGGCGTCCAGGGTGGCTGGGTCACGCACGGCAACATCCAGTTCTACGCCGACGGCACCGAATCCTGGCGCGAGACCAGCGCCGACGGCTACTTCGAGGTCACGATGCTCGACGACGGGACGGTACTGGCAGCCTTCGCCAACGAGAGTTCCAGCGACTGCGGCGAGCTCTCGGTCCCGTGTGCGCGCACGGGCTTTCGACACATCGACCCCGATGGACCGTCGGGTCCCGAAGTCGTCTCCGAGTACAGTTTCCCCGTCGGGTCGATCACCAACAGCGAGGTCCACGCCGTCGACCGGGTCCGCGAGGGTACCTACGTCCTCACCGATATGGACGCCGAGCGGGTCGTGATGGTCCGGAACGGAACCGAGGTCTGGGAGTGGCAGGCCTCGTCGTTCTACGAGGCTCCGGCGGACCCCACCTCGCGCGACTGGTTGCACATCAACGACGTCGACCACATCGGCGAGGATCGCTTCCTCGTTTCGGTGCGCAACGCCAACCAGATCCTCGTCGTCGAACGCGGCGCGGGCGTCGTCGAAGTCGTCAACGAAGACGACGGCGGGAGCGATTCGACCTGTCTGCAGGACGGCCGACTGGTCGACGCGGACGGCGACGGAGACGTCCGCTGTGGCGACCCTGGCGTGTTCAGAGAACAGCACAACCCGCAGTGGATAGGGCCCGGCGCGGTGCTGGTCGCCGACAGTGACAACGACCGTGTCGTCGAGGTCCACGAGAACGAGGACGGCGACTGGGAACCCGTCTGGGTGGTCAACCGGGCCGGCGGCATCGGGTTGAACTGGCCCCGCGACGCGGACCGACTCCCCAACGGCAACACGCTCATCACCGACTCGCTGAACAAGCGCGTCGTCGAGGTCGACGCGAACGGCACTGCGGTCTGGAGCGTCGATACGTCCGGGCCTGGCGGCCCCAACATCCCCTACGAGGCCGACCGACTCCCGGTCGGCGAGTTCGCCGGCCGGTTCGCGCCACCGACCGCCGGGAACGGTTCGACTCCGACGCCGACGCCAGCCGAGGTGACGGACCTCCCGACCGCCAGCGGCGACGGCGACGTCGGCGGTGAGGCCGGCGGGGACATCCCCTTCCTGACGCTGGCGGTCACCGGGATGCGCGGGACGTTCGCGTGGATCCCACTCTGGTTCGGCGAACTCCACCTGGCCGTCACCGTCGTCTCGCTCGTCCTCGTGGTCGCCGGCGGCGTCGACAACCTGGTCCAGTCGGGTTTCTTCGCTCGCGTGCGCTCTCGGATCGAGCGGTAACTGGCGGCGTCCCTGCTGGTCGTCGGTATCTATTCCGTCGTAACACGCTTCGCGCACCTGAGTCGGCTATTCGTGATCGGTACGTGTAGATGAGAGTGAACAGTTGCGGTGGCGCGCGCCGTCGAGCCTCCCGTGGCGAGACGGTGCCGCGCGAGGGATGAGCGAGGGAGCGAAGCGACCGAGCGAATCGGCTGGGGGGG